>Ga0307372_10001712_pt1 | contig 37624 bp, 28 predicted proteins | sample OX1MG_FD_202533 | JGI IMG/M metagenome (GOLD analysis project Ga0307372, IMG submission 202533) | Soil microbial communities from Risofladan, Vaasa, Finland - OX-1 | ecosystem: Environmental > Terrestrial > Soil > Coastal area > Acid sulfate soil | place: Finland: Risofladan, Vaasa | collected...
TGCGTCAGCGAGGTCACCCCCGCGGGCAGGGTGTCGGAGGACCAGGTGACGGTGGCACCGGCGATGCTGGCGGTCAGGAGCACGGCCGAGGACGCCCCTGATCCGATGGCCAGACAGACGTTGGCAATGGGGCAGGTGATCTGCGTCAGCGAGGTCACCCCCGCGGGCAGGGCGCTGACCGACCACGTCCCCGGGGCCGTCGTCGAATCGACCACGGCGGCTCCCTGGTAACCGCCGCCGCCGGCCGGACCGAAGCCGACACCGATGCAGGCCCCGCTGCCGCAGGCCGTCGCCTCGATCTGGCTGACCGAGCTGGGCAGGGTGGCGGGGCTCCACGTCGAGCCGGACAGGACGCTGATCGTTGCATCGGCGCCGGTCTCGGGCGCGCTGGGCGAGCTCGGGCTCTGGCCGGTGACCAGGCACTGGATCTGCCCGGCGTCGGGACACGTCACCCCGTTGGCGGTGGCGGTGGTGTTCGGGTAGCCGACGTTCACGGACGCCCCCTCGTCGTACAGGAACGGGCCGAGGACGGCGACGTTGTCGGTCGTGACCGTGGCGGTGCCCGTGATGTCGTTCGCCAGGCCGCCCGCGACGGCGAAGGCCGTCGTGAGGGTCTCGGGTCCCACCTGCACCGCGTACGGGGTCCCCGACGGGCTCGGGGGCACCTCCATGAAGGCGCAGCCGTTGGTGTCGGGGTGGGTGGTGTAGGTGGTGCCGGCCACGGTCGCCGTCACCGGCACCTTGGTCACCCGGCCACTCGGCCCTCCCCAGGAGAGGCCGGTGGCGTCCGCCGGTTCCGGGTTGCCCACGCCCGAGGGATCTCCGTAGAGCTGCACCGCGATGAACCCGTTGGTGGGCACGCTGGCCGGTGGGTAGTTGACGAGCGTGGTGTCGGTGACGCTGTTGGACGGTCCCCACGTCACGGTGACCTGCAGGCCGAGGACCTGAGGGACCGTCCCGGAGGTGCACAGGTCGAGCACGCCGTTCACCGTGGCCCAGTTGAAGACGGCGCTGACCGTGTAGGGCACGTTGGACGCCGTCTGGGTCCCCTCCGCGATCGCGTTGCCGACGTTGGGCAGGCCCTGTGCGTTCGCCGGTGGCCCCTGGTTGTTGAGGGTCTCCACCCATTGCTCGGCGATGCCCAGCGCCGTGGTCTTCTCGCGGGCGTTGGCGGACTGGGTGATGGTGTTCGTGAGGATGTAGGAGACCGGTACCAGTACCAGCAGGAGGAGGAAGATGGCGATCACGACCTCGAGCAGGCTGAAGCCCTCGTCGCCCCCGCGCCGGTGGGGGGCTTCCCCGTGCTCGTGGTCGTGAGGTGGTCTCGACATGGTCTCGTATCCGGTCCTCGGTGGCCGACAGCTCGACCGGGCCCGGGCACGATGACCGGACGACGTCGATACCGATGATTACCGTCCGCTCCTATTGGCCTGAAGAACTGCTGGTTTGACTCAAATGACTACAAGAACAGTCCCTCCATTACCTCAGAGAAACCGGCTCAAGGCAGGCGTGTGACCTGCTCGAAAGCATACGACAGGCAGGCCAAAAGTCCCTCCTGTACATGCATGAATTGACCCCCGGCATTCATCTCTAACGATCTCGCAACCGAACTGCTCCCATTTCACTACCGCGGCGCCGGCGCCCACCTCGTCCGCTCGCCATCCCCGGGAGGGCTTCGATCCGGTCTTCTCGTCCCGCGGGCTGCAGCCCTCCGAAAGGGGAGCCGTAAGCCTTCGATAAGAAAATTCGGCTCCGACCTGGCTTTATGGTGGTGGATGACCCAGTCGGCACTTTCACCGTTGGTACCGTTGCCCATGGCCAGCGGTCGCCCGCCCGGCGACGAGCGCCGCCCTTCCCGCCGCCGGCGAGCTTCGGCCCGGAACGAGGAAGGGCTGCGTTCCCTCGGGGAGCAGATGGGAGACGGCGGGGCCGCGCCCCGGGGGGTCGGGAACGAGCAGGGCCTGCAGTCCCTCGGGGAGCAGATCGGTGGCGGTGGCGTCCCTGCGGTGGCCAACGAGCAGGGCCTGCGCTCCCTCGGGCAGCAGATCGATCGGCCCCGCGCCGGGCACCGGCCGCGCGGCTTCCGCCGGAGCGGCAGGCCGAGGTGGAGCACCCGGCGCAAGGTCGTCACCGTCCTGTCGGGGGTGGTGGTCCTCGCGCTGCTGGCCGTCGCCGGCGCCTACGGCTACGCGCGGTACCGCTACGACCAGATTCAGAAGCTCCACGTCGCCTCCGAGGCCGCGCAGATCTCCGGTCAGCCGTTCAACATGCTGGTGGTGGGTTCCGACACGCGGGTGGGCCTCAGCGGAGCGGCCGCGGCACAGGCGGGCAGCGTCTCACAGGTCGGTGGGCAGCGGAGCGACGTCCTCATGATCTGGCACGTCGACCCGTCGACCCACCGGATCTCGATCGTGTCGATCCCGAGGGACACCCTGGTCTCGATGGTCGGCGCCGAATCGTCCCAGTTCGGCACCTTCAACCGGATCAACTCGTCGTTCAACGACGGGGTGAACTCGCTCGTGAAGACCGTTGAGGCGAATTTCGGCATCCCGATCAACCATGTGATGCAGGTGGACTTCGGGGGCTTCGAAGGTGCGGTGAACGCCATCGGGGGCATCTACATGAACTTCCCGTATCCCGCCAAGGACGCGTATTCGGGTCTCGACATCCCGACCGCGGGGTGCCAGCTCCTGAACGGCACCCAGGCGCTGGCCGTGGCCCGCAGCCGGCACTACTACTACTTCGCCAACGGCTACTGGCATTACGACCCCACGAGCGACTTCGGCCGGATCGACCGCCAGGACGCCTTCCTCCGGGCCCTCGTCGACCAGGCCAAGACGAAGTACAACCCCCTCACCCTCAACGCGCTGATCGGCTCCATCCCCCAGGGGATCAGCATCGACGACCGGCTGACCCTCAACGACCTGATCGGGCTTGCGGAGGACTTTCACGGCATCAACGCCAACGGCCTGGGTACGCAGACGCTCGCGACGATCTCCGACGGCTACGTGTCACCGTGGGGCGACGTCCTGTTCGTCGACCAGCCGGCGGCGCAGCAGCTCCTGGTCTCGGTCTTCGGCAGTCAGCTCACCACCCCTACGAGCCCGCCGCCTGACACGAACCTGGTGCGCACACCGCCCCCTGACGTGACGACGACCACCGTCGCGCCGACGACCGTGGTCCAGAGCTCGACCCCCACGTCGCCCGCCGCGCCGACCACTACAGCGCCGGCCTCGGCGGCAACCCCGTCGTTCGATCCGACCCCTTGCACGCCGAAGTAGGAGGACCGCAAGCGGGAGAATTCGCCTGCTCGGCCCGACGTCACTTCCGGCGGCCGTCCGGAGTCCTGGCGGGCTCAGCCCGCTGACGCCTCGAGCTCTCCGAGCCCCTTCGCCAGCGCGTTCCAGCTCAGGGTGGCGCACTTTATGCGGACCGGGAACTTCACCACGCCCTGAAGGGCCGCCAGCTCGCCCAGCTCCGCAGGGTCGATCGGCTCGGGCTCGCCGCTCACGGTCTCGGGTCCGGGCGACAGCCCGTTCGCGCGTGGAGCAGATGCGCCGTCGCCGTCGCCGTCGCCGAGCGCCGACTCGTGGATGGACATCATCCCTTTGAAGGTGGCGATGAGGTGCCGGACCTCCGAGAGCGGCCGTCCCTTCACCGCGGCGGACATGAGCGACGCCGAGGACTGGCTGATGGAGCACCCGGTGCCGCCGATCTTGATGTCCGAGAGCGCGTCGCCCTCCACCACCATGGTCACCACCACCTCGTCGCCGCAGAGCGGATTGAACCCCTCCACCCGGTGCGCAGGTGGCGACTCCAGCTCCCCCCGATTGCGCGGGGACCGGTAGTGGTCGAGGATGATCTCCCGGTAGAGCTCCTCGAGGTCGGGCATCACGCGTCCCCCGGTGCGTCGGCGGTCACCCGAACAACCTACCGGCCTCGAGGAGCCCTTCGATCAGGACGTCGACGTCGCTCGAGTCGTTGTACAGGGCAAACGACGCCCGCGCCGTCGCCGCCACTCCGAGCTTGCGCATGAGCGGCTTGGCGCAGTGGTGACCCGGTCTCACGCACACGCCGAACTGGTCGAGCACCTGCGCGAGATCGTGCGCGTGGATCTCGCCGACGGCGAGCGACAGCACGCCCCCCCGGTCCTCTCCCCCAGGAGGTCCGAAGACCTTGCACCTCGACCCGAGACGCGCCTGCAGCGCGTCGAACGCGTAGCGGGTCAGCTCGATCTCGTGGGCCCGGACCCGGTCCATCCCGACGGCGGACAGGTAGTCCACCGCCGCGGACAGCCCGACGGCTTCGGCGATCGGTGGTGTCCCCGCCTCGAAGCGCTGCGGGGGTTCGGCGGCGAGGTAGCGGTCCGTGCGCACGTCGAGGATCATCCCCCCGCCCCCGAGGAAGGGAGGCATCTCCTCGAGCAGCTCTGCCCGGCCCCACAGGACGCCGATCCCGGTCGGCCCCAGCATCTTGTGCGCGGAGAACGCGAGGAAGTCGATCCCGAGCGCGGCCACGTCGACCTGCAGGTGGGGCACCGACTGGGCCCCGTCGGCGATCACCAGGGCCCCGGCCCGGTGCGCGGCCTCTGCGATCGTGGTCAGCGGGTTGATGGTGCCCAGCACGTTGGACATCGCCGACACGCTGACCAGCGCCGCTCCGTCCACCATGCGGTCGAGGTCGGAGAGGTCGAGCCTTCCCGCGCCGTCCACCGGAAGGTAGCGCAGCTCGATCTGGCGCTCCTCGGCCAGCATGAGCCACGGGACGATGTTGGCGTGGTGCTCCATCTCGGTGAGGACCACCACGTCGCCCGGGCCCAGATTGGTTCGGCCCCAGCTGTGGGCGAGCAGGTTGAGCGACTCCGTGGTGTTCTTGGTGAAGACGATCTCGCGGCCGGGGTGGGGCGCCCCGATGAAGCGGCCCACCTTGGTCCGCGCCCCCTCGTAAAGGCGGGTGGCCTCCTCGGCGGTCGCGTACACGCCGCGGTGGACGTTGGCGTGCGTGGTCTCGTAGTAGCGCTCGGTGGCGGCGATCACCGAGTGCGGGGTGAGCGAGGTCGCCGCGGAGTCGAGGTAGACGATCGGGCGGTCGTGGACGGTCCGGGCGAGGAGCGGGAAGTCCTTGCGAACGGTCTCCACGTCGATCGGTTCCGGGCTCACACAGAAAGTCTACTGCTTTGGTCGGATTTGGCCGACCGGCCCGGACCGGCCCGGTCCGGGCCGGGCCGGTCTCGTCGGGGGTGGTCCTGAAAGTCGGCCGGGGCCGATACGCTCGTCCCGTGGCGGATCCCTGGACATTCGCGGGAAAACCGGCGACGCTCGACACCGTCGGGGGGGTCGTCACCCTGGTCGACGAGTCCACCTTCGCCATCAGCAGCCGGTCCGGCGACATCATCCCCGGCTCGGCTCAGGGCCTCTTCGTGCGCGACACCCGGGTCATCTCGCGCTTCGAGCTGCTCATCGACGGGCAGCGCCTCGAGCCCCTGGCGGCGACCAGCCCGGATCCGTTCGCCGCCACCTTCGTCGCCCGGGGCGTGCCGGCCACCGGGGCGGCGGACTCGAGCCTGCTCGTGTTCCGGTCCCGCTACGTGGGGCAGGGGATGCGGGAGGACGTCACCATCCACAACTACGCCAGCGAGCCGGCGGTGTGCCTCGTCGAAGGGTTCGTCGACGCCGACTTCGCCGACCTGTTCGCGGTGAAGGAAGGGAGGGCCGCCGACCCGGATGGGGAGACCTGGCGATCGGTCGAGGGCAACACGCTGGCGATCGGCTACCGCCGTGGCGGAACCAACCGGGGAGTCCGGCTCCGCTTCACCACCGAGGACGGCGGCGACGCCGAACCCGGGCGGAACCCTCGGGGTGTGTTCAAGCTGAGCGAGGACCTCGTGACCGTCGAGGTGGTGGTGCCGGCAGCCGGGCACTGGTCGGGTTGCGTGGAGGTCACGCCGGTGATCGAGTCGGCGCCGGTGCATCCCCGGTACCGATGCGGCCAGCCCGTCGAGCGGGCGACCCCGTCGGAGCGGCTCGCCCGGTGGCGTCAGCGCGTGCCCCACGTCGATACCGACCACGACGGGCTGCGCACGGTGATGGCCCGGAGCGCGGAGGACCTCGGGGCCCTGCGGATCTTCGATCCCGACTTCCCCGACCGGGTGGTCGTCGCCGCGGGGGCACCGTGGTTCATGACGGTCTTCGGGCGCGATTCCCTACTCACCGCCTGGAGCGCGCTGCTGGTCGACCCGGATCTGGCCCTCGGTGTGCTGCAGACGCTCGCCCGGTTTCAGGGGGAGGACGTCGATCCGCTCCACGACGAGCAGCCCGGCCGCATCCTCCACGAGATGCGGTTCGGCGAGGCGGCGTCCCTCTCGCTCGGCGGGGGGAGCATCTACTACGGGACTGCCGACGCCACGCCACTGTTCGTCATGCTCCTGGGCGAGCTCCGCCGATGGGGGCTGGGGCGCGAGCAGGTGGACGAGCTCCTGCCCAATGCCGACCGGGCCTTGGCCTGGATCCGCGATTTCGGCGACGCCGACGGCGACGGCTACGTCGAGTACCACCGGGCCACGTCGAGGGGCCTGGCCAACCAGGGTTGGAAGGACAGCTGGGACGGGATCCGCTACGCCGACGGCCAGGTGGCGCAGGCCCCTATCGCCCTCTGCGAGGTGCAGGCCTACGTGTACGGGGCCTACCTGGCCCGGGCCCACTTCGCCTTCGAGACGGGCGACCGGGCGACCTACGACTCCTATCAGGCCAAGGCGAGAGCGCTCAAGCGGGCCTTCAACCGCGACTTCTGGCTCGACGACCGCGAGTGGTTCGCGGTGGGGCTCGACGCCGACAAACGGCCCATCGACTCGCTCACCTCCAACATGGGCCACTGCCTCTGGACGGGGATCGTCGACGAGGACAAGGCCCACGCGGTGGCCAAACGGCTCCTCGGACCCGAGATGTTCACCGGTTGGGGGATCAGGACGCTGGCTACCACCATGGGCGGCTACAACCCGGTCAGCTACCACTGCGGTTCCGTGTGGCCCCACGACACGGCCATCGCCGCGGCGGGCCTCGCCCGCTACGGGTTCGAGGAGGGGGCCCAGCGTCTCGTCATGTCCCTCATCGACGCCGGGACCGCTCAGGGGGGCCGCCTGCCCGAGCTCTTCGCCGGCCTCGGCCGTGACGAGCTGGCGGTGCCCGCCGGCTACCCGACCTCCTGCTCGCCCCAGGCCTGGGCGGCAGCCTCCCCCCTGCTCTGCCTGCGCACGCTCCTGCGGTTCGATCCGTGGGTGCCGTACGGGAAGACGTGGTTGGCGCCCATGGTGCCCGAGCAGTTCGGCTCCCTGCGGGTGGAGGGCATCCCGCTGGCAGGGGCTCGGGTCGACGTCGAGGTGCGGGACGGGACCGTGCGGATCGACGGCCTACCCAAGGGTATCGAGCTGATCCGGACACCCCGTCACCCCGTGACCGCCGTCTGAGCACCCGGGACCGGCGTTCGGGCGGCTCACCACCCCCGGTCGATCCACTCCCCGAGATGGGGGGACTCCGAGCCGATGGTGGTGGAGGCGCCGTGCCCGGGGAGCAACACGGTGCCCGCGTCGTACCGCGAGAACAGCCGGTCCTCTATGGAGCGGATGATGGTCGGGAAGTTGCCGCCCGCCAATGAGGTGTTGCCCGGGCCGCCCGGGAAGAGCGTGTCCCCGGTGAGGAGGAGGGGTGTCCCCTCCACGGCGAAGCACATCGAGCCGGGCGTGTGCCCGGGTGTGGCGACGGTGCGGACCCGGAGGTGGCCGACCGTGAGCACCGTCTCGTCCTCGAGCAACAGATCGTAGGAGGGCAGCATGTCGGCGTCGGCCGCGGTGACCGACACCGAGATGCCCGCCTCCCGAACGGCCGGCACCGCTTGAATGTGGTCCCAGTGACCGTGGGTCTCGACGACCTGACGGACGCCGAGAGCCCGGCAGACCTCCAGCAGCGCCTCGTGCTCGTTCGCGGCATCGACGAGCATGGCGTCACCGGAGCGCCGGCACCTGAGGACGTACACGTTGTTGTCGACGGGTCCTACGACCATCCGGTGGACCTCGCACGCTGCGTCGTCCCAGATTCGGATGAGCTCGGGCATGTCCCAAGCCTCGCACATGGTCGGGCCGACCGGGTCCCGTCCCCCGCCCCGCCCGACCGATGGTTCCGGCCGGTCGGCCGGCCCGGGCCCCCGACGCCCCCGGCCCCCGACGATCCGGTCCCCCGACCCCGGGTGGCCGTGGACCGGGCCCGTTGGTCAGAGCGGTCGCCGATGGAGTAGAACCATGCGGGAACAAGCGCGGTCGGGCAGCCACAAGGGGCGGCGGCCGTGCCCACCGGGCGAGCAGAGGGGGAGTCCTCCGTGAACTTCGCATTCAGTGACGAGCAGGAAGAGCTGCGGCGAAGCGTCCGACGCTTCCTCTCGGAGAAGTCGCCCGAGACCGAGGTGCGCCGCCTGATGGACACCGAGGACGGCTACGACCCCGCCGTGTGGAGCCAGATGGCCGATCAGCTGGGGCTGCAGTCCCTGATCATCCCCGAGGAGTTCGGGGGCTCGGGGTTCTCGTACGTCGAGCTGATCGTCGTGCTCGAGGAGATGGGCGCCGCCCTGCTCTGTGCACCGTACTTCTCCACCGTGGCCCTGGCGGCCAACGCGGTGCTCACCTCGGGCGACGAGGCGGCGAAGAAGTTCCTCCTTCCCGGCCTGGCATCGGGAGAGACGATCGGGACACTGGCGATCACCGAGGACAACGGCCGTTGGGACTTCGGCGGCATCGAGCTGCAGGCCACCGAGGTGGACGGCGGGTGGAAGCTCAACGGCCACAAGTCCTACGTGATCGACGGGCACCTTGCCAACCTCGTGCTGGTGGCCGCCAGGACGGGCAACGGGGTGAGCCTGTTCGGGGTGAAGGGCGACGCCCCGGGCCTGACCAAGACGTCGCTGACGACCATGGACCAGACGCGCAAGCAGGCCCGGCTCGAGTTCTCCGGCACGCCCGCGTGGCTGATCGGCACCGATGGCGGCGCCGAGCCGGGGCTGACCAAGACCCTCGACCTGGCTGCCGTGGCCCTGGCCGCAGAGCAGGTGGGCGGGGCCCAGCACGTCCTCGACATGTCGGTGGAGTACGCGAAGACCCGGATCCAGTTCGGCCGGCCGATCGGGAGCTTTCAGGCCATCAAGCACAAGTGCGCCGACATGCTGCTCGAGGTCGAATCGGCCAAGTCGGCTGCCTACTACGCCGCCTGGGCCGCCGCCGAGGACAACGACGAGCTCCCGGTCGTGGCGAGCTTGGCCAAGTCCTACTGCTCGGAGGCGTACTTCCACTCCGCTGCGGAGAACATCCAGATCCACGGAGGGATCGGCTTCACGTGGGAGCACCCCGCGCACCTGTACTTCAAACGGGCGAAGTCGTCCGAGCTCCTCCTGGGCGACCCTACCTACCATCGGGAGCTGCTGGCTCAACGCATCGGTATCTGACCCACAGCGGTGCGCTGACCCACAGCGGTGCGCTGGCACCCGCCGGCGCCGGCGCCGGCGACCCAAGGCGCCCGAACCGTGCGGGGTCTCCGCCGCGAGGCGGTCAGGGCCCGTTGACGGCTCGGTCCACCGCCGCCCGGAGCACCCTGGCGGCGCCCTCGGGATCGGCCGCCTCGGTCAACCACCGGACGACGACGAAGTGGCGCGCCCCCAGGGCGGCGAGCGGGGGCACCGAGTCGGGCGTCACCCCGCCGGTGACGAAGACCGGCAGTGGGGAACTGGCCGTGGCCATCGACAGGTACCCGGGACCGGTTCCCGGCCGGCCGGGCTTGGTCGGGGTGGGAACCACGGGGCCGGCCGAGAGGTAGTCGACGGGCTCGCCGAGCGCTCCTTGCAGGTCCTCGGGAGAGTGGGTCGACAGCCCGACGATCGCCCCGGGCCCGAGGATCCGCCTCGCCAGGGCCGGCGGTGCGTCGTCCTGGCCCACGTGAACGCCGTCTGCGCCGATCTCGAGCGCGAGGTCGGGCCGGTCGTTGAGGATGAAGGGGACCCCCAGGCCGGCGCAGATCTCGCGGGCGACCCGGGCGCGGGCGAGGAGCGGACGGGCGTCAAGGTGCTTCTCGCGAAGCTGCACCACGTCGACGCCGCCCTCGACGCAGGCGGCGATGAACTCCCCCAGATCGGGGCGGTCCGGGGTGCACAGGTACAGCCGCCGCTCGGCGAGCGCACCGGTCACTTCTTCGACGCGGGGGTCCCGACCTTGGCAGCCGCCTTCATCTGCTGCTTGAACGCCCGGACGCCGGCCAGGCTCTCGGGGTCGACGATGTCGGCAATCGAGCGGAAGGACCCGGGGTCACCGAAGGGGGAGGAGGCCTGCTCCCAGCCCTTGGGCCGGACACCGAGCTGTTTGCCGAGCAGCGCGACGAAGATGCGCGCCTTCTGCTCCCCGAACCCGGGCAGCGCCTTCACGGCGACCAACAGCGCCTTGCCGTCGGGTGCGTCGCGCCACACCCGTGAGGCGTCGCCACCGTACTGGTCGACGACGACCACGCAGAGGGCCTGCACCCGTGCGGCCATCGATCCCGGGAACCGGTGGAGGGCCGGCCTGGCGGCGAAGACCGCCCCCAGCTCGTCGGGGTCCATGGCGGCGAGCGAGGTGGCGTCGTAGGCACCACCGAGGCGACGGGCCAGCTCGGCAGGGGCGGCGAACGCGCGCTCGAGCGGAATCTGCTGATCGAGGACCATGCCGATCAACAGCGCCAGAGGATCCTTCGACAGGAGCGCGTCCGCGCCGCGGTCGCCGCTGAGGTGGAGCTTTCTCGCCGCCATCGGGAGATCATCGCACGACGGCGGGTGCCGTAGGGAACGGCGGGTGCCGTAGGGAACGGCGGGAGCTGCGGGGAACGGCGGGAGCTGCGGGGAACGGCGGTTCCTCAGGGACCGAAGGGCTCGTCCATGTCAGGGTCGATGCCGAACTGCCGGATGGCCTTGGCCACCTCGGACGGATCGGCCTCGCCGCCGGCGGCGAGGCCGGCCAGGACGGCCACCACCACGTGCCCGGTGTCCACTTCGAAGTGACGGCGCAGCGCGCTGCGAGCATCGGAGCGGCCGAACCCGTCGGTGCCGAGGGAGGTGAACGGGCGGCCGATCCATCTGGCCACCTGGTCTGGCACGGCGCGCATGTAGTCGGTGACCGCCACGACCGGGCCCGACCCCGAGGAGAGCGCCTTCGTCACCAGCGGGACCCGGGGCCGCTCGGTCGGGTGCAGGCGGTTGGCCCGCTCGACCGACATGGCGTCGGCGCGCAGCGACGTCCACGACGTCGCCGACCAGGTGTCGACCGCCACCCCCCACTCCTCGGCCAGCAGCTCCCGAGCCTCCATGGCCATCTGCCACATCGGCCCGGAGAAGCAGATCGTGGCGTTGCGGGGACCGGCCCCGTCGGGCGGTCCGGCGAAGCGGTACAGGCCGTCGACGATCCCCTTGCGGACCACGTCGCCCTCGATACCCGTCGGCATGGCCGGCATCCGGTAGTTCTCGTTGTAGAGGGTGAGGTACCAGAAGCGGTCCTCGGGATCGGGCCCGACGATCCGGCGGATGGCATCCTCCGTCACGACGGCCACCTCGTAGGCGAACGAGGCGTCGTACACCATCGCCGCCGGGTTGGCGGAGGCCAGCAGCGGTGACTGGCCGTCGTTGTGCTGGAGCCCCTCGCCCTGCAGGGTGGTCCGCCCGGCGGTGCAGCCCGCCAGGATCCCCCGGCCCCGCATGTCGCCGAGGGCCCAGGCGAGATCGCCCACCCGCTGAAAGCCGAACATCGAGTAGAAGAGGAACACCGGCAGCATCGGCCGGCCCCACGTGGCGTACGAGGTCGACAGGGCGATGAACGCGGCGAGGGCTCCGGCCTCGGTGATGCCCTCCTGCAGCAGCTGTCCGGAGCTGCTCTCCGCGTAGTTGAGCGGCAGGTGGGCGTCCACCGACACGTAGCGCTGGCCCTCGGGAGCGTAGATCTTCGCCTCGGCGATGATCGACTCCAGCCCGAAGGTCCGGGCCTCGTCGGGCACGATGGGGGCCACCAGGGGACCCAGCACGGGATCGCGCACCAGGTTGCGGAGCAGGCGGGCGAAGGCCATGGTGGTCGACGCTGCCTGGTTCCCCGACCCGCTCAGCAGATCGGCGAACACCTCGGGGTCGGGGAGCGACGGGCGGGCGGGACGGACGATCCGGGACGGGACGGGACCGGCCAACAGCTGGCGGCGGGCCATCAGGTACCGGTGTGCCTCGGAGTCCTCCGGTGGCCGGTAGAACGGCGGGAGGTCCGCCTCGAGCGCGGAGTCGGGGATCTCGTCGGCCAGGGAGAGCCGGTCTCGCAGGGCCCGCAACTGGGCCTTGGTCATCTTCTTGATCTGGTGGGTGGCGTTGCGGGCCTCGATCTCGGGCCCGAGTGTCCAGCCCTTGATCGTCTTGGCCAGGATCGCCGTCGGCGCCCCCCGCTGCTCGGTCGCCAGCTTGTAGGCGGCGTAGAGCTTGCGGTAGTCGTGGCCTCCGCGTGGCAGGGTCCGGAGCTCGTCGTCGCTCAGGTGCTCGACCATCTTGCGCAGCCTGGGGTCCGGCCCGAAGAAGTGCTCGCGGATGTAGGCGCCGCTCTCGGTGGCGTACTTCTGAAACTCGCCGTCCACCGTGGTGTTCATCTTGTCGAGCAGGACGCCGTCGACGTCGCGGGCCAGCAGCTCGTCCCAGCGCGAACCCCAGATCACCTTTATGACGTTCCATCCCGCGCCGCGGAACGCCGCCTCGAGCTCCTGGATGATCTTGCCGTTGCCCCGGACGGGTCCGTCGAGCCGTTGCAGGTTGCAGTTCACGACGAAGATCAGGTTGCTGAGATGTTCACGCCCGGCGACACCCAGGGCGCCGGTGGACTCGGGCTCGTCCATCTCCCCGTCGCCGACGAAGCACCAGACGCGACCGGCGCTCGTGTCGACCAGCTGGCGCTGCTCGAGGTAACGGTTGATGTGCGCCTGGTAGATGGCGTTGATCGGCCCGAGCCCCATCGAGACGGTCGGGAACTCCCAGAAGCCCGGCAGGGAACGAGGATGGGGGTAGCTGGGGAGGCCGTTGCCCCCGACCTCGTGGCGGAAGTTGTTGAGCTGTTCCTCGGAGATCCTGCCTTCGATATAGGCCCGTGCGTACACGCCGGGGGAGGCGTGACCCTGAATGAAGACCTGGTCGCCGGAACCCCCGTCGGACTTGCCCCGGAAGAAGTGGTTGAACCCGACCTCGTACAGCGCGGCCGAGCTCGCGTAGGTGGACAGGTGGCCGCCGATCCCGTCCGTCCGGGCGTTGGCCCGGGTCACCATGGCGGCGGCGTTCCAGCGGATGTAGGCGCGGATGCGGCGCTCGAGCTGCTCGTCCCCCGGGAACCAGGGCTCCTCGTCCGCCGGGATGGTGTTCACGTAGGGACTCGAGACGGTCGCGGGGAAGTCGACCTGCAGCGTGCGGGCCCGCTCGAGGAGCTTCATCAGCAGGAAGCGGGCACGGGGCCGGCCGTGAACCCCGACCACCTCGTCGAAGGAGTCGAGCCACTCCGACGTCTCGTCGGGATCGATGTCGGGCATTTGGTGGGAGATTCCGTCGAACAGCACGCCCGGCAATGCTATCGGGGGCGACGGCCCACCCCGGCTCGGGCGGCGGCGCTCCCCGGCCCGACGATCCCCAGGTGCACTCGACCCGTCGCGCGGCGTAGTACACATGGCGCCGTGATCCGGCCCTCCGACCTCACCGTCGTCTACACGGACGGCTCGTGCCTGGGCAATCCGGGGCCCGGCGGCTGGGCATGGGCGGTGCCCGAAGGCCCCTTCGCCAGCGGAGCGGACCCCCGGACCACCAACCAGCGGATGGAGATCACCGCTGCGCTCGAGTCGCTGCGGACGCTCACCGCCGGCCCCGGTGGACCGGCCGCGTCGATCGAGGTGGTGAGCGACTCCACGTACGTCGTCAACTGCTTCCGCCAGGGCTGGTGGAGGGCTTGGCGCCGCCGGGGCTGGCGGAACAGCCAGGGCAAGCCGGTCGCCAACCGGGACCTTTGGGAGCCGTTGCTGGAGCTCGCCCTGGCTCCCGAGGTGGCGGTGACGTTCCGGTGGGTGAAGGGCCATTCGGGCGACCGGTGGAACGACGTGGTCGACGAGCTGGCCACCGCCGCGGCGGCTTCGGGATCGGGGACGAGGGGACCCTGAGCATCCCCTCCGCACGGGCCACGGGTACGATCCGGAGAGGACCCGGCAGAGCGGCCCGGCTCCGAGTGGAACGAGGCAATCGTGAGGTACGTCGAAGCCGCCGGGGTCCGGCTCTCGGTCGTCGGACTGGGCGCATGGCAATTCGGTTCGGGGGAGTGGGGCTACGGCAAGGCCTACGCCTCGGGGACCGCCCCGGAGATCGTCGACCGTTCGCTCGACCTCGGGGTCAACCTGATCGACACGGCCGAGATTTACGGGTTCGGGCGCTCCGAGCGGATCGTGGGCCAGGCGATCGCCGATCGCCGGGCCGCTGCCTTCGTCGCCACCAAGCTCCTCCCGTTGGCCCCGTTCGGGCCGTTGGTGGCCTGGCGGGCCCGGGGGAGCCTCGGACGCCTGGGCGTCGACGTGCTCGATCTCTACCAGCTGCACGGGCCCAACCCCGCGGTGCCGATCCGGGCCACGATGGCCGCGCTGGCCGGGCTGCAGCGCGACGGGCTCGTGCGCCACGTCGGGGTCAGCAATTTCTCGCTCGACCGCTGGACGGCGGCCGAGCGCGCCCTCCTCGGCCCGGTCGTCACGAACCAGGTCCGCTACAGCCTGATCGAGCGGGGGCCCGAACGCGACCTGCTCCCGTGGGCGCAGGAGCACGACCGGATCGTCATCGCCTACAGCCCGCTGGGGCAGGGGTTGCTGTCCGGGCGCTACGACGAGGACCACCCACCCCGCGGCCTGCGCGCATCGACCGCGGCCTTCTTGCCGGAGAACCTGCGCCGTGCCGCGCCGTTGCTCGGGACCCTGCGCGAAGTGGCCGCGGGCCATGGTGTCACCAGCGCGCAGGTGGCGCTGGCCTGGTTGGTGCGACGGCCCAACGTCGTGGTCATCCCGGGGGCCTCGTCCGCCGCCCAGGCGGAGTCGAACGCTCAGGCGGCCGAGATCGATCTGACCGACGGCGAGGACGCGGCGCTGACCGGGGCCTCCGATGCGTACCGACCCCTCCGCGGTGTCGCGGCGGTGTCCCAGGGCGTCAGGGTCCGCGCCCATCGGGCCTCGGTCAGGGTCCGCCGGGCCGCCGAGGGCCTTCGCTCGTAAAAGGTCGGCGCAAACGGCAGCGCCAGACCGCGGCCCTCGGTAGGCTCGGATCGGCTCGGGTCTGCAAGCGGGGCTTGCCTGGTCCGTCGCCGCACGACTACGCAGGGGGGCGACGCCACACGAGATCGAGGAGGCAGGTTGATGACGACGGAGGAGACCCAGTACGACGTCGTCGTCGTCGGCGGGGGCCCGGGGGGCTACGCCGCCGCCCTCCACGGTGCACTGGCGGGGCTGTCGATCGCCATCGTCGAAAGGGACAAGGTCGGCGGGACCTGCCTGCACCGCGGCTGCGTCCCGGCGAAGGAGTTCCTCGAGACCGCGTCGGTGCACCGCACGGTGGTGTCGGCGGGCGATTTCGGGATCGTTGCGGGCGGTACGCCACCGGTGATCGATTTCGCGGTCAGCCAGGCCCGCAAGCAAGCCGTCGTGGACCAGCTGTTCAGGGGCCTGTCGGGGCTCTTGAGGGGACGGAAGGTCACGGTTCTCTCCGGCACGGGGATGCTCCTCCCGGGGCACCGGGTCCGCGTGGTCGACGGTGCGGACGCGGGCACCGAGATCGTCGGTCGCCACATCGTGCTCGCCTCCGGCTCGGCGCCCCGGACCCTGCCCGGCCTCGAGGTCGACGGGAAGCTCGTCCTGACCTCGGACGAGTTCCTCGATCTCGAGCGCCTGCCGGCGAGCGTCGCCGTGGTGGGCGGGGGCGCCATCGGGTGCGAGTTCGCGTCGCTGCTCGGCGACCTGGGTTCTTCGGTCACCGTTCTGGAGTTCCTGCCCACCATCCTCGCCGGATGCGACCAGGATGTCGCCAATGTCGTGCTGCGCTCGTTCCGCAAGCGTGGGATCGAGGTGGTCACCGGGGTGGAGGTGCACGGTCACTCGGCCAAAGCCGACGGGTCCGGTACTGTCGTTCGCTACGGAGGCGGAGAGGAAGCGGAAGTCGAGGCGATCGTGGTGTCGGTGGGCCGCCGTCCCCGGACCGAAGGTCTGCTGGCGGAGGGCACGGGCGTGGTGCTCGACGATCGTGGCTTCGTGGTGGCGAACCGCTACCAGCAGACGCACGCCGAGGGCGTGTGGGCGGTCGGCGACGTGGTGGCCGGGAGCCCGCAGCTGGCACACGTGGGGTTCGCAGAGGCGATCGTGGTCATCCGTGGCATCCTCGGCGAGCCGGTGATCCCGGTGGAGTACGACCGGGTGCCTTGGGCCATCTACTGCCATCCCGAGGTGGCGTTCGCCGGACTGACCGAGGCCCAGGCCCTCGAGCGGGGTCTGCAGGTCGTCACCAAGAAGGACCCCTTCGGCGGGAACAGCCGGGCGCGGATCATCGGGGACACCGAGGGGCTCGTGAAGGTCGTGGCCGAGCGCCTGCCGGACGGCTCGGCCGGGCGCATCCTCGGGGTCCACATGGCCGGGCCGTGGGTCACCGAGCAGCTCGGCGCCGGTTACCTGGCCGTCAACTGGGAGGCCACCCCGAGCGAAGTAGCGCAGTTCATCCAACCGCACCCCTCCCTGTCGGAGACCTTCGGGGAGACGGTACTGGCACTCACCGGAAGGGGTCTGCACGTTGCCTGACGTCACCATGCCGCAGTTGGGGGAGACCGTCACCGAAGGGACGATCACCCGATGGATGAAGGCGATCGGGGAGCCCGTCGCCCGTGACGAGCCCCTGTTCGAAGTCTCGACCGACAAGGTCGACTCGGAGGTGCCGTCGCCCTTTGCCGGGGTCCTGAGGGAGATCCTGGTCGCCGAGGGCGACACGGTGGAGGTGGGGGCGCGGTTGGCCGTGATCGGCGAGGGTGCGCAGGGCAACGGCTCCCCGCCGCCCGCACCCCCGGAGCCCGGTGCCGTACAGGCACCGCCCGCACCGCCCGCGGCTCCGGCGGCGCCTCCGCCCGCACCGCCCGCGGCTCCGGCGGCGCCTCCGCCCGCACCGACCGCGGCTCCGCCCCCGCCCCCGCCCTCGGGCTTCACGCCGGCGCCTTCCCAGGCGGCCGGCGTGCCGTCCCCGCCCGCGGCACCGCGTGAGGATTCGCTCATCCTGTCGCCCGTCGTCAGGCGACTGCTCGCGGACAATCAGATCGACTCCTCCGAGGTGACCGGTACGGGCCTGGGTGGTCGGGTGACCCGTGAGGACGTGCTCTCGGTCGTCGACGCCAGGCGGGCGGGTGGACAGGTCGCCCCGCCTCAGGCCCCCGCGCCCGCCCCGCCTCAGGCCGCCCCACCTCCGGCCCCCGCGCCCGCCCCACCCCCGGCTGCCCGCCAGCCGTCGGTCCCGACCCTGCGCCAGGCCGGCGAGCGGGTGGTGCCGTTCTCCAATGTCCGCCGGCGCACCGCCGAGCACATGGTCCGTTCGAAGGCCACGTCGCCCCACGCCTTCATCGCCTACGAGACGGACTTCGAGAACGTCGAGCGGGTGCGCCGGTCGTGGGGGTCGAGGTTCAAGAACGAGGAGGGCTTCTCGCTCACCTATCTGCCGTTCGTGGCGCGGGCCACGGTGGAGGCGCTCCGGGACTTCCCGAACCTGAACGCCACCGTCGCCGACGACTCCCTTGTCGTGTACCAGCAGATAAACCTCGGTGTGGCCGTCGACCTCGACAACGAGGGCCTCATCGTGCCCGTCATCCACCGGGCGGAGGAGATCACCCTTCGGGGGGTCGCCCGCAGGATCCGTGACGTCGCCGATCGCGCAAGGACCAGGCAGTTGACGGCCGACGACATCTCCGGCGGGACGTTCTCCATCACGAACGACGGGCCGTTCGGCACCTACTTCACCGTGCCGATCATCAACCAGCCGCAGGTGGCCATCCTGGCAACTGACGGGATCAAGCGGCGCCCGGTGGTGATGGCCCTCCCCGACGGCACCGAGTCGATCGCCATCCACTCGACGGGCATGATCGGGATGAGCTGGGACCACCGGGCGGTCGACGGGGCATACGTGTCGTCTTTCCTGGCCCGCGTGGCCGAGCTGCTGGACACGCGGGACTGGGCCGCCGAGCTGTAGGTCGGCGGCGTCCCGTGCTCCGCGTCCGCCGGCTCGGATCGGTCACCCATCCCGAGGCCTCCGCGTTGCAGCGCGCGCTCGCCACCCATGGGGAGGACGACTACGTCCTCCTGCTCGAGCATCCGCACGTCTACACCCTCGGGGTGCGCGCCGACCCCTCCCACGTGCTCACGGACCCGTCGAGCGTGGGTGCCGCCCTGGTTCGTGCCGACCGCGGCGGTGACGTCACCTATCACGGCCCCGGCCAGCTCGTCGTCTACCCCGTGGTCACCGTCGGCGACCGCCCTTCGGCCGGGCCGGACCATGTGCGCCGGGTGGAGGACATGGTGATCGGTGCGCTCGAGGACCTCGGGGTGGGTCGGGTGGCCGGTGGTGTCGGCCGGCTCGACGGCTACCCGGGGGTGTGGGTCGGCCTGGGTGGACCGGAGCCCCGCAAGGTGGCGGCGATCGGGGTGCGCACGGTCAGGGTCGGGCCGTCGCGGCGCCGCAGCCTGCACGGGGTGGCCATCAACGTCAACTGCGATCTGGCGATGTTCCGCCACATCGTGCCGTGCGGCATCGCCGACCGGCCGGTGACCTCGCTGCAGGCCGAGGGTGTCGGCGCGGGGATGGACGAGGTCGTCGAGGCGGTGGTGGCCCGCGCCGTGGCCGCTTGGGGAGCCGGCGGTCCCGTCGACCGTCAGGACGTCGCCGGCGGTCCCGCGTCAGGGAGCCTTGGTCCGCCGGACGCGGGGACGGGCTCACCCGCCACCCCGGTCCGGCTCGGGGCCACCCGGACGGAGCGGGCGCCGTTCCGCCGGTTGCGCCAAGCGGGGGTCGACCCCGACGCCGGCCTGCCCATCGGCGAGCGCAAGCCGGCGTGGCTCCGGGTTCCGGCGCGGATGGGGCAGGAGTACCTGTCGCTCGGCAGGACCATCCACGATCTGGGCCTGGTCACCGTCTGCGAGGAAGCCGGATGCCCCAACATCTACGAGTGCTGGGCCGACGGGACGGCCACGTTCATGGTCAACGGGTCGCGCTGTACCCGTGCCTGCGGCTTCTGCCTCGTCGACACCCGCCGCCCCGCCCCTCTCGACCCGGGGGAGCCCGAGCGGGTGGCCGAGGCGGTGGAGCGCATGGGGCTGTCCCACGCCGTCGTGACCTGCGTCGCCCGGGACGACCTCGCCGACGGGGGGGCCGGGGCCATCGCCTCGACGGTGGAGGCCATCCGACGCCGCCGTCCGGACACCGCGGTGGAAGTCCTGATCTCGGACTGCAAGGGGGACGAGCGATCGCTCGCCTCGGTCCTTGACGTCCGGCCCGATGTGCTCAACCACAACATCGAGACGGTGGCCCGCCTCCAGCGAGCGGTGCGTCCGTCGGCCGGCTACGCCCGCAGCCTCGCCGTCCTCGGTCGTGCCGCCGATGCCGGTCTGGTGGTGAAGTCAGGGCTGATGGTGGGCCTCGGTGAGACCGAGGGCGAGGTGATCGCCACCCTGGCGGACCTCCGGTCGGTCGGCGTGGCCATCGCCACCGTCGGCCAGTACCTGCGACCCAGCCGGGAGCACCTGCCGGTCGCCCGTTGGTGGACGCCCGAGGATCTCGACCGGATCGGGCGGGCCGGGCTCGATCTGGGGCTCCGGCACGTCGAGGCCTCCCCCCTCACCCGCTCGAGCTACCACGCCCGGGGCGCGGCGGCCGCAGCGGCGGGCGTGGTTCAGGTCTGAGAAGGGGCTCGGGCCGACGTCAGGAGCGTTGCGCGACGTGCTGGGTCCACGCTGTCCCGTCCCAGTAGCGCAGGGTGTTGGGGACCCCGCTCGGCTCGGGCAGCCAGCCGGCCGGGGTGCCCGGCGGCGGTGCCGGAGCCGGAGCCGCCGGGGGGGGCGGCGGGGGCGGCGGGGGCGGGGCGTACGGCTCGGGTGCCGGCGGCTCCATCTGAGCGGGAGCGGCCCCCGCCGGAGCCGTCCATCCTGGTGCGGGAGCCGATCCCGCGGGGGCGGGGGGGGCGAACCCGGCGAACGGGTCGTTCCGAGGGTTGGGAGCAGCGAGTCCCTGGGGCCCGCCCGCGGCGCCGGCCTGACCGCCCGGGATGGAGGCCACGTCCCCGTAGTACTGGTTCGATGTCGCCTGGACCGCGCCCACCGGCTTGGGCGGGGCACTCTTGCGCCGGTACAGCACGAGCGTCACGATGAGCAGGACGACCACCACGACGACGATGGCCACCTCGATCACCTTGGTGGTGGTCGAGAGCGCGGCGAAGACAGGCCCCGAAGGGTTCAGCACAGTTCCCATGGGGCGCCAAAGTACTGCCCGACCCGCTCCATGGTCAACGATGGCCCCCGCCGGGTCCGCCCCCGGGCTTGCCGGCGACCATCGGAGGCACCTGCCTGGGGGCCCGGCCTGCGTCAGGCGATGAAGTACTTGGCCTGGGGATGGGTGCAGATGATGGCATCGGTCGTCTGCTCGGGATGAAGCTGGAACCCCTCGCTGACCTCCACCCCGATACGGTCCCCACCCAGGAGCTCCACGACCTTGGCGTTGTCGGCGAGGTCGGGGCACGCGGGGTAGCCCCAGGAGTAGCGGCCGCCCCGGTACTGCTGGCGGAACAACCCGGTGAGGGTGGGGCCGTCCTCGGCGACGGTGCCCAGTTCCTCGCGGATCCGCCGGTGCCAGTACTCGGCCAGCGCTTCGGCCATCTCGACTCCCAGGCCATGGAGGTAGAGGTATTGCTGGTACTCGTCGGCCGCGAACAGCCTGGCCGCCTCCTGCGACACCCGGCTGCCCATGGTCACGAGCTGAAACGAGGCCCAGTCCGGCTCGCCGGAGGCCGCCGGGCGGAAGAAGTCGGCGATGCAGAGCCAGGGTTCCTTGCGTTGGCGGGGGAACGTGAACCGGAGCCATTCCGAGCTCCGGGTCTCGTCCTTGTAGATGACCAGGTCGTTGCCCTCGCTGTTGGTGGCGAAGTGCCCGTAGGCGACCTGGGGGACGAGCAGGTCCGCCCGCTTGGCCTTGCCGAGCTCCTCGCGCAGCACGGCGCGGACGCGGTCCTTGAAGCCGGCGTCGTCCTCCGAAGTCCCCTTGTCGGGCCGGAAACCCCACTGGTTCCGGAAGAGCGACGTGAGGTTGAGGTATTCGACGATGTCGTCGATCGGGATGCCCTTGGCCACCCGGCTGCCGACGAAGGGGGGTGTGAAGACCTCGTTGTCGGTCACCACCCCCGGGGCCCGGTCCGGCTGGCCGGGAACCGCCTCGTCCGGTTGTGGCTCGAGCCGGCTGCGCGCCGGAACCTTGCGCTCGGAGATCTCCCGGCCGAACGACGGGTCGTCCTCGCCGGACCGCTTCAGCTCCACCAGGCGATCGATGGTCCGCAGGCCCTCGAAGGCGTCGCGCCCGTAAAAGACCCGGCCCTCGTACACCTGGCGGAGGTCGCGCTCGACGTAGGTGCGGGTGAGCGCCGCACCGCCGAGGAGCACGGGGAGCCCCGAGAGCCCGCGGGTGTTCAGCTCCTGCAGGTTCTCGCGCATGATGAGCGTCGACTTCACCAGGAGCCCGCTCATGCCGAGCGCGTCCGCACCGTGCTCTTCGACGGCGGCGAGCATCTCGCCGATCCCCACCTTGATCCCGAGGTTCACGACCTCGTACCCGTTGTTGGTGAAGATGATGTCGACCAGGTTCTTCCCGATGTCGTGGACGTCGCCCTTGACCGTCGCCAGGACGACCTTGCCCTTGCCGCCCTGGTCGGCCTTCTCCATGTGCGGCTCGAGGTGGTTCACCGCGGCCTTCATCGTCTCGGCCGATTGCAGCACGAACGGCAGCTGCATCTCCCCGGACGCGAAGAGCTCACCGACGGTCTTCATCCCGGCCAGCAGCATGTCGTTGACGATCTGGAGCGCCGCGTGCCCGCCGGCGAGCGCCTCGTCGAGATCGCTCTCGAGCCCGTTGCGGTCGCCGTCGACGATCCGCTGCTCGAGCCGGCGCTCCACCGGCCAGTCGGTGTGCTCCTCGTGGGCGGATGTCGACGGCGAGGCACCTTCGTACAGGGCCAGCAGTTCCTGCAACGGGTCGTAGCCCTCACGGCGGCGGTCGTACACCAGATCGAGGCAGATCTCCCGGGCCCTCGCGTCGATGCGCGAGAGCGGCAGGATCTTCGACGCGTGGACGATTGCGGCGTCGAGCCCTGCCTCCACGCACTCGTGAAGGAAGACCGAGTTGAGCACCTGCCTCGCCGCCGGGTTCAGCCCGAAGGAGACGTTGGAGAGCCCGAGGATCGTCGACACCCCGGGGAGCTCGGCCTTGATCCGCCTGATCCCCTCCAATGTCTCCACCCCGTCGGCCCGGCTCTCCTCCATGCCCGTCGACAGCGGGAGCGCCAAGGTGTCGAAGAGGAGGTCGGACGGCTCGAGCCCGTAGCGGTCCACGGCGATGTCGTGGATGGCCCGGGCGGCGCGCAGCTTCCATTCGGCCGTTCGCGCCTGCCCCTCCTCGTCGATACAGGTGCAGACGACGGCGGCGCCGAACTCGCGGGCGAGACGGAGGAAGGTGTCGAGCCGGGTGCCCTCCCCGTCGCCCTCCTCGAGGTTGACCGAGTTCAGGATGGCCCGCCCGCCGAGCCATTGAAGCGCCGCCCTGGCGACGGGGCCCTCGGTGGTGTCGACCATCAGGGGGGCGCTGGCCTGGGTGGCGAAGCGGCTGGCGATCTCGGTCATGTCGGCGACGCCGTCGGCCCCGGTGTAGTCGACGCACACGTCGATGACGTGGGAGCCCTCCTTCACCTGGTCGCGGGCCATGGCGACGCACGTGTCCCACTCGCCGGCGAGCATCGCCTCGCGGAACCGCTTCGACCCGTTCGCGTTGGTCCGCTCGCCCACCACCAGGAACGAGGTGTCCTGGTGCAGCGGGACCGACGTGTAGATCGACGCGGCCGACGGCTCGTGCACGGGATCGCGGGGGGCCGGTGTGGCCCCGGCGCACCGTTCGACGACCGCGGCGAGGTGGGCAGGGGTGGTCCCGCAGCAACCGCCGATCGCGGTCACGCCCAACTCGGTGACGAACCGGTGGAGGTGGTCGGCCAGCTGCCCGGGGGTGAGGTCGTAGTGCATCTTCCCGTCGACCACCGAGGGCAGCCCGGCGTTGGGCAGGCAGGAGACGGGCACCCGGCTGTGGCCGGCCAGGTGGCGCAGGGCCTCGCCCATCTCCGCCGGCCCGGTGGCGCAGTTCAGCCCGATCACGTCCACCTGCATGGCGTCCAGGGCGGTGAGGGCGGCCCCGATCTCGGTCCCGGGCAGCATCCGCCCGGTGAGCTCGATCGTGACCTGCACCTGTATCGGTACCCGGCGCCCGACGTCGAGCATGGCGCGCCGGGCGCCGTTGATGGCGGCCTTGGCCGCCAGCAGATCGAACATCGTCTCGACGACGAGGAGGTCCACCCCGCCCTCCAACAGGCCGAGCGCCTGCTCCTCGTAGGCGTCGCGGAACTCGTCGTAGCGGATCTGGCCGAGCGTCGGGAACTTCGTCCCCGGGCCCATGCTGCCGGCCACCCAGCGGGGCCGGGCGGCGGTGGCGTACTCGTCGGCCACCCGGCGGGCCAACCGGGCCGCCGTCCGGCTGAGCTCGCGGGCCCGATCGGCCAGCCCGTACTCGGCCAGCACCACGGACGAGGATCCGAAGCTGTCGGTCTCGATCACGTCGACACCGACATCGAGGAAGCTCCGGTGGAGCTGCTCGATCGCGTCGGGCCGGGTGTCGACGAGCACCTCGTTGCAGCCCTCGAGATCGGGCCCGCCGAAGTCGTCGGCGGTGAGATCGAGCAGCTGCAGGTTGGTGCCGGTGGCGCCGTCGAAGACGACCACCCGCTCGCTCAGGGCACGCAGGTAGTCGGAGGAACCCGGGTCGAGCCGGCCCGGCAACGGAGTGAAGCTGCTCATCGGGGATCAAGGCTACCGGCGCCGACCGGTAGCATCCGCAGCGGTGCGGATCTACACGCGGAAGGGCGACGACGGGACCACCGGCCTCCTCTTCGGCGGCCGGGTGAAGAAGAGCTCGGGCCGGATCGAGCTGGTGGGCGCGGTCGACGAGGCGCAGGCGGCCCTGGGTCTCGCCCGCGCCGAGGCCGAGCGGGGCTCCGAGCTCGACGAGCTCCTCGTGCAGCTCGAGCGCGACCTGTACGTCCTGATGGCCGACGTGGCCACCGCTCCGGCCAACCGGCGCAAGCTGCAGCCGGGCACGACCTTGGTCACGGCCGAGATGGTGACGGCGCTGGAGGCGTCGATCGACCGCCTCTCCGTCCGCTTCACGATGCCGGAGGAGTTCGTGGTGCCCGGGCAGGACCGCAGGTCGGCCACGCTCGACGTCGCCCGCACCGTCGTGCGCCGGGCCGAGCGGAGCGCCGGGGGCCTCGGTGGCGGATCGCCGGTCGGCGGGTACCTCAACCGCCTGTCCGACCTGTTGTGGACCATGGCGCGCTGGCAGGAGGGCGACGCGCACCTGGCGGCACGCCGCGCTCCGAAGGCGCCGGCCCCGGGCCGAACGACGAAGCGCGCGGCGAAGAGGTCGGGTCCGAGCGGGACGACGGGGACGAGAGAGGCGGGCAAACGCTGATGGCACTCACGATCGAGGTGGCCGGCGCGGCGGCCGTGCCCGACCGGATCGTCGCTCTCGGAATACCGGTTCTGGCCGGTGACGACGGACCCGAGCTCTTCGAGGGCATGCCCGCCGAGGTCGGTGGCACCGTGCTCCCGGGCCCGCTCGGCGCCGAGTGGTGCCGGCGCCAGGGCTTCACCGCCAAGGCGGGGCAGACCCTGCTGTTCGGCGCCGAGCCCGGCCGACCCATCGCGGTGCTCGTCGGGATCGGTCCGCGCGCGGGCCTCGACGAGGAGCGGTGGCGCCGCGCCGCCGCGGCTTTCGTGCGGAGCGCCGGGGAGCGGGGGACCGCGGTGCTCGTCCTGCCGCCGGCGGGGGCGAGCGTAGGGCCCGGCGGGCCCGGCAACGAGATGGCCGCCGAGGCTCTGGGCACGGCGATCGCCGAAGGGGCGGCGTTGGCCGCCTACCGGTTCGAGCAGTTCCGCACCAAGCCCCGCCCGGCGGCGATAGAGAAGCTCGTGTTGGTGGCCGCCGAGGACCCCGGGCCTTCCGGTCCCGGCCCGGAGGACGGCCTCCGGGCCGGGACGGTGAGAGGGAGCAGGGCTGCTCAGGCCGTCGCGTGGGCGCGCGACCTGATCAACACGCCGCCGAGCGACCTCCCGCCGCGGCGCTTCGCCGAGCGGATCGTCGCCGAGCTGCAGGCCGACGAACAGGTGACCCTCACGGTGTGGGACGAGGGCAGGATCGCCGAGGAGCGCCTCGGGGGTCTGCTCGGGGTGAGCCGCGGAACGGCCGAGCCGCCGCGCCTGGTGCAGGCCGACTACCAGCCTGCCGATCCGATCCGGGTCGGTGACCGGGTGCCGCACGTGGTGCTCGTGGGCAAGGGCATCACCTTCGACTCCGGCGGCCTCTCGCTCAAGACCCCTGACGGCATGACCACGATGAAGACCGACATGAGCGGCGCAGCCGTCGTGCTCGGTGCCGTGTCGGCGTGCGCCGACCTGGGGGTCAGGGTGCGGGTGACGGCCATCGCCCCGATCAGCGAGAACATGCCGGGGAGCCGGGCGATCAAGCCGGGTGACGTCCTGACGATGCGCAACGGTGCCACGGTGGAGGTGCTCAACACCGACGCCGAGGGCCGGCTCGTCCTGGCCGACGCGCTCGTCCTGGCGTCGGAGCTCGAGCCCGACGCCATCATCGACGTGGCGACCCTCACCGGTGCCGCCGCCGCCGCCCTCGGTACGTCGATCGCCGCGCTCTTCGGCAGTGACGACCAACTGGTCGAACGGCTCCGGGATTGCGGCGAGCGGTCGGGGGAGCGGCTCTGGCCCCTCCCGCTCCCCGAGGAGTACGCCGACCACATCGACTCGGACGTCGCCGACATGAAGAACATCGGCAAGCCGGGCCAGGCCGGGGCCATCTCCGCGGCGATGCTCCTCGCCCGCTTCGTCGGCGACACGCCGTGGGCCCACCTCGACATCGCCGGGACGGCCCGATCGGCCGAGAGCTCGGGTTACGTGTCCAAGGGCGGCACCGCCTTCGGGGTGCGGGCCTTGCTCCGGTTCCTCACCACCTACGGGTCCGACTGATCCCCGGCCCGGTGGCGCGACCGGGCCCAGGACGCCGCCTCGTAGGCCAGGGTGGGATGGGCACCCCACCGGGCCAGGTGCCGCTCGATCCGCTCGGAGCTCTCCCCGAGCTCGGTGAGGTCGAGCGCCAGGAGCCGTGCCCGCCGGGTGGCCGCGTCGAACGCCGGCACCTGTCGGCGGCCCGGCTCCCACGACCGATGCTGCTCCTGCAGGGTGCTCGAGAGCCGGAGGAGATGGTGCCGGGGGAGCGGGGCGACCAGCCGGCGGACCGCGAGGGACGTCTCGGTACGGTACCGGGCCACGTCGAACCGGACGCAACGACCGATGGTCCTCCGGAGAGCGGAATGGCGGCCGTGGCTCCCACCCAGGCCCAACGCGTGCGCCGTCTCCCCGAGATCGAGGTCGAAGCCCTCCGGGGAGGACTCGAGCCCGCCGGCCAGGCGGCGCAGGAGCCAGGTCGCCGACGGTCCGAGCACCGGCAACCAGAATTGCTCCACGTACGCCGAGCGGGGGTCGATGCCGACCTGATCGACCAGCCCGTCCCGCCAGGAGACCACCCGGAGGGCGCCGCCGGCTGCCTTCGCCGCCCCGACCCCGGTGCCCGCCGGGATCTTCATCCCCTGTGCAGTCATGGGGCGATGGTGGGGCCCGCACCTTGCTCGGAACCTTGCCCCGGATCCCTCGGCAGGATCAACCCGCCCCGGATCCCTCCGGCAGGATCAACCCGAGCGCGTCCAGCGCCCGCGGTGCACCGAAGCCGATCGCGGGCGGCCCGCCCGGTCCAGCGACGCCGAGCGGTGGTCCTCGCCGTCGGGGTACCCGAGGAGCACCGCGCCGAAGAGCCGCCACCCCGAAGGGACCCCGAGCGCACCGAGGAGCTCGCTCTCGCCACGGAAGTTCCCGAGGAAGCACGCTCCGAGGCCGGCCGCGGCGGCCCCCAGGAGCAACGTCATCGTGGAGAACGCCGCGTCCCCGAACCAGTAGGGGACCGGCCAGGTGGCCTCCCCTCCGACCTCGGTCTCGTTCCCGCCTTCCCCCTGCTCGCCGTCGCCGGGCGGCAGGCCCAGGCCCGACGACGCCTTGTCCGGCTCGCCGTAGCGTCGGACGTAGGCGGCGGGCGAGGTCAGGGCCAGGGCCACGACCGGGGCCCGCGAGAGCCCGGGCCAGCGGCGCGAGGTCTCGCGCCATTCACCCGTGGTCGTGGTGGCCCAGTACGCCCGGGTCTCGGGCCCCTGCAGGACCAGCCAGTCGACCCCCCTCGTGTTCCCGGCGGTCGGGGCGCGCAGCGCGTCGTCGATGAGCCGGTCGACCAGGTCGGCGCCGACCGGAGCGGCCCGGAAGCTCCGGACCATCCTTCGTCCCCTGACCACCCGGTCGTGCTCCACGGCGCCTCCCCGGCCTGCTGACCGGCACCCCGCCGGCCCCTCATTCTGGCCGGGCGGGGAGGGCGGTCCCGGCCCGGCGGGAATGTCGACCGGGCTGGTAAGGTTTCAACAGGGACCACGCAGGAAGAGACGTCCGGAGGTACCACGTTGCCCACACCGCGAGAGCTCTTGAACGAAGCGAAGTCCGCCATCACCGAGGTCGGCATCGACGAGGCGGAGCAGCGGCTGGCCGGGTCGACCTTCCTCGACGTACGCGAGCCGGACGAGTACGAGCAGGGGGCCATCCCCGCGGCGATCCATCTGCCCAGGGGCCACCTGGAGTTTCAGGTGGAGGGCAAGCTGCCCGACAAGGGCAGCCCGGTGGTCGTCTACTGCGCCGGGGGGACCCGTTCCGCCTTCGCGGCCAAGACGCTGGCCGACCTCGGCTATTCCGACGTCGTCTCGATGGCCGGCGGGTTCAACCGGTGGAAGGACGCCGGCAAGCCCTGGTCGACCCCGCGGACCCTCACGCCCGACCAGCGCAACCGCTACCAGCGCCACCTCCTCCTGCCCGAGGTCGGCGAGGTGGGCCAGCAGAAGCTCCTCGACTCCAAGGTCCTCCTGCTCGGCGCCGGCGGCCTGGGCTCCCCGGCAGCCATGTACCTTGCCGCCGCCGGGGTCGGGACGATCGGCATCATCGACATGGACGTGGTGGACGAGTCGAACCTCCAGCGCCAGATCCTCCACAACATGGAGCGGATCGGCGACCGGAAGGTGGACTCCGCGAAGAAGACCCTGACGGCCATGAACCCCGACGTCGACGTCGCGACGTACGACGTACGACTCGGAGCCGACAACGTGCTCGAGGTGATCGACGGGTACGACGTGATCGTCGACGGGACGGACAACTTCCCCACCCGGTACCTCGTCAACGACGCCTCGCTGGTGAAGCGGATCCCGGTGGTGCACGGGTCGATCTTCCGGTTCGAGGGCCAGGTCACGGTCTTCGATCCCTACAACGGGCCGTGCTACCGCTGCATGATCCCCGAGCCGCCACCTGCGGAACTGGCGCCCTCGTGCTCGGAGGCGGGCGTGCTGGGCGTCCTGCCCGGCATCGTAGGGTCGATACAGGCCCTCGAGGCCATGAAGATGCTCCTTCACCTGGGCGATCCGCTGATCGGCCGGCTGCTGGCCTACGACGCGCTCGACGAGTCGTTCCGGACCTTCAAGGTGCGGCGTGACCCGGAATGCGCGGCGTGCGGGCCGAACGCCGGTGAGATCGTGATCGCCGAGTACGACGAGCTGTGCATGCCCCATCCCCGCTGAGGGCCGTGAGCAGGGACCTGCTCCTCCGCCGGGGCCGCACCCCCGGGCTGGGCTCCGGGGCGCGGGACCTCTAACCTGGGGTCGTGACCCCCGAACCCAAGGCCCCCAAGGAGCACCGGACCGACTCCGGTATAGCGATCCGCCCGGTCTACCGCCCGGACGACCTGGATGGCTGGGACCCGGCCGAACGCCTCGGCGAGCCCGGGAAGTACCCCTACACGCGCGGGGTCCACGCCGAGATGTACCGGCAGCGGCTCTGGACGATGCGCCAGTACGCCGGCTTCGGCACGGCGGAGGCGACCAACGAACGGTTCAAGTTCCTGCTCGACGCGGGCCAGACCGGACTGTCGTGCGCGTTCGACCTGCCGACCCAGATGGGGTTCGACTCGGACCACGAGCGGGCCGAGGGCGAAGTCGGCAAGGTGGGGGTCGCCATCGACTCGTTGGCCGACATGCGCCTGCTGCTGGCCGGCCTCCCCCTCGACACGGTCACCACGTCGATGACCATCAACTCGACCGCCGCCATCCTCCTCCTCTTCTACCAGCTCGTCGCCGAGGAGCAGGGGGTGCCCGGAGCCAAGATCCGGGGCACGATCCAGAACGACATCCTGAAGGAGTACGTGGCGCGGGGGACCTACATCTACCCGCCCCGCCCGTCGATGCGGTTGATCGTCGACAGCTTCTCGTACTGCGCCGAGCACCTGCCGAACTGGAACACCATCTCGATCTCGGGGTACCACATCCGCGAGGCCGGCTCCACCGCCGTGCAGGAGATCGCGTTCACGCTGGCGGACGGCATCGCCTACGTCGAGGCGGCGCTGGCGGCGGGGCTGGCGGTGGACGACTTCGCGCCGCGGCTGTCGTTCTTCTGGAACTCCCACAACAACCTCTTCGAGGAGGTGGCCAAGTTCCGCGCGGCCCGGCGGATGTGGGCCCGGATCATGACGGAGCGCTTCGGCGCCAAGGAGGACCGGTCCAAGGCGCTGCGCTTCCACACCCAGACGGGGGGATCGACGCTCACCGCCCAGCAGCCGGAGAACAACATCGTCCGGGTCACGGTGCAGGCCCTCGCCGCGGCCCTCGGTGGCACCCAGAGCCTCCACACGAACGGGTTCGACGAGGCGCTCGGCCTGCCCACCACCCGGGCGGCGAAGATCGCGCTCCGGACCCAGCAGATCGTCGGCTACGAGTCCGGCGTCGCCGACACGGTCGACCCGCTGGCCGGCTCCTACTTCGTTGAGTCGCTGACCGACGAGGTCGAGCGCGGCGCCCAGGCCTACCTCGACCGGATCGACGAGCTCGGCGGCGCCGTCGCGGCGATCGAGGCCCGGTTCATGCAGGACGAGATAGAGGCGGCGGCGTACTCCTTCGCCAAGGCGGTGGACGACGGGGAGAAGATCGTGGTCGGGGTGAACCGGTTCGTCGACGACGTCATGGAGCCCGCGGACGTGTTCCCCATTGACGTCGAGCTGCAGCGCAACCAGATCGATCGGACCCGCAGTGTGCGCGCCGGGCGCGACCAGGCCGCGGTGACCGCCGCCTTGGAGGACGTACGGGCCGCCGCCCGGGGAACCCAGAACCTCCTCCTCCCGATGAAGGAGGCGCTCAGGAGGATGGCCACCCTCGGCGAGGTCTCCGACGTGCTCCGCGACGAGTTCGGGGTGTACCAGCCCCGAGGCTGAGCAGATCGCCCGGGCGACGGGTGGCTCAGGTCGGGCGGGTCAGGCCGTTCGGGCCAGCAGGCGGTCCCGCAGGACGGGATCGACCGCGGCGTCGACGGCCGTCCACGCCATGGACAGGGCACCGTCGTACAGTGCCGCGTCGGCCGAGCCGGTGATGCAGGCGGCCGCGAACGCCTGCTGGTGGTTGACCGCGCCATCGGACTCGATCCCGATCAGCGGGTGGATGCTGGGCACGGCGAGGGAGACGTTGGCCATGTCGGTCGACAGCGTCGGGAGCGGGGCACCTTCGTCGTCGCGGGTGAACCGGCGTCCGAGCGACTCGGCGTTGGACCGGTAGGCGGCCAGGAGCCCTCCGTCGACCTCCATGTGGGAGTAGGTGGGTGCGAGCTGCCGGTAGTCGACCGTGGCCCCGCTGGCCAGCGATCCCGCCTCGAAGCACCGCTTGACCCTGGGCTCGAGCACCTCGAGTGCCTCGATCGTCCCGGCGCGGCACATGAACCGGCCCGACACGGCTGCGGGCACGATGTTGGCGGCCGATCCACCGTCGGTCACGAAACCGTGGACCTGCTCGCCGGGGCGCAGCTGCTGGCGCAGGAGGCCGATCGAGACCTGGGCGACGGTCATCGCGTCGGCGGCGTTGATCCCCTCCCACGGCGCGGCGGAAGCGTGCGCTTCCTTGCCGTGGAAGTGGACGTCAAAATGCGAGACGGCCAGGCAGGCGGCCGTCAGGCGGTCGTCGGGCCACGGGTGGACCATCATGGCGGCGTGCACGCCGTCGAACGCGCCGCGTTCGAGCAGGAGGATCTTGCCGCCCCCTCCCTCCTCGGCCGGGGTGCCCACCACGAGAACGGTGAGCCCGATGTCGTCGGCGATCTCGGCCAGGGCCAGACCCGCACCGACCGCGCTCGCCGCGATGATGTTGTGCCCGCAGGCGTGGCCCACCCCTGGCAGGGCGTCGTACTCCGCGCAGATCGCCACGACCAGCGGACCCGATCCGGCCCGCGCCTCGAACGCGGTGGGGAGGTCGCAGATGCCTTCGGCGACGGAGAACCCGCCGCGGGCCAGGGCCTCGGCGGTCCATCGGGCGGAGGACGACTCCTCGAAGCAGGTCTCGGGGTGGGCGTGGATCGTATGGCTGAGGGTCACCAGCTCCTCGAGCCGCCCGTCGAGGATCCTGCGGGCGGCCTGTTTCGGAGCATCGGCCCGCCCGCGCCGCCGGCGCCCGTTCTCCTGCGCCGCGCCCGGGTCGACCTTCACGATTCCCCTATTCGATCACCGCGACGACGTCGCCGCCACCGACCGAGTCGCCGGCGGCGACCCGGACCTCTTTCACCACTCCGGCCTTCTCGGCGTTGACGGCGTTCTCCATCTTCATCGCCTCGAGCACGCAGATCCCCTGCCCGACCTCCACGGTGTCGCCGACGCTCACGAGGACCCGCACGATGGTTCCCTGCATGGGGACGGTCACCGAGCCCGACCCGCCGCCCGAGGCCACGGCCCGCGAGCCGCGGCGCCTGGCGGTCCCGACCCCGCCGGCCGCCCCGGCGACGAAGGCGGGCCCGACGTCGGGTACCCAGAGCTTCACCTCGTAGCGGCGACCGTCGACCTCGGCGGTCACGTCCCGCTGCACCCTGGGCTCACCGCCGGCGTCCACGCCGCCGCCGGCCTCGCTCTGCGGCTCGACGGTCAGCGCCGTCAGGTCGAGCGTGTTCTCCACCCACTTGGTCGAGTGCGCCGCCCGGGCGAAGTCGGGGTGCGAGAGGATCGCCACGTGGGCGGGGATGGTGGTGGCCACGCCCCTGATCCGGATCTCCCCGAGCGCCCGCAGCATCCGTCGCCTGGCCGACTCCCGGTCTTCGGCCCACACCACCAGCTTGGCCATGAGGTTGTCGTAAAACTGGCTCACGGTGTCGCCCGACTCGTAACCGGCGTCGAGGCGCACCCCCGGCCCCGCCGGCTGGTGGAACTCGGTGATCGTGCCCGGGGAGGGGGAGAACCGCCCACCCGAGGGATCCTCGGCGTTGATCCGCACCTCGATGGCGTGACCGAACCGGCGGACGTCCTCCTGCCCGAAGGTCAGGCGCTCGCCGGCCGCCACGCGCAGCTGCCAGGCCACCAGGTCCAACCCGGTGACCAGCTCGGTGACCGGGTGCTCCACCTGCAGCCTGGTGTTCATCTCGAGGAAGAAGAACTCGCCGTCCTGGTAGAGGAACTCCACCGTGCCGGCGTTGACGTAGCCGCAGGCCTTGGCCACCCTGACGGCGGCCTCCCCCATCGCCTGGCGGATGCCGTCGGGGAAGTCGGCGGCCGGGCTCTCCTCCACCAGTTTCTGGTGCCGCCGCTGGCACGAGCAGTCGCGCTCGCCCAGCCAGACCGTGTTGCCGTGGGAGTCGGCCAGCACCTGCATCTCGATGTGGCGCGGCCATTCGAGGTACCGCTCGGGGTAGATCTCCGGCCGGCCGAAGTAGGCCTGCGCCTCGCGCCTGGCCGCCTCCATGGCCTCGGCCGCCTGCCCGGCCTCGGTCACCACGCGCATGCCCCGGCCGCCTCCGCCGTAGGCGGCCTTTATGGCCACCGGCCAGCCGAACTCGTCGCCGAAGGCGACCACCTCGTCGGGGGAGACGAGCGGCTCCGAGCGCCCCGGCACACCGGCCACACCGGCCGCTTCGGCGGCGATCCGGGAGCTGATCTTGTCGCCCATCACCTCGATGGCTTCGGGCGGCGGCCCGATGAAGGTCACGCCCTTCCCGGTGATGGCCCGGGCGAAATCGGTGTTCTCGGAGAAGAAGCCGTACCCGGGGTGCACGGCGTCGGCGCCGCTCTTGTCGATGGCCGACAGGATGGCCTCGGTGTTGAGATAGCTCTCGGCCGCCGTCTCGCCGCCCAGCGCGTAGGCCTCGTCGGCCAGGCGCACGTGGAGCGCTTCACGGTCGAGCTCGGAGTAGACGGCCACCGTCTGGACGCCCATCTCCCTACAGGTCCGGATGATCCGGACCGCGATCTCCCCCCGGTTGGCGATGAGGACCTTCTTGAGCACGGTTCGCCTTTCGACTCGACTATGGCGGTGTGGCGCCGACCCCTCCCCCCTCGGGGGCCGGGGTCGATTGGTCGAGCACCCGCAGGGCATGACGACCTCACTCCGTCCCATCACACTTGCACGACCCGTATGGTGTCTGCCATGTCGGGAGAGGTTTTCTGGGAGGTCCGGCATTTCGCCTCCCTCGATTCGACCAACCGCTACCTGCTGGAGGAGGCCCGTTCCGGAGCCCCCGAGGGCGTCGTGGCCGTCGCGGAGTACCAGACGGCCGGGCGGGGCCGCCTCGGCCGGTCCTGGGAGGCTCCGCCGGGTTCGTCCCTCCTGGCCTCGGTGCTCCTGCGCCCGGTTCTCCCGCCGGTGGACCTGCACCTGTGCCCGGTGGTCGTGGCGCTCGCCGCCGCCGACGCCTGCGGCACCGTCGCCGGGGTGGTGCCGGGACTCAAGTGGCCCAACGACCTGGTGGTGGGCGGTCGCAAGCTCGCCGGGGTCCTCGCCGAAGCGGACCCCGGGGCGGCCGGAGGATCTCCCGGTTCGGTGGCGATGGTCGTCGGGATCGGTCTGAACGTCGAGTGGCCGGGCCCGCCGGAGGCCGAAGGCACCTCGCTGCGCGAGCTGACCGGGCGATCGGTCGACCGCTCCGAGCTGCTGGGCGAGTTGCTGGCGGCCCTGGGCCGGCGCCTGCCCGACCTGCAGGACGAGCAGCGAAGGGAGCGGCTGCTCGCCGAGCTGGTGGAGCGGTGCGTGACCCTCGGTCAGCGGGTCCGGGTGCAGGTCGCCACCGAGACGATCGAGGGGACCGCCACCGGCATCACCGATTCGGGTCATCTGCAGGTGGAGACGGCCGGCGGGGTCCGCGAGGTCGCGGCCGGCGACGTCGTGCTCGTGCGGCCGCCTGGGACGGGACCCCGCGAGCCCCTCAACTAGGATCGCCCGACTATGCGGCTCCTCGTGACCGGCGGTGCCGGGTTCATCGGCTCCAACTTCGTGCGGTACTGGGTGGGGCGCCATCCCGGTGACCATGTGGTGCCCTACGACGTGCTCACCTACGCCGGCAACCGCCCCAACCTGGCCGACGTCGAGGACGGTGTCACCTTCGTGCAGGGCGACGTCTGCGACCTGGCGCAGGCCGAGCGCACCATCGAAGAGGAGGGGATCGACACGGTGGTGCACTTCGCCGCCGAGTCCCACAACAGCCTGGCGGTGCTGGATCCGGGGCTCTTCTTCAGGACCAACGTCCTCGGGACCCAGACCATGCTCGAGGCGGCGAGGCGGCAAGGGGTGGGCCGGTTCCACCACATCTCCACCTGCGAGGTGTACGGCGACCTGGCGCTCGACACCGACGAGACGTTCGGCGAGGACAGCCCCTACCGCCCCCGGACCCCGTACAACGCCTCGAAGGCCGGCGCCGACCACGCGGTGCGCGCCTACTGGGAGACCTTCGGGCTCCCGGTGACCATCACCAATTGCTCCAACAACTACGGGCCGTACCAATTCCCCGAAAAGGTGATCCCGCTCTTCACCACCCGCGCGCTTGACGATCAGCCGCTGCCGCTGTACGCCTCCACCCAGAACCGCCGCGAGTGGATCCACGTGCGGGACCACTGCACGGCGGTGGAGGCGGTGCTCGAGCGCGGCCGCCTGGGCGAGACCTACCACGTCGGGAGCGGCGTGGAGGCCAGCATCGAGGAGATCGCCGACCTGGTGCTGCAGGTGCTGGGCAAGCCGTCCTCCCTCAAGGAGATCGTCCCGGACCGTCCCGGGCACGATCGCCGCTACCTCCTCGATTCGTCCAAGATCACCGGCGAGCTGGGCTGGCGGCCCGAGGTGCCCTTCGCCGACGGCCTGGCCCGGACGGTCGAGTGGTACGCCGGGCACCGCGAGTGGTGGGAGCCGCTGCGCGACCGCGCCCCTGTGGCAGAGGCCGCCTGGGCCCGAACGGCCTAGCGCGATGCGGGTCCTGGTGACCGGCGGCGCTGGCCAGGTCGGCCACGACGTCGCGGTGGCCCTGGCCGGCGGTGTCCCCCCCGGCGGCCGGCGGCGGGCGCTCCGGGGACCCGAGGGTCCCGGGCCGAGCGGTGTGGAGCCGGTGGCCACGGACCACGGGAGCCTCCCGGTGGAGAACCGCGCCGCGGTGCTGGAGGCAGTGGGCGCGCTCCGTCCCCACGTCATCGTCCATTCGGCCGCGTTCACCGCGGTGGACGACTGCGAGCGCGACCCCGACCGGGCCTTCCGGGTGAACGCCCTCGGGACCCGCAACGTGGCCGAGGCGGCCACGCGCCACGGGGCGCACCTCGTGTACCTGTCCACCGATTACGTGTTCGACGGCACCGCTCACCGGCCCTACGTCGAATGGGACCGTCCCAACCCCCGCTCGGTGTACGGGCGGAGCAAGCTCGGCGGCGAGCTCGAATGTCCGGACGGCGCCACCATCGTGCGGACGTCCTGGGTATGCGGCGCCCGGGGGGCCAACATGGTCAAGACGGCGCTCCGGCTGGCAGCGGGCGACGGCCCCCTCAGGTTCGTCGACGACCAACACGGTTCGCCCACGTTCAGCGCCGACCTCGCGGCGGCCATCGTCACGCTGGCCACCGATCGGGTGCCGGGCCTCTTTCACGTGACGAACGCCGGTGCGACCACCTGGTTCGGCTTCGTCCGGGCGGTGGTGGACGCCGCGGGCCACGACCCGGGTCGGGTCGAGCCCATCGCCACGGCCGACCTCCACCCGCCGCGACCCGCCCCGCGGCCGGCCAATTCGGTCCTCGACAACGCGGCGCTGCGACTCGGCGGGTACCCGTCGCTGCCGGACTGGCAGGACGGGCTCGACCGGCTGGTGCGGGTGCTGCAGGGGAGCCGGTCCGCCCCGTGAGCCCCCGAGCCACCGTGGCCGGTGTCGTCGTCGACTATGCCGCCGGCCCGGTCCTGGCCGAATGCGTGGCCTCGCTCCTGGCCGACGGGGTGGACCAGGTGGTCGTGGTGGAGAACGGTGATTCCTCGGGTGCCCGGCGGGCCCTCGACGCCGCCGGGATGGCCGTCCCGGTGGTGGCCAGCGGCCGCAACCTGGGTTACGGGGCCGGCGCCAACCGGGGGGTGGCCGCAACCGGCGACACCGCCTACGTGCTGATCTGCAATCCCGACCTGCACCTCCACCGGGGCGCGGTGGGCAACCTGGTCCGTGCCCTCGACGAGCAGCCGTCCTGGGCGATCGTCGGCCCGCGGGTCCTCACGCCGGAAGGGGTCCCGTACCCCTCGGTCCGGCAGTTCCCCTCGATGGTGGACGCCGCCGGCCACGCCGTTGTCGGGCTCGTCCACCCGGACAACCGGTTCACGCGCCGGTACCGGCGGGCCGGTCTGGCCGGGGCCGGTCTCGCCGGGGACGGTCTCGCCGGGGACGGCCTGGCGCCGGCGGACTGGGTGTCCGGGGCCTGCTTCCTGGCCCGGCGGTCGGCGCTCGAGGAGCTCGGTGGGTTCGACGAGGCCTACTTCATGTTCGCCGAGGACATGGACCTGTGCTGGCGGGCCCATCGCGCCGGCTGGGGGGTCGGCTACCAGCCGGCCGCCGTCGTGACCCATGCACAGGGGATGTCCACCCGCCGGCACCCCTACCGGATGCTCGTCGCCCACCACCGCTCCGCCCTGCGGTTCGCCCGGCGCTCCACCGAGGGTTGGCGCCGTCTGGCGCTGCCGCTCGCCGCCCTGCTGCTCGGTCTCCGTCTTGCCGTCTCGCTCGCAGCCGTCGCCGTGAAGGGTGGCGGGCGACGCTGAGGG
>Ga0307372_10001714_pt1 | contig 37564 bp, 34 predicted proteins | sample OX1MG_FD_202533 | JGI IMG/M metagenome (GOLD analysis project Ga0307372, IMG submission 202533) | Soil microbial communities from Risofladan, Vaasa, Finland - OX-1 | ecosystem: Environmental > Terrestrial > Soil > Coastal area > Acid sulfate soil | place: Finland: Risofladan, Vaasa | collected...
GGACACCCGCTTTCGCCTATCTGATGCCGAGCACCAGAAGCTGCAGGCCCCCACCACCATCCTGGTCGGACCGGTGGCGCAACTTGACTTCCGCTGCCCCGACCCGCCGGTTGGTTATCCAGGCTGATCCCGCCAGCCAGCGTTTTAGGTTCTAAAGCCCAGATCACCGGTTCAGTGGGAGAAGCGCACCTCAGGCAGCACTCTCGCCAACCAGCCCGGCAGGTGCCAGGCGTGATGTCCTCCGAAGCGGAGCATGACCGGCAGCAGCACCAGGCGCACGACCAGGGCGTCGAGGGCCACAGCCACGGCCAGGATGACCCCCATCTCCTTGGGGGCCAACGGCCCGGATAGGGCGAAGGTCAGGAACACGGCCACCATTACGGCCGCGGCCGAGAGCACCACCCGCCCGGAGGAGCGCATCGAGCCGAGCAGGGCGCGCTCGGGATGACCGTGGGTCTCGTAACCCTCCTTGGCGGTCGACAGTAGGAAGAGGGTGTAGTCCATGGCCACCCCAAAGACCATGGCGCCGAAGAACAGGGGACCCCAGGCGTCGATGAATCCCTGGGGGGTGAAGTGAAGGATCCCCGACAGGTCCCCGTTCTGGAAGATCAGACGAGCGACGCCGAAGGCCCCGGCCACGGACAGGGCCGTGGCGGCAACGCCACCCGCGGCAATGAGCGGCGCCCGAAGGGCCACCAGCAGAAGCAGGAAGCCGAGCAGGGCCAGTACCCCGAATACCAGGGGAGTGCGACTGGCCAGGGCTGTCTGCAGGTCGTGGTTCTCAGCCGCCGCCCCCCCGACCAGACTGCCCTGGGGCAGTCGTTGGCGGATGGTGTCGATGGTGGCGCCGGTGGCCGGGGTCGACGGGCCGGTGGAGGGTACGACCTGATTGAGGGTCCAGCCCAGGCTGGATGGGCCCGCCATGACGCCGGCCAGCCCGGGGGTGTGGGCCAGCGTGGCCAGGGCGGCTGACTCCGAGGGGGTCGGAACCAGCACCTGAAGAGTCCCGGGTGCGCCTGGTCCGAACGCCGCGCTGACCTGGTCGTAACCGATCCGAGCGTTGGCCGAGGCCGGCACGATGCTGATCGACGGCATGGAGGTGCGCAGCCCGATGACAGGGGCGGCGGCCAGGAGAAGCACCACCAGGGCGGCGGCGCCGGTGATGACCGGATGCCGCCAGAGGTGGCTGGCCCAGGTATGGAGGCGTTGTTCCAGCTTGGCCCCAACGGGCTGGTCGTCACGGCTCCGGCGCAGCCGGACGCGCCCGGAGTTGACCCGGGTCCCCAGCCGTCCCAGCACCGCCGGGAGCAGGGTCAGGGCGGCGGCCAGCACGGCCAGGACCGACAACATGATCCCCAGCGCCATGGAGCGAAAGGCCGGGCTGGGCACCAGCAGGATCGAAGCCAGCGAGGCCAACACGGTCACGGCCGAGAAGGCCACCGCCTTGCCGGCTGTGTCCATTGTCTCGGCCACAGCCGCGGCCGTGCCGACGCGGTCCCCGGGGGCCACCTCCCGGCGGACCAGAGCGGAGCGGAAGCGCACCACCAGGAACAGGGCGTAGTCGATACCCAGCGCCAGAGCGAACATCAGGGCAAAGTTCAGCGCCCAGATCGACACCGGTCCGACGTGGTCGGCCAGTACCAGGGCCCCAGCCGCTACCACCAGGCCGGCCATGGTCAGCATCAAGGGCAACCCGGCGGCCACCAGGCTGCCGAAGGCGATGACCAGGATCGCCATGGTGACCGGCCAGGAGAGCATCTCCGAGCGCATCATGGCCGAGTGGTTGGCCTGGTTGAAGTCGGCCCAGAGGGCGCTGTCCCCGGTGAGGGTGACACTCAATCCGGGACGGGACAGGTTGTGCAACGGACCGGCCAGTGCTCCGGCGGCCTTGACCATGGCGTTGGGGTCGGCGGCCGCCCCGGCGGTGATGATCCCGGTCCGACCGTCACGGGACAGGGATAGCCCGGGCTGGGGAGGAGTGACCGCGGCGACCCGGGGGTCGGCCCGGAGCTTGGCGGTGGTGGCGGCGATGACGGCCCGGGCGGCGGGGTCGGTGGGGATTGGACCGCGGCTGTCGACCACCACCACCTCCAGGGCGGTCGAGCCCAGACCGGCGAATTGGGACTGGATGATATTGCGCGCCGCCACCGAAGAGCTGGTGGAGTCCTGCCAGCCCGCCCCGGCCAGAACCGATTCGGCTTTGGGAGCCAGGGCACCGAACCCGATGAGGATGACCAGCCAGGCGCCCAGGACGATGCGCAGGTGGGTGGCAGTCCACGACCCCAGCCTGGCCAGGCGGCCGGGCGGCCGGGACCGGGCGGGAGGATCAGCGTCCCCTTGGCTTCCAGAGTGCGGCGTCGTGAGAAGGGTCAGGCTCGGGCTGGTCACTCCCGGGCCAACCGGGGGAGAGCCCCGGCTATTCCATACCCCCGGGGGTATCGTCTGCCCATACTCCCCCGGGTATGCGGCCTCTACGCCCGGGGGTAGGAATACGCCGGGACCGGGCGGAGTTGGACCCAGCGGAACAGGAGGGCCATGTGGAACTGCCCGAGGAAGTGACCGAAGACATCCGCCGCCGGCTCCGCAAGGTCGGCGGCCAGATTGCCGGAATCGAACGAATGCTGGATGAAGCACGAGAGTGCCGGGACATAGTCACCCAGATCTCGGCCGCCAACCACGCCCTTGAGCAGGCGGGCTTCCGGCTGGTGTCAGCCGGCCTCAAGTACTGCATCGAGAATCCCGACGCCGCTGAGGCCGACGGCTATCCCTTGGCCACGGTCGAGAAAATGTTCATGCGGCTGGCCTGACACCTGCGCACACCATCGTTATGGGCTGCGTCTCTCGAGTCTGATCCCGGTCAGTTTGTGAAAGTGGCTAGTGCTCTTGTCCATGGCAGATCGGAGCCCAAGCCCCGAGCCGGCCAGGTTCCGCACCTGGGTACGATTCCATGTCGTCTCCGATCTGCTCATCGAAGCCACCCACGCCACCAGCGCCATGGAACCGAACTCAACCAACTCCCTCCTGCCCGCCGTGGTCCTCCTGTCCGGCGGGCTGGACTCGGCCACTGTCCTAGCCGTCTGCCGCCAAGAGGGCTTCTCGCCTTACGCCCTTAGCTTCCGTTACGGGCAGCGCCACGAAGTCGAGTTGTCCGCCGCCAGAGCCGTGGCCGACGCCATCGGCGTGGAAGGTCACGTGGTGGCCGAGATCGATCTGGCGGTCTTTGGTGGCTCGGCCCTTACCGCCGACATAGACGTTCCGCACCGGGAGTCGGTCGACCATCTCGATGCCGGGATCCCCATCACCTATGTTCCGGCCCGAAACACCATCTTCCTATCCTTCGCCCTGGCCTGGGCCGAGACCCTGGGGGCCTCGGACATCTTCATCGGGGTGAACGCCCTGGACTACAGCGGGTATCCCGACTGCAGACCGGAATACATCGAGGCCTTCGAGCGAATGGCGGACCTGGCCACCAAGGCCGGGGTGGAGGGCCGACAGCGGATCCGCATCCACGCCCCGCTGATCGATCTGACCAAAGCCGACATCATCCGCCTGGGCGATTCCCTCGGAGTCGACTACGGCTTGACCCACAGCTGCTATGACCCGGACGAGGCGGGACGGGCTTGCGGTACGTGCGACTCGTGCCTCCTGCGGGCCAGGGGATTCGCGGCGGCGGGTCGGGCGGATCCCGCAATGGGTCGGGCCTGACGTGGCCTACCGGGTCAAGGAGGTCTTCTATACCCTCCAGGGCGAGGGCACCCATGCTGGGCGACCCTCGGTGTTCTGTCGCTTCAGCGGGTGCAATCTCTGGTCTGGACGCGAGCGCCACCGGGCGTCGGCCGTCTGCCGTTTTTGCGACACCGACTTCGTCGGTATCGACGGCCCGGGCGGCGGTCGCTTCGCCGACGCCGAGTCACTGGCCCGGGCTGTGCTCACGGCCTGGACCGGCGCAGCCCATCCGCTGGCCCGGCCCTACGTGGTCTGCACCGGTGGGGAGCCGTTGCTGCAGCTGGACGGACCGGCCGTGGACGCCCTGCATCAGGTGGGCTTCGCGGTGGCGGTCGAAACCAATGGAACGCTGGCCGCCCCGCCCGGTCTGGACTGGATCTGTGTCAGCCCGAAGGCCGGGACGACCCTGGTGATCGAGGGCGCCGATGAGATCAAGCTGGTCTTCCCCCAGGAGGGGGCGCCTCCCTCCGTCTTCGAAGATTTGGGCATCGAACGGCTCCTACTCCAGCCCATGGACGGACCGGACCGGGAGGAGAACACCCGCCGGGCCGTTGAGTACTGCCTGGCTCATCCCCAGTGGCGCCTAAGCCTGCAGACCCACAAGTTCCTGGGCATCCCCTAGTGGAGATTTACCGCCAGTTCGGCTTCGAGGCCGCCCATCTCCTGCCCCATGTGCCCGAGGGGCACAAGTGCGGACGCCTGCACGGCCACTCCTTCCGTTTCGAGGTCCACCTGGCGGGAGAGGTGGGGGAGACGAGCGGCATGGTGATGGACTTTGCCGACCTGGCCGCCGCCGTGCGGCCCCTGGTCGAACGCCTTGACCACCGCTACCTCAACGAGGTGGAGGGCCTGGCCAACCCGACCAGTGAGAACCTGGCCCGTTGGCTGTGGGTGAGGCTGGCGGATGAGCTCCCTCTGTCCCGCATCGTGGTGCGTGAGACCTGCACCTCGGGTGTCTCCTACACCGGCGTCTGACCCCCGCCACCGCCGCTAAGTTCGACCTCATGCCGAGTCAACCGAGCCGCCAGTTGGTGGCGATCCCCAATCCCCACCCGGGTCGGGACTACGAGGTGAGCTGTGAGACTCCCGAGTTCACCTGCGTATGTCCGATGACCGGCCAGCCCGATTTCGCCACGGTGGAGATCTCCTACGTTCCCGGGCCCTACATCGTGGAGCTCAAGTCCCTCAAGCTCTATCTCTGGAGCTACCGGAACGAGGGCGCCTATCACGAAGATGTCACCAACCGCATCCTGGACGACCTGGTGGATGCTCTGACTCCCAAGCGGATGACTGTGCGCACCGATTGGCTGGTCCGGGGTGGAATTCACACAGTGGTGGAGGCAACCCAACCCTGAGCCCGTGCGGTTTCTGGCCGGGTCTCTCGGCCAGTGGGAGGCGCCTACTGTAGGTACGCCGTCAGGGGGACCCGTATGGCTGTGCCCGGAAGCGATCCGAATCGATTCACCCGGTCCCTGTTCGACGGTCTGGGCCGGCGTTACGACGGGTTGGCTGAGCTCCTCTCCTTCGGCCAGAACGGCCGGTGGCGAACTGAGGCGGTCGGCCGGGTGCTGGCGGCCGAGTCGGTCACCACCCCTGCCCCGGTCTCCAGGCCCGACTCGTCCCCGCTCGTACTCGATGTTGCCTCCGGGACGGCCGGTATCGCTCTGGAATTGAACGCCAGCGGGGGTGGCGGAGTGATCGGTATCGATCTGACCGAGGCCATGCTTCGCCGGGGTGCAGAGAATGTCAGGCGGGCCGGCGCCCAGGACGCCGTTCAGCTGCTGGTGGGCCGAGCGGAGCAGCTCCCCTTCCCCGACGGTTCCTTCGACGGGCTCACCTTCAGCTACCTACTTCGCTATGTGGCCGATCCCGCCGCCAGCCTGAAGGAGTTGGCCCGGGTCGTCCGTCCCGGCGGGCGGGTCGCCAGCCTGGAGTTCGGCGTTCCGCCCAGCCTCTTCTGGCGGTTCTGGTGGTGGCTGTATACCCGCCTGGTCCTGCCCGCCGCCGGGATGGTCACGGGGGGGCCCGAGTGGTACCGGGTCGGACGGTTCCTCGGGCCCAATATCAGCGGCCACTACCGGCGCTACTCCGTCGACTGGACCGTGGCGGCATGGGAGGCGGCCGGACTGGTCGACGTCGGGTTCAAGCGGATGAGTCTGGGCGGTGGCCTGATCATGTGGGGGCGCAGGGCGGGTGGCTGAGCGCCGGCCCGCCTTCTACGCCGCCGCACCCGGGGGCTGGCGGGACTGGTGGAGCCTGCTGCATCCGCCCTACACGGTGTGGCATCTCTCCTACGTAGCCATCGGTGCCGGCCTCGCCCCCCATTTGGATGTAGTCAGGCTGGGGGCGACCCTCCTCGCCTTTCTGGCTGCGGTCGGCATCAGCGCCCACGCCATTGATGAGCTCGGCAGTCGGCCCCTGGGCACCGCCATATCCCGCCCGGCGCTGTTATCCGCCGCCGGGGCCGGTCTGATCATTGCCGTGGGCCTGGGAGTGGCCGGGGTGATCGAGGTGGGCTGGGCTCTCGTCCCGTTCATGGTGATCGGCCCGGTGCTGGTGGTGGCCTACAACGCCGAATTGTTCGGCGGGGTCGTCCACACCGATGCCGGATTCGCGGCGGCGTGGGGCGCCTTTCCGGTGCTCACCGCTTATGTGGCTCAGACCGGCCGGCTGAGTTGGGCTGCTCTGGCCGGGGCCGTGGGCGCCTTTGGCTTGTCCTTCGCCCAGCGCAGCCTCAGTACGCCGGCGCGGCTGCTGCGTCGGCGTGCGCTCAGGGTGGACGGCGCCGTCGATCTGTCCGACGGTACCTCGGTGTCCCTGGACCACCGCGCCCTTCTGCGGCCGTTGGAGCGAGCCCTCCAAGCTCTGTCCTGGGCCATGGCGTTCCTGGCCGCGGCGGTGGTCTTGTCCCGATGGTGAGTCCGGTCACCTAGCCATCAAGACCAGGCCACTGGGCAGGGATCACCTCCGGGTCAGTTGACGACGGAAGCCCCGCACTGTCGTCTCCACCACCCGGTCATGACCCCACCGCAGCAGCGGGCCGGCCAGCCGGGCCGCCACTCGCATGCGCCGTTCCGTCATCTCGATTCGCCAGGACACGTCGGCCCGGGTGCCGTCGCCTTCCGCCTTCAGGGTGAGGCGCGCCGGGCCCTCGAGATCTCCATGCACGACGGCATCGATCCGGCCGGGTGGGTCACAGTGCTCCAGGTCCACCCGGACGGTCATCCGGTAGGGCACCGGGGGAGATACGACCCCCCGGAGCACTGAACCGGATCTGAGGCCATCACCATCGAGTTCGAACTCGGACAGCCAGCTCCACCAGCCTTCGAAGTGCTCCATGTCCTCGATGGCCGACCACAGTGCCTCCGGCGTGACCGGGAACAGGAAAGACCCGGTGTAGTCGATGACGTAGGGAGAGGCCATCCGGAGGGACGCTACGACCGAGGAGGTCGGCCCCGGACCGCAGGTCACTATCGGAGCTCGAGGCCGGCCTGCGGACCTGATCAAAGAGGACGCTCAGCTCACGCCGTCTGGCGGGCCTGGCTGTTCAGGAGCGGCGCCGGCCGGCCCAGCAGGTAGCCCTGGCCCAGATCGACGCCCAGCTCCCGCACGGCGGCCAGTTGGGCTTCGGTCTCGATCCCCTCGGCTATGAGCTCACATCCGGTCTTGGAGGCGTAGCTCTGCAGCCCGGCGATGAGGGCCATCTTGGCCGGGTCGGACTCCAGGCCGTGGACCCAGGACCGGTCCAGCTTCATGAAGGCGGGCTTGAGGATGAGGACGTGGCGCAAGGAGGCGAAGCCGGCCCCGGCGTCGTCCACCGACAGCAGCACCTCGCCATCGATCCGATCCAGGGCGGCCCGCAGGGCGTTGTAGTCACTGACGGGTTCGTGCTCGGAGAGTTCCAGCACCAGGGTCCGGTCCGGGTCTTCGAGCAGGGGCAGGAGGCAGTCGCTGGTCATGATCATCTGGGCGGAGGCGTTGAGCCCCAGCCAGGTGTCGGGGGGTAGGTCGGCCGAGGCCTGGATGGACCGGGCCATGGTCGACTCCTCCAGTCGCAGACCCATACCCACCGCGCTGGCCTGGGCGAAACGCGACTCGGGATCAGCGCCGTCATCGAATCGGGTCAGGGCCTCATGGCCGATCACGGCGCGATCGTTCAGGCGGATGATCGGCTGGTAGTGGACCCGGAAGCTGCCGTCGGCCAGGAGGGATGAGATCTGCATCTGGGCGGCATGGTGACCGGGCTCGGCGCTCAACGCCGAGCGCAGCATCTCCTCGGCGGCGCCGGCAAAGTCGATGGCGGCCGAGAGCACGCTGCGGGCGGCCCGCATGGAGGAATCGGCATCGATGGCCACCAGGAGAGCGCCGATGCAGCCGCGGCGGGCGCCGAGAGGAGCGCAGGCCAGGGCTTCAGCCCCAAGGAGCAGTCCGGGCCGGTGCGACTCGGCGCCGGAGTGGTCGGCCATCTCGATCCACGGGCCCAGGGTGGACTTGACCTCGAGATAGCGGCCCAGGGCGCCGGAGAGGGTGTGGCCACCGCGTACGGAGCCGGGTACGGTCCCGGCCGTGGCCAGCGCGACGGCCCGGCTCTGGTCGAACCAGACCACCGCCGCCCCGGCCACCCCGTCCAGCTCCAGTAGACCCTCGCAGATGCCGGCGGCGGTGGCCCCCGGCCCGTTCTGGCCGGCGGCCTGTCCCAGGTGGCGAAGCAGCCGGGCCCGTTCTCCCAACAGGTCGGCCACCGTTTCGCCCCAGGACTCCTGGAGGCGGAACTGGGCCCGGACCCGGGCCAGGAGCTCTTCGGGCTCGAAGGGCTTGGTGATGTAGTCGCTGGCCCCGGAGTCCAGACCCGACACCCGGTCATCGAGCTGGTCGGCCCCGGTGACGATGATGACGGGCAGCTGGGCCGTATCGGGATCGGAGCGGATGCGCTCCAGGACCTCCAGGCCGCTCATGCCGGCCAGGCCGAGATCGAGCAGGACCAGGTCGATCTCCTCCCGGGCCAGGCTCTCCAGCGCGGCCGGACCGTCGGCCGCCTCCACAGCCCGGTACCCGCCGGTCGTAATAAGAGTGGTCAGGAACCGGCGAACCGAATCATCGTCCTCCACCACCAGTACCCGGGCCTCACTCGTACTGCGTGCCTGACTCATCGGTGGCCGCCTCCTTCGTAGGACCCGGCCGGGCTCAGCGGGGTTCGGGCTGATATGGGGAGAGTAGACCTACTTGGCCGATTTGTCACTACTTTAAGTCCGGGATAAACCGCTCTGAGTGGTCACAAATGGCATGCCAGTGGTTTTCCGGCGGGGTGCCTGGATAAAACCGTATCCCCGGGTTACAGTTCCGCCTGTGCCGGGGCGGATCGATTCTCCGGCCCGGCCGCGTCTGCGCCCGGGCCCGATGGGCCAGCACGGGGCCGTGGGTCGGCCTCCGGCCGCCGAGCGGGACGCCCGCCGCCGGGCCCGGTCCGAGGTCCTGTTGGATGCGGCCGCGTCAGCCGTGCGGGATCGGGGCGAGGCGGTGACGATGGCCGAGATGGCGGCCCGGGCCGGGGTGACCAAGCCGGTGCTGTACCGCTACTTCGGCCACCGCTCCGGGCTCTATCAGGCTCTGGCTGTGCGCTACGCCACCGGCCTGTTGGGCGAGTTGCGCCAGGCCATGGCCCAGCGACCGGCCGGCCGGGCCACCCTGGAGGAGGGCATCGACGCCTACCTCCGCTACACCGAGGCCAATGCCGGCATGTACCGGTTTCTGGCCGCTCGCCTGCCGGGCGCCGCGGCCGGCCATGAGCTGGTGTCGGGCTTCCTGACCGGAATGGCCGATGAGGTGAGCCGGATCCTGCGGGAGACGCTCGAGCTGGCCGGCATCGAGGCCCGGGCCACCCAGCTGTTGGGCTACGCCATCACGGGATCGGTGCAGATGGGAGCCGAGGCCTGGATCAACGAACAGGGCCGGATGGAGAGGAGCGAGGCCGTGGCCAACCTCACCGACCTGGTCTGGTTCGGACTCCTCGGGGTACTGACCAACCGGGCGCCGGGGGAATCGAGCCAGGCACCGGAGGCGGCTTGGCGGGTAGAGCAGGTAGAGGAGGAGAATTGAGCACCCCGGACGGCCGGACCGTGGCGGCTGGGCAGCTGGGCTTTGACCCGGCCGATCCGGCCTTTCTGCGCAACCCCTACCCGGTCTACGACCGGATAAGGGCCTCGGCTTCCATCCCCGACGCCGAGGGTTCCTGGTTCCTCTCCCGCCACGCCGATGTGTTGAGCGCCCTGCGCGACCCAAAGCTGTCCAGCAACCCCGCCCACCGCCGGGAGGACGACCGGATGGGCAGCCTGCGCAGCCTCCCTTTCCTGGCCGACGGCACCCTGCAGCTGATGCTGTTGGCTGATCCGCCTGACCACACCCGGCTGCGCCGGCTGGCCAACCGGGCCTTCACCCCCCGGGCGGTAGAGGGACTGCGTCCCCGGGTGGCCGAGCTGGTGGATGGATTGCTGGACCGGGCCGTGGAGGCGGGGCCGGAAGCCGACGTCATGGCCGCGTTGGCTGAGCCCCTCCCGGTCATGGTCATATGCGATCTCCTGGGAGTTCCGGCCCAGGACTGGGACCAGTTCAAGCCGTGGTCGACGGCTATCGCCCGGGTCCTCGATCGTGACGCCGGGCCCGACGCCTTGGATCAGGCGCTGCCGGCCGTGGTCGGATTCGTGCAGTACTTCGCCGCTCTGGTGGAGGAGCGCCGGGCCCAGCCCGCCGATGACCTGCTCAGCCGGCTGATAGCCGCCGAGGAGGAGGAGGGCGAGAGCCTGTCCCGGGCCGAGCTGTTCGCCATGATCATCCTCCTGTTCATCGCCGGGCATGAGACCACCACCAACCTGATCGGCAACGGGTCCCTGGCTCTCCTGCGCCACCCCGACCAGATGCAGGCCTGGCGGCGGGATCCGGGCCTGGCCATGCCGGCGGTGGAGGAGCTGCTGCGCTACGACGCCCCCGTCCAGGTGACGGCCCGCACGGCCACGGCCACCACCGAGGTGAACGGGCTGGAGCTGGAACCGGGCGACTCGGTGGTCTGCGGCCTGGCCGCCGCCAACCGGGACCCGGACTACATCAAAGATCCCACCGCCCTGATGCTGCGCCGCGGGGTGGCCGGACATGTCTCCTTCGGCCACGGCATGCACCACTGCCTGGGGGCACCCCTGGCCCGGCTGGAGGGTCAGGAAGCCCTGGGCCGGCTGGTGGCGCGCTTCCCCGGCCTCGCCCTGACGGAGGAAAACCCGCCCTACCGGGAGCACTTCGTGCTGCGGGGGCTGGCCGCCCTCCCCGTCTGCCTGGCCGGGTGATGGCGCGGGTGGACGGGGAGAGCTGGCGCTTGCCCGGCTCACCCAACAGCCGGCGGGCCGCCATCTACGGAACGGCGGCCCGGGTGGCGGCCCGCTACGGAGCCGGAAGGCTGCCGGCATCGGTGCGACCCGGTCTGGACTGGGCCCACGAAGCCGGGGCCAGGGACATCTACCGCACGGCCGTGAAGCTGCGGGCCGGGTTCTTGAAGTTCGGCCAGTTCGTCTCAGCCCGGCCCGACCTGCTGCCCCAGCCCTACATCCGCGAACTGTCCAAGCTCCAGGACCGGGTGCCGCCCGCGCCCATGGCGGCGGTGCGCCGGGTGGTCGAGCGCGAGCTCGGCCCCACCGGGGAGATCTTCCGCCACTTCGATCCAGCCGCCTCGGCCGCCTCTCTGGCTCAGGTCCACCGGGCCGAGCTCCGGGACGGTCGCACCGTGGCGGTCAAGGTCCAGTACCCCGGCGTGGCCGAGATCGTCCCCCGGGAGACCGCCGATACCCGCCGGCTGCTGGGCCTGTTGGACCGGGTGGTGAAGGGCTTCGACCTGTCCACCATCGCCCGGGAGCTGGAGCGGGTGATTCTGTCCGAACTCGACTACGCCAATGAGGCGGACAACATCGAGAGATTCGGAGCCAACTTCGCCGGGGAGGAGGGCATCGAGGTGCCCGCCGTCCATCGCCACCTGTCCGGGCCGCGGGTCCTGGTCATGGACTGGGTGGAGGGGCGCAATCTCGGTCACGCCCTGCGGGACTCGGACCGGGAGACCTGTGAGGAGGCGGTGCGGCTCCTGGTCGACGCCTTCCTCAAGCAGATCCTGGTCGACGGCTTCGTCCACGCCGATCCGCATCCGGGCAACTTCCTGCTTCAGCCCGGCCCTGGCCTCGGCATCGTCGACTTCGGCGCCTGTGTGGCCCTGTCCGATCCGACCCGGCTGGCCCTCTGCGAGTTGTACGCCGCCGGGGTGGAGGGTGACATCAACCGCTCGGTCGGCGCCCTGGACGCCCTCGGCTTCAAGACCCGGTCGGGGGACCTCTCCTCCCTCGTGGCCTGGGCCAGCCTGTTCGACTCGGGCGCCACCGAGGACGACCGCGAGCAAGCCTGGGCCCGGCTGATGTCGGCAGCCCGGGCCGACCCGCTGGTGAGCCTGCCCGAGGAGTTGATCATGGTGGGCCGCGTCGTCATGGTCCAGACCGGCATGGTGGCCAAGTTGAAGCCGTCCTGGTCGATGCCGGATCTGATCGCCAACCGGTTGGCCCAGGCCACCGGGACCAATAGTGGGGGGACTATTCAGGCAGGGGTCCCGCCCGTGACCCGGTGAGGGCCACCGCCGAGGCGGCTGTCCGTCCCGCCTTGGGCCTGGCCCGCCGGATCCGGGGACCGGTGGCTTGGGGGCTCGGAGCGGTGCTGGTGGTGGTGGCCTGGGCCCTGGCCGGGGCGCTCCTGCCCAACGGCCTGCCCCTCGGGGTGGTCCTGCTCGGCCTGGTGCTGGGCGGCCTGTCCGCGCTCACGGCCATGGGCCTGGTCATCGTCTACCGCTCCGCCCGCATCATCAACTTCGCCCAGGCCGAGATCGGCGGGCTGTCGGCGGCGGTGGCGGTGGTGATGGTGACCGGTTCGCACCTGCCGTACTTTGCCGCCCTGCCGGTCGGACTGGCCGTCGCCATCCTGACCGGGCTGGTGGTGGACCTGTCGGTCATGCGCCGGCTCTTTGCCGCTCCCCGTCTCATCGTCACGGTGGCGACCATCGGGGTGGCGCAGATCCTGGGCGCCCTCGAACTGGTGGTGCCCAAGCTGTTCAGCCACCTGGGCCCGACCACTACCTTCACCACTCCCTTCGGCTTCCACTTCGACGTGGGGCCGATCGTCTTCAACGGGAACCACATCGTGGCGATGGTGGTCATCCCGGTGGTGCTCATGGGCCTGGCCTGGTTCTTCACCAAGACCGACTTCGGCATCGCCATCCGGGGGGCGGCCGACTCCACCGAGCGGGCCCAGCTGCTCGGCATCCCGGTGCTGCGCCTGTCCAGCCTGACCTGGATGCTGGCCGCCGGCCTGTCCGGGATCGGGGCCATGCTGTCGGGCCCAATCCTCGGTCCCCAGCTGGGCGCCCTGGCCGGCCCCGAAGCCCTCCTGGCTCCGCTGGCCGCCGCCGTCATCGGCCGCATGGAGAGCCTGACCACCGCCTTGGTGGCTTCGCTGGTCATCGGGGTCTTCGAGCAGGCCGTGTTCTGGTCCTACCCCCGGGCGACCACGGTGGACGTGGCCCTGTTCCTGGTCGTTCTCATCGCCCTGTTGCTGCAGCGGCGCCGGCTGAGCCGCACCGACGATGCCGGCCTGGGCAGTTACGTGGCCCAGCGGGAGACCCGTCCCGTTCCCACTCTCCTGCGCCGCCTGCCCGAGGTCCGTATCGGCCGGGCCGTGCTCATGGCCGCCATCGCCGCGGTGGCGATCCTGGTTCCCCTGGCCATGTCCGATTCCCAGAGGACGCTGATCGCCTACATGGCCATCTACGGCATCATTGCCGTCTCTTTGGTGGTGCTGACCGGCTGGTCGGGCCAGATCAGCTTGGGCCAGTTCGCCTTTGTCGGCCTAGGGGCGGGCACGACGGCGTCGCTGTTCGTCAACGCTCACGCCGATCTCTTCTTCGGGCTGGCCGCCTCCGTGCTGATCGGGGCCCTGGCCGCCGTCATCGTGGGCGTGCCGGCGCTGCGGGTCCAGGGCCTGTTCCTGGCCGTGGTGACCCTGGCCTTCGCGGTGCCGGCCAACGACTTCTTCCTGGATTCGACCTACTTCCCCTGGTTCACCCCCAGCCAGCTCAACCGCCCCGCCCTGCTGGACCGCTTCGATCTCAACTCGGCCGGGACCTTCTACTACTTCTGCTTGTTCGTGCTGGGCGCGGTGGTGCTGGTGGCGTGGAACTACCGCCGCAGCCGGCCGGGGCGAGCCGCCCTGTCGGTGCGGGACAATGCCAGGGGGGCGGCCAGCTTCGGCATCAGCCCCGACCGGACCCGCCTGGTCGCCTTCGCCATGTCCGGTGCCCTGGCCGGCCTGGCCGGGGGCCTCTACGTCATCGGACTGCGGGGCGTGGGCTTCGGGGGCTATCCGGCCGAGACCAGCCTCCAGGTCTTCACCATGGTCGTCATCGGCGGCCTGGGCAGCCTGACCGGCGGGTTGGTGGGCGCCGTCTACGTCCAGGGCGTCACCTACTTCCTGTCCGGAGCGGCCCAGCTGCTGGCCACCGGGGCCGGCATCCTCCTGGTCGTCCTGATCCTGCCCGGGGGTCTGGCCGCCGTCCTCTACTGGTTCCGGGACCGCGGCCTGCGTCTCATTGCAGCCCGGCGGGGACTGTCGGTGCCGAGCCTGGCCGAACGGGCCGCCTTCACCGATGAAGAGCCGCCGCCGGCTCTGCCCGGCCCGGCTTCGGCCGACCGGGCCGCCCGCATCCGAGCCGGCCGGCCCGACCCGGGACGCCCCGGGGCGAATGCGGACACCGACGCCGACGGGGTCGTGCTGGTCATGCGCGACGTGGATGCCGCCTACGGGCAGGTCCAGGTCCTCTTCGGCGTCGACCTCGACGTGCGCCGGGGTGAGGTGCTCGGACTGCTCGGCACCAACGGCTCGGGCAAGTCCACTTCTTTGAAGGTGGCCTCGGGGCTGCTCGGGGCCAAGCGGGGTCGGGTCATCTTCGAGGGTGACGATGTGACCGGCCTGGATCCGGTCGCTCGGGTCAAGCGGGGCCTGGCCATGGTGCCCAGCGGCCGGGGCGTCTTCCCGTCCCTGACCGTGGCCGAGAACCTGCGCCTGGGGGGCTGGCTGGCCCGCCGGGAGCCCGACTTCCTGGCCACCACCACCGAGCGCATCCTGGAGCTGTTCCCGGCCCTGCGGATGCGGATGGGGACGCTGGCCGGTTCTCTTTCCGGTGGGGAGCAGCAGATGCTGACCATCGCCCAGGCCCTCTACAGCCGGCCCAAGCTGATCATGATCGATGAGCTGTCCCTGGGTCTGGCTCCCACCGTGGTCAGCGAGCTGTTGCGGGTGGTGCGGGAGTTGGCCGCATCCGGGGTGACGGTGGTGGTGGTCGAGCAGTCCCTCAACCTGGCCGTGTCCATCACGGACCGGGCCGTGTTCATGGAGCGGGGCCAGGTCCGCTTCAGCGGGCGCACGGCCGAACTGTCCGAGCGCCCCGACCTGGTGCGCTCGGTGTTCCTGGGGGCCTCGGCGCCCGCCCCGGCCCGGAGTAGAGACGCCGGGAGTCGGATCGGCGTCGAGGGGGCTGAGGTCTTTTCTGTTCGCGACGTCCACCGCCGCTTCGGGGGAGTGGCCGCTCTGGACGGGGTGGATATGCAAGCCCGCCAAGGGGAGATCCTCGGGATCATCGGCGCCAACGGGGCCGGTAAGACCACCCTGTTCGACATCTGCTCAGGCTTCCTGCCCCCCAGCTCGGGCCGGATCCTGCTGGCGGGCGTGGACGTGACCGACCTGCCGGCCGAGGAGAGGGCGGTCTTAGGTTTGGGCCGGGTCTTCCAGGACGCCCGGCTGTTTCCCTCCCTGACCGTCACCGAGACTCTGGCCGTCGCCCACGAGCGCCATCTGGACGTGAGGGACCCTTTCCTCAGCTTGATGCGCACCGAGGCGGTGCGGCGTTCGGAGCGGGCCACCGCCGAGTCGGTGGAGGAGTTGATCGCCCGCCTCGGCCTCGACCGCTACCGGGACGCCTTCATATCCGAGCTGTCCACCGGCACCCGCCGGGTGGTCGAGTTGGGCTGCCTCCTGGCCCACCGACCCGAGGTGGTCCTGCTCGACGAGCCGACCTCGGGCATCGCCCAACGGGAGAGTGAGGCTCTGGGTGAACTACTGGTCGACCTGCGGGCTCAGACGGGAGCCACCTTCATCATCATCGAACACGACGTTCCGCTGGTGTCGTCAATATCCGACCGCCTGGTGTGTCTGCACCTGGGCCGGGTCCTGTCCGAGGGCGTTCCCTCGGCGGTGCTGGCCGATCCGCTGGTGATCGAGGCCTACCTCGGTGTGGACGCCGCCGCCGTGGGCCGCTCCGGCCTCTCCGCCGCCGCCAAGCGACCGGCCCGGCGTCGGAGCGGCCCGACCACCGACGGCGCCCGCCGACCACAGAAACGGGTCACAACCGACAAGGCTGTAGCCAAGCAGGGGGGAAAGAAGTGAGCATGGACAGAGGTCAGATGTCTCAGGCCGAGTTCGAGACCATGTTGCGGCGCTGGCTGCTCAAGATGGGGGCCCGTTATGTGCCGGTTCTGGCGGCCATCCTGGCCATCGCCCTGCTCATCGTCTTCGTGCCCACCACCCAGCCCTCCAACAACTCGGGTGTGGCTACCGGTACCAACAGCCGCGGTTCCAGTTCGGGCTCTTCGGCCTCGGCCGGAAGCTCCGGGTCGGCCGGAGCGGCCTCGGGGGGATCGACCTCCGGTTCGGCTGCTGGACAGGCCGGGTCCACCACCGGATCGGCAGGGAGCGCAGGGGGGAGCATCGCATCCGGTGGCGGTAGCGGCTCGGTGGTGGCTGGATCCGGGGTGGGCGCGGGCGGCGGTGACGTGTCCAAGACAGGCGTGCACTGCATTTCCGGGGCCCGCCAGTTCGCATGGTCGGACTTCGCGCCGAATTGCGTGCCCGCCTTCAGCGGGAACAACGGCGGGGCCACCGGTCAGGGGGTCACTCCTTCGACCATCACCCTCACCTACCGACTGGCCAACTCCTCCCAGCAATCAGCCGTGGATGCTCTAGCCGGCTCGGCCAACATCAACCAGACCGACCTGGTGGCTGACATGCAGACCTACGTCAACTACTTCAACACCCAGTTCGAGCTCTACGGGCGCAAGGTGGTGTTCAAGACCTACCAGGGCCAGGGCGACTATCTGGAAGAGGATCAGGGCCAGAATCTCGGCGCCACCCAGGCCGACGCCGTCACCGCTCATGATCTGGGCGCTTTCGGGGACGTTACCTTCGCCCTGGAGGCCTCCGAACCCTACGAGGCGGACCTGGCCCAGGAGCACGTGATCAGCTTCTCCTCGGTGGGCATGCCGCAGTCCTTCTACCAGCAGTACGCCCCCTACGAGTACTCGGTGGAGGGGCCGAGCGGCACGGTCGGCCTGCAGGAGGCCTCGGCCGTTATCTGCGACCGGCTGGCGGGTATGCCGGCCATCTTCGCCGGGGACGCCACTTACCAACACCAGAACCGCAAGTTCGGGATCATCTACCCGCAGACGCCCTACTACCAGCAGGAGGTGGACACCGCCGAGACCGGCCTAGCCGCCTGTGGAGTCAAGCCGGCCAAGGTGATCGGCTATTCCATCAACGTCTCGGAGTACGAGCAGGAGGCGGTGTCGTCCATGGCTGAGATGAAAGCGGCCGGCGTCACCACTCTGTTGTGCGCCTGTGATCCCATCTATCCGATCCTGTTGACCCAGGCCGCCTCTCAACAGAACTGGAATCCGGAGTGGTTCGCCATCTCCTACGGGGACCCGGTGTCCCGGGACTACCAGCAGTCGGAGTGGGCCCACAGCGTGGCCGGGGGAGTCCAGTTCCCCCAACCGTCGACCACCCAGGCCTATCAGGCCTATCAGCTGGCCAATCCCGGCCATCAGCCGGCCGAGACGCCCCCGTCCTCCCCGCCGTATTACTACGTGGCCTACTACGAGCTGATGGAAGTCTTTGCCGGGCTGCAGGCGGCCGGGCCCGACCTCACCGCCGCCAACTTCGAGCGGGGGGAGTTCAGCCTGCCCGCCTCCATCCCCGGGGATCCGGTCGGGGGTCGGTGGATATACGGCCAGAACGTCTTCGACCCGGTCAGTTCCTTCTCCATGGTCTGGTGGAATCCGAGCGCGGCGAGCAAGTTCGACGGCAGCCAGGGCGCCTACCAGTGGTGCAACGGGGGCCAGACCTATCTCGACACGGATCTGTCCGCCCTGGGGTCCCATCAGCAGCTGCACTGTTTCGGACGGTGAGCAGCCGACGGCCTGAACCGTCTACTCGACCGATGGCGGCCGACGCCCGGACGCCGTGAGGCTCAGAACGCGAAGGAGACAAGGATGCTGACCGTAGATGTCCCCCAATCGGTGGCCGAGCGCCTGAACACGGCCAGTGCCAAGCGGCGCTGGTACCCCTTCGATGATGATGTCATTGACTGGTCGGTCCCGTTGAGTGACGAGTGGGCCTACATGCCCGCCGGCCGGTCGATCTTCACCGCCAGCGACATCGGGGAGCGGCTCGACCCGGCCGGCCGCAGCTTCGTGGAGCGCTGGGAGATGACCCAGAGAATGCGCAACACGGCCCACGGTGAGCACCTGTTGAATCAGGGCATCCTGGCCATGCTCTGGAGCGTCGACCCCTACGATCCGAGCTACCGGTACCTCCTGCACGAGGTGGCCGAGGAGTGCCAGCACATGGCCATGTTCAACGCGTGGGTCCGCCTCAACGCCGACATCGAGACGGCGGGAGCGGGGGAGGCGATGTGGGGCAAGACCATGGCCGACTTCACCGAGGACCTGGCCTGCACCCAGCCGGAGGCCTTCTGGGTGAACGTGTTGTTGTTCGAATTCGTGGGTGACGACTTCAACCAGGCCATGCGGGCCGAAGGGGGCCAGGTCAAGGGCAACGACGGCCGCCCGTTGCATCCGATCCTGGTCCAGATCGGAGGGACCCACGCCTCCGAAGAAGCCCGTCACATCATGTACGCCCGACGCTGGCTGCAGGAGGGCATGCCCAAGCTGGACGATGCCGCCGTGGCTCAGGTGCAACGGGTGGCCGAGCTGGGCGCCCAGGTCCTCATCGGCCAGAAGTCGGAGATCCTGCCCGTGGCCTACTCCGCCCAGCTGGAGCCCTATATGACCGAGGTCGAGTTCAAGGCGGCCCAGGACGCCTCCCCGGTGGCGGCCAACATGCTGTGCCAGCTCAAGAAGCTGCTGGACGAGTTCGAGTCGCTGCGGGTGGTGACCCCGGAGGCCATGGCCGGCTGGAGCGCCACCGGCTGTTTCGGCTGAGGTGGATGACCAGGAGGGGCCCGCTGCTTCACTGGATGATCCCGACGTCGAGTCCGTAGCCGAGGCCGCCTTCGACATCCTGGCGGCCCGACTGCCGCTGATGGCTGCCTACGACGACGCCCAGAAGGCTCGGACGGCGGAGGACCTCGCCTACATCCTCCGCTTCGCCCGGGCCGCGGTCCAGGTGAGGGAGCCCAAGGTATTCACCGACTTCATGGACTGGCAGCGCCGGCTCCTCTCGGCCCGGTCGGTCCCACTGGGCGCCCTGGACGCCGGAGTGACCGCCCTGCTCGGTGCCGTCGGCGGCACACCGGTCGGGGAGATGCTGCTCCGGGACTGATATCCGGTGTCCACCCTCCGTTCATAACCCCGTAGAACTAACGGCCGTTATACTCTGACTGTACAAGTCGCATCCGGTGAAAGCCAGGGCGGCCGTGGCCCGGGCGGGCCGGACGGGAGGCTCCATGAGTTCTGCGGCTCTGTTCATAGCCGTGTTTCTGGCCTGCGCGGTCGAGGCGGTGGAGGCCACCACGATCGTTCTGGCGGCCGGCACGGCCCGGGACTGGCGTTCGGCCCTGACCGGCGTGGCCGCGGGGTTGGTGGTGCTGGCCGTCATAGTGGCCGGCCTCGGGCCGGCCCTGACCGCCATACCCCTGCAGTGGCTGCGCCTGGTGGTGGGAGGCCTGCTCCTCGTCTTCGGGCTGCAATGGCTGCGCAAGGCCATTCTGCGGGCCAGCGGGCACAAGGCCCTGCATGACGAGGACAAGATCTTCGCCACCGAGCTGTCGGCGGCCCAGACGGCCCAGACCCGCCGGGTCGGCGCCGTGAGCGACTGGTACAGCTTCACCCTCTCCTTCAAGGGCGTGGTTCTGGAGGGCCTGGAGGTGGCCTTTATCGCCCTGACCTTCGGCAGTAACCAGAAGGACATCCCTCTAGCCGCCATCGCCGCCGTATCCGCGGTAGTGGTGGTGGCCGCCGGGGGAGTGGCTGTGCGGGCCCCGCTGGCCCGGGTGCCAGAGAACTCCATGAAGTTCGTGGTCGGGGTCATGCTCACCAGCTTCGGGACTTTCTGGGGCGCCGAGGGCGCCGGCGCCCACTGGCCCGGCTCGGACGCCGCGCTGCTCGTTCTAGTCCCCTTGTACGCCCTATTCGGCATCGGGCTCTCGGTGGCCCTCCGGCCCCGTTCCGGGACCAAGCTGGCCTACTCGGCGGAGGCGTGATGGTGATCTCCCGGCTCAAGGCCTTCTACGACTTCTGGTACGACTTCATCGTCGGGGACGACTGGCGGGTGGCCATCGGGGTGGTGGCAGCGCTGGCCATCACCTGGGGTATCAGCGGGTCGAGCTTCCCGGCCTGGTGGCTGGTGCCGGCCGCCGTCGTCCTGCTACTTCCCTACAGCCTGTGGCGGGCAATCCGGACCAGCTGACCCACCGAAGGGCCGCCTCTCAGTGGTCCTCGGATTCTTCCTGGTAGACGCGGCTGGCGTAGTCCTCCAGGACCTTGCCGCACTCGGCCAGGGCCGCCTCGGTGGCGGCCCGGGTGGGCGCACCGAAGACGTCCCGCTCGCTGATCTTCTCGAACCAGCGCTGGAGCTTGACCAGGTCGACCTCGTTCTCCTCCAATTCAGCGAAGGTGAAGTGCGCGGCCACGTGCTCTTTGGCCACCTGGGCCAGGAAGTCCTGGCAGCGGTCGATGATCTCCTCGTATTCGTCATCCCGGGCCGCCTGGTAGGTGGACATCAGGTCGGCCTCGCCCACCATGGCGCTGGCGCTGAGCAATAGGGCGGTGCCCGACATCTCCACGATGTCGTGGCGGAGCTTGCGCAGGGCTCGTTCGGTTTGGGGCGTGGCCGGCAGGGCGGCCACCGAGTTCTGCAGGTAGACGGCGCCGAGTCCCTTGAGCCGGCGCCAGGCCGCCGCCCGCAGGCGGGTGGGCTCGGAAGGTATCCGGTACACCAGCACCAGCCACTCTCCAGGTCCGGGACCGCCGCCGGCCAGGTCGACCGGGTCAGGTTCGGAAGCTTCGACTCCGTCCGACGTCGATCTGGCCACGCCCTGATTCTGCCGCGTGGGCTCGGTCAGGCGGCGCTCATCCCACCGGCACGACCCGATGGTCGATCACGGCGCCGGACTCGAAGCGGAGCAGGCCGTAGGTCGGCACCGGCTGGGAACGCCGCTGGGTCGGTGAGCCGGGGTTGAACAGGAGCCGGCCGCCTATCCCGGCCTCGTTCCAGGGGATGTGGCTGTGGCCGAAGACAACCACATCGGCGTCGGGGAACAATGACTGCAGTCGGCGGGCCCGGCCCTGGCGAGGCCCGCTGTCATGAACCATGCCGACTCTCAGACCATCCAGGTCCAGCAGAAGGGTGGCGGGCAGGATGCCTCTCAGCTCCGTGTCGTTGTTACCCAGCACAGCGTGGAGGTCGCACAGCCCCGACAGCTCCTGCAGGGTGGACGCCGACGTGACGTCCCCGGCGTGCAGGACCACGTCAGCCCGTTCCAACTGAGCCAGCACTTCGGCCGGCATCCCGCTCAGCCCCGAACGCAGGTGGGTGTCGGCCAGAACCAGGACCAGCACGTTTACCAGGCGTCGATCCAGGGCACCCGCTTGCCTGCCGCCGGCGCCACCGGGGGGACCGAGCGCAGGGCGGCCGCGATCCAGCGGCGGGTGTCGGCCGGGTCGATGACGTCGTCCAGGGCGGGACCGGTCGCCCGGGCCACGGCCTTGCCGGCGGCGTAGGCGGCCGCCACCATGCGGTCGAATGCGGCCCGGCGTTCGGCGGGATCATCGATGGCGGCCAGTTCGGCCCGGTAGCCGAGCTTGACCGCTCCCTCCAGTCCCATACCGCCGAACTCACCGGTGGGCCAGGACACGGCCAGCATGGAGGCCTGGTAGCTGCCCCCGGTCATGGCGATGGCGCCCAGGCCGTAGCTCTTGCGCAGGATGACCGAGAGGATGGGCACGGTCAGATTGGCACCGATGACGAAAAGCCGGGAGCAGTGCCGGATGAGGCCGGTCTTTTCCGCCTCCGGCCCGACCATGTTGCCCGGGGTGTCCGACAGCGACAGCACCGGCAGGCCGAAGGCCTCGCAGATCTGGAGAAAGCGGGCGGCCTTGTCCGAGGCGTCCGAGTCGATGGCCCCGCCGATGTGAAGCGGGTTGTTGGCGATGAGGCCCACCGGCCGGCCTTCGATCCGGACCAGGGCGGTGATCATGGCCCGGCCGAAGCGAGGGCGCAGTTCCAACACCGAGTCCGTATCGGCCAGCAAGTCAATCACCCGGCGGATGTCATAAGTCCTCACCCGGTTTTCCGGGATGACGCCGCGCAGGCGGCGCTGGTCGGCGCAGGACCAGTTCGGCACCGGTCCCTGGAAGTAACTGAGATACCGACGGGCGGTGGCCGCCGCCTCGGCCTCATCGGCCACCAGCACGTCGATGACCCCGTTGGCCTGCATGACGTCGACGGGGCCGATCTCCTCGGGATGGAAGATGCCGAGTCCGCCGCCTTCGATCATGGCCGGCCCGCCCATGCCCAGGGCGGAGTCCTCGGTGGCGATGATCACGTCACAGCACCCGAGGATGGCGGCGTTGCCGGCAAAGCATCGCCCCGAGGTCACCCCCACCAGTGGCACCAGCCCGCTCAATTGGGCCCACAGCTCGAAGCCGCGCACGAAGCCGTTACCGCCTTCGGTATCACCGGGGCGGCCGCCGCCACCCTCGGTGAAGAACACGGTGGGCAGCTTCCAGCGGTGGGCCAGCTCGGCCATCCGGTCCAACTTGACGTGGTTGTGGGCCCCCTGGGTACCGGCCAGAACGGTGTAGTCGTAGGCCATCACCGCCGCCTTGCTCCGCTCCGGTCCGAAGGCGTCGGCGTTGACGGTGGCCAGTCCCATGATCAGCCCGTCGGCGGGGGTCTGGGCGATCAGTTCCTCCAGACTGTTGCGCCGCCTTCGGGCCGCCACCGTCAGTGGGCTGTACTCAACGAAGCTGCCCGGGTCACACAGAGCCTCGACGTTCTCCCGAGCGGTGCGCTGGTTGAGCCGGCGCCGGCGCTCGACCGCCTCGGGCCGGGCCTCATCGGTGACCAGGCGGTGCCGCTCGAGCACTTCGGCCAGATCGGCGCGGACCTGGTCGGGATCGAAGTCCTCTTCGGCCGCACCGACCTCGGCGTCGGCGCTCGAGGGTTCGATGAACAGTAGGGGAAAGCCTTCCACCACCGCCTCCCCCACCACTGAAGCCACCGAGCGGACCAACCCGGCGGTGGGGGCGATGATCTCGTGTTCCATCTTCATGGCTTCGATCACGGCCAGGACCTGACGGGCGCCGACCTCGTCCCCGGCTGAGACCGACAGGGCCACCACCGTGCCCTGCATGGGCGCCCGAACGGCACGGGTGCCGGCGGGTTCCTCGGCCATCCGGGCTGTCTCCACCGGATCGCGGGCGGTCTTGCCGTGCGCCAGCACGGCCAACGGGTCGGATGCGTCGATGTCGGCGCCGGCCCGACCGGTTCGGCGGTCATCCGAGGCGGCGGCCGAACCGCTCTGCGCCGGTAAGCCGTCAGCCCGGTCGGTCTCATGCAGTCCGGCCTCGATCAGTTCAGCCACCAAGTCGGTGTGAAGGCGATCATTCCGGACGGGGGCTTGGTCCAGGAGGGCGTGCAGAAAGCCGAGGTTGGTTCCGACCCCGTCGATGCGGAAGTTGGACAGGGCCCGGCTGGACTTGGCCAGCAGGCTGTCCCAGTCGCCATCCGTGTGCACGATGACCTTGGCCAGGAGGGAGTCGTAGCGGGGGCTGGTGGCGTACCCGCCGTAACCGAAGCCGTCGACCCGTACCCCCGGTCCGGAGGGCAGCTCATAGGCGGTGATGGTCCCGCCCGTAGGAGTGAAGGATCCGTCCGGGCCGACCGTCTCCAGGTTGATCCGCATCTGCATGGCCCGCCCCCGGGGCGGAGCGATCTGCCCCTGCTCCAGGCCCAGTCCGGCCAGGGTGGCGCCCGGTTCGGCCAGGGCCAGCTGGATCCGGACCAGGTCCAGACCGGTAACCGCCTCGGTGACGGTGTGTTCGACCTGGAGGCGCGGGTTGGCTTCGATGAAGGCGAAGCGGCCGTCCTCACCGACCAGGAACTCGAAGGTGCCGAGGCCGCCGTAGTTTGTCCGGTTGGCCAGCTCGACGGCGGCGGCAAAGAGCTGGGCCCGCACTGCGTCGGGGACGGCCAGAGCCGGGGCCGTCTCCACGATCTTCTGGCGTCGGCGCTGGAGGGTGCAGTCCCGGTCATAGAGGTGCACCGCCCGGAAGCCGTCCCCAATCACCTGGACCTCGATGTGCCGGGCCGGGCTCAGAAGCTCCTCCAGGTAAAGGGAACCATCCCCGGACCCGGCGGCCTCCGAAGCTGATCGTTCGAGGGCGTCGGCCAGCTCGGTGTGGTTGCGCACCGGACGCATGCCGCGGCCCCCGCCCCCGGAGACGGCCTTGACCATGACCGCCCCACCGTGGCCGAGGGAGGTGAGGAAGGCGGCTGCTTCCGGCAGGGTCACGCCGGCGCCCGTGCCCCGCAGCAACGGCACTCCGGCTTCGGCCGCCAGCGCCCGGGCGGCCACCTTGTCCCCGAAGACCTTCAGCGCATCGGGCGCAGGCCCGATGAAGGTGACGCCCCGCTCGGCGCACAGTTCGGCCAGCCCGGCCGACTCACTCAGGAAGCCGTAGCCAGGGTGGAGGGCGTCGCAGCCGGCCTCGACGGCCAGGTCGACCAGGGCGGTGGCGTCCAGATAGGCCCGCGGTCCGGACCCGGCCAGCCCACGGACCTCGTCCACTCGTTGAAGGTGGAGAGACTCGGCGTCGTCCTCGGCAAAGACCCCGACGGTGGGTATGCCCATCTCGGCCGCCGTGGCGGCGATGCGTATGGCGATCTCGCCCCGGTTGGCGATGAGAAGCCTCTTCACGGTGGCCCGGAGCGTAGGTCCGCCGGCCGGATCGGGCTTATCGAAGTCCGCTGGCCCTGGGGGCGCTGCGCAGAAGCAAGCCGGACATCGCCCGGGTCTACCGCCTGCCCATGAGCAGGTGCTGGCTCCCGCCGCCTTCCTTCTGGCCAACTACATCGTCTATTCGGCCGGCGGGCAGACCCACTCCACCTTGATGGTGGTGGTGGTGGTGGTGGTGGTGGTCTACCTGCTGCTGATCGCTTCGGCCGTGTTCACATCAATCCCGACTCCCGCCGCATCGACTGGAGGGGGGGTATCTGGACCCTTCCCGGTTGACACGGCGCCGGCCGGCTCCGTCTAATGAAGTGATGAACCATCCCTATGTGCGGGCCGCGGTGCCTCATGAGTGAGGCCGAACCGGTCCAGGACTGGGCCACCGACTTCGACCATCTGGATGACACCTGGGCCGCCGATCCCTACCCCATCTGGGAGGAGCTGCGGGCCGAATGCCCGGTGGCGCACAGCCCCCGCTACGGGGGTACATGGCTGCCCACCCGGCACGAGGACATCTCCTCCATCGCCTATGACACGGAGAAGTTCACCTCTCGCTTCATCATCGTGGGCGGCACCCGCCCGCCCGACTTCCTGGCCCCGGCCGGCCCGGTGCCGCCCATCTCCTCCGACCCGCCCTACCACCACGGGGCCAGGCGCAAGCTGATCCCGCCCTTCTCCCCCAAGGAGATCGCCAGGATCGAGCCGGCCACCCGGGCCTACTGCCACAGCCTCATCGACTCCATGGCCGGCCGGGACGTGGTGGACGCCGCCGCCGATTACGCCCAGCACATCCCGGTGCGGGTCATTGCCGACATGCTCGGTTTCCCCGAGGAGGACGCCGACACCTTCCGGACCTTCGTGCACAGCTTCCTGGAGGGGGTGGCCATCCCCATCGAGGAGCGCCTGGATGAGGTCATCGCTCTGTTCGGATATCTGCAGACCCAGGTGGACGACCATATGGCCAACCCTCGGGACGACTTGACCACCTACCTCATCAACCTGGAGGAGGACCCCGAGTCCCTCCGCGGTGCCTTCGATCAGGCCGGCCTGCAGTTCGAGGAGGCGGCGGAGGAGAACCTCGAGGCCCCGCCCGAGCCCGAGCGCCTTCTGCCTCCCGTGCTCGGCACCATGGCCCTGCTCCTCATCGCCGGCATCGACACCACCTGGAGCGCCATCGGCGCCTCGCTGTGGCATCTGGCCGGACACCCCGAGGACCGCCAGCGCATGGCCAATGAGCCCGAGCTGTTCCCGACGGCCATGGAGGAACTGCTGCGGGCCTACGCCCCGGTCACCATGGCCCGCCTGGTGCGCGAGGACATGGACTGGAACGGCTGCCCCATGAAGAAGGACGACTGGGTGCTCCTGCCCTTCCCCGCCGCCAACCGGGATCCGAAGATGTTCGAGGAGCCCGACCGGGTGATCCTGGACCGGGTCAGCAACCGCCATGCCGCCTTCGGCCTCGGGATCCACCGCTGCGTGGGATCCCACCTGGCCCGTATGGAACTCAAGGTGGCCCTGGAGGTGTGGCTGGAGCGCTTCTCCGACTTCGAGCTGGCCGACCCCGGGGCGGTCACATGGTCGCATGGCCAGGTTCGGGGGCCCCGCCGGCTGCCGGTGAAGGTGACGCCGCGGGCTTAGGCGCCGGCGGCCAGGACCTCGGCGGCCTCCGTGGTGGCGGTGGTGTCAGCAGTCGGGTCAGGGGTGGTCACGATGACCACGGTCATGTCGGCGCCGTCGAGGATGTGCTCGACGTTGTGACCCAGGAAGGGGTGACCGTCCAGCCGCCGCACGCTGGCGCCCAGGACGATGAGGTCAGCCTCTATCTCCCGGGCCGCGGCCAGGATCTCCTCCCCGGTGGAGATGCCCGAGCGCGCGTGGGTCCTGGGTTCGATATCGAACTGGCGGGCCAGACCGACCGCCTCGTCCAGCACGGCGTCGGCCACCGACACCTTGGCCTGGCCCGGGCCCAGGGCGCGGATCTGGCCGGTGTCGCGACCGGCCCGGTCCGAGGCGGGCAGCCCCGGCGCCGGGGATCCGGTCCCCGATCGGCCCGAGGCTCGGTCGGCGGCCACCACCTCGGGCCGGTTGACCACGTGGGTCAGCACCACCTCGGTCCCGAGCCGGCTGCTCAGGCTGAAGGCGATCTCCTGGGCGGCGCGCGACGAGGGGCTGCCTGACACCGGGACCAGGGCGCGGGAGAAGGCGAAGGGGGTCCGGGTGGACTGGTCGCGGGCCCGGCGCACGATGACCAGGGGGATGGGGCTGTCGGCGAGCACCTCGTCCACCACCGGGGAGAGAAGGCGGTCCCCGCCCAGGTCGGCGGCGCCCAGGCCGATGGCCTGGTAGCCGAGTTTGGCCTCCCGCAGAACCTCCTCCAGGGCGTCCTCGGAGGCCACCCGGCGGAACTCCACCTCCCGGCCTTCGAAGACGCTGGCGATCGGCTCCAGGTCGGGCGCCTCCCCGTCGGCCTGCACCGAGACCACGGTCACCCCGACCTCCTCGGGCCAGGCGAACTGCATGATCTGGGCGGCCACGATGGAATTGGGCCGGCCCCGGCTGGGCAGCAGGAGGCGGCCGCCGCGTACCAGAAGATTGGAGCTCATCAGGCTTTCGTGCTCCAGGCGCTGGCGTTCCTCATCCGTGCCGTCCCAGCCCCGGATGAAGACCTTGAGCAGCGGCGGGGCCATGACCGAGGTGAGCAGGGCCATGAGCACGATGGCGGTGAAGGCGGCGTTGCTCAGCACCCCGATGGACAGGCCGACCGTGGCGATGACCACCTCCACCGCCCCCCGGGCGTTGAGGGCCGAGCCCAGGGCCAGCGCCTCCCGGTTGGGCAGGCCTCCGACTCTGGCCCCGAGGAAGGCGCCGCCGAACTTGGCCCCGACCGCCACCACCAGGATGACCGCGACCCAGATGGCTGTGCCGGGCTTGGCCAGCGCCCCCAGGTCCAGCTTGAGCCCGGCGCTGGCGAAGAAGATCGGGGCCAGGATTCCGTAGGTGAGCGACTCCAGGTGGCCGGCCACCTCGGGGTGCTTGAAGCGGGACCGGCCCAGGACGATCCCGGCTATGTACGCCCCCAGTACGGCCTCGATGCCGACGGCCTGGGCGGCCACGGCCACCACCAGCACCACCAGGATGGTGGCCACCAGGGAGTCGAGCGGGCCCTCACTGCGGGAACGGACCCAGCGCAGGATCTGATCTACGCCGCGTTGCCCGATGGTCAGGCCGCCGATGAGAAGCACGGCCATCGACCCGATGGTCAGGGCCAGATGGCCGGCCGACAGTCCGGAGCTGGTGGCCAGGCCGGCAATGACACCGAGAGCCAGCCAGCCGATCAGGTCGTTGAGCATCCCGACGGCCACCGTGACCTGGCCGAAGTTGCGCCGCATGAGACCGAGGTCGCCCAGAATCTTGGCGATCACGGGCAGGGACGAGATGCTCATGCCCACGCCCATGAACAGGATGAAGAGGTCCCGGTGGGTGTGCGCGCCGATGAAGGCCATGGGCAGGGCGAAGCCCACCGCCAGCCCGGCCCCGAAGGGGATGAGGAGAGCCCCTCCGGCCACCGCCCCGGCGGCGTGGCCGAGCTTGCGGATGATGGTGAGGTCGGTCTCGAACCCGGTCAGGACGAGGAGAAAGGCGATCCCGAGCCAGCCCACGGCGTTGACGGCCCCGGACTGGACCTTGTCCACCGGGAAGAGCCAGTTGAAGCCGTGGGGCCAGACCTGTCCGAGGACGGAGGGGCCCAGTACCAGGCCGGCCCCCAGCTCGCCCACCACGGCGGGCTGACCGAAACGGCGCAGGATGCCGCCCAGCAGCCGGGCCACGGCCAGGATGGCCAGCAGCTCGCTCCAGAAGACGAGCTGCTGGTGCTCGCTGAGGGAGGTGAAGTGACTCATGGGCCGAGTGGGAGCGGTCGGCGGCAGAGCCGGTGGCGCTCGGAGGTCATGTCCGCCGGGCGTTTATGGTAAACGGCTGCATCAAAATGGGGGCTCGCTTGGACATCATCCTGACCTGTCACAACCTGTCCAAGGCCTACGGGGCCCTGCGGGCGGTGGACGGGGTCAGCTTCCGGATCGCCCGGGGGGAGTGCTACGGGCTGCTCGGTCCCAACGGGGCGGGCAAGACGACCACCATCGCCATGATCTGCGGCCTGGTGGGCCGGGACTCCGGTGAGGTCACGGTGGCCGGCCAGAAGCTGGACACCCACTCCGTCGGAGCCCGTCAGGCCATCGGCCTGGTGCCCCAGGAGCTGGCTCTGTACCCGGAGCTATCTGCGGCGGACAACCTGCGCTTCTTCGGCCGCCTTTACGGTCTGACCGGGGCCGAGTTGGGCCGGCGGGTCGAGGCCACCCTGGAGACGGTGGGCCTGGCCGACCGGGCCTCGGAGCGGGTGGAGCGCTACTCGGGAGGGATGAAGCGGCGGGTGAACATAGCTGCCGGGCTCATCCACCAACCCCAACTCCTGGTGCTGGATGAGCCGACCGTCGGCGTGGATCCCCAGAGCCGGAACTCCATCCTCACCACCATCGAGTCCCTGCGGGACTCGGGTATGGCCGTGCTCTACACCACCCACTACATGGAGGAAGCCGAGCGGCTGTGTGACCGGGTCGGGATCATCGACGGCGGCCGGCTCATTGCCGAAGGGACCCGGCGGGAGTTGGTCGCCAGCACCGGCGCCCTGGACCGGGTCAAGGTGAGCGCCGAGGGTGATCTGGCCGGCTTCGGCCGGGACTGCGCGGTCCTGGCCGGGGTCCACTCCGTCCAGGCTCTGGACGGGCGCATCGACCTGGAGGCGGCCGCCGGGCGGCGCCTGCTGCGCCCCATCATGGACCTGGCCGACCGCCATCACCTGGACGTGGCCAGCGTGGAGGTGGCCGAGCCCGACCTGGAGTCGGTGTTCCTCAACCTCACCGGCCGCGAGCTGCGCGACTAGTTCATGCCCGGGGATCTCAAGCCTCCGTCCGATCCAGTGGTGGCCGCTCTGGTGGCCGTGACCGAACTGCGCCGCCGCCTGCGGGACCGGTCCCTCCTCATCACGGGCCTCCTGGCTCCGTTCGTGCTGGCCGCCATCATGGGTATCGCCTTCCGTCCCGGCGCCGGGGGGGCCCTGGTCCACATCGGCCTGGTCGACCAGGCCGCCACGGCCACCGGTCGCCAGATAGTCGGCGCCGGGCTGGAGTCGGCCGCCCTGCCCCCTGAGATCGGGGTCGTCCCGGAACCCAGCCCGGCCGCCATGGAGGCGGCCATCCGGGCCGGGGCGCTGGAGGGAGGCGTCATTGTCCCCGCCTCCTTCGGACGCTCCGAGTCGGTCACCGACCTGCCTACCGCCCGGGCCGCCGCCAACTCCCCCCTGGCCGGGCCGGCGGCCGAAGGGATAGCCCAAGCCATCATCGGGCGATTGGTGGTGGGGGGTCTGGCCGGAGCCGTGGCCCACCCGCCGCCGACCGGGGTGGCCGCCTCCCCGGGACACGCCCGGCCCGGACCCCTGCCCCCGGAACTGCTGGCCGCCGCGGCCGAACCCCCGTCCCTCGCCATCACTGATGAGGGGCGGGGCGGCCGCCAGAGCCTCCTCGGTTACTTCGCCCCCTCGATGGCGATCGTCTTCCTCTTCATCGGGGTGGGAGCGGTGGCCCGCAGCGTCCTGGCCGAGCGCCAGACTGGCACCATCGCCCGGCTGGGGGCCGCTCCGGTCCGGGCCGGGGCGGTGGTGTCCGGGAAGCTCGGCGGCCTGCTCTTGGTGGCCCTGACCGGAATCCTGGTGCTGTGGGGCGCCACCAGCCTGGCCTTCAGCGCCAACTGGGGCCGGGCCGGGCCGGTGGCGGTCATGTGCCTGGTGACGGCGGTGGCCATATCCGGCCTGGCCCTGCTGGTGACCAGCTTCGCCCGGGACGAGGGCCAGGCCGATACCGCCACCTTGGTCATCGGGCTGGTCCTGGCTCTCCTCGGGGGCAACTTCTTCCCCCCTGGCAGCCTGCCGACCTTCCTGGCCGACCTGAGCCTGGCCACCCCCAACGGCTGGGCCCTGCAGGGCTTCGGTTCCCTGGCTCTGGACGGGGGCGGGTGGTCGGCGGTGGTGGGGCCGGTGCTGGCCCTGTCGGCGTTCACGGCCCTCTGTGTGGGCGTGGCCGCCCCCCGCCTCCGGGGCCTGCTGGTGCCAAGGTGACCGCCGCCCGGACGGACGACCCGGCCCGGCCGGAGTGGGCGGAGGGCCCTGGCGCCCGGGGCCAGGGGGGGCGGGCCTGGGCCATCGCCCGGGTCAACATGGTCCGGCTCCGGGGTGACCGGCGGTCCGCCTTCGCCGGTCTGGTCCTGCCCATCCTGATCATGATTCTGGTCGGCGTCATCTTCGGCGGGGGGGCCAGCCGCCTGGGGGTGGGGGTGGTTGATCTCGACCACAGTCCCGTGTCGGCCCGGGCCGTCACCCTCTTCGAACGCTCGTCCAATCTGCACGTGCGGCACTACTCGACCGATGCCAAGGCGGCCGGAGCCCTCCGAAGGGGCCTCGTCCTCGGCGGCGTCTCCCTGCCCTCGGGCTACGCCGCGGCCGTCCAGGCCGGCCGGCGGCCCTCGGTCTTCCTCCTCTACAACGCCGGCCAGGTGCAGTCCGAGGAGGCCCGGGCCGACCTGGTGGCCGTCCTGGCCCAGGTCGATGCCGAGGTGAGTGCGGCCCGCTTCGCCCAGGCCGGCACCGGGCTGCCCTTCCGTCTCGGCCTGGCCCGGGCCGAGGCCATCGACGACGCCGCCTACCGGGCCTCCCTGCGCCGTCCAGAACCGGCCAAGATCAGCCCCTTCGCCTACACGGCGCCGTCCAATCTCGTCCTGTTCACCTTCATCATGGCCATGGCCGTTTCGGCCGGTTTCGTCCAGAGTCGCCGGCTGGGGGTGGTGAGGAGGATGCTGTCGACGCCTACTTCGCCGTTGGCGGTCATCGGCGGGGAGTCGGCCGGCATCCTCGGAGTGGCTCTGGGACAGGGGATTTTCCTGTTCCTGGTCGGGGCCCTGATCCTGCGGGTCCACTGGGGTGATCCGCTGGGCGTGGCCCTGGTGATCATCGTCCAGTCCCTGGCCGCCGCCGGGGCCGGCCTGCTGGTGGGGACCCTGGCCCGCACCCAGGAACAGGCTCTGGCCATCGCCATCCCCACGGGCATCGCCGCCGGGATGCTCGGAGGCTGCATGTGGTCCCTCGACATCGTGGGCCCGACCATGCGCGCCGTCGGCCACTTCGTGCCCCAGGCCTGGTCGATGGATGCCTTCGTGGCCCTCAGCTACCACCACGCCGGGCTCGGTCGGATCGGGGGGGACCTGGCCGCCCTGGCCGGCTTCGCCGTGGTGCTGGGCGGGGCCGGCGCCCTGATGCTGCGCCGGTCGGTGGCCGCCGACCACTGAGGGCCCGCCGGCCGTGTGGCGCCGGCGGGTTCGGCGCCGGCCCCCCGCCGGCAGTGTGGCGCCGGCGCTTCTGGGGCAAGCTCTGGCCATGCCGGACAACTCCTTGAACGTCAGCAGCCAGCTCTTCTCCGAAGGTGACACCATCCCCACCTCGGCGGCCCACACCTACGCCGGGGGTGAGAACGTCAGCCCCGATCTGGCCTGGACCGATGGGCCCGAAGGCACGGCTGCCTACGCGGTGGCCTGCTACGACCCCGACGCCCCCACCACGGTCGGCTTCACCCACTGGCTGGTCTTCAACCTGGCCGCCACCGTCACCTCGCTGAAGTCCGGCGCCGGCGGTTCGGACGCCCCGGCCGGGGGAGTGTCGGGCTTCACCGACTGGGGGGAGAGCCGCTACGGGGGCATGGCCCCGCCTCCCGGGGACGATCCCCACCACTACCAGTTCAGCGTTTACGCCCTCGACGCTGGCGATCTCCCCCTCGACGCCACCACCACCTACGCCAAGTTCCGCTTCATGATCCGGGGCCACGTGCTGGCCAGCGGGACCCTGACCGGCCGCTTCGGTACCTGAGGGCCGGGTTACTCCCCGGTCCAGCCCGGGGGGACGCGCACCGTGCGCGCCGGTAGCGGGGGCGACCAGGCGTCGGCCTGACGGCTGCGGACGACGCGGGCGGGGGAGCCGGCCACGACACTGTGGTCGGGGACCTGGCCCCGCACCACCGATCCGGCCGCCACCGTGACATTGCGACCGAGGTCGGATCCGGGCAACACCACCACGCCGGTGCCGAGCCAGCTGCCGGCGCCGATGCGCACCGGCGCCTCGGCGGGCCACTGGCGGCCGATGGGTAGATCCGGGTCGTCATAGGAGTGGTTGTGGTCGGTGATGTAGACGTTGGGGGCGATGGTCACGTCGTCCTCGATGCGGATGGAGCGCAGGCCCACGATGGCCGTGCCCCGGCCCACCGAGCAGCGGGACCCGATCTGCACCACCGGCTCAGCCGCCGGGTCCAGGGCCTCCCCGGGCAGCCCCGCCGACAGGGTTACCTGGGGCGCGAACAGGGTGGACGAGCCGATGACAATGGCCGACTCCCCGAAGACGGCCCCCCGGGGGAAGGTCATGCCGCTGCCGGCCCCCATGTGGCGGAAGCGGCGGCCCCGGGCGTCATCGGGGCCGACCATTCCGATGGCGCTGAACCAGTCCCACAGGTCGTTGACGGCGTCGGACAGCCAGTCCCGCTGGGCCGGTTTGAGGCGCGTGGGCCAGTACCGGGCCGTGGCCCACTCGACCGGGCGGAGCCGGCCGGCCCGGTTCCGGCTCATGGTCCGGGGGCGGTGAAGGCGGGTCCATCGGCTCGGTTCACGGTGGCGAAGGACTCCACCGCCCCCCGCTTGAGCCGGGTGGCCCGTCGGGCCGGCCGGCCCAGGGCCATCACCCCGGCTACGGCCAGTTCCGGGCCCACTCCGAGGAGCTCCTTCACCTGCGGCTCGGCCCGCACCGCCATGGTGGTGAGCACGCCGCCGAGGCCCTCGTCCCGGGCGGCCAGGAGCAGACTCCAGGCGAAGGGATAGATGGACGCTCCTCCGACCAGGGTGTATCGGTCGAAGTCCCGATCCACGGCCGCCAGGGCCCGGAAGTCGGCCAGGAGCACCAGCAGGACCGGCACCGTGTCCAGGTTCTCGGCGAAGCCACCCTCTCCCCGTCCCGCCGCCTCCGCCACCTCCGGGGCGCGCCGGGCGGCCTCGGCCTCGGCCTTCCGATCGGTCACCGGCGCCCAGGGGACGAGACCGGCCGAGGAAATGGCCAGGTACTCGTACCAGGCGGGCAGGTAGAGGTCCCGCAGCCGGGCCCGGATGGCAGAGTCCTTGACCACCACCACCCGCCAGCCCTGACGATTGCCCCCGGACGGAGCGAAGCGGGCCGTGTCCAGGAGCCGCCACACCGTCTCATCCGGAATGGCCTCGTCGGTGAAGTCTCGGACCGCTCCACTCGAGCGGAGCGCCTCCTGCAGTTCCATGCCCGGGACGGTACCCGGGCGGCCCCGATGACGCCGGGGCCGCCCGGTCAGCGGGAGGACCAGGCGTCCGGGTCGGCCAGCATGGTCCGGACCTTCCGGGGTAGGCGACCGGTGGCCAGCTGATCGATGGTGACCGACTCCAGCACCGAGCGGATGCTGGCCCGGAGGGCCACCCAGAGATCCTGGAGGGCGGCCGTCCCAGGGGGATAGGAGGTGGCCTCGGGCCGCAGGCCCCTGACCTCGGCCAGGGGGCCGTCGACCGCCCGCATGACATCGGCGGCGGTGATATCCGAAGCCGGCCGGCGCAGGCGGTAGCCGGCGTCGGGGCCGCGCTGGTTGCGGACCAGATCGGCCCGGCGCAGCTGGAGGAGGATGTTCTCGAGGAAGTTGACGGGCAGCTCCTGGGACCGGGCCAGGGCGTCGGCGGTCATGGGCTGGTCCGAGCCGGCCAGCGTCACCAGGGCCCGCAGGGCGTAGTCAGCTTTGGCCGAGATGTACACGCGCCCATTCTGGGCGCTCGGGGCCGGTGCGGCCGACATGGTCCGGAGGGCCCAACGTTCGGCGCTGGTTCACCCCCCGTTCATTTCCGGGCAGGCTGAAGTTCGCCTGGCGCGCCTACCGTTCGGGCTCGATGAGGTGGACCCGATCGGATCTGCTTCGCCCCCGAGCCGACGTGGGCCAGTCCGACACGGTGGCCGACGCCATCAGGGAGCAGGAGCAGGAGCTGGCTGAGCGCCTGGGTCTCCTCCAGGCCGCTCTGGATGCCGTCCCCCTGGGAGTGGTTGTTCTCGGTCCCGACGGTTCGGAGTTGCTCAGCAACCGGGCCGCCGCCGGGCTGTCCGACGCCCGTCACGACCAGGCTCTGGTCGCCCACCTCATGGGCCAGGTGGCCGAGGAGGCCGGCCGGGCGGGGACGAGCAGCGCCACCCTCGAGCTGCGGGGCCCGGTGCCCCGCATGGTCGAGGTCCGGGCCACCCGGGTGTCCGACCTGGGCTACACCGAACCGGTCACGGTGGCTGTGCTCCAGGATGTCAGTGACCGCCATCGCCTCGATGCCGTCCGGCGCGACTTCGTGGCCAATGTGAGCCATGAGCTGCGGACCCCCATCGGCGCTCTGGGCGCACTGGCCGAGGCTCTGGCCGGTGAGGACGATCCCGATGTCATCCGCCGTCTGGCCGGTCGCATGGGCGCCGAGGCGGAGCGGGCTGCCGGGCTGGTGGCGGACCTGCTCGACCTAAGCCGGGTGGAGAGCGCGGCCCAACCCGCCACCACCGAGGTGACCATCGACCGGATCGCAGCCGAGGCCGTCGCCCGTATCCAGGCCGCCGCCGAGGAGCGGGGCATCTCCCTCGAATGCCAGGCCCCGCTCGAGGCAGGCATGGACGGGGATCCCGGCCAGCTGGTCTCGGCCGTGGCCAACCTCCTCGATAACGCCGTCAAGTACTCCGACGCCGGCTCGGTGGTCGACCTGGAGGTGCGCGTCGATGACGCCACGGTCGTCTTCCTGGTTCGGGACCAGGGCATCGGCATCCCCGCCCGGGACCACCAGCGGATCTTCGAGCGCTTCTACCGGGTCGACCAGGCCCGCAGCCGGGACACCGGGGGAACCGGGCTCGGCCTGTCCATCGTCAGGCACGTGGCCCTCAACCACGGCGGCCGGGTCATGGTCAAGTCCCGGGAAGGCGAAGGATCCGAGTTCGCCCTGGAGGTGCCAAGGTGGAGCTGACCGGCCGGTCGACCCGACCGGGCAGGAAAGGAACAGGAGCTTGAGTCCTCCGGAGGCCTCGGTGCTGGTGGTGGAGGACGAGGAGTCTTACGTGGAAGCCCTGAGGGCCGGGCTGTCCCGGGAGGGCTTTTCCGTCCGCATCGCCCGGGACGGGGCGGAGGCCATCACCATGTTCGAGGCGGCCCGGCCCGACCTGGTCCTGCTCGACCTGATGTTGCCCAAGATGTCCGGCCTCGAGGTCTGCCGGCGCATCCGGGCTCAGGCCAACGTGCCCATCATCATGGTCACCGCCCGCGACGCCGAGATCGACACCGTCGTCGGCCTGGAGGTCGGCGCCGATGACTATGTCACCAAGCCCTACCGCATCCGGGAGTTGGTGGCCCGCATGCGGGCTGTGCTGCGCCGCTCGGCCGGCCCGGAGACCGGAGTGGTCGAGGGGGTCCTGGCCGTCGGGGACGTTTCCCTCGACTCGGAGCGTCACGAGGTCACTCTCCGGGGCCAGCTAGTCCGCCTGCCGCTGCGGGAGTTCGAGGTCCTCGAGCTGCTCATGGTCAATGCCGGGCGGGTGGTGACCAGGGATACGCTTATCGACCGGGTGTGGGGCGGGGACTACGTCGGGGACACCAAGACCCTGGACGTACACATCAAGCGACTGCGGGCCAAGCTGGAGGACGACCCGGCCGCACCGGCCAGAATCACCACCATCAGGGGACTGGGGTACCGCTTCGAGGCCCCCCGGGCCCCTTCCTAGGAGCCGGCAGGAATGAGATCCGATGACTGAGATCCGAAAGCAGTTCCACGAGGAGCTGGATGAGATCCGCTCCGAGGTAATCAGGCTGGGGGCTCTGGCCGGAGAGGCGGTGCAACGGGGGACGAATGCCCTCCTCGATGCCGACCTGGCCGAGGTGGAACGGGTGGTGGATGCCGACGGGGACATGGACTCCCTCACCTACTCCATCGAGCAACGCACCTGCATGCTGCTGGCCCAGCAGCAGCCCATGGCCGTCGACCTGCGCATGCTGGTGACCATCCTGCGGGTCATCCACGAGCTGGAGCGCATCGGGGACCTGATGGTCAAGGTGGCCAAGGGCTCTCGCCGGCTCTATCCCGAGCCCCTGACCCCACGCATCCGGGGCCTGGTCGACCGGATGCGGGATCAGGCTTCGGCCCAGGTCCGCACGGCGGTGGATGCCTTTGCCGATAGGGACCTGGCCAAGGCGGCGGCCCTCATCGACATGGATGACGTGATGGACGACCTGCAGACGGAGTTGTTCCAGGTCATCTTTTCCGAGCGGGACGTGGAAGACGCCGTGCTTCAGCGCGCCGTCCAGCTGGCCCTCATCGGTCGGTACTTCGAGCGGATCGGTGACCACGCCGCCAACTTTGCCGACC
>Ga0307372_10001715_pt1 | contig 37563 bp, 38 predicted proteins | sample OX1MG_FD_202533 | JGI IMG/M metagenome (GOLD analysis project Ga0307372, IMG submission 202533) | Soil microbial communities from Risofladan, Vaasa, Finland - OX-1 | ecosystem: Environmental > Terrestrial > Soil > Coastal area > Acid sulfate soil | place: Finland: Risofladan, Vaasa | collected...
AGATCGCCTCGGTGCCAGGGCTTTCGCCGGGGCGCTATCTGGTGGCCGACAACCACGACACCGGCGGGCTGTGCCTGCAGTGGCTGCGCGACAACATCGTCGCTCCCGCCGACGGCCTCTCCGGCGCGGGCCTCTCCCCTGACAGCCTCCCGAGCTTCGACGCCCTCACGCACCTGGCCGGATCGGTCCCCGCCGGCAGCGGCGACGTGCTGTTCACCCCGTGGCTGGCCGGGGAGCGGTCCCCGGTGGACGACCGCGACGCCCGTGGGGGGTTCCACAACCTGTCGCTGGCCACGACACGCGCCCACCTGGTGCGCGCCGTGCTCGAGGGCGTCGCCTACAACAGCCGGTGGCTGCACGAGGCGGTGGAGCGCTTCGTCGGCCGGCGCCTCGACCCGCTCCGCGTCATCGGTGGCGGGGCCGTGTCCGATCTGTGGTGCCAGGTCCACGCGGACGTCATGGACCGCACGATCGAGCGCGTGGCCGCGCCGCTGCACGCCAACCTGCGCGGCGCGGCGATGTTCGCGGGCGTGGCGCTGGGCGACGTCCGCCTCGACGAGGTGGCGGCGTTGACACCGGTCGATGCCTATTTCGAGCCTCAGGCCGCGGCGCGCGCCACCTACGAGCGGCTCTACACGGAGTTCCCGAAGCTCTACCGGTCCCAGAAGCCCATGTTCGCCCGGCTCAACCGGCCCCGCCCCTCGGCACGGCCATACTGAGCCCGTGACGCGTCGGGAGCGCGGCCCGGGGGCCTCGGGGGTGCGCCCCCGGGCTCCTGGTGCTCGTATGCGCCGTCGTGCTGGTCGACACCGTGTTCTTCACGGCGCTCACCCCGCTGCTCGGCCCCGTCGTCGGCGGGGTCGCCAGCCACGTCGGCACCGGCCCGGCCTTCGCCGCGGCCACGGCGGCGGGCGTCTGCCTGATGGTGGCGAGCCTCCTCACCTCGTCCCCACTCGGCGGCACGCGCCAGGGGCTGCGCAGCGCGCTGCCGGCCGTGTGCTGTCCCCGTTGCGGCTGAGCGGCCTCGGCGCCGGCGCGGCCATCATCACCAGCACCTTCCTCGGCTCGGCTGCGGTCGAGGTCGTGCTCTCCCCCGTGGTCGGTCGCCTGTCGGACCGCCGCGGGCGCATGGCCCCGGTGCGGTTGTCGTGGGGCTGCCCGCGTTCGGCACGCTGTTCGTGCCGGCGGCCGCCATGATCGGCGACGGCGCCGACCGCCGCGGGCTCCACCACGGCCTGGCCTACGGCCTGGCGAACCTGGCGTGGGCCGCCGGCCAGGGCGTGGCCGCAGCCGGGAGCGGCGCGCTGGACGAGCGGGCGCCCATCGGGGAGAAGCAGAAGCGGGACGACGCTGGCTTCGCGGACGACGAGCGCAAGACCAGCCGCCGCATCCCGTGGTGATCCTCCAATCCTCGACCTGACGTCAAGGGTCAGCGGGCGGCGGTGACGACATCGAGCACGGTGGGCGGATGCCGATCGGTCCCTCCCCATCGGCATCCGCCGAGAACCGTCCCGGCGGCGGGAGGAGGGCCGTCCGGGCGGCGGGAGGAGGGCTCCGGCGCCCCGGATTGACGGGCGCGTGGGCGCACGCCATCATCACGGGCCGAAGAACGCTGGTGGGCCACGTCATCGGTCGTTGCACGACGCCGATCGATGGCTGGGGCCGATCGATGATCGGGGAGGCCATGGAATCCGCTCGATTCGCCCGCACCGTCGCAACACTCGTCGTCGCCGCGCTCGTGGTCGGAGCGGTTGCCGCCCGCGGTGCGGGCACGGCATGGGCGGACGTGCCGGCCGGCCACGACCCCGGCGACCAGAGCACGCTGTTCGTGTCCCCGTCCGCTCATCCGGGCCACGGTGACTGGTCGTGCAACTCGGCCGGCTTCACCACCATCGGGGCCGCCGTCAGCGCCGCCAGGCCCTGGGCGACGGTGGTCGTGTGCGACGGCACCTACCACGAGCAGGTCGTCATCCCGAAGCCGCTGTCGCTCGAGGGGCGCGACGCCACCATCGACGAGGCCGGCGTCGCTCCCGGGTTCGTCGTGAACCTCCCCAACACCCCCCCGCTCACGATCTTCGCCGGGGTGGTCGTCACGAGCTCGCACGTCGAGGTGGGTGATTTCACCATCAAGGACGCACTGGGCGAAGGGCTCCTCGCCGCCGGGCTGGCCGGGCCGATCAGCGACGTCGACATCAACAACAACCAGGTCGTCCACAACGACCAGGGCGGCGGGGTGCCGCCGTCATCCACCTACTTCGAGTGTGCCGCGCACGGGCAGATCCCCGGTGACTGCGGGGAGGGCATCCACTTCATCGGCGTGGCGGACTCGCACATCAGCGGCAACTACGTGAGCGGCAACTCCGGGGGGATCCTCCTGACCGACGAGACGGGCCCCACCCATGGCAACGTGATCGACGGCAACGTCGTCACCAAGAACCTCTTCGACTGCGGCATCACGGTCCCGGGGCACAACGGCAACGCGCTGGACGCCAACGGCACTCCTCAGCCGTCGGTGGCCGGCGTGTACGACAACATCATCCGGGGCAACCGCATCACCGACAACGGGACCCTCGGTGAGGGCGCCGGGGTGCTGTTCGCCAACGCCGGTCCGGGCACCGCTTCCTACGACAACCTGGTCACCGGCAACTACATCGCCGGCAACGAGCTCGCCGGCGTCACCATGCACGCTCACACACTGCCGCCGGGCATGCTCGAGGACCTGAACGGCAATGACGTGATCGGCAACTGGATCGGCAGGAACAACGCCGGGGGCGACCCGCTCGACACGGCACCGCCGCCCGCCCCGCCGGGGACCGCGGACCTCGTGACGACGGGTGTGCTCGTCTTCTCGGGCGGGACACCGGTCACGCTGCGGATCGCTGACAACCACGTGTCCGACGATGCCGTCGGGATCTGGCTCAGCAAGGCCGTCACCGCCCACGGTCTCGACGACAACTCGTTCGACGACGTGACCACGCAGGTCTCGGCCGACAACTGATCGGCCGACAACGAGGCGGCGCGTCGCCGCCGGCATGGCCGACGAGCTGCGCGGCGACGGGCGCGCCCGGGCCGAGGTCCTCCTGGCGCGCGGCGCGGGCGGCGGATGACGACCACCTGGTCGGGGTCCGGGCAGGGTGAACCCCGGGTCGCGCCGTCCGGCGTCCTAGGCTGACGAGGATGCCGGAGGCGCTGTGGGTAGGGGAGGCGACGGGGGCGGTCGCGCTCGACGGGGCACCTCGGTTCGAGCTCCGCGACGAGATGTGGGCGGTCGACCCGGCACCCTGTCTGCAGGGCGTCGTGCTCGCCGACGGAGGCGCACGTGGCACCGGCACGGCGACGGGCGGGGACGCCGGTGACGACGGGGGGCTGTCACTGTCGTCGGTGGGACGGCTGGCCACGCGGGCCTTCCACGGCGCGCGCCACGTGGCCGGCGACCCCCGGGTGACCGGCGTCCTGCGCGCCGGGCCGAGCGTCGCCACGTTCCTGGCTCGCAGCCGGGCGCGCCGCGCCGTGGCCTCCCACGACAGCACCGTCGTGCCGGTGCGGACGACCCCCGGGTTGGCATTGCAGGCCTACCTCGACGAGCTGCTCATCGCCGTCTTCCGCCACCCCGAGTTACTGCCGAAGGAGCACGACTACGCTCCGGCCGCCTCCGACGTGGAACACCTGCGCGCCCTCTTCGCCGCACGGGGGTGGCTCGACGAGCCGGCCGACTACCACCGGCGCCCACCGCTGCCCCTCGACGTCCGCACCGAGGAGGAGCACAAGCAGGGTGTCACCTACGAGCACACCACGTTCTCGAGCGGGTGGGTGCCCGACCCCCTGGAGCCCGGGCACGACCGTTGGATGGGGCACGAGGCCAACCGCACCGTGCACACCTGGGTGTCGCGCGTGCCCGGCCGCCAGCAGCGGTCGTGGCTCGTGTGCGCCCACGGCCTCGGTATGGGCAACAACGCGATGGTGGACCTGCGGGCGTTCCGCGCCGCGCAGCTCGTGCGGCGCGGGATCAACGTCGCCGTGCCCGTGTTGCCGCTCCACGGCCCCCGGGCCTCGGGCCGCGGCCGCGGCGAGGACCTGATGACCATCGACATGGTCGACAGCATGCACGGCGTGGCCCAGGCCACCTGGGACGTCCGGCGGCTCATCCGGTGGCTGCGCGACACGCAGGGCGCCGAGCAGGTGGGCGTGATCGGGTACTCGCTCGGCGGCCTGGTGGCCTCGCTCGTGGCCTCGCTCGAGGACGACCTGGCGTGCGTGATCGCCGGCATTCCCGTGGTCGACCTGCCGCACCTCTTCCGCCGGCACAGCCCGCCCCACATCGCCCGGCTGGCCGACACCCACGGCCTGCTGGGGACGGCGGCCGACGACGTGCACCGCGTGGTCTCCCCCTTGGCCCTGCACTGCCGCGTCCCTCTCGACCGCCGCTTCATCTTCGCAGGCCTCGCCGACCGCATGTCCACCTTCGGGCACGCCCACCGGCTGTGGCTGCACTGGGATCAGCCCGCCCTCGCCACCTACGCCGGCGGGCATGTCGGGTTCTTCTGGTCGGGGGCGGTGAAGCGCTTCGTCGACGAGGCGCTCTCCCGTTCGTACACCAGCCGCACCGCCACCTGACCGAAGGGCCATACCATGACCGCAGACACGGGTACCGGCACCATCCGCCTCGGCGTGCTCGGGGCGGGGAACATCGCCGACCTGAACGTGGCCGGGTACCTGGAGCATCCCGCCTGCGAGGTGCTGGCCGTGTGCGACGTCGACGCCGAGGCGGCCCAGCAGGCCGCCAAGCGCTGGAGCGTCCCCCGCGTCTACAGCGACATCGCCGATCTCCTGGCCGACAGCGACATCGACGCCGTGGAGATCCTCACGCCGACGCACCTGCATGCCGCCCACATCCGCGCCGCGCTCGACGCCGGCAAGCACGTGTCGGTGCAGAAGCCGATCACCAACACCGTCGACGAGGCCCTCGGGCTGGGGAAGCTGGCCGACGAGGCCGGGCTCACCCTGCGGGTGAGCGAGTGCTTCGTCCACTACCCGCCGCTCGAGCTGGCCAAGAAGCTGATCGCCGACGGCGCCATCGGCCGGCCAACCGGCCTGCGCATCCGGACGGTCGTGGGCCAGACGGACTCGCAGTTCCAAGCCGACCTCCGCCCCGAGGGCTACGGGTGGCGCCTCGACGACCGCAGCCCCGGCGGCCACCTGTTCGACGACATGGTCCACAAGTACGCCATGGCCATGTGGCTCGTCGACCAGGACATCGTCTCGGTGCAGGCCGTGGTGCGGCGCCGCGACCTGTTCTTCGAGCCCTGCGCGGTGATCTTCGAGTACGAGGACCCGGACCTGCTCGGCACCATGGAGGTCCAGTACGCGCCCGGAATGTGGCTGCGGTCGCGCTATTACGGGGCCGACGAGTTCTTCGAGGTCCAGGGGGACGACGGGTTCCTGTGGGTGACGCGTGCCACCGGCGAGATGCACGAGCTCGCCCCCGTCGTGCACTACGCGGGCAAGGACAACGAGCGGACCTGGACGGCGTTCGACGACGTCGACGCCGACTGGGGGTCGGGCTTCCGCCGGTCGTCCGCCCACTTCGTGGACTCGCTGCTGTCGGGCACGCCGGCGGCCATGACCGCCGTCGAGGCGGCCAAGGTCCTGCAGCTGTGCTTCGCCGTCTACCAGGCCTCCGACAGCCGGGCGCCGGTGGACCCCCGGACCATCACCGCCGGGTCCGTCACCCCGCAGGGCTGGGCCGACTGGTAGTCCCAGGAGTCCCCGCCGCTGTGGGCTCCAGTCGGACGACGGGTAGCTCGCGGCGCACGGTCTCGATGTACCCCCGCCACTGGGTGTTGTATTCGACGGCGCGGGCGACCACGGCCTGACGCTCTTCGCCGGCCAGGGCTCGGGCCCGTACCGGGATGCTCCGCCCCGAGCGGTGTACGACCGAGTCGGGGTTGGCCTCGAGATTCCGCCACCACGCCGGTGGGTGCTCCTGGCCGTAATTGGACGCCAGCACGATGAACCCGTCGCCGTCGGCCATGGAGAGGAGCACGACACTGCGGGGCAGGCCCGAGCGGCGCCCGGTCGTCTCGAGCACCAGGAAGGTGCCGCGCCGGCCCAGGCTCGAAGGTCGGCCCCGCGTCCGCACCAGCAGGCGGGTGTGCCCCCACGCGAATCCCTTGAAGAACGTGCGGGTGAGCCGCTGGCGCACGGTCCCCACGCCGCCGGCCACAGCGGTCAACGGCACAGAACGAGCAACGCGCCCATGCCGTGCTCGATCCCCCGCGCCAGCACGTCGAGGTCCTCGGTGGTGTCCCAGTCGCCGGTGATCCCGAAGGTGACCTGACCGTCGTAGGAGAAGATGGCGACGCCGATGCGGACCTGTCCGGCGAGCGGCACGTACGGGTAGGCCGTGACCATGCGGCGGCCCGCCACGTACAGGGGCAGCTGGGGCCCGGGGACGTTGGTGGTGACGGTGTTGACGTTGCGCTGGGCCACCCGGGTGGCGAGCCGCATGCCCAGGGCGAGCAGCATGGGCGGGGCGAAGCCCGACAGCGACGTGAGCGCCTCGCCGGCCACGGCCTCCTTGGACTCCTTCAGGCCCTCCATCTGCACGGTGATGACCCGGAGTCGCTCGGCGGGGTCGTCGATGCCCACGGGGAGCTCCGCGAACATGGCGGACACCTTGTTCTGCAGGGTGCCGTCGCCCACGGCGACGCCGTCGGATCTCCTCGGCCGCACCGACACCGGCACGAGACTCCGCACCACACGGTCGACCGACTCGTCCCGGGCGAGCAACAGCTCCCGGAAACCGTTGGTGATGGCCGCCAGCACCACGTCGTTGAAGGCCCCGCCCAGGCCCTTGCGCACGCGCTTGATGTCGTCGACGGTGGTCGACGCCCACGCGTACCGGCGGTGGGGCCCGAGCGGCCCGTTGAGGCTCGACGCCGGCGGCCGGCGGACGACCCCCGCCATCGACGACAGGCCGCGGGTGATTTCCACCGCGTGCGACAGCGCGTGGCGCGGCACGCGGGTGCTGGCTCGCACGGCGCGCAGCTGCTCGTAGGGGCTGCGCGCCAGGTCGGTGACGGCGTCGAGGGCGAGGCGCGAGCCGCTCGGCGCGGCCCGGGGCGTCCAGTCGTCGGGGACGGCGGGCGTCGACTGGGGCGTGGCGTCCATGATCACGGCCAGCAGGTCGGTGCCCGAGACGCCGTCGACCAGGGCGTGGTGCGTCTTCGACAGCAGGGCCCACCGGCCCCGCTCGAGGCCCTCCACCATCCAGATCTCCCACAGGGGCTTGGACCGGTCGAGTTGCTGGGCCATGACCCGGCCCACCAGCGCCCGCAGCTCCGACTCGCCGCCGGGGGCGGGGAGGGCGGTGTGGCGCAGGTGGTAGTCGATGTTGAAATGGGGGTCGTCGACCCAGACCGGCCGACCCAGGTCCAGGGGCACGAACCGCACGACCTGGCGGTACCGGGGGACGAGGGGGAGCTTGCCCCGGACCATGGCCACGACGTCGTCGTAGCGGGGGGCGGGGCCCTCGAAGATCCCCACGGCGGCGATGTGCATGTGGCTCACGTCGTCCTCGACGTGGAGGAACGATGCGTCCAGGGGGCTCAACCGGTCGAAGGGCACCGCGCCATTCCTACTCTGTTCCCCGCCTCCCCGCCTCCCGGCATCCCCCCTCCCCGCTACCCGGCGCGACCACACCCCTGGCGGCACGCGGCCGCTCGTTGCATTCGCCAAACGACCGGGGGCGCCCCTCGTGGCGTCGCAGGTCCGGGAGTTGCGCCGGGCGGAAAGCTACGGTTGTCCCGACGCGCACGACGCGCGCGAGACGTCCGGGCACGCCCGGCCCGTCGAAGGGTGGGAACCATGGTCTGTTCGCAGTGTGGGAACACCGTTGCGGACGGCTCGACCGTCTGCCCGCAATGCGGTGCGCAGCTCTCGGCCGCGTCCGCCACACCGCCCCCCGGGGTGGGGTCACCGCTGGCGCCGCCTCCTGCTCCCGGGCCTGCCGTCGTCCCTCCCGGATCGGGAGGGGGCGGGCCACGACCGACGGGGTCCCTGCCACCGTTCAGCTTCGACGCCAAGCGGTGGTCGCAGGCCGAGCGGATCACGGCGGTCGCCACCCTCGTGCTCTTCATCTGCCTGTTCCTCCCCTGGTTCGGGGTGAACTTCGGATTCGGGTCGGTGACGGTCAACGGCCTCTGGCACGGCTGGATGTACCTGGTGCTCATCCTGTCGCTGGCGATCATGGTCTACCTGCTGGCACGCGCCGGCTTCAGTGAGATGCCCTTCAAGCTGCCCATGGCCGGGGAACAGCTGTTGCTCATCGGCACGGGCGTCAACGCCGTGCTCACCGTGCTGGCGTTCCTGTTCAAGCCGGGCGGCTCCGCCGTGGGGTGGCGGTTCGGCGCGTTCGTCGGCCTCATCGCCGCCCTGGTGGCCGCCGGGCCCCTGGCGGTCCCCGCCTTCCAGGCGCGCCGAGCCGGCAAGTAGCCACGGGCGAGGGCGGGCCGGCCCGCCTACAGCGTGAGCACCCCGCGCGCCAGCTTGCCGGCGTGCATGTCGTCGACGATGTCGCGGAACCCCTCGAGGGGCCGTGTCTCGGTGACGAGCTCGTCGAGCATGAGCTTCCCCGACAGGTAGAGCTCCACCATGAGCGGGATGTCGTGGTGGGGACGAGAAGACCCGTAGCGGCAGCCGATCAGCCCCCGGTCGACGTACGCCAGGTTGTTGATGTCCACGCTCACCTCGCTGCCGCGTGGCGGGACCCCGATGGCGACGGCCGTGCCCCCCCAGTCCAGGGCGTCGATGGCGTTGCGGAGCACGGCGGGGTGCCCGACGCAGTCGAACGCCCATGTGACACCGCCGGGCCCGAGCGCCCGGGCCATCGACTTCGGCCCGTGGGGCACGATCGTCTTGATCGCCTCCACCGCGTCGGCCTGGGAGGCGTCGACGAAGTGGGTGGCGCCGAACTGACGGGCGAGGCCCTCCTTGGCGGCGACGGTGTCGACCGCCACGATGCGGCTCGCCGCCGACAGGCGCAGCGCCTGGATGACGTTCAGCCCCACGCCGCCCACGCCGAAGACCGCGGCGGTCTCCCCCGGCGCCACCTTGGCCCGGTTGAGCACCGACCCCACACCGGTGAGCACGCCGCAGCCGATGAGGCAGGCCGACGTGAAGGGCACGTCCTCGGAGATGGGGACGGCCTGGACCTCCTGGACGATCGTGTACTCGGCGAACACCGAGGCCGCCGCGAAGTTCGACGCCGGCTCACCGTCGTAGGTGAACGGGGTGGAGACGTTGCCGAGGCTGCGGATGCACATGGTCGGGTGGCCCGTGTTGCACGCCCGGCACGTGCCGCAGCTCGCCAGGGTGGCCACCACGACGTGGTCGCCGGGCTTCACCGATTTCACCGAGGAGCCGACGGCCTCGACGATGCCCGCTCCCTCATGGCCCAGCACCGACGGCGCCTTCCACGGGATGGTGCCGTCGAGCACGGACAGGTCCGAGTGGCACACGCCCGCGGCGACGATCTTGATCTTCACCTCGGTGGGGCCGGGCTCGTTCACCTCGAGCTTGTCGGTGACCTCGGCGTCGGCGCCGGTGTAGACGATCCCTCGCATCAGCTTCCTTTCCCGCTGGGCTGCACGACGCGGTCGCGCAGCTCTGTCTTGAGCACCTTGCCGCTGGCGTTCACCGGCAGGGTGTCGACCACCTCGACGTGCCGCGGCACCTTGTAGTTGGCCATCTGGTCCCGTGCCCACGCCACGAGCTCGGCGCCGAAGGCCGCCGGGTCGGCGCCGGCGCCGGGCCGCAGGACCACGAAGGCCCAGCCCACCTCGCCCATGCGCTCGTCGGGGGCCCCCACCACCGCCACCTGTGACACCGCCGGGTGGGCCAGCAGGGCGCCCTCGATCTCGGCCGGGTAGGCGTTGAACCCGCCCACGATGAACATGTCCTTCTTGCGGTCGGTGATGCGCACGTTCCCGGCGGCGTCCATGACCCCGATGTCACCGGTGTGCAGCCAGCCGTCGGCGTCGATGGCCTCGGCGGTGGCCTCGGGGTCCTCGAAGTAGCCGCCCACCACCGTGTAGCCGCGCACCACGATCTCGCCCGGCTCGCCCCGGGGCAGCTCGGTCCCCTTGTCATCGACCACCCGCACCTCGAGGCCGGGGATGGCGCGCCCCGAGGTGTTGGCGATGGTCTCGGGGTCGTCGCCGCGTCGGCACATGGTGACGGTGCCTGTCGACTCGGTGAGCCCGTAGGCGGTGAGGACCGTGGAGAAGGTGAGCTCGGAGCGCATGCGCTTGATGAGCTCCACGGGCACGACGGCGGCGCCGGTCACCGCCAAGCGCAGGCTGGAGATGTCGTGCTCGGCGCGCCGGGGGTGGTCGAGGATCGACTGGTAGAGCGTGGGCGGGCCGGGGAGCACGGTGATGCGCTCGGCGGCCACGGTGGCGAGCACCTTGTCCACGTCGAACACGGGCTCGGGGACGATGGTGGCCCCCTGCATGAGGCAGGCGATGATGCCCGCCTTGTACCCGAAGGTGTGGAAGAACGGGTTGACCACGAGGTAGCGATCGCCTTCGGCCAGCCCCACCACCGACGCCCACGTGGCGAAGGTGCGCAGCGTCTGGGCGTGGGTGGTCATGGCCCCCTTGGGACGCCCCGTCGTGCCCGACGTGAAGATGATGTCGGAGAGGTCGTCGCCGGCCACCTCGGCCCAGCGCGCCCGCTCCACCCCCTCGTCGGGAGTGGCGCCCACCACACCGTCGCATCCCTCCACCACGCCGTCGGCCGCGGCCAGGAATTCGTGCCACCCGAACACGGGGACCTCGTCGGTGGACGTGAGCTCGCTGCGGGGGCCCTCGTCGTCGCGAAGCAGGACGATGCGCTCGAGGTCGGGGACGTCCTGGCCCTCGAGCATGGCCGGGTAGTCGGTGCCGAGGAACCCGCGCACGGTGAACAACGCCCTGGCCCCCGAGCGCTTCAGGACGTAGGCGGCCTCGGGCCCTTTGAAGCGCGTGTTGAGCGGCACCAGCGCCGCGCCCGCGCCCACCAGGCCGAGGGCGGCCACCACCCACTCGGCCATGTTCGGGGCCCACATGGCCACCCGGTCGCCCCGGTGGATACCGGCGCACAGGGCGGCGCCCGTCACCCGCAGCGCCTCGCGCTCGAGCTCCGCGAACGTCAGCCGGACGGTGCCGTCGACGACGGCCTCGGCCTCGCCGAACCGGGCGGCGGCGTCGGCCACCAGCCCGGGGATGGACCCCCAGCGCAGGTCCCCCCGGGGGTCCTCGGCCCCGTCGGCGCCCCCCACCTCCGAGACCGTTTCTGACACGCCGTCACGTTATCCGCGGCACCACGACACCCGCCTCCCGGGGCGCCTCCCGGGGCGCCGTACGTCGGCCCTGGCAGGGCGGCCCGCCCCCGATCGGGATCCTGTGGTTGTGGGGCGTGACGTCGATGACCCGGCGCCCTCACCGCACGCGCCTACGGGCGGCCCTCCAGCCTCGCCACCCGCTCCCCGAGGTCGTCGATCTCGGTCGCCAGCGCCGTCAGCGACTCGTTGATGGCCTCGAACAGCCGGACCGTGAGGCGCAGGAGCTTCTCGGTGCTGACCTCTCCCACGAAGGTCTTGTTCACGATGGCCGCCTGCCCGAGGAAGTTGCTGCCCGCCGCCTCGGCCAGCTTCTCTTGGACGAGCTCGGTGAGCTCCCCGCGTGCCATGCGGCCCATCTGACAACCGGGCCCGGCCCGGGTCAAGGACCTCCCGGTCCGTCCCTCGCCCGCCGCGGCGGCTGCCACCGGCAGCATCAGGGGTGCTGGCTCGACACCGACACGATCTCGCCGCTCAGGTAGGACGAGTAGTCGCTGGCGAGGAAGACCATGACGTTGGCCACCTCCCACGTCTCGGCGGAGCGCCCGAAGAGCTCGGCCTGGCGCAGGCGCTCCAGCTCGTCGTCGGGGAAGACGCGGTTGAGGAAGGGGTGCAGGGCCAGGCTGGGCGCCACCGCGTTCACGCGCACCCCGTGGGGCGCGGCCTCTACCGCCGCGCACCGGGTGAGAGCCATGACCCCGGCCTTGGCCGCCGCGTAATGGGCCTGGTCGGCCTGGGCGCGCCACCCGAGCACCGAGGAGTTGTTCACGATCACGCCGCTCCCCCGTTCGTACATGTGGCGCAGCACGGCGCGCGTGCAGCGGAAGGTGCCGGTGAGGGTGACGTCGAGCACCGTCGACCACTGGTCGTCGGTCATGTCCACGATGGGGGCGTTCCCACCGAGCCCGGCGTTGTTGATGGCCACGTCGACGCATCCGTGCTCGGCCACCGCCGCGTCGTAGAGCCGCTGCACGTCGGCCTCCACCGTGACGTTGCACGGGACCGCCAGCGGCTTTCCCCCCGCGACCTCGGCCAGCGCCTCGGCCGCCTCCCCCAGGCGCCGCTCGTGGGCGTCGGAGATCACGATGACCGCACCCTCCTCGGCACAGCGCTTGGCCGCCGAGAACCCGATGCCGGTGCCCGCCGCGGCGGTGACGACGACGACCTTGCCCTCGAGCAGGGCGTGGGGCCCGGGGGGTACCGGGGTCGAAGATTGGGGCTCGGCCGGTGTCACGGTGCTCCCTTCGCTTCGGCGGTCACCTTGGGCTCGGGCGGCAACCCGAGGACGCGCTCGCCGATGATGTTGTGCTGGATCTCGTTCGACCCGCCGTAGATGGTGTCGGCCCGGCTGAACAGGAAGATGCGCTGCACGTCGCCCAGCTCGTAGGGCGTCCCGTCGGCCACCGACGCCTGCGCCCCCAGGACGTCCATGGCCAGCTCGCCCAGGTCACGGTGCCACGTGGCCCAGAACAGCTTGGCGATGGAGGCCTGGGGAGGGGCCACCGGCCCGTCCACGCCGGTGAGTGAACGGAGCGTGTTGAGCCGGAGGATGAAGAGCCGGACCCAGGCGTCCGCCAGCCGCTGGCGGAGCACCGGGTCGGCGGAGCGGCCGTTCTCGCGGGCGAGCTCCAGGACACCGTCGAGCTCCTTGCGAAAGCCCACGATGTCGCCGAGCAGTCCCACGCCGCGCTCGAAGGCCAAGGTGGCGAGCGCCACCCGCCAGCCGTCGTTCACCTCGCCCACCACCATGTCGGCGGCCGTCCGGGCCCCGTCGAAGAACACCTCGTTGAACTCCGAGGTGCCCGTCACCTGCCGGATGGGCCGCACCTCCACCCCGCGCTGGCGCATCGGCACGAGAAGGTACGACAGCCCCTTGTGCCGCGGCGCCTCCGCATCCGTCCGGCAGACGACGAAGCACCAGTCGCTCCACTGGGCGTAGGAGGTCCACACCTTCTGGCCGGTGACGACCCACTCGTCGCCGTCGCGGACGGCCTTGGTCTGCACGTTGGCGAGGTCCGAGCCGGCGTCGGGCTCGGAGTAGCCCTGGCACCACAGCTCGGTGCCGTTGCGGATGCCGGGGAGGAAGCGGCGCTTCTGCTCGTCGGTGCCGTAGGCGATGAGGGTGGGGCCGAACAGACCCTCGCCCATGACATTGACCCGGGCTGGGGCGTCGGCCCGGACGTACTCCTCGTTCCAGATGACCTGCTGCGACATCGACGCCCCCCGGCCGCCGTGCTCGGCGGGCCAGCCCACGCACGTCCAGCCCTCGGCGCCGAGCCGGCGCTCCCAGGCCATGCGCGCGTCACGGCCCTCGTGTTGGAGGCCCATCCGGCCCAGGCCCCGGGCGGCGGCGAACTCCCCGGTGAGGTTGTCCTCCAGCCAGGCACGGGCCTCGGTGCGGAAGGCGGCGTCCTCGGGGCTGTCGTGGAGGTCCATGGGGGTGGGTGGGGGTGGGTGGCGACGCATGCTCCCTGGCAGGAGCGTTTCTGACGCGACGTTAGCTGAGCCGGTGGAACACTTCCCCCCGGGCCGGCGTTACCCCGGCATGGGCCTACGCCAGAGGGTCTTCGCCCGACCCGTTCGAACCGGAAATGAGGTGCCCGTGACCCCCGAGATCGTGAAGTCCGAGGACGAGTGGAAGGCCGAGCTCCCGCCCGACCGCTACCACGTGCTTCGTGAAAAGGGCACCGAGCCGGCCTGGACCGGGGCCCTGCTCGACGTGCACGACACGGGCCTGTTCCGCTGTGCTGCCTGCGGGGCGGAGCTGTTCCGCTCCGACGACAAGTTCGATTCCGGGTCCGGCTGGCCCAGCTTCACCAAGGCCGTCGACGACGGCGTCGTCAGCGAGCACGAGGACCGCACCTTCGGCATGCGCCGGACCGAGATCACCTGTGCCCGCTGCGGCGGCCACCTGGGCCACGTCTTCCCCGATGGCCCGGGCCCGACGGGCATGCGCTACTGCGTGAACTCGCTGTCACTCGAGTTCGAGCCCGGCGACAAGGAGTAGGGGATCAGTCCGAGACGAGCCTTCCCTCCAGGAGCTCGAAAAGTGCGGCGACGCGTAGCGCCTCCGTTGATCGACCTGCACGGACCAGCGCACGTTCGGCTTCGGCACATGCCTCGCACGCCTCGAAGGCCTCGCGCTTGGTGAGCAGTACCGTGGACGAGAAGTTCACTCGATCCCCTTTGATCGCAACGCTCGGACTCATCGGTCGTGTCCTGCCATCGGGTCGGGCTCGCGCCGCGGCGAAGACGCGCGCAAGACGAACTGGGCCCAGGCTGCCGAAAAGGTCACAATCGCCACCAAGACGAGCACCGGCCACCGGGCCGCAATCAGGTGGAGGTACACGAATCTGACGGCAACAAGCCCACTCGAGAACGTGGGAACCACAAGCCACACAGGCGCATCCACTCCAGCCATTTCGTCATCCTCCCTTGAGAAGACCGACCGACCGGGCCCGCGATGTCCGAAACGACCATTGCGGGCCCGGATCGGTGTCGGTCAGACGTCGCTTGCGACGACCTCGGCGTCACTGGTCCGGTCGGAGCTTCCGGACAGATCGGCCTGGTCGGGCCCGCGACGTTCGGTGCGCGTGATCTCAGCGGTCGCAAACCGCAGAGACGGCCCGACCTCGTCGGCGATGACCTCGACCCGGCTTCGTCTCTCACCGTTCTCGGTTTCCCAGCTGTGCTGATCCAACCGTCCACTCACCATCACCCGCGCGCCCTTGACGAGGCTCAGAGCAACGTTTTCTGCGAGGCCTCGCCAGCAGACCACGTCGAAGAACGAAGTCGCCTCCTCCCATTCCTCAGATCCGCGGGGCTGCCAACGACGAGTGACCGCCAATCCGAAGGTGGCGTTCGCCTGGCCTTCCCGCGTGTATCGAATCTCCGGATCCCGGGTCAGGTTGCCCGACAGCGTCGTCGTGTTGCTCATCGGTTCATGTTCTCCTCTACTGTCGCTCGCCCTCTGGCGGCAACCGCATCGTCGGACACGAACCTCGCCGAGAGCCTCCCCCCGGACCGATCAGTTACCTCGCGAGGCCAACGATCGACGTGAGAGCCTTCGGTACAGTTCGAGTGTCTCGGGATGCACGGCGTCAAACGGCTCGACGTCGTCAGCCACAAGATGAACAAGCTCCGCCATGACCGACTCGACACCCGCGGGGTTCCCGGCTGCCTCCGCTGCTCGCAAGAGGACGCGGTAGAGGCGTTCGTCGTACGGGCTCACCCGCAGGCCCTGCCGGGCCGCCCATTCGGCGCCGGCGGGGTCCAGAGCCACAAGACAGTGCTCGGCGTACCGACAGGCGACATCGACCACAACCGCCTCGATCGTTGCAAGGATCCCTTCGAGCAATGCCCAGTCAGGTGAGCGCAGCCCGTCGAACGGCCTTCCGCGAACGAGGTCAAGGGCAGCCCGCCATTCCTCGTGACCCGCGGATCTGGACAACTCGACGAAACGATCCCAGTCACTCCGAACCCCAGGCCCCAACGACAGCCGCCCGCGGGCTCGTGGCAGGTGGTCGTCACCCGACTCCGATGTCCCGAGGGATCGACGCGCCGCCGAAGCGGTCGAATGAAGGCTTGCCGGTGCCATCGCCTTGTCGGGCCAAAGCGCCGTAGCCCACTGATCGTTGTTGACGCCACCTGGGTGCGTGGCGAGGTACACGACCAGCTCGACGGCCCACGCTCGCGTGAACGGTCGCGCCGCACCCATGATCTCGATGGGCCCGAGGACGAGCACGTCGACGTTGGTGGTAACCAGGTGGGCGCGCCCACCAGGGCTGCCCTCGTCATGGGACAGCGCAGCGAAGCGGCCACGTTCCGGTACGGCGACGAGTTCCGGGATGGGCATAGAGAGTGCGCTGTAGGGCATGTCGTGGGGGGAGACCCCATCGGTGTCCGAGGCCACGGTAACCAGGGAATTGATGCCGTCGACCAGGTCTGACGGCACTGCTTGGCCAGAGACCGACGGCCAACCCGGGCTGGCCCCTTCGACCGAGACCCGACCTGCCTCGGCCCTCACGTGCCAACGCGCCGTGGGCACCGACCCCCCGAACACGGCGATCACGCCGAACGATCCGTCCCCGACAAGTGACGTGATCGATGCAACAGTCTCCGACTCCTCCGCCGACGTCGATGACGAACAGACGACGACACAGAGGTCCCAGGCATCACCACCGTCCAGCCATCGAGTCTCGGCGTTGGTCGCGTGCTCTCCGAGAGCGAGGAGGGCTTGGCGCTCTCGGATGCGTCGCTCCAGCTTCTGCCCGACGGCTCGGAGCGAGTCGGAGTGGCTCACTCGTTCCAAGCCCTTGTCCTGATCTCCGAATCCGACAAGCACGAGGTCGATCTGGTCCGCCCAGGCCGAGGTGGCCAGCTCGGCTGCAATCGATTGGATCAGGCACGCCGTCCCGTCACCCGAAATGGCAACCGAACCCGCCTTCTCCAGGTTCACCACCAGCAGCCCGCGCTCGTCCTTTCCGAGCGTGACGAGCGACGGGAGGGGCGCGTCGTTGCCCGCTACCTCGCGATCTGCGCGAAGTGCTTCCATGAGGGCGCCGCTCCGGGCGAGCAGCCAACTGCTCCCGGTGGTCCCGTTCTCGAACGGCGGGGGCGGAGGCCCGACCGAGTGTCCGGGGTCGAGCAGGAGCTCGACTGCGTCCTCGCGCAGTCGTACGGCCATGACCGGCGGCGGGGGACCCTTGGCCCTTCGCACCATGACCGACAGAAGTCGCAGGCTCAGGTTGATCCACTCGGCGGCACCTTGATCGGCCGCGAGTCGCAGCCCCCGCTCCAGCTCGACCACATCGCCCTGGGGGAGCGCTATGCGGAGCCCGGAGAGTCGGCGTCGCTGCTGAGCTCGTCGCATCCGGTCGAGCAGCGCGACGACACCAGCACCGAGGAGGCCGTAGCCGATGGGCAGCACCGGGACGCCGCGCGGTGCCGCCTCGCGCCCCGGCACCTCCCGCCCCGGAGCTACGCGTGCATCAGTCTTCTGAGCGTCAGGGTGGCCATTCTCCGAGACAGCCGTCGTCAGACGCGGCAGCACAACGGTGCTGCTCGATTCGACCGGCACGACCGGCACGACCGGCGACCCCACCGGAGGAATGACCAGCAACCATCCGGGGCGTATCCAGTGATCGTCCGTGAGCGCCTGTCCGTCGGATTGGACCCGCCCGTAGTTCGCCGTGGCGATCAGGTGCCAGTCCAGCGGTGAACCGAGCTCGGATCCGGCGATCGACCACAGCGTGTCCCCCGGCTGCACCGTATAGGTGGGCGGCGCCGGGGTCACCCAGGCGGTCTCGGAAGCATGGGCCCGGGGGGCCCGATCGGGACCAGTGCCACCCGACCGCACGAGCGCCCGGGGCGGCTGGGTCGACCGGGTCGGCCGGGTCGACCGGAGACTTGTCGCTCTTGTCGACCCCTCGGGAGCCTGCGGGCCCGCATGTGGAGCAGCCTGTACTCCGACGGCGTCCAACCGCAGTGGGTGCTGATGACGAGCGGGAACGGCAACCGCCAGAGACGCGCCGACAAGGCATGCCACCAACGCTTGGATGTGCCGGCTGCCCGGCACCCTGCTTGGCGCTCGGCCTCGGACGACGCCGATCACCTCGACGCCGACACAAACGACGAGCCAACTCCAGGCCACCCACGCCCCAAGCCACACAAGCTTGGTGACGATGTCGTCGGTGAACGGGCCGGCGACCAGGTGCCCCAGCAGGTCCGGATGGAGGACGAGGTGCAACATCCCGCCTACCGGTGGGTAGGCCCGGGCGCCGAGCAACAGGATGGGCACCCCTGCCGCCATGCCGACGATGCCGACCGTCGAAGCTACCCGCAGCGGCAACGGGTGTTCCCGAGCGTTGCCGATCATGATCCGGGCGGGACTGCTCATTGATCGCTCCTCGCGACACCGTGGACGTTGGTGGCACTTGCTGTCCCTGAAATCCGGAGCCGAGTGATCCCGATCATGCTGAGTACTGCCGTTGGCTCCGATCCTTCGATGTGCACTTCCACTGTCTGGCCGGAGACGGTCACGGTGCCACTTCGACCGACGGACCGGAGGTATCCCTGAGCCGCAGTGGTGGCCGCGACCGGGTCGACCGAGACGACACCGGCCCGAAGCCCGTCCACCGACAGCTGTCCGGCACCCAGGCGTGCCGCCTGCTCGGCGTCGCTCGTCGCTAGGCCGGTCTCGGATAGCGCCCGGCCGCCATCGATCACAAGACCCACCAACACAAAGAGGGCCACGGCAAGAACCGCGATGAACACGGTAAGCGACCCGCCTTCGTGCAGGGCGGGTCCGAGACGATCCGAGCACCTTGTGCCGTCTGGGCCTCCATCCTCGGTGCTCACGGGTGAATCGTCCGGTACGGGTCGATGGGTGCGCGCTCTACCGCCCGTACGTCACTCGAGCCCGGAAAGCCCGGTATCAGGAGGTCGGCCATGCTCACACTGCAGGTCACGGCCACCGTGACCATGCCCCCTGGCACAAAGTTGCCAATGTCCACGCGCACGGTGGGCACCTTGCACGCCCGTTCGGCCTGTAGCACCGGAGCGGCTGCGGCTTCGGCATCGCCCTGCGCTTGCGCCGGCGAGACCGCGACCGCCGCAGCATCGGCTGCTGCCCTCGCCGCGCCTACCACTTGCTGCCTCGTTGTCGCGTACCTGCCGAATCCGACGGCGAGCAGCAGAAACAGCACGAGGAGTGGTCCCACGGCGACCAACTCGATCGTCATGCTGCCGCGATGTCGGCTTTCTCTCTCCGTTCGATTCACCGCGTCATCCCAAGACACGGAATTCCTGCCTGACACCGACCTGTACGGCGGACACGGACAAGTGGAGCCCGGGAAGAATCGACTCCGCACTACCGCTCACGTGGAGCTGCACGACGTCTCCCGACAGGAGCACGGCATCGACGGAGGAGCGCGTGACTACACGGCTCCCATCTGCCTCCAGGACAGCTCGCGCCCTTGCCACGCCGTCGGCCAATGACCCGGAAGTGACACAAGCAGCTCGATCGCCCTCCATCGCGGCAGCCTGGACGATGCTCGCCGCATGCGCCCAGAGGCACGCCTGCACTGCGAGCAACACGAGCACCATCGCCGCCGGCACCGCGATGACGGCTTCCACCACGGAACCGCTCTCGCCTCTCGACCGTACTCGGCTCAGAGTGTTTGCCATCCACCGGCCCGTCACCCGCGTCGTCAGTTCAGGTTGATCGAATTCGCCTTCGCCATGACCTTCGTCACGATGATCGCACCCACTGCGATCGCCAGGGCAGCGAAGACGGCCGTCAGGATCACCTTCTCCACCACACTGCCCTCCTCTCCACGCTGCTTCTGCGTGACGAGCCTCAGTTTGAGGTACACCCATATGATTCGCGCTTGCACGGGCATGATCCAATGCTCCTTTCTGGTTTCCGCCTACGTCGTGTCGAGTCGCCCTCTTCATGTCGCCGGCCTCAGAACCCTGACGCGATTCGACTGAACGCCGGGTACCCGATGAACAGGAGGAAGCCGACCAGAAGCAGTGTCCCAGGCAGAAACAGGCGTTCGCTGACGGAATTCGCTTCGGCTTCTGCCTCCGCAAGTTGGTGACGGCGGAGCGTCGCCGCTCGAGCCGCGAGCGTCGAGCGGATCTTTGCGCCTTCCGTTCCCGCCAGGCCGGCGGCTGCGGCCAACTCGCTCAGTTCGTCCAAGCCAAGGGCTCGTCCGAGCCTTCCGAGTGCTTCCCAAGGGGCCTCTCCTGTCTCTCGGGACGAGCAAAGGGACGTCCACATACGGCGCGAGATCTCGTTCTGCCCGAGTTGAGCCGCCGCGAGCAGGGCGCTCTCGATCCCCATCCCCCCTGCAAGGCTCAAGACCACCAAGTCGAGAAACGAGCAGATCACCGCCTTGGCATGGCGCCTGCGGCGCTTGGCCTCCGCGGCCAGGATCGCCACGGGGACAAGACAGCCGACGACCCCGACGAGGACACCGGCCCACACCGGCATGATGAACGGAACCTTCACACCACCCACCGTCATAACAGCCCACGCCGCCGCTGGAAGGACCGTGCCCACGGTCCCGCAGAGCACGCACTGTGCGAGGAGCTCGTCGAGTGACATGTCGGCGATGGCGAGCCGTAACCCCAATTCGCCCAATTGCATGTCCCGCCTCCGCACTTCCGCAGCGACGCGGGCACCAACCCTACGATCCATCCGCCACGTGGGACGCCGGGCCTCGGAGCCACGACCCGGCGGTCCGGCATGGCTGTCCGCACGGAGCCCGGAGAGGACCGCGTCCAGTGACGGCGTCCTTCTCCGCACATTTGCGAAGACACCGAGAATTCCGACACCGATACCCAGTGCCGACAGGAGGACGGCACTCATGGGGCCCGGCCCGAATCCAGGATGCGCATGGTGGGCTGCGGGCGCACCAGTCGCACCATCAATCCCAAACCTGCCGCATAGCACAACCCGACGATTGCGAGGATCATCTGTCCGGCTGGCGTCCCGAAGGGTGCCAGATACGTGTGCGCGACAACGGCAAGCCCGAACGAGAAGGCTCCGGTGAAGAGGATGATGGTTCGGACGCCACTTCGCGCCGACGCTCGTCCCGCGTCGACCCGCAGCCGCATCGCCACCTCTTCCCGCATCGACTCGGCCATGGCTCCCAGGACGTCGACAAGCTTCTGGGCTCGAGAGGTGGCGGACAGCATCAGTGCGCACACGAGGAACTCCGCCGCCGGATCGTCAGCATCGGCAGCGAATTGGCGCAGAGCGTCTGCCATCGGGATGCCGTTGGAGAGGCGCCCGGCGAGGGTGGCTACCTGAAGGCGGATCGGACCCGGCGCTGCCGGAGCCGTGACGATGATGGCTTGTGCGAGCCCGGCAGACGCCGCCAGGGCGTCACGGACCAATTCGGTCCAGCCGGCGATGGCTTCGGCGCGCCGGGCAGCGGCACCCGGCGGAGTCTTGCGAAGGTTGGATGGAACCGTTGCCGCTGCGATCGCTCCCAGGATCGCGGCAACTGGCCATCGTGTCACGACGCCTATAAGGCAGCCGACGAGCAGTGGAAGCGATACGCGTAGCACTCGATGCAGCACACGTGCTCCGGCATCGTGGTCACGTTCGAGGACCACCTCCTGGCCTGAGATGTTTCTCCCGACCGCGGGACGCGGACTCCTCCGCAGTGACAGGACGAGCCCCAGGATGCCGATCGCGACCCCCCCGCTCGACACCGCCGCCAATGTGAGGGTCACCATGACAGAGTCTCGGCACGCATCGTGGAGGGGTCGAAGCCAACTGCAGTGAGGTCGTCGAGCGTCGACATCTGGAGAGGCGCAGCGGGGACGGCCTTGCCGTCTCGGTCGGTACGGAAGACCTCGTTCGAGACCACTTGCAGGCCCTCAGCCCCAACCACCTCGTGAACTGACGAGACGAACCGACGACGTGTGACTGCCTCGAACCTTGCTGCAGCTGTGGTCCTCGTATCCGAAAGCTCATCGGTGCCCCATGAATTCAGGTATCGCAGGCTCTCCGAAGGCTCAGGCCGATCGATCGACTCGACGAACACCGCAAAGTGGACTGCGCCCGCGATCAGCAGATTCGTCGACTCGAGCGGGAGACGCTCTGGAGCCTGAACTGCGTAGGATGCCAGGCGTCGGAAGATGCCGAGTGCCGAATCGGCGTGGATCGTGCACATCGAGCCGGAGCGGCCCTGGCTCATTGCATTGAGCATCGGAAGCACCTCGTCGCCCAACACCTCGCCGACGACAACCCGATCGGCGTTCATCCGAAGCGCTCGACGGACAAGTCTGGCCATCGAGATTGCGCCTTCCCCTTCGGAATTCGACGGCCGAGCTTCCAGGGCAACCAGGTCGGGGTGTCGATGGGGCAGCGAGTCCAGCCCGAGCTCAAACGCCTGTTCGATCGTGACAACCCGCTCCCGAGGGGGGATGGCAGATGCCAGTGCCCTGACCAGGGTCGTCTTGCCCGAGTTCATAGCGCCGCCCACGACGATGTTCTTCCGGGCCCGCACTGCTGCGGTGAGCATGCCGGCAAGACTTCGATCAAGCCCACCCATCGCCACCAGGTCGTCGATCGTAAGATCGACGTAGCGGTGACGCCGGATCGATGCGACCGGACGGCGAACCACAGACATCAGTGCCGAAAGACGACTCCCATCCGGAAGACGAAGGTCCAGCTCGGGGTGAGATGCATCGAAGCGGCGTTCGGACAACCCGAACCTGGCGGCGGCCGATCGAATCATCTCCGTCAGCTCGAGGTCCGAGTCGGCGATCCGCTCCACCTGGGCCTTGCTGCCGTCCGAGAATGTCACCCAGACGCGATCACATCCATTGACGTCGATGTTCTCGATCTCCGGGTCGTCGATCAGGGCCTGGAGTCTCCCCAGTCCGAACAGCGCATCGAGGACGGCCCGTGCGATCCGTCGCTCCTGCTCCGGATCGAGGGGGCCCGCACCGGAGGCGAGGGCCTGGGAGGCCACGAGCTGAAGCCGCTCGACGATCAGCTGGCGCGCGAGCTCTCGGCGGTCGTCCAACTTCAACTCGTACCCCGCCGCGGCCGTCAGGTCGTCCGCGACCTCCGAACGGAGGCGCACAACCAATGCCGTTTCCTCACTGTCCATCGTCAGCCACCTCGAGCGCTTTGCCCGTTCGACCCGGGTAGGTGGTCCGTCGACAACGCGAGTGCGCGCCCGATTCGCTCGACGGAATGCAGCGAGTCGGCGGGTGCCCCATCGGGTTCATGCACAGGGGCGTCATCGAGCAACCGGTTGGCGATCCGTCGTGCCGCCTCGACGAGGCGGCTGCGTGCCAAGCGACGTGGGCTCCCCGGCATGCCGCACGCGATGCCAGCAGCTTCGGGATCGGTCGGCACGTGCTCGATGATCTCGACCTCGAGGGCGCGCTCGATCTCGCGAGTCGGGAACCGGCTCTGCCCCACCGCGACGAGGAACGGGGGCGTCGTTGATGAGGATCGGTTCACCGCCTCGAGTGCCACCTTGGCGTGCGCGATCCCCGCCGGGTCGGGTCGACACACCACAATGACCCGGTTGGCGGCATCGATCATCGACTGTTGGCCATTCGCGTCCGCGGAGAGGCGGCCACAATCGACGAGCACATCGACATCGAGTGGGAAGACGTCGTGGCCGAACGTCGCGAGCTCTCGGTCGACGGCCCTCGCCGCGTCTGGATTGACAGGTCCGGTCAGGACGTTCAGACCACCGGGCAGGGACTGGAGGTGGAGGTCCATCATCGGTCCGCCGCCCTCCGCACTCCGACGTGCCAACACGAGACTGGCTGTGCCGCGGCGGGGCGCCAAGCCGAATCGCACGGCCAGGTCGTTCCCTGAGGGGTCACACTCAGCGACCACGACCTCCCGGAACGCGGGCCACACTGCTCCGACCACACAGGCCAGCGTCGAGACTCCCGGGGATCCCTTTCCGGAACAGAGGGCGACGAGCACTAGGAGCCGCCCCTGACGAGGGCGATGGCGGCTTGTCCGGCAGCGGACGCGTTTGCCACCTGGAGAACGAGCGACGGTGGGACGACAACGGACACGACGGTCGTGTCTGAACTTGTCGCTGAAGGCAGCGAGACGCCGGCCACGTCAACGTGTTGCGCGATGACACCGGTGCCACCGGTGGCGATCCCGCTCGCGGTGCTCCCGACATCGACACCCCCGACCGTCGCCAGACCCGGAGTGGCTGTGGCGATCACGTCCACGACGTCGCCCGGCGCCACCCCGTTCGCCGGCAGCTGACCGGGTTTGAGCGCTATGCCGACGACCACTCCACCCGCCGTTCGCCCGTTCCGGCTCCCGAGATCGTTCGGGACGAGCAACGTTCCTGCGACGAGGGCGACCCTGGCCGTCTCCCCGACGACTCTCTTGGCGGCGTCCGCGGGCACGGGAGAGAGCCCGCGGGAAACGGAGATATCCACCACGGAGAGGTCGGCAGGGACGATTCGATTGCCCAGCGCGACATCTCTTGCGAGCGCCAGGACTGCGACTTGGTGGCTGGCCCGCATGTACAGGCTCGTGAACAGGGCTGCACAAAGAAGGACGAAGACCAACGAGCCGACGGCCGCGATCGGCCGGCGAGGGCTCCTACCCCCTGCAAGGCGAAGGCCCTTCCGGTCAACGCCTCCATGAGAGCGTGGGCGCGTCAGCGTTGTGGTCACGGTTCGACCCATTCCGCCGGTCACCCGGACGTTCCGACGGACTCAACCTGTTCCACCCGGACGGAGATCGTGGAGCTCGTGTGCAGAGGCGGGAGCACTCCACCGCCGGGGGTGCCTGTCGCCGACCACGTCACGTTCCACGTGGTCGTGGCGGTCACCGAGAATGCGCCCTGGTTCGGGTCTCCATCGGCGCTCGGTTGACCGATCGAGGACTCCGTGTACGTGTACGAACAGTCGGTCCGCTGCTCACCGGAGGGGATCGACGTCCGATACGGAGTTCCGGGTCCGGAGCAGACGAGAACCCGCCCGTCGCCCATCGACCACGAGACCGATTGCGGTGAGGCTGTGGCCGTCGTGCTGATTCCCCCCGCGGTCGCGGTCGTTGTGAAGCTGTGCCAGCTGGCGGGGTCGACCCAGAGCCACGTCGGGAGGTTCACGACGCTGAAGGCGGAGGGGTCGTCGTGGATCACCGGCGAAGGCAGCGACAACGAACTGGCTGCCTGGGCGGCCAAAGCGCTCGGGCTGACACCCGGTCCACCACTGCTGGTCGGCGCGGCGGAGATCCACAGGACGGAACCGGTGGGGATCGTCGCCGGCTGATAGGTGCAGACCACGAAGTACCAGGTGCCCGGGGTCGGGCCTCCCGGGCCCAGGGCCCCCGAGTCCCACGGCGGGAGCAATGTGTACGTGCACGGAGATGGTGGTCCCGACCCCGTCTGGTTCCCCGCTAGTGGCCCACTTCCCGGGGAAGACGTCGAACTCGATGCGCCGACGCTCACGGTGCTTCCCCCGTCAGAAGCGGTGGTCGAATCGGCTACCGCCCATGCGGCCAGGGATGCCTGGATGCCGACGAGCAGCGAGACGCCGACCCCGATCTTCAGCCGGCCAGACACGGGCCACCCCCCCAGTCCGAGGGGGGCTCGCGGTACGTCATGACGCGACCACTACGCGCGCAAGAATTTCCGTCGTTCACGGTGGAACAACCTCCGATCGCCCTGCATAAGGAGGCCGCCCCCTCACGGAACGTGGGAAGACTACGAAGGGTGAGGCGACTCTGCAAAACGGCAGGACAGAGGCCCCGACCGACCCGCACGGGGGCCCACCTCGGAGGCATCGGCGCCGCGTTGCCCGCTGCGGGCCCTCGCACGGGCGAGCCAGGTGATCGGGAAGAGTGCGCTGCTGCGAGGGCGGCCACGATCGGAGTCTTCCGTTCCACCCTTGCCGGCGACCTTGCTGCAGACCTCGCTGTCAGTCAACGGACGCCATTTATGCTCGGTTCTCATGTGCGGCCGCGTCGACATCCACACCCCTCCTTCGCAGCTGGCGAGGCTGCTCGAGGTGCAGTTGGCGGCGGGGGTCGATCCTGACGGGCGGCCGAGCTGGAACGTGCCGCCGGCTCGGGGCGTCCCGGCCATCACCGAGCGCCATGCACTCACCGAGTCCGGCGAGAAGAGCGAGGACATCACGAGGTCCCTCGACGTCCTGCGCTGGGGGCTGGTCCCCCACTGGGCCAAGGACCCCCGCACGGGTTACAAGATGATCAACGCCCGGGCCGAGACGGTGAGCACCAAACCCGCCTACCGCTCGGCGTTCGCCGACCACCGCTGCCTGGTCGTGGTGGACGGCTTCTTCGAGTGGCAGGTGCCCGACCCCGACAACCCGAAGCGCAAGGTCCCCTTCTACTTCCGCCGGGCCGACGGCCAGCCCATGACCTTCGCCGGCCTCTACGAGACGTGGTGGGACAAGTCCCGGTCGACGGACCCCGATCCCGAGACGATGCTGCGCACCTGCACCATCATCACCACCAACGCCGGGGCCGACATGGTCGACGTCCACGACCGCATGCCGGTGATCATCGAGCGCGCCGACTTCGACCGTTGGCTCGACCCCGACCAGCACGACACCGAGACCCTGGCCAGGATGCTCCTGCCGGCACCGAAGGGGACGCTCGTCCGCCACCCCGTGGACAGGACGGTCAACAGCCCGCGCAACGACGGGCCCATGATCATCCAGCAGGCGACCCCGGACGAGGACGGCGACTGAGCGAGCTCGGCGAGGTGGACGCCCACACTGGAGGACTCGGCCGGCCGCGCCCGGTCCCACGGGGCCAAGATCGCGCTGGCCTCGGCCCACGGACGTCCCCTATCCTCGCCCTCGGAGGCCGCACGAACACGCGTGGTCGTCCTTCGTGCGCCCGGCGAGGCGTCCCAGGGGGAGGGTGGCGAGTTGACTCCGATCAGAGCGGAAGCCCGTCGGGCGCGTGTGCTGGGGGCGGTGGCCGCCATTGCCCTCACGCTGGCGGCGTGCGGGAGCAATGCCAAGGCCTCGACGGCGTCGACGATCAGCAACGGCCAGGTGAACATCCAGCTGCCGAGCGGGTCGGGGTCGAACGGCTCCGGTGGGTCGGGGACCACCGTGCCGCTCGCCAAGCAGAGTTCGCTCACACAGTTCTTCACCGCCATCTCCTCGTTCCAGTCGTGCCTGCACGGCCTGGGGGTGACCTTCATCGGGGCACCCGACCCGAGCAACCCGAACTCGCCCGCCAACGACCCGACCTACATCAAGAACCTCACGACCTGCGCCGCCCAGAGCAACATCCTCCAGGCGCTCAAGAACGCCCAGACCGCGCAGGACAACCTGACCACGAGCCAGATCGCCATCGAGAACAAGGCGTTCCTCAAGTGGCGCACCTGTATGATCGGGCGCGGCTGGGGCATCCCCCAGCCCGTCCCGGACTCGAAGGGCCGGCTCTTCGCCTTCGGCGGCACTACCACGGGCCTGAACTTCACCCCGCCGGCGGGCCAGACGCTCCTGTCGAGCACTGACATCCAGGACTGTGCGGCCAAGGCCGAAAAGGAAGTCCCCGGCTCGTCGTCGCTCGGCTGATGGCGCTCGGCGCGCGTCTCGGCCGGCTGGGGGCCTTCGCGGCGCGGCGCAAGGTGCTCCTCGGCATCGGCGCGTTGGTCGTCGTGGTGGCCGGCGTCGGCATCGGCCTCGGGCAGACCGGCGGTGCCAGCTCCACCACCAACAAGGACCTGGTCATCCTGGCCAACGTGCAGCGGCGCACGCTGCAGGACACCATCACCCTCAACGGGACCCTCGCGCGCAAGGAGATCAGCAAGGTCACCCCGGTGACCCAGGGGCGCGTGAGCTCCGTCTACGCCACCACCGGCGAGACGGCCAAGGCGGGTGACTCGTTGTTCGCCCTCGACGGTCGCGACGCCATCGCCGAGCCCGGCACCGTGAGCTTCTTCCGGGCCCTCGGGCCCGGCGACGAGGGCGACGACGTCCTCCAGCTCAAGAAGATCCTGGCCGCCGCCGGTGACAACCCGGGGGCCCTCGACACGCAGTTCACCCAGCAGACCCAGAGCGCCCTCGCCCAGTGGCAGGCCCAGCACCACTACCCCAGTGCCACCGCGGCCGGCCCGCAGTCGGTGACCGTCGCCCTGACCCAGGGATCGGGCTACAAGCTCGGTGACCAGACGGCGGCCGGCCTGATGATCGGGCCGCCCCCGGGGCAGACGACGGCGAAGACGACCGGCGCCGGCCCGTCCCCGCGTGCGCTTTTGATGTCGCTGCGGTCGCACACCACGACGCCCCAGCTCACGATTCAGTCCGTCGACGCCGTCGTCCCCGAGGGGTCCGCCGCCTCCTTCGTCATCACCGCCTCGGCGGCGCCCGGCGCCGACACCACGGTCAACCTCGACATCGGGGGCACCGCCGACAGCAACGACATCGTCACGCCCCCGTCGTCGGTCGTCCTGCCGGCAGCCTCGACCACCGTGACCGTGCAGGTGCCGACCCGCGTCGACAACGTCGTGAAGCCGAGCAAGACGCTCACGATCACGCTCGCCCCCGGGTCGGGCTACACGATCGGCTCCGCGAGCTCGGCCCAGACCACCATCACCAACAACAACGTGCCGTCCCTGACGCTCACGGGCGGCGTCACCGTGTCGCCGGGGGGGTCGGCCACGCTGACGGTCACCGCCGACCAGGCGCCGGTGCACGACACGCAGGTGGGCCTCACGTTCGCAGGGGACGCCGCCCCGGGCACCGACTACCGCACCGTGAACCCCATCCTCACCTTGAGCGCCGGCACCACGTCGACGAGCGTCACCATCAACACGCTCGTCAACCCGATCATCCAACCCGACCGGCACATCGTCGTGTCGATCACCGCCGCCCCGGGGTCCTACAGCATCGGCTCACCGGGCATCGCCGTGATCACCGTGACGGGCGCCACCGGGAACGCCGCTCTCCCGCTCGTCACCCTGCGCGCGGCGGCGACGTCGCTCGTGAAGGGCCAGCCCTACGCCGTCACCGTCGGGCTCAGCGAGGCCCTCAGCACCTCGCTGACGATCGCCCTGAACTACGGCGGTACGGCCGTGGCGGGCACCGACTACACGGTCCCGGCCGGGAACGTCGTGGTGCCGCCCGGGCAGACCAGCGCCCAGGTCACCATCCCCACCATCACCGACGACGTCGTCGAGGCCGACCGCGTCCTCACCGTGACCCTGGACCTGAATGCCGCGTACCAGGTCGGCTCGCCGAGCAGCACGTCGGTGACGATCACCTCGTCGGTGCTCCCGTCGCTCGACATCACGACCAACACCCCCACCGTGACCCAGGGGGGCTCGGCGACGTTCACCATCACCGCCGACCAGGCGCCGGTGAAGGACACGTCGGTCGGGTACACGGTGGTCGGCACGGCCCAGCCCGGCCAGGACTTCGTGCCGCTCGTGGGCACGGCGCTGCTGAAGGCGGGGCAGACGGCGGTCACGGTGGTCCTGCAGTCCATCGAGAAGGACGTCGTGTTCGAGCCGACGGACATGATCGTCGCCAACTGGCCGATCCGGGTGGGCCAGGTCTACGTCAAGGCCGGGGACCCGGTGGCGCCGGGGGCGCCCATCCTGTCGCTCACCGAGCCGACCTTCACCGTGACCCTGCAGGCGTCGGCCTCCGACCGCACCAAGCTCCAGCTGGGCCAGCACTGCACCGTGCAGCTGGTGGGCGGGGAGAACCAGGTCTCGGGCACGATCTCGGAGCTCGACGCCGACCAGACCCTGATCAGCTCGGGCGCGGGGGGATCGGGCACCGCCGGGGGCGGTGGCGGCCAGCAGCAGGTGTACGAGGGGCAGATCGAGGTCCCCGACCTCGGTGCGGCCGACGGTGCGGCGGTCACCATCGACGTCGTGGACCAGCAGGCCACCAACGTGCTGACCGTTCCCATCGCGGCCGTGAAACAGAACGGGGTGGGCCAGGACGTGGTCCGGGTCATCGACGTCGCCGACGGCGGGAAGGTGACCGAGGTGCCGGTGAGCACCGGGCTGACCGAAGGCTCGTACGTCGAGATCACCAAGGGCCTGACCGGCGACGAGAAGGTGATCGTGGACGTCAACCAGAACCAGTGAGCGATCCGCAGGCCGCCGACGCTCCGACCCTGGAGGTTCCCCGCACCAGGCAGCCGCTGCTCGAGCTCGATCACGTGTCGCGTGTGTACGGCGAGCAGGTCCAGGTGTTGGCCCTGCGCGAGGTCTCGCTGCACATCTACCCCGGGGACTTCATGTCGATCGTCGGCCCGTCGGGCTCGGGCAAGTCCACCATGCTGGGCCTGCTGGGCGTGCTCGACCTGCCCACCTCCGGCACCATCCGCGTCGCCGGACAGGACGTGAGCGCCCTCGACGACGCCACGCGCTCGCGGCTGCGCGGTGACTCCATCGGCTTCGTGTTCCAGCAGTTCCACCTGATCCCGCACCTGACCGCGCTGGGCAACGTCGAGACCGCCCTGCTCTACCGGGACATGCGGCCCCGCGAACGGCGCGAGAAGGCCCACGCCGCGCTGGCGCGCCTCGGCCTGGCGGCACGGGCCGATCACCGACCGGTGCAGATGTCCGGTGGCGAGCAGCAGCGCGTGGCCCTGGCACGGGCGATCGTGACGGACCCGCTCATGATCCTGGCCGACGAGCCCACGGGCGCCCTCGACTCGGTCAACGCCGGGCACGTGCTCGAGATCTTCCAGAGCCTGGAGTCGCCCGAGCGCGCCGTCGTCATGGTGACCCACGACCCCGCCGTGGCCGCCCGGGCGCGTCGGCGGGTCTCCATGCGCGACGGCGAGATCGTGTCCGACGAGGCCACGGAAGCCGTGCTGGCATGAGCAGCGCCCGCGACCTCGTCGGTGTGGCCTGGACCGGATTGACGGCCCGCAAGGTGCGCACGCTGCTGATCATGCTGGGCCCGATCATCGGCGTCGCCGCCATGGTGGGGGCGGTGGGGCTGACCGAGAGCGCCAAGGGGGCGCTCAAGCAGCAGCTCGCCGAGCTCGGCACCAACCTGATCATCGCCCAGGCGGGCGGGACCTTCGGGTCGCAGAACCCCACGTTCCCCGCCGACGCCGTGCAGCGGGTGTATGCCATCCCGACGGTGCTCGGAGCGGCGGCCACCACCAACCTGTCGGGCGTGATCGCCACCCCGATCGAGGCGGGCAGCACCTACTACCAGGCCTTCCCCGTCCCGGTGCGGGCCGCCGACCTCAGCCTCCCCGCCGTGCTGAAGGTGCCGCTGCTCGACGGGCGCTGGCTCGACCATGCCGACACGAGCCGGCACCTGCTGTCGGTGGTGATCGGGTCCGGCCTCGCCGACAAGTACGCCTTCCTCCCGGGCGAGACCCGCACGATCCGGCTCAACTCCACCAACTTCGGGGTCGTCGGAGAGCTCGGCCCCGTCCCGCTCGACCCCGAGCTCGACAACGCCGCCTTCGTCACGCAGTGGGCGGCGAAGAACGTCTTCGGCACCGACGGCAAGCCCAACCAGCTGTACGTCCGGGCGAGCCCGGGCACCACCCAGGAGACGGCCAACGCCATCCCCAAGGCCATCAGCCTCGGGGGGCCGGACCAGACCTCCACCAACGTCCCGAGCGACGTGCTCCAGGCGGCATCGCAGGCCGACAAGACCCTGCAACAGGTGGCGCTGTTCGCCGGCCTGTTGGCGCTGGCCGTCGGTGGGCTCGGCATCGCCAACGTGATGTCGATCTCGGTGATCCAGCGGTCGTCGGAGATCGGCATCCGGCGGGCGGTGGGACACAGCCGCGCCAAGATCGGGGCGCAGTTCGTCCTGGAGTCCCTGTTCGTCGGCCTGCTCGGGGGGCTGCTGGGCGCCGCCCTGGGGGTGGGTGTCGTCTACCTGGTCTCGGCGTTCGCCCACTGGATCGTCGAGATCGCCTACAGCCGGATCCCCATCTGGATGGGGCTGGCCCTGTTCGTCTCCGTGGTGGCGGGGCTGTACCCGTCGATCAAGGCGGCGCGCCTGGAACCCCTCGAGACGTTGCGCCTCGGCTGACGGCGCTCCCGGCGGGCACAGCCGGGCAGGAACGTCGCCCGGTGCCGGTGCCGGTGCCGGTGCCGGTGCCGGTGCCGGTGCCGGTGCCGGTGCCGAGCTTCACCAGCCGGAGCGTGCCCCTACCGTCGGCGAAGGGCCGGGCCTCACCGGCGCGCCGTTCGGCGGATGGGGCACAATGCGTCCGACCGGGAGCCGACCTACGCCATCGAGTCGACGACGTCGCGGAGCCGGTCCCGGACCGCCGGCCACTCCGACGCCACGATCGAGAACATTGCCGTGTCCCGCAGCCCCCCCGCTTCACCGGCGGCGTGGGACGGCTGCCAATTGCGCAGCACGCCTTCGAAGCGCGCGCCGATCCTTTCGATGGACCGGCGGCTGCGATCGTTGCGCGCGTCGGTCTTGAGGTCCACCCGGCCCACACCCCACACGTCGAAGGCGTGAGTGAGGAGGAGCAGCTTGGCTTCCTTGTTGACGCCCCGGCCCTGGGCCGACGCCGCCAGCCAGGTGGCGCCGATCTCCACGGCGAAGAGCCGTCCGTCGTCGGGGCGGCGGCGCCGGGTGAGGAACGACGTGCTCCCCACGGCCCGGCCGTCGGCCGTGCGCACCTGGGCGAAGGGCGCGTAGCCGCCCGACGACGTCATGCGGCGCACGTACTCGGCGACCTCGGCGGCGCCGTCGGGCACCGTGGTGAGCCCGTACGTGCTGCGGTCCTCGGCCGCCGCCCGGGCCAGGTCGGCGACGTGCGCGCTCGAGAGCGGCTCGAGCCGCACCAGCCGGCCCGCCAGGACGGGGACGTCGACATCCGTCACCGCGCCGCGCCCCCAGAAGTGCGGGCCACGACGAGTCCCATGTGGTCCTATCCGGCGCTGAAGGAGAGCTTGTCCTGCTCCCAGAAGGAGCGCAGCGAGACCAGCTTGCCCTCGGCGTTCACCTTGTAGATGTTGGCGATCTGCACCGTCCCCACCTGATTGCCGGGCAGGGTGATGCGGATCTCGCCGATGTTGGCCACCTCGTCGCCGCACTCGATCGACTGGCGGATGGTGAACTTCAGGCTCTCGCTCTGCGAGATCACCGTGTCGTAGAAGGCGGTGATGGCCTCCTTGCCCCGCTGGCCCATGCCGTCGGGATCGAACATCGACGGCCCGACGGGGTCCTCCACCACGGCGTCGTCGGCGAAGAGCGCCAACCAGCCCTCGCGGTCCTTTGCCTCGGTCATCGCCATGGACTGCTTCGACATGTCGAGTGCCGTTCCCACCGGAAGACCTCCCTGCCCCGTGCCCTACGCCTTCGCCTTGCAGATCACCGTCTCCGCGAACCGTCGCAGGTTATCGATCTTGGCCTGGAGCGGCTCGGTGTCGGGCCCGACCACATACGGCCAGCGGAACCCGACGATCACGTCGGTCACGCCCTGCTCCTCGAGCCGCCGCACCCCGTCGACGCTGAAGGCGTCGAGCGAGATCACGTGGGTCTCGAACGGCTCGCGGTCGCGCCCGGCCTCGGCGCGCAGCACGGCCAGCCGCTCGAGCAGGCCCGGAAGGTCGGCGGGATCGCCGCCGCCGTGCATCCAGCCGTCGCCGACGGTGGCGGCCCGCCGCAGGGCGGCCTCGCCATGGCCACCGACGAGGATCGGGATCGGGGCACTCGGTGTCGGCGCCATCTTCACCGACGGCAGGTCGAAGACCTCGCCGTGGAACTCGAACCATCCACCCCGGGTGAGCCCGCGGATGACGTCGATGCACTCGTCCATGCGCCGGCCCCGGCGCTCCCACGGCACGTCCAGTAGGCCGTAGTCCTCGGGCCATGGGCTCGTGCCCACGCCGAACAGGAAGCGGTTACCGGTGAGCACCGCCACCGACGCCGCCTGCTTGGCCACGAGCACCGGATGGCGGATCGGCAGCTTCACCACGAAGGTGACGAACCGCAGCCGCGTCGTCACCGCCCCCAGCGCGGGGATGAGCGTGAAGGGCTCGAGGAAGGGCTTGTCCTCCAGGAACTCGCGCGACCCGTCGGGGTTGAAGGGGTAGGTGGTGTCCGACTCCCGCGGGTAGGCGATGCTGTCGGGCACCACGAAGGTGTCGTAACCGGCGTCCTCGGCGGCCTGCGCCAGCGGCACGTAGAACGACGGATCGGTCATCGACTCGGCGTAGCTGAAGCGCATGGCGTCAGGTATTGGGCTTCTCGCCCGAGGCGGCGGCCTTGCGGATCTCTTCGAGGCGGTCGATCAGCCCCATGCGCTCCTGGCCGACCTCGCCGAAGCGCTCGCTGATCTGCTGGGGCGTCCAGCGGCCCTCGGTGCGCATCTCGCGCACCTCGACGGGCTGGTTCCACACCGCGATGCGCCCCCCCACGGCCGTGTACACCTGGCCGGTCACGTCCGCGGCGGCGTCCGACAGGAGGTACACGACGAGCGGCGCCACGTCCTCGGGCTCGCCCATCTCGGCCAGCTCCATGGGGACGTTGGCCGACATGCGGGTCCGGGCGACCGGGGCGACAGCGTTGGCCCGCACACCGTAGCGGTGCAGACCCACCGCGGCGGAGCGAACCAGCGACACGATGCCGCCCTTGGCCGCCGAGTAGTTGGCCTGGGCCACGCTGCCCGCGAACGCGCCCGAGGTGAACCCGATGAGCGAGCCGGACTCCTGCTTGCGCATGACGGCGGCGGCGTGGCGGAACACCGTGAAGTGCCCCTTCAGGTGGGTGGCGATGACCGCGTCCCACTCGTCCTCGGACATGTTGAACAGCATCCGCTCGCGCAGGATGCCGGCCACCGCCACGACGCCGTCGATGCGGCCCCAGCGCTCCACCGCGCTGTTGACGATGCGCTCGCCCCCGGCCATGGTGCTGACGTCCTCGGCCACAGCCACGGCCTCGCCGCCGGCGCCGGCGATCTCCTGCACGACCGCCTCGGCCACGGCGCTGGTGGGGTCCTCCCCGGCCAGCCCCACGCCGATGTCGGCGACCACGACCTTGGCACCCTCGGCCGCGCACGCCAGCGCGCACGCCCGGCCGATGCCACCGCCCGCCCCCGTGATGACGACCGCCTTGCCCTCGAGGAACCCAGCCACCGTGGTCCGTCCCTTCGTGTCTCTGCCTGCACCGATGCGCTGCCAGCCGGAAATCTGACGGGACGTTAGTCCGCTCCACCGGTGCCCATGGATCGCGACTGACGCCCACGTCTGGTTCTGCGCGAGGCGAAACGGGGCGGGAGCGGGGGCGAGGAAGTGGACGACGACGCAGGTGAACGAGCACATCGAGTTCGACACGTGCGACGTCGACCACTACATCCAAGACCCGCTCCGACGAGCTGCGGCAACATCCAAGACCCGCTCCGACGAGCTGCGGCGACCGCCGGCCGAACGGCTTGCCCGGGGCGAGAACGCGTTCTAGTGTTCGACCGGACGGCCGCCGGGCCTTCGGCAGGGCCGGCCGAGGCCGTCGAGGTGCGCCGGGGGCCGGGCACGAGCCGCGGCGTCGAGGTTTCGGTCCCCCACCCCCTGCGAGGAGAGGAACAAGGATGACCGACTTCGGGTTCTGGGCGATGGCACAGGAGGAGCCAGGCCACCTGGCGCTGGTCGCCCCCGACGGCACCGAGCTCAAGGCCGGCGAGCTGCTCGGCCGGGCCAACCAGGTCGTGCACGCGCTGCGCCAGCTCGGGCTCACCGAGGGCGACACCATCGCCTTCGTCCTGCCGAACAGCGCCGAGGTGTTCGAGATCTACCTGGCGGCCATGCAGGCCGGGTGGTACATCGTGCCCATCAACCACCATCTGGTGGCGCCCGAGATCGCCTACATCCTGAAGGACTCGGGCGCCCAGGTCTTGATCGGCCACGAGCGCTTCGCCGACGCCTGCCTCGACGCCGCCGACGAGGCCGAGATCCCCGCCTCGCGCTGCTTGGCGGTGGGCGACATCCCCGGCTTCGCCTCGTTCGCCCAGCTGCGGGCCAATCAGCGCACCGATCGGCCCGAGCACCGCATCCTGGGCGACACCATGAATTACACGTCGGGCACCACCGGGCACCCGAAGGGCGTGCGCCGAACGTTGACGGACGCCGACCCCGACGCCATGGCCATCAGCCTGGCCGGGATCCTCCTGCTCTTCGGGATCACGCCGCGCGACGACAACGTGCACATCGTAGGATCGCCGCTGTACCACACCGCCGTGCTCCGCTTCTCGGGTGCCGCCATGCACATGGGGCACACCGTGGTGCTCATGGACAAGTGGAGCGCCGAGGGCATGCTCGCGTTGATCGAGCGCTACCGCGTGACCCACTCGCACATGGTACCCACGCAGTTCCACCGGCTGCTGGCGCTACCCGACGACGTTCGGCACAAGTACGATCTGTCGTCCCTGCGCCACATGATCCACGCCGCCGCACCGTGCCCCGTCGACACCAAGCGCGCCATGATCGAGTGGTGGGGCCCCGTCATCGACGAGTACTACGCGGCGTCGGAGGGCGGCGGCACCATCGTGAACACCGAGGAGTGGCTCACGAAGCCGGGCACGGTGGGCAAGCCCTGGCCGATCTCCGAGATCGCCATCTTCGACGACGATGGTGGCCGGCTCGAAGCAGGCCAGATCGGCACGGTCTACATGGCCATGCAGTCCGCCGACTTCGAGTACCACGGCGACAAGGAAAAGACGCAGAAGAACCGGATCGGCAAGTTCTTCACGGTCGGGGACGTCGGCTACCTCGACGAGGATGGGTTCCTGTTCCTCTGCGACCGCAAGACCGACATGATCATCTCCGGCGGGGCGAACATCTACCCGGCCGAGATCGAGAACGTGCTCCTCGGCCATCCCAAGGTCGTGGACGCAGCGGTATTCGGCATCCCCCACGAGGACTGGGGCGAGGAGGTCAAGGCTGTCGTCCAGCCCGTTGACGGCGTTGCCGGCAGTCCGGAGCTCGCCCAGGAGATCCTGGAGTGGTGCGAGGGCCGGCTGGCGAAATTCAAGACCCCCAAGACGATCGACTTCACCGACGACATGCCGCGCGACCCCAACGGAAAGCTGTACAAGCGCAAGCTACGCGACCCGTATTGGGAAGGGCGCGAGCGGGCCATCTGAGCCTCGCTGAGCCTCGCTGAGCCTCGCTGAGCCTCGCTGAGCCTCGCTGAGCCGGCGGGTCGCGATCGTTGTCCGCCAGGCGCCGGTCAGCCCCGCGGTTCGATGTCGCCCGTCGTCGGCACAGGGTCGATCCCCAGCGCCGCCAGGCGGACCACCCCGATGGCGGCGTCGATCTCGTTCAGCGCGACCAGGATGTGCTCGCGGGCCTGATCGTTCGCCGCGATCGCAAGCGCACTGTGCAGCGCGAGCCCGGCGGCAAACAGTCTGTTCACAAGGTGGTCCGCGACATCGGCGGCCATTTGTTCCCGGTCACCTGCCACGTCGCCCTCCCAGTGACCCCCGCAACCAGCTGGACGTGCCCGGCCGTTGCCACCGCGCCGGCGGGGTGGAGTGTTCCCCCGCCCCGTCGTCGCTTCGTCGGAGGATCTTACGCGTCGAGCCTCATCGAGGACGCCTGTACGCATTGACTCATCAAAAACCTCCGCGTAGCCCTATACGTTGCCTCACCAAAGAATCTCCGCTTCGAGGCGGTGATCCCTGGCCCGGCGACGGTCACGGGATACGCCTTCGAGATGGAGCTTTCGATGAGCCA
>Ga0307372_10001716_pt1 | contig 37547 bp, 31 predicted proteins | sample OX1MG_FD_202533 | JGI IMG/M metagenome (GOLD analysis project Ga0307372, IMG submission 202533) | Soil microbial communities from Risofladan, Vaasa, Finland - OX-1 | ecosystem: Environmental > Terrestrial > Soil > Coastal area > Acid sulfate soil | place: Finland: Risofladan, Vaasa | collected...
ATCCAGAAACGGACCGTGCGCAGCTGCGAGGCTCCGGGGCCCGCGGGTGGTCGGGGGCTCGACATCCTGGCTCCGAGCTGGTTGAGCCGCTCGCGCGGCGAGTTCACCGGTGCGTCCGGGCGAGCGTAGCCTGGAGCCGGCTCGCGTCGGCGCCAGACCGCGACCGGGCGGAGGGTGGGGGGAGGGCGCGGGCCGGGGGGGCCGACCCGCGCCGGGGAAGAGTTCGCGACGTCACGCCCGATCGTGGCTCCGACGGGCGTAAAAGAGTCAGTAACAAGGAAACGTCGCCCACCGCCCTAGGAGCGGGCGCCGACACCCAGGGCGCCGAGCAGGGCTCGCAACTTGAGCTCGGTCTCGGCCAGCTCCAGCTGGGGGTCAGAATCGGGCATCACCCCCACCCCGGCGTAGACCCGGGCCTGGTCCTCCAGCAGCAGGCCGCAGCGCAGGGCCACCGCCAGCTCGCCGTCGCCGCGCCCGTCGATCCAGCCCACCGCACCCGCGTACCAGCCCCGCTCCAGACCCTCGATCTGGTCCAGGAGCCGCCGCGCGGGGGCGGCCGGAAAGCCGTTGACGGCCGGGGTGGGGTGGAGGACTGAGGCCACCTCGAGCAGGTTCGGTGCCGAATCGGGAAGCCGGCCGCGGACCGTGGTGGCCAGGTGCTGGATGTCGGTGAAGCGCACCACCTGGGGCCGCGAGGCGCTGACCGAGGTGGCCACCAGGGCCAGCGACTGCGCCACCGCGCGGGCGGTGATCTCGTGCTCGGTGCTGTCCTTGGCGCTTCGCCTGAGGCCGGCGGCAAGGAGCCGGTCGTGCGCCTCGTCGGAGCCGCGGGGGGCGCTTCCGGCCATGGGCTGAGAGGTGAGCTGGCGCCCCCGGCGGCGGATCAGGAGCTCGGGCGAGGCGCCCACCAGGGCACTGCCGTCGTCGCCCGGTATGAGGTAGGAGTAGCAGGCGGGGTGGGCGGCGCGCAGGGAGCTGAGCACGGCCGAGGCGGCCAGCACCCCGTCTCCCTGCGCGATCACCTCGCGCGCCAGCACCACCTTGTCGGCCACGCCCCGGCGGAGCTCGGCTGACGCCCTGGCAACCGCCTCCATGAATTCGCTCTCACCCCGATCCTGGCGCCGGACCAGGGTGCGCGCGGCCGGCCCGCGATAGCTGTCCGGAAGATCGAGCAGGTCCAAGTCCCCGCTCGCATACGTGCGGCCTCGGACCCGGATCAGGGCCAGCTCGGGCACACGCCAGCGCAGGGAGGGAAATCCCTGCCAGGGCTCACCCGGCTCCCGGGCCGGGTCGAAGGCAAATCCTCCGAGCGCGATCAGGCCCCCTTCCTCGGGCGCCAGCGAGGAGGATTCCCGCAGGCTGAGGCGGCGCCAGAGGCGTCCGGCGGCCAGGATCGGGTCCGGTCCCGATTCGACATCCAGCGTCCGGCCCCGCGCGTCCTCCAGGACCGCCCCGCTCCCCATCCCCACCAGGTCCATCCGCCGCCCGAGGCCGATCACGCTGACCGCGTCGGGCATCGGGCGCTCGATCACCAGGGCGGAGAGACCGGCGTCGCGCGCGGCGCCGGCCAGAGCGATCAGATCGGGGCTCTGGCCGAGCTCGATGACGCTCATTCCGCGCGCTCGATGCGCTCCCGCGCGGCTCGCAAGAGGGCACGCTTGAAGTGGTGGCGGACCAGGGTGGCGCTCGCCTGAAGCAGGCGCTCAAAGCTCTCCAGGAGCTCGGCCTGGGCGTCCGCGTCGAGGCCGCCTGAGGCCTGGATGGGCTCGCGCACGTGGCGGTCGAAGAGCTCCACCGCCGTCCGGGCGGTCTCGGCCACCGAGGTGGCGTGGCGGGCGCCGAGCTCCAGCAGATCGGTGAGGGGGATGCCGGCGTCGACGAGTTTGAGTCCGGCCTCGATCGCCTCCAGATCACCCGGTGAATAGAGCTCCTGGCCCCGGTCTCCCACCGGTTCGAGCAGGCCCGCCTGGGCCAGGCGGCGCAGGATCGGCGCGGCCACCTGGGAGCGCTGGGCGAGCTCGTCCAGGGTCCAGCCGGATTGTTCGGGACCAGCCGTGACCGCCTCCACCAGGGCCTCATCTGAGGGCTCGAGCTCGCCCTGCAGGAAGCGCCGGATGACGGTGAGGGTGAATCCGCGCTGCTGCAGCTCGCGGATGCGGCGGATGCGTTCCAGGTGCAGCTCCTGATACCAGGTCACCCGACCCGCCCGCCGCGGCGCCTCGATCAGGCCCTGGCCCTGGTAGAAACGGATGGTGTCGACCGCCACCCCAGCCGCGCGCGCCAGATCTTCGATCCGGTACTCCATGAGTGGATACTCGCACAAAGCCCAGGTTTGGGCCCGCGGCCGCCGCGACGCTTAGGGTTGGCAGCTCCCGCCGCCCGAGGCCGGCCGCTGGGCCAGGGTCAGGCTGAGGGTGATCGCGGATCCGGAGCGGAGGACGGTCAGCTGCACGGTGTCGCCGGGGTTGTGGAGCTGGAGCGCGCCGCCCAGGGTCTGGCCGTTGTTGAGGGGAGTCGAACCCACCTTCTCGATCACGTCTCCGACCTGCAGGCCGGCCGTGGCGGCGGGAGTGCCGGGCACGGTCCCGGTGACCACCGCGCCGTAGCCAGAGGGCGGATTGGAGCTCGCGGCCAGGGCCTGGTCAATGGTCTCAAAGCAGACTCCGACGTAGGGATGACCGGCCTGCTTGCCGTCGATGAGGTCCTGGGCGATGCGCTTGACGATGACGCTCGGGATGGCGTATCCGATCGAATTGGCGCTGCTCGCGTTGGCCGTGTTCATGCCCACCACGTGACCGGCCGCGTCGGCCAGGGGGCCCCCCGAGTTGCCGGGGTTGATGGGAGCGTCGGTCTGGAGCACATCGGGCAGATCCTCGGCTCCCCCGCTGCCGTTGGCGACCGCGCTCAGGGTGCGGTGGAGGGCGGAGATGATGCCAGCGGTGACCGAGCCCTGGTTGGCCAGGGGGCTGCCGATGGCGACGACGGGCTCACCCACCTGGAGCTGGGTCGAGTCGCCGAACTGGGCCACGGGGAGCGACGCTGGGATCTTGAGCACCGCGATGTCCTCGATCGGATCCGTGCCCTGGACCTGGACCAGCCAGTGGCTGCCGTCCTGCATCAGGACCTGGACCCTCTGGCCGCCGGTCACGACGTGATTGTTGGTGACCATGTAGCTGGTGTTGCCCGAGCTCTGGATCACAAACCCACTGCCGATCGACTCACCCCCGGGGACGTTGACGATGACCATGCCGACCGAGGGGAGCAGGGCCTGGGCCGCCGCCACCGGGTTGTAGGCCGAGCTCACCCCGGGCGCCGTGGTGGGGAGGACGGGGACGGCGGTCGGGGCGGCGCTGGGCGAGGCCGAGGGGGCGGGGTGGCGCAGGGAGGGGATCTGGAGCGAGCAGCCGCTGAGCGCGAGCGCGGCGCCGACGGCGATGGCGCTCCAGGTGGCCCGGCGGCGCCAGGGCGAAGGCTTGGAGTTCAGCGTTGCCATATCCCTATTACACCCTCATGCGCAGAAGTAAATGTCAAACAACGGTCATGAAAGAGTCGCCGAAGTTGCAGCGCTGGGCCGCGGGCCCCGCTCAGCCGGCCTGGTTGCCCCCGGTCCGGGCCGCGGCGCTGGGCGACTTGGTGCGCGAGCCGTTGCGCTCGGCGGCGGACTGGCGCAGCTCCTCGGACAGGGAGAGGGGCACGGTGGGGAAGTCGTCGGGGTAGGGATCGGAGTCCAGCACCGGACGCAGAGCGACCGAGTCGAGCAGGTCCTTGATCTCGTCGCCGACCAGCTCGCCGTGCAGAATCAAGACCTCGGCCGCGCGGTCGATCGCCTCGCGGTTGGCGTGCATCAAGCGCCAGTCGTCGATGTAGGCTGCGCCCAGGATCTGGGCCACCACCCGGCGCGAGTGGGGATTCTGCAGGACCGAGGTCACGCGCGAGCCGCCTTCCAGCAGTCCCCCGCCCATCTCCGCCGTGGAGAGCAGATTCTCGCCGATGTTGACCGCCTTCTTCGACATCTCGAGCGGGAGCAGGTCGGCGCCCATGCCCACCAGCCCGACCATGTGGCAGGCCTCGGCCGTGGCCATCATGAGGTCGGCGTAGACGCCGTTCGAATTCTCTCCGTAGAAGACGCGCTCGCTCGCGATGGCGCCCAGCATGCTGCGCACGTCGGCCGCGAGCTGGGAGCGAAAACGGATGAACTCCTCCTGTTCCTGGGTCGAACGGTGGTGCCCCAGGGATCCGTCCGAGCGCATCCGGATGCTGAGCCGGACGTGAGCCTGATCGGGCTGAAAGAAGCGAGTGGCGACGGCGTGCCCGAGTTCGTGGCGGGCGACCGCGAGCTTGTCCCGGTCGGTGTACTCGATGGGCTGCACCAGTCCCGACTCGATGTTGCCCATGGCCTCGCGCAGGTCCTTCCAGGCGAAGAGCTGACGCCCGTCCTCAAAGGCGTACATGAGGGCCAGGGAGAGCGCCTGCTCGATCATCGCCGGCGAATAGCCGTTGGTCACGCGGGCGAATTCGTCGCGCTTGTCGATCCCGTCCAGGTCGGGATCGTGGGCCTTCTTGGCGAAGTAGAGATCGGCGATGTCGCGTCGGTCCTCTCTCGTCGGCATGCGGAAGGTGATGGTGCGGCCGAAGCGGCCCGGCCGGGTCACCGCCTCGTCCAGCACCGAGGGCCGGTTGGTGGCACCGATGAAGAAGAGGTTGTAGCGAGGCGGGCTCAGGGCCGGTACGCGCAGGCTGCGAGCGCTGGAGCCCCGGCCCCAGGTGCGAGGTATGAAGAGGCCGTCCAGGGTCACGTTGACCGTGCGGCGGAGAAACTTTTTGACAAATCCAGGGCTGTCGGCACCGTCCATCTGGACCAGCAGCATGTTGAGTCCGAGCTGGCCTCCGCCCATCATCCCGCCCATCATGCCGCCGCCCCCGCCGTTCATCCCCGAGCGGCGCTGACCCAGGGCGTCGAACTCGTCGATGAAGATGGTGCAGCCGCCCCAGCGCTTGGCCTTCTTCTTTGCCGCCCGGATCATCATCCAGACCGAGACCATGTCCATGCCCATGAACATGCCCGAGAAGGACGCGCCCGAGGTGATGATGATGGGGGTGTGGAGGGTGGAGGCGATGCCCTTCGCCAGCATCGTCTTGCCCGTGCCCGGAGGCCCCACCATGAGCACCCCGCGCTCGCGCTTGCCGCCCGCCTTGACGTAGTTGCGACCGGATTCGATCAGGCGCAGGATGCGCATCATCTCGGACACCGCCGAGCGCTGCCCGCGCACGTCCTCGATCTTGACGTCGTAGTTGGCGTCGCCGGGCTCGAGGGTTTCCCGGCCCATCTTGCCGAAGAGGATGAAGGGGCCGAAGAAGAGCGCGAAGTTGGCCAGGAAGAGCGCGCCCAGCTGGAGTACCAGGCCCAGGGCCTGGAAGATGAGCTGGGGCAGAACGCTCAGGGCCTGACCCGGGCCCAGGCCGAACAGGGCGGAGGCGCCGATCAGATAGACGGCGAGCAGACCGCCGGTGAAGAACAGGCGGCGCCAGAAGATGTAGCGATTGGTCTCCAGCGTGCGCTGGGATTGGTCGTCGTAGTCCGCGATCCTCTCGCGCAGGACGAGGGAGCGCCGAATCCAGCTGAACAGCCCGCGCAGTAGGAGAGCGGCGAAAAGCGCATAGATCAGCGCCGAGCCGGCTCCCAGGCCCAGAAAAACGTAGCCAAAGAAGAAGGCTGAAAGGGAGACGAGGAGGGTGAAGATCCAGAAGATGATCATGGCGGGAGGGTTCGACTATACGCCCGCCACTTGGCGGCGCCGGTCAACGACTTGTAAGGCGCCGCAGCCGGGTGGGCCGGGTAATTAGCAACAGGGTCACGAGCAGGCCGAGGGCGGCCACCATGTCGCCGGCGCTGTAGGCCTGAGGGAACGCCCGACCGAGCAGACCGGGTAGACCGATGGTGTCGTCAAGCCATCTGAGCCGGGTGTGGGGGCCCTCCAGCACGTACTGTCCCCAGGACCCCAACTCGAGCAGCTGGGGAGGGCCACGGTGCGCGAGCGCCACCCGCACCGGCATGTGCCCGCCGTTGGCCAGCACCACCACCAGGTTGATCGCCATGCCGACCGCGATGATCCAGTCCCAGGGGAGCTCGCGGCGGTGATACAACAGCCAGCTGAACAGCGCCACCGCGGACACCACATAGACCCAAGGGCCGGCCCCCATGGTGGCCAGGGGGCCCCAGACCCCGAGCTCCTTGATGATCAGCGCGATCGGCACCACCAGGGGCCAGCGCAGTCGGATTCGACCCAGCGGGGCCAAAGATCCGCCCAGGGCGAGCCCGCCGAGGAGGCCCAGGGCGCCCCCGAAAAGAAGCAGCATCGCCCTAGTCGGCGGTGAGCGAGGGATCAGCCAGGCGCGAGGCGGCCAGGCTCAGGACGCGGACGCCGGTCTGAAGGCAATCCTCCTCGATACGAAACCCGGGGGAATGGTGTGCCACCGGTCCCTCCGCATCACGCGGTTGCGCGCCCAGCATCAGGTAGCAGCCCGGGACCTGGGTTAAGAACTCGGCCATGTCGTCGCTTACGGTGAGTGGGGTGCTGAGCTGGACCGCGCTCTCTCCCACCAGCTCGCGGGCGCTCTCGAGCACGCGCGAGGTCACCCGGGGATGATTGATGAGGGGCGAGGTGCGGTGGGTCAGGCCGAGCTCGCAGAAGATGTTGAACTCGGCGTCGCACTCGGCCAGGAGCGCGGCCAGGCGCTCCAGCGCCTGGCGCCGCAGATCGGGATTGAAGGTGCGCAGACTGCCTTCGATTCGAATCTGGCGCGAGACCACGTTCCAGAGCCCATCGCTGTGCACCGCCCCGACCGCGATGTGGCATCGCGTGCCCTCGTGCTCCAGACCCAGGACCACCTGCCCCAGGCGCTCGAGGCAGAAGGCCTGGGCGGCGATCACGTTGCCCGATCGGCCCATCATGCCGCCGTGCCCGCCGGGACCAGTCATGGTGATGGTGAACGCGTCGGCCCCGGCCCAGAGCAGTCCCGGACGCGTCAGCACCTGACCCGCGGGGAGAAATGCGGCGAGGTGCAGCCCGAGCACGAGGTCGGGCTGATGGCGCTCCAGAATCCCCGCCGCGATCATCTCCCGGGCGCCGCTGCCGATCTCCTCGGCCGGCTGGAAGCAGAAAAGGAAGCGTCCGCGCAGATCCTCCAGGTGCTCGGCCAGGGTGCGCGCCGTGGCCAGGGCGATGGCGGCGTGGCCGTCGTGGCCGCAGGCGTGCATCCGGCCGTCGAGGTCGGATGAGAAGGCCAGTCCGCTCTCCTCCTGCAGGGGCAGGGCGTCGATGTCGGCCCGGATCATGACCGTGCGCCCCGGGCGCCCGGTGTCGAGCAGTCCCAGGCTACCGGTGGGGGTGAGGCGGCCCGGCAGGTGCAGACCGAGCTCGCGCATCCGGCTCTCGATGAAATCGGTGGTCCAGCTCTCCTCGTGGGCAACCTCGGGATGGCGGTGCAACTGGCGGCGGACGTCGACCACCTCGTCCAGGATCGAGGCGGAGGGGGCAATGCTCACGGCGCCAACGCTAGCACCCCGCGAGGGGGCCCAGAACTCAGACGACGGGGCCGATCGAGTATCCCCGCGCGGTGGAGTGGAGGAACTTGGAGCCGAGGTCGGGCTCGAGTTCGTCGAGCTTGCGACGCAGGGTGAGGAGGGCGGAGTGCACGGTGGAGCGGGCCGCGTTGGGGCGGAAGAGGCCGGCCTCGATCAGATCGGACGCCGTTGCCGATTTTGATCCCTGGGCCAGGTGGACCACGAGCGCGGTCTGCTGCGAGGTGAGACGGAGCTGGACCGTGCCCAAGGTCATGGTGCGATGGGTCGGATCGAAGTCGAGGCGGCCGAAGCGATAATTCCCCGAGCGCCCGGTGCCCCCCTCGACCAGCCGCGCTGCGAGGTCGCTGTAGATGTGGGCCATGGGCACGTTGCCCTTGACGAAGTAGCTGCTGGCGCCGAGTTCGTAGGCGCGCCGGATGGCCGCCGAGCTAACCTGGGCCGCCGATAGCACGATCACGGGCAGCCCGGGGTGGTTCTGCCGGATCCAGCGCAGAAGGTCGAAGCCCGACTCCTCCCCCTCGTCCAGGACCAGGTCTAGAAGGACACCGGCGACCCGGTCCCGACTCAGCATCTCCATCGCCTCCGGCGCGGAGCCCGCGACCGAGGCCTGGTAGCCGAGATCGTTGAGATCGAGCCGGAGCTGAACCTGCATCGGCGTCTCGTCGTCGACCACGAGGACCGAGGAGCCGAGCACCTCGATCGGTCGATATACCTCGAGCCCGGGGGGCAGCGGCGGCGGGCCCGCCTTGAGGCGGCTTTTAAGCATGCCAGTGGGGAGGGAATGTGAGCGGGGGCTGGTTCAACTTGGCTAAGAGTCTGGCCTGCTCACGAACTAGACGCAATACGCCCGGCAAAGTGCTTGTGTTTTCCAGCATAGTTTGCATTGCTTAGCAGGTAGTTAACCACTTAGTCGCGCGAAATCCCGATAATGCCATCTAAACCCAAGCCGTCCACCGCGGACCAGGGCTGGATCGATGACCCGGACCAAGATACTAACGATCGACGGCCCCGTCGGGGCGCACCGGCCTCGAGCGCGGCCCGGGCCCCGGCATGACTAAGCCGGACGGCGGTCTCGGGTACGGCGTATGGCGGGCGGCAGCAGCGCGTAGAGGTCGGCCCGGTCGACCGCCTTGCTCATATATCCGATGACGTCAGGGTCCTCGGTTCCGGAGGGAAATACCGGGTATGCGGTGTAGAAGATGACGGGAATTGACATGCCCTGGCTGCGCATCTCTGAGAGCAGCGCCCACCCGTCCATGGGTTCGGGCAGCATGAGATCGATGATGGCCACCTCGGGCACGCTCTCCTGGGCCTTGACCAGAGCCTCGGAGGCGTCCTGGGCCACAGACACCTGGTACCCCAGCATCTTGAGGTCGGTCTCCAGGATCACACGCCAGGCGCGCTCGTCGTCGACGACGAGCACGCTCGCCCCCCTGAGCTCCTCAGGCGGTGGTTCGATCGGCTTGGGCGGTGTGAAGGGCACTACTTTCGCGCAGTATACGGAGAGCCATGGCTAGTCCAGCGACCAAGGCCGCTAATTCCGCCCTCGGGCTGCGCCGCGAGCTGAGCCAGGCTCTGGCCAGCTGCGCCACCGAGGCCGACATCGTGCAGGTGCTGTACGCCGAACTCCACCCGCGCTATGGCTACGACACGATCAATCTGCAGGTGCTCGAGCGCGAGGGCTGGTACCACTCCGTCCCCATCGACCGCGGCGTCCTCCAGGACGTCCGCCGCCGGCTCCTGGCCGAGTCCAACTTCGCGCGCAACTACGCCGACCCCAAGGTCAGCGTGATCCTGCCCGACTACGGCGAGATCAGCTACGAGCGCGGGCGCGGGCCCGGAGTCAGCCGCCGCCCCGAGGTCCTGATATGGGTCCCCATCCTGCACCGCGGCCAGGCCATCGGGGCCATCAGCTACCAGACCTACGAGTTCCGCGACGTGCCGGAGGACGAGCTCCGCCTGCTCGAGGGGGTCCACGGCCAACTCGGGGTGGTGGTGAGCAACGCCTACCTGAACGAGATCACGCGCAACCAGGCGGTCAGCCTGAGCGCCCTCAACGCCATCGCTCGCGCGCTCTCCTCGACCCTGGACGAAAAGGAGGTGGCGGCGGCGCTGCATCAGACTATCGCCCCCTTGCTCCCGGTCGAGATGCTCGAGCTGATCGTGCCCGAGGACGGGCCGGAGGGCGCCGTCCGGGCCCTGCGCATCGGTCGCGAGGGCAGCGTCAGGACGACCCGGATGGCCAGGGGAGCGCGCCGGCTGGCTCAGGCGCGTCGGGTCCTGAAGAGCGGCAAGCCAGCCTTCGGCGAGGTCGCGCCGGCCACCTCCGAGTACCGCTCCGCGGTCTGGGTGCCCATCCTCGAGGGGGAGCAGGTGCGCGGCGTGCTGGCGCTGCACGCCCGGGCGCCCGAGGCCTATGAGGAATCCACCATCCACTTCCTGGAGCAGGTCGCGGACGAGGTCTCGCTCGCCCTGCGCAACGCCTGGAGCTTTGCCGCCAGTGAATCTCAGCGCCACCGGATGGAGGTGGTGAACGCGGTCGGTCGCCGCCTGGCCTCCAGCCTCGACCGCTGGGCCATCATGCGCACGCTCCGCGACGAGCTCGCCAACCACCTCGATTTCGACCTCTTCTCACTGGCCACGGTGAGCGAGACCCCGAACGGCCCCTACGCTGAGGGCTACGTCTTCGACTCCGGACAGGAGGGCACGGTTCCGGCGGTACCCCTCGCCACCGCCGGACCCTCCCGGGAAGCCTATGAGACCGGCCTCCCGGTCCTGATCCGCCGCTCGCCCTGGGCGCGCGGGGCGGAGCGCGAGGCGCACGACGGGGACCGCCTGGTGGGGCATGGGGCCCTCATCACCTTCACCCGGTCGGCCCGGGTCGCCACGCGGTCCATCGTCTGGGTCCCAGTTCGGCACGGCGATCGCATCAGCGCCCTGCTCTCGCTCCAGTCCTACCGCAGTGACGCCTTCGACGAGTGGCACGTACAGCTCCTCCAGGACGTCGCCGCCCACGTCAGCCTGGCCCTGGCCAACGCCGACTACTTCGCCGCCTTGCAGACTGAGCGCCGGCGTTTGGAGGCCCTGCACGTGCTTGAGATGGGTGTTGCCGGCGCCTCCGACGAGCGCCAGATCTCCGAGGCCGTGTTCTCCGCCCTGCGCACCTTCATCCCCGCCACCCACCTGGTCTTGAGCTGGGTTGACAACCAGGCTCGGCTGACCGGTTACGGCAGTGAGCAGGGAGCGGAGGCCAGGACGCTGGAGCCGGTGCCGGTGAGCGAGACCTTCTATTTCCGGCGCATGAGCGAGTCCGGGGTCTCCCTGGCCGAGTCCGTCCCGGTCGAGTTGCGCCGGCCCGAGGCGGGCAGCTGGTGGGCGACGGAGGACAATCGCCTGCCCGCCCAGGTGGTCTGGGTTCCCGTCTTCCAGGGGGACCGGGTGGCAGGTGCGCTGTCAGCCCAGCGTTATGAGGAGCTGGCCTTCAACCAGAGTGAGATCCAGCTCCTTGAGAGCGCGGCTCCCGTCGTCGGCATCGCCCTGCGCACCGTCCGCCTGCACCGCGCCAACGAGATGGCCCTGGCTCACTCGGTGCGGATTCAAGAGGTCGCCGCCCTCGCCGGTCACGACCTGGCAGGGGTGGTGGAGAGCATCGCGGATCAGGCTCGGACCATGTTTGAGGCCCCCGGCGCTGCGTGTTGGGCGTTCGACGACGAGGGGCGGGTGGCGGCCCGTGCCAGCGAGGGCGACGAGCACGCCGCCCTGATCCTGGGCTGGTCGGGACGCAGCGACGTGCGGACCTGGCGCAACCCGCCCCACGCCGACCTGACCGGAACCCAGCGCAACCTGGCCTGGCGGCTGATCCCGCTCTGGTACGCCGATCGCATGGTCGGCGCCATTGGAGCGGTGCAGTCGGCGGCCGTGGCGGGTGAGTCCGGCATGGCGCCGGTCGACTTCGCGCGCCACGCCGCGATCGCGATCGAGAACGCCCGCCTGGCGGCCGAGACCCGCGGCCGCATCCACACCCTGGAGGCGGTGGCGGCGTTCACCGACCTCGACATCACCCGCCCCGAGCGCACTAGCGATGAGATGGGGCGTTTGATCGAGCGGGCTCTGGCGGGAGCAGGAGGAGCGCTCTGGCTGGCCGCCGGGGACGACCTGGTGCGGCACCCCGAGCCCGCCGGCGGCGTCGCCCGCATGCCGCTCGATCCGGGCCCCCCAAAGGTGGGTGTGACCCGAAGCCGGGCGCGCCCGGCTTCGGGATCGGAGCCGGGCCGGACCCCGATCATGCTCGACGGCGAGCTGCTGGGGATGCTCACGGCCGAGACCCTGGGCACCTCCCCGGGCGAGACACGGCGCCTGATGTCGGTCCTGGCCGGCCAGGCGGCGCTGGTCCTGAACCGGCTCCGCCTGGTCGACGCCCTCGATCGCCAGGCCGGGATGATGAACGCCATTCTCAGCCACTCCCCGGTCGGGGTCACGCTGGAAGACGAGCAGGGACAGGTGGTCTACGCCAACCCGGAGATCGAGCGCATCTACGGTCTTTCCGCCTCGAGCCTGGTCGGCACCAGCTCAGAGCACCTGTTGACGCAGGCGCGCGCGGTCGTTCTGTCCGACGTCGAGGCCGAGCCGGGCGCCCCGCTCGAGCTCCAGCTGACCGAGCGCGGCACCGTGGTCCAGCTGCGCCGGGTTCCCATTCCGGGCTCGGCCAGCCAGGCCTCCGGAATCCTCACCCTGCACGAGGACGTGACCCGCGAACGAGAGATCCTGGAGGCCAAGGACCTCATGCTGCGGGCTATCGGGCACGAGGTGAGGAGCCCCGCGGCGGCCATGAAGTCGACCATCGCGGGCCTGCTGCAGTGGGACCGCGTGATGGAAGCTGGGCAGCGATATGAGCTCCTGGAGGAGGCCTACGACCAGTCCGAGCGGCTTTTGAGCCTGGTCGAAAACCAGCTCATCATCGCCAAGCTCGAGACCCGGCGCTTTGAGCCCAACCCCGAGACCGTGACCATGGATCGGGCCATGGAGCAGGTGCTCGCGGTCCTGCGCAGCCGCTATGGTTCGCGCATCGAAGTCATCGCCTTCTCGGCCGACCCCGACCTCCCGGCCGCCCTCTGCGAGCCGACCCACCTGGATCAGGTGCTGACCAACCTGGTCGGCAATGCGCTCGAGTACACGCGCGCGGATCGGGTCGAGGTTTCGGCCCGGCTCGAGGCGGACTGGCTCGAGGTAACAGTGCAGGACAATGGATCGGGGCTGCCTCCAGATCGGGTCGAGGGTCTGTTCGAGAAGGGCGGACCGGCCGGCCGCAACCGCGCTCGGGGTGGCCTGGGCCTGGGTTTGTACCTGTCCCGGCTGGTGGTCGAGCGCTCCTTTGGTGGACGCATCTGGCTCGAGCGCACCGGACCGCAGGGGACGGTGTTCAAGTTCACCGTGCCCTCAGTGCCCCAGGCGGCCGACCGCAAGTTGGGGGTCACGGCCGGGCGGTGAGCGGGGCCCTCGACGCTTCGGCACCCTTCTGGGTGCGGGTGGGTGGCGGCCTCGAGTCGATCCCCGGAGGGTTGCGCCACGGGCCGGCCGACCTGGATCATCCGCCTCCGGGCGGTCCCTGGGAGCCGCTCTTCGGCCCCGACGGGCTCGCGGGGTGGGCCCCACCGGGCGCTCCCCGGGCCCTGCTCCGGCGCGCGCCGGAGGAATCGGCCCGCATCTTGCGGGAGCGGCGCGCCTACCTGCTGGGTCGGTTGGGCCACAAGCTTCGCTCCGCGGTGCTGGCGCTGCAGGAGTCCGCGCGTCAAGCCGCGTTCGGGCAGCACCAGTTGCTGGAGCAGATCTACGACCAGGCGCAGGAGGTCGGGCGACGCGCCGCGGCCCTGGAATCGGTGGCCCTCGATCCCAAAGACGAGCCCCGGGCGGTGGTGATCGGAGCCGTCCTCACCCTGGCCGCCCCCGAGGCGGCCAGCCGGATCCCCGCCGCCGCGGTCGTGCGCGTGGGCGAGACGGTACTGGTCGACGCCCTGACCCGAACCTACGAGTGGATGGGAGGGGCTGGGGTGAAGATCCAGGGCGAGCGCGTGGGCGACTGGTGGCGGCTCAGCTTCGGCCCCTCTCCCAACCGCCAGCCCCTGCCCATACCCGAGGTCGGCGAGCCCCTGGTGCGGACCCTGGTCGATTCCCATCTCCACGGCTGGCTCGATTCGAGCGACCCGGGGGGACCCAAGATCTATCTGCCGGCGGTGGTCACGGCGGCCTGACGTGCCCACGGTGCGCCGAGTCCTTGCCCCCAACCCGGGTCCGTTCACCGGGCCCGGCACCAACACCTGGCTGCTCGGGGACGGTCCCGCCCGGGTCCTGATCGACCCCGGCCCTGACCTGGACGCCCACCGTCAGGCGGTCGGACGGGCGCTTGAGGGAGCCGCGCTGGGCGTGATCCTGGTCACCCACGACCATCTGGATCATCTGGCCGGGGCCGAGGCCCTGGCCCTAGAGCACCACTGCCGCATCGCCCGCTACCCCGAGCTTGCCGATGGGGACGAGATCTTGGTATCCGGACTCTCGCTCCAGGCCATCCACACCCCGGGGCACGCACCCGACCACCTCAGTTTCTGGATGGCCGAGGATCGGGTCCTTTTCTGTGGCGACCTCATCTTGGGCCAGGGCAGCTCGGTCATCGCATGGCCTGGGGGAGACGTCGGCGACTACCTCGACTCGATCGCGCGGGTGGCACAACTGGCGCCTCGGATGCTCTTTCCTGGCCACTTCGATCCCGTGCTCGCAGCCGGTCCCAGGATCGAGGAGTGCCGTCGGCACCGGCTCGAGCGAGAGGCTCAGATCGCGGCCGCGCTGAGCCCTACCGCCCAGGACGCGAACCAGATCAGCCGCGCCGTCTACGGCGCCGAACTGCGGTCCCGACCGGGGGCGGAGCAGCTGCACCTGGCGGCTCTGGCCTCGACCCGGGCTCACCTGGAAAAGCTTGAACGCGACGGACGAGCACAGCGCATCTTGAGCGCCGGCCCCGAACCGCGCTGGCTCTTGCCGGAGGTCGGATGAGCCTCAGCGTGATCGCTCCATCCAGAGGAATGCTGTCGGCCCCGATCTGGCGCACCCGGCGTCGGTAGCAGATCGAGAGCACCCCGGCCAGGGTCAGCGCGAATTCGTCCAGCGGACCGGGCAGTGGCAGCAACCCGATCCAGATCAGGATCCGCACCGGTCGGGGAAGGCGCGAATCGATGGCCAGGGCGCGGGCCCGGCGATAGGCGATTCGGATTCTGCGTCGCAACGTGCTTGCCGTTAAGGCCAGCCTGGCTCGTGCCGGGCTCCAGATCGAGGGCGCCGGCGGCCCGGGTATGGTTGGATCTTGAGCACCAAGTCCGCGTCCCCGCTCCGGCCGGCGCTGTCCCAGCTCGACGACGATGAGCTCGGCGCCTGGCTGAGCCGGCGCGGCGCGCCCGGCTATCGACTGGTCCAGATTCGCGCCCGCTATTGGGCCGGAAGCCAGTTCGCCGCCATGCAGGAGCTCCCCGCGCCGCTGCGCTCGGACCTGGAACGGTCCTTTCGCAGCCTGGCGCTGGATCCCCTGCAGCGCCTGGAGGCCGATCAGGGCCTGACCACCAAGATCCTCTACGGTCTCGATGGCGGATACACGGTGGAGGCGGTCCTGATGCGATACGCCCGGCGCTCGACCCTTTGCATCTCCTCCCAGGTGGGCTGCCCGATCGGATGTCCCTTCTGTGCTACCGGGCGGGGCCCGTTCGGGCGCAATCTGACTCCGGGCGAGATCGTTGATCAGGCCGTGGATGCGGCTCGCATCCTGCGCGCCGAGGGTCGCCAGCTGACCCACGTCGTCTTCATGGGGATGGGGGAGCCGCTGGCCAACTACGACGCCGTGCTCGAGGCCATCGGGCGCATCTGCGCCCGCTCGGGCCTCGGCATCAGCCCGCGCCGGATCACCGTCTCCACCGCCGGGCTGGTCCCCCGGATGACGCGACTGGCCGCCGAGGGCCTGCCCCTGACCCTGGCCATCTCGCTCCACGCGGCGCGCGACGAGCTGCGGGATGAGCTGGTACCGATCAATTCGAAATACCCCCTGGATCAACTCATCCCGGCGGCTCGCGAGTATGCGCGCATCAGTCGGCGCCGGGTCAGCTTTGAGTGGGTGCTGCTGGCCGGGGTCAACGACACCGATCGCGACGCCAGGGAGCTGATCGGCCTCCTGCGCGGAGGTGTGGGGCACGTGAACCTGATCCCGTTCAACCCCGTCGACGGGGCGGACTACGCCGAGCCCGAGCCGGCTCGGGTGCGAGCCTTCGCCGCCCGGCTCACCGACGGCGGCCTTTTGGTCACGGTGCGCGACACCCGAGGTCGGGAGTCGGCCGCCGCCTGCGGACAGCTGCGGGCCCGCGCCCTGCAGGCGGGGATTGAGCCGGCCCCGACCCTCGCGTAGGGATAGGCGCTAGAGGTGGTCGATGCGCTCGGCGAGATCAAAGTCGGCCGGGCTCAGGCCTCCCGCGCTGTGAGTGCTGAGACGGACCTCGACGCGCCCCCAACCCAACTCCAGCTGGGGATGATGTCCGACCTCGGCGGCCAGGGCGCCGATCCGGTCTACGAATTCAAGGGCGGCGGCGAAGTCGGCAAAATCGAAGGCGCGGTGGATCTCGCGTCCGCGCACCTGCCAGCGCGGAACCCGCACCAAAGCGGTGCGCACCTGCTCGGGATCCATCGCCGTCTGGGACTGGCTCACCTGGGATGCTCCAATCTCAACATAGCCCGACTGGGGCTATCGTGGGCGTCGGTGGAGCGCAGGGCTGGGGCGGGCAGAGGCCGCGGGCGCAGACTCCTCGCGACGCCTTGCGACGGGCTCCATGCGGCGCCTTGGACCGCGGCCTGAACCGTGGCCACGATCTACGCCGGCACCTCGGGCTTCAGCTATCCGAGCTGGCGCGGAGACTTCTATCCCCGCGGACTGGCCCCCGGTTCGATGCTCGCCCACTACCAGGCCCGGCTCAACGCGGTGGAGCTCAACCAGAGCTTCTATCACCTACCCCAGGAGTCGGTCCTGGCCACCTGGCGGGATACCACCGCGAGCGAATTTCGCTTCTGCCTCAAAGCGCCTCGCGGGCTGACCTACTCGGCTGCCGGATTCGACAAGGGCGGGCTGGCCGAGGAGGTGGGCCGCCGGCTCTCAATCCTGGGTCAGCGCCTGGGACCGATCCTGATCCAGTGGCCTCCCAGCCGGACGCGCGATGATGCCACCCTGGAGCTGATCCTGAGCCGGCTTGACCGGGCCGCCGCGGTCGAGTTCCGGCATCCCTCCTGGTTCGACCCCGCGGTATACCGGATCCTTGGCGGCCATGGCGCCGCGCTGGTCGTCACGGACGACGTTAAGTGGCCGGCGGCGCCGCCGGTCGACACCGCCGCGTTCGCCTACTACCGCCTGCGCCGCCAGTACGACGACGCCTCGCTTGAGACCTGGGCCATAGAGCTGGCACGACGAGGCGGGGCCCACCAGGAGGTGCACGTCTACTTCAAGCACGAGGTGGACGGACCGGGGATGGCGCTGCGCCTGCTCGCCCGCCTGAGCTGACCCCGCGCGAGCAAATCAGGCGCCGGCCAGGGCCAGATCAAGGCGGCGCAGCGCTTCGGCCCGCGGCAGCAGGGCCAGGGTGTGATGCAGGGGCGGGGCCACCGCCCCGGCCACGGACTGGCGCAGCGGGGTGAACAGACGACCCCGGCTCACCTCCAGCTGCTCACGAAGGCCCTCCAGGACCGACTCGATCTCAACCGCGGTCCACGGGCAGGCGTCGAGGGCTCCGCGGGCTGCGGCCACCAGCGGTCGCTGCTCGTCGCTTAGAGCCGGCGGCGGCGGTGGCGTGGTGAGGTAGGCAAGCAGATCCCGCGCCCGGTCGAGCCGCGGCAGCCGCTCCTTGAGGGCGGGGGCGGCTGCCGCCACGGTGGCCGGATCTAGGTCGGGGAGATACGGCAGCAGGCGCTGGGAGAGGTCGTCGTCGCTGAGGCAGCGGATGTACTGGCCGTCGATCCAGTCCAGCCTGTCCCAATCGAACATGGCGCTGGCCTTCTGGACCCGGTCCAGGCGGAACTCGGACTCGAGCTCGGCCAGGCTGAAGATCTCGCGTTCGGTGCCCGGGTTCCAGCCCAGCAGGGCGAGGTAGTTGACCACCGCCTCGGGCAGGTAGCCCAGCTCCTGATAGAGGGAGAGGCGGGTCTCGGGATGGAGCCGCTTGGAGAGCTTGACCCGATCCTTGCCCACGATCACCGGCAGGTGGGCGAACGCGCGCGGGCGCTCGTAGCCGAGGGCGTCCAGGACCAGTAGCTGGAGTGGGGTGTTGGACAGGTGCTCCTCGCCCCGAACCACGTGGCTGATCTGCATCAGGGCGTCGTCGATCGGACTCGAGAAGTTGTAGAGCGCGCTGCCGTCGCTGCGGATCAGGACCGGATCCCCCAGAAGCGCGTTGTCGAACTCCACCTCGCCCCGAACCAGGTCCAAGAACCCGGTTTTGCCCGCTGGCACCAGGAGCCGGGTCACGAACTCGCGCCGGTCGCGCGGCGGATCGGACAGGCACCGCCGCGAGTACCGGTAGGGCACCTTGGCCGCCACCGCCCGGGCCCGTTCCTGGTCCAGCTCCTCACGCGTGCAGTAGCAGCGGTAGGCCGCGCCGCTGGCGAGCAGGCGGGCGGCGTGCTCGCGGTAGAGATCGAGGCGTTCGCTCTGCCGATACGGTCCGTATGCCCCACCTACGTCCGGTCCCTCGTCCCAGGCCAGCCCCAGCCACTGAAATCCCTGGTAGATCGCCCGTTCGTAGTCGGGCCGGTTGCGCTCGGTATCGGTGTCGTCGATGCGCAGCACGAAGGTGCCCCCCATAGAGCGCGCGAAGAGAAAGTCGAAGAGGGCGGTGCGGGCGCTGCCCAGGTGCACGTACCCGGTCGGACTGGGGGCCATCCTGACCCGGACCGAAGCTGGAGGCACGGGTCACATACTAGTTGGGTGCCTGGCGTGCTGGTGCTGAACGGAGGTGCGGAGTTCGGGCCTGGCAACCAGGCCCAGGACCAGATCCTGATCGCCTCCAGGCGCCCCGGTCCGGCCTATCTGCTGAGCGCCGCGGTGGCCCGCCACCGCCCCCACTTGGCCCTGGCGGCGGCGCGGGACTGGTTCGCAGGTCTCGGACTCGAGCTCGACGATGCAGGCGTGTTGACCCGAGCTGACGCCGAGTCGCCGGAGGCCGAGGCCAGGGTTCTGGGGGCCGGCCTGATCTACATCGCGGGCGGGGATCCCGACGTTTTGATCGAGGCCCTGGTGGGGACCAGGGTGGGAGCCGCCCTACTCCGGGCCTGGGCCCAGGGGGCGGCCCTGGGTGGTTCCTCGGCCGGAGCCATGGCGCTCTGCGAGCACTGCCTGGTGCCGGGAGCGCGGGGCTGGGGGGTGGCCCGCGGGTTGGGATTGGTGCCGAACTCCGCCGTGCTCCCCCATTTCGTTGGCTCCGACGCCCGCGCCCGCGAGGCGGACCTTACCGGGGCCCGCTTGATCGGACTCCCCGAGCGCACCGCGGCCGTCTACTCCGACGGCCACTGGCGGGTCGCCGGCGAGTCTGCTGTGACCCTGATCCAGGGCGACACGCGGCTGGTTTATCGCCCCGGCGAGGAACTGGACGCCATGCCCGAGCCCGTCGCGTGACGCTGCAATCCGGATTTGTTCAGTGCGGCCCGATCCGACTCCACCACCTGTTCGGGGGCTCAGGTGAGCCCGCGCTCGTCTTCGTCCACGGGCTGGGGTCGGCGGGCTTCATCGAGTGGCGTTCAAACCTCGATCCCATGGCCATGCGCCACCGCGTCTACGCCCCCGACCTGCCCGGCTTCGGGCGCAGCGACAAGCCTCGAGGGGCGTATGGGGTCGAGTTTTTCGCGCGCGCCCTGGAGGACTACATGCAGGCGCTGGGGATCTCCGGCGCGACCATGGTTGGGGCCTCGCTGGGGGGGCGGGTGGCGCTCGAGCTGGCGCTGAACCATCCCCACCGGGTCAAGCGTCTGGTGCTGGTGAATTCGGTCGGCCTGGGTCGCCCCCGTCCCCGCCCCTACTACCCTCTGCTGGTGCTGCCGGCGCTGGGTGAGTTGTTGATGCGCGCCACTCGCCTCGCCCTCTGGCGGGCTCCAGCGGGCCTGATCTTGGGTCTGCGCCGGCGTGCCACCGGCGCCCACGCGGAGTCCGCGCCTGATCCCGAGTACCTGGGCCAGCTGCGTGAGATGCATGACTCGCCCGGCTTCGCCCGCGCCTATCTGGCCACGCTGCGTTCGCTCGCGGCTCCCTTCCGGGGCGGGGTCCATGACCTGCGTTCCCGCCTGCACGAGATTGCCATCCCCGTGCTCTTGGTCTGGGGCGCCGGCGACACCCTGCTCCCCCTGCGCCACGCCCTGCTAGCGCGGGATCTCATCGCTGGAGCTGAGCTCAGGGTCATCGCGTCAGCCGGGCACAGCCCCCATCGGGAGCGGTCGGGCGAGTTCAACCGGGTGCTGCTCGATTTTGCCGGCTGAGCTGCGCCCGGTGGGCGCGGAGTACCGGGCGGCACTGCAACGGGGCGAGCTCGATCCCCTGCTCCACCCCAACCCCGCCCGCCCGCCGCGGATCTACCGCCTCGTCGTCTGGCTGGCCGCGCACCTGCTGCCGAGGCTCTTCCGCGTCCGCGTCGTCGGGCTCGACAATCTGCCGCCGCCGCCCTACCTCATCGCCGCCAACCACCAGGCCTGGTACGACGCGCTCTTCATCCTGGCCGTGCTTCCCTCGCGGCCCATGGTCTACACCATGGGCCGCCGGGACACCGTCTTCAACCGCGCGCTCAAGCGCTGGCTGATGCGGCGCCTGGGCGTGTTCCCGATCTCACCCAATGCCGGCGAGCTGGATCAGCGCGGGCTCGATACCGTCTATCAGCTGCTCGATCGCGGAGCTCCAGTGCTCATCTTTCCCGAAGGCCGCTACTCGTCGGGCCGGAGCCTTAAACCGCTCAGGCGCGGCGTGGCCCATTTCTCGCTCCAGGCGGGCCTGCCCATCGTTCCGGTCGCGCTGAGCGGACTTGAGAGGCTGCGCCCGCGGGCGGCGGTCGAAATCTCAATCGGGCCTCCGATCTGGCCCGAGGCGCCCCGCAGCCGGACCCTCAACGCCCGTGTCGCACGGCTCTTGGAGCGCGTCCAGACGTCGATCATGGCGGCATTCGGGGGCCGGGGGAGGGAGGGCAACACAGGGGGTGCTCTGGGCGGGGTGATTGGGCGCCTTATCGGGCGCCGGCGCCCTTAAACTCTGCCCTCGTGCAGTTGATCTGTGGCGGGGAGGCGGAGGTTACCCCGCACCTGATCCGCGGCCTTGCCTCTGAGGACAAGGTTCGCCAGCTCGCCCCCGGCGCCGATCTGGCGCGGGCCCTGCGGGGGGTGAGCGTCGTCCACCACGTGGGCGGTCCCGAACTGGATCCGGATTCAGGGCGTCCGCGGGCGGTGCCCGGTACAGGGCTGCGCAGTCTGGTCGAGGCGATGCTGCAGTCGCGCGTCCGGCGCCTCGTCTACCTCTCTTCGGCCTGCGTTTACGGAGCGCTCGTCCCGCACGGCCCCGGGGCCCGGCTCGACGAGCTCACCGAGCCCCAGCCCCGCCACCCCCTGGAGCGTGCCTATTGGGCCGAGGAACGCTGGCTCAAAGCCCAGCGCGAGCTCCAGGTCGTCATCCTCCGCGGCGCCCAGCCGGCCGCGGCCGGCGACAGGCTGCTGGCCGAGCTCAAGGCGCGGCTCAAGCTCGGCGGTCTCCGCCTACCCTCGGGGGGCAGGGCGCCCCGCACCTTCATCGCCGCTTCCGATCTGGGCCGAGCGTTGGGCGCAGCGGCTCGCCGCGGGCAACCTGGATCGGTGCTTCTCGCCGGCGGATTCGTCGCTTCCTGGCGCGAGATGGCCCAGGCCCTGGACCCCAAGGCTCGGATCGGATCGGTGCCCTACGAGCTTGCCCACCTGGCCGCCGGGCTGGGCCTGGGGCGACAGGGCCGGGGCTGGTGGCGCCAGGAGGCGTTGGACCATCTGGCTCGGCCCCAGGTGCTGGACGACGCCCGCTCTCGGCGCGATCTGGTCTGGTCGCCGCTGGTCACCAGTCTGGCCGAATGTTCCGACGAGCTCAGCCTGACCGGTTCCAAAACCAGGCCGGTCAGGTCACCACGAGGCAGGTGATGGTCTTGAACACGCCCTCGACCCTCTGGATCTTGTCCACGATGAGCTGCCCGACGCCGCTCACGTCCGCGGCCTCACAGACGGCGATCACGTCATATTCGCCGGTGATCGCGTCGGCGGCGCTGATTCCTGCCTGAGCCTGCAGCCGCCGGGCCACGTCCAGCGCCCGCCCCGGTGACGCATTGATGAGTACGTAGGCCTTCATGGGCTCACCTCCAGCGGGAGTGGACGCATCAGTGCTTAGATTAGCGCGCCTGCAGAGCTCTGATCATGACTTCGTCGGTCATGTTGGCGCCGGAGAGCAGGACCACCACCCGTTCGTCCGAGGCCGGCGCGTAGTGATAGAGCAGGGCGGCCAGGGCGGCGGCGCCGGAGGGTTCGGCGAGCAGGTGCTCCCATTCAAAGAAGAGCCGGACGGCGGACAGCATCTCGGCCTCAGAGACGCGGATCATGCGATCGACGAAGCGCCGTGCCAGCTCAAAGGTGTGGCGCCCGGGGGCGCTGGCGGCGAGTCCGTCCGCCATGGTCTGCACGCTCTCCAGGGTGACCACCCGATCCAGCTCCAGAGAGCGCGCCAGGGCATCCGCGCCCGCCGGCTCGACCCCGATCACCTGCACCTGGGGCAGGCGCTGCTTCAAATAGAGCGAGATCCCCGCGATCAGGCCTCCGCCCCCCACCGGCACCAGGACGGTGTCGAGATCGGGCACCTGGGCCAGGAGTTCGACCCCGATCGTGCCCTGGCCGGCGATCACGTCGGGGTCGTCGAAGGCGTGGACGAAGGTGGCCTCGACCAGGTTTTGCACCCGCCACGCCTCGTCAAACGCGGCCTGGTAATCCCTCCCGTGGGTGATCACGTGCCCGCCCAGGCGCTTGATCGCCTCCACCTTGAGCTGGTTGGCGCTGGCCGGGACGTAGATCGTGGCCGGGACCCGGAAGACCTGGGCGGCGTGGGCGACGCCCAGACCGTGATTGCCGGCCGAGGCGGTGATGAGGCCGGCTGCGCGCTCGTCCGGACTGAGTCGCAGGACCTTGTTCAGCGCCCCGCGGACCTTGAAGGCACGGGTGGGCTGGATGCCCTCGATCTTGATGCTGACGTGGCACCCGGTCTTGGCCGTGAAGGCGCGCGAATACTGGAGTGGAGTTGGGGCCAGATATGGAGCCAGGTCCCGGGAGGCTTGCTCGACGGCCTCGGGGGTGACCACGTCAATCTGCGCGCCCGAATCCGTCACCGTCAGGAAAGTTTAGATTCGAGCTGTGGATGAGGACGCCGAACAGCTCTCGGGGCGGGATCGTGCCCGCCTTTTGGGGCGGGCTCGGAAGATCGAGCGGGGACGGATGGTGGTGGATAATCCGGGTCTTCGGGCGCTGGCCCTAATCCTCGCCCGGCGGCGAGGGGAGCGGTCGGCGCTCAAGGCGGCTCCCGATTCCGTCCCCAAAAGACCGCCCGCACCCGGCCCCGGGCCCCGATGACGAGGTCTGGATAACATTGGCCGCGATGGGCGCCCGCCGGGTTCGTAAGGCCATATTCCCCGCCGCCGGGTTGGGCACCAGGTTTCTACCTGTGACCAAGGCTCAGCCCAAGGAGATGTTGCCCCTCCTCGACAAGCCCACCATCCAGTACGGCGTGGAGGAGGCAATCGCCTCCGGCATCGAGCAGGTATTCATGGTCACCGGCGGCGGCAAGCGCGCCATCGTCGACCATTTCGATCACAGCGCGGAGCTGGAACACTACCTGCGCGAGCGGGGCAAATTCGACCTTCTGGAGCTGCTTCAGCGGGTGGACGAGCTCAGCGACCAGGTCGATATCACCTACGTGCAGCAGAAGCAGCCCCTGGGGCTTGGCCATGCGGTCTGGACGGCGCGACGCCTGGTCGAGGGCGAGGCCTGCGCCGTGCTCCTGGCCGATGACGTGATCTTGGGTGGGGTCCCCTGCCTGCGCCAGCTCATCGACGCCCACCTGGAGACCGGCGCGACCATACTCGCCTGCCGCCGGGTGGCGCGATCCCAGATCTCACGCTATGGCGTCATCCGGCCCGGATCCAGCCGGGGAAGGATGCACGAGGTGGTGGACATGGTCGAGAAGCCGCAGCCCGAGGACGCGCCCTCTGATCTCGGCATCTTCGGCCGCTACGTGCTGGCGCCGCCGGTCTTCGACGCGCTCGGACAGACCGAGCGCGGAGCGGGGGGAGAGATCCAGCTCACCGACGCCATCCGGAGCACGATCGGCTCCGGTCGGGTTCTGGCGCTCGAGTTCGAAGGTGACCATTACGACACCGGGACCGTGCCCGGATATCTGCGCGCCAACCTGGCCCTGGCGCTCAAGCGCCCCGATCTTCGGCAGGAGATGCTGGAGGTGATCAGGGACTTGGTCTCGGCTTCGGAGATCGGCCCCGCCTGACCCTTCGGGCGGACTTTGAGGGCTTCTCAAGGCGGCCTGGAGATATCAAAAACCGCGGCTATAATCGGGTCACGTATCTATGCGAGCGAGTAACTGCGATCAGGAAATTTGGCTATGGCAGTATCAGGCAGACGGCGTTTTGACGACGACCGCGTGGTGCGGTATGAAACCTCGGAGCACGACTTCGAGGTTGAGGTCGCGCGCACTCTGAGCAAGTGGTGCGTCACCGTCTATCAGCTGCCCAACCGCGACATCCTGGCCCAGGACTTCTTTCCCGAGCGCTGGAAGGCGCTGGCTCGGGCTCAGGACTTCCTGCGCCTGCTGAACCAGCGCCGCAAGGAAGGCGAACCATCACCGGACTGAGCGTAGGGCGCGCGTGACCTCGTTCCAGTGGCGCCGTGAGTGGGGCGCGGTGACCTTCGTGTTGACCGTTCTACTGGGCGCGCTGGTGATCCCGATCGCGCTCTATTTCGGCAATCACGGTGCGGCCGGATCTACGCTTCCGGCCTCCGCTCTGGCCAGCTCGCCCCGCGCTGCCAGTTCGGCCGCGGTCTCGACCCCCGCCTCCGCCGCTCGCTAGGCCCGCTGTCCCCGGCTCCGATCCAGGCGCCGGCGAAGATCGGACCAGAGCTTGAGCGTGTCCTGGCGCAACTGCTCCAGCGAGCCCTCGTTCAGGACCACGTAGGGGGTGCGACCCAGCCGCTCCGGGTCAGGAAGTTGCGATGCGATGCGGGCCTGGGCCGCCTCTGGGCTCATGCCACGGACCTTGATCAGGCGCTGGAGCCGGACCGGCTGCGAGCTCTGGACCAGGATCACCGCCGCGTAGCGGTCCCGGCGGCCGGATTCAAACAGGAGCGGGGATTCGACCACCAGGACATCGGTGCCCTCGGCCGCAGCCTCCGCCCGGAGCTGATCGAGGCGCTGCTCGACCGCCGGGTGGACGATGGCGTTGAGGTGCTCCAGATCGGCGGGCTGGCCGAACACCCGCCCCGCCAGCGCGGCGCGGTCGAGCTCACCTGCGTCGGTCAGGATCGCGGGGCCGAACGCTGATGCGATGGCGGCCAGGACCGGGCTCCCCGGCGCCTGGAGCTCCCGCGCCACCTGGTCCAGGTCGATCACCTGGACGCCGATCCCGGACAGGATTGCTCCGACCGTGCTCTTGCCGCTGCCGATGCCGCCGGTCAGGCCGACCACGTCCATCAGGCCGGATTATGCGTCCGTCGCCCAGGGGGCGTCTGCTCTCCACCGTCCGCCGCGCCCCAAGCTTGCTGGATTCTGCCCGGCCTCGGCCAATTCCAGCGCCGCAGCTAGTTAGAAATGCAACTTTTAAAGACCAAGATCGTCGCGCCTCGGCCATCATGGGGCCATATACCCGGTGGGTTGTGAAAGTGAAAAAACATTCAGCCTCATGCTGGCCGAGCCGGACCGGGGGGTGAATTCGACGCGGACGCCCCGCCCGGCCCACTTTGGGGGCTGGCCCAGGCGTCCGGCCCATCTTGAGCCGGCCCAGGACCGCTAGCGCGGGGGGGAAACGTGAAACTATCGGCCATCGCATGACACAGGGAGGGCGAGGTCAAGCGTGAAGATCGAGCGCAGGGGTGAAGGAGCGTCCGTCCGTCGTCCGCTCGGAGTCGCCGTCATTGGCAGCGGTACCATCGGCCGCCTGCGCGCCACTGTTCTGGCGCGGAATCCAGCGGTCGGCTTCATCGCCGTCTGCGACCTGGTCGAGGAGCGAGCTCGGGCCGTGGCAGGGGAGATCGGGGCGGCGTACTGGGGGACCGATCATCTCCGGGCCATCGGGCTAGACGAGGTGGACGCCGTCATTGTCGCCAGTGGCGAGGACGACCACTTTGCGCCCAGCATGGCCGCTATCGAGCTGGGCAAGCCTCTGCTTGTAGAGAAGCCGTTCGTGGTCAAGCCCACCGAGGCGCAGATCCTGATCGATGCGGCAGAGAGGCGCGGGGTCCCTGTGTTCGTCGGCTATACGCAGAGATTCCGGCGTCGCTACATGAACGCTCGAGAGCAGATCGATTTGGGCCGACTGGGGGAGCTCACGACGGCACTGGGCAAGATCGTGGTCACGCGCGCAGTCGGGCAGTCCGTGATGGAGCGCTCGAGAGGCACTTCGCCCTCGATCAACACTCTGACCTACGTCATCGACCTCCTGCTCTGGTATCTCGAGGGCTATGAGCCGCTGCGGCTGTGTGCGGTGGGCGCGGAGGGTGCGTTCATGGAGCGCTATGGGGTGCACGACTCGACTTGGGCCGTGGTCAAGCTGAGTCGGGGCTGTGTGGCCACGGTCGGCGTCAGCTGGGAACCGCCAGAATTCCATCCTGCGGCGACGGCCCAGATGGCGATCGAACTCTTCGGGCGCGATGGTTGTCTATCGATTGAGGATGGGCACCGCGAGTCCGTCCTCGTCTCCTCGCACCCGATACCGGCGCCGTACACCCCGCAGCACAGCTCCAACGTCGGCTTTTTGGGCTCCGCCATGCCTGGCGACTGGGCGCTCGGATCGCTGCACGGACCGATGCGGGAGGAGACCGATGCCTTTGTCGGCAGCGTCATCAGCCGGCAGGCGCACCCAGTCCTGGCAACGGCCCGGCACGCCGCGCGCGTCCTCGACCTCTGCCTGGCGATCGACCGCGCCGCAAAGACTGGAGAGGTTGTCGAACTGGACGCGGCGCCGGAACCACAACCGACGGTAGCGAGCTCGTAGCGAGTGCGCAGGGGGCCGGGGTGAAGCCAGGTGTGGGCCGGTCGGCGGCCGGGGAGGGAGTCCGGGTCCCGGGCGATCGCGGCAGGTTAGGGTCACAACCCGCGCCGGCAGACCCTGGTCGACTTATCGTCGGCCCCGCGCCAAAGCCGGCTAGTATCTGGGCGGTGACGCAATGCCGGCGCGCCGGGGCGTCAGCACTCGTGCCGGGGGGGCCAGTCGACGAAACCGGCGGCCGAGATCTGGCCCCGAGGGGGGCGGAGGCGGGTCAAAGATGACGCAATCCCTAGCCAGTCCGGTGGCGCTGTTGTTGATCGTGGCGGCGTCGCTTGCGCTCACCGGTCGGCGCGTTCGCCGCTTCAGCGCCGCGGCTCGCGCCGCCAGGCCGGCCGATGCTCGCACCGACCAGGTGGGGCTGAGACTGCGGAACGTTGCGGTCTACGTTCTGGGCCAGGCTCGAATGCTGAGGCGTCCCTATGCCGGGATTCTCCACCTGCTCATCTTCTACGGCTTTCTGGCCCTGCTCACCGCCATTGCGCAGGCCGTGCTGGAGGCGGTCTTCGTCGGCTTTCGGTTCGACCGGGTCCCTCTGGCGGGACCGATCGCACTTCTACAGGACACCTTCTACGTCTGCGTGACCGTGGGCGTGGTGATGGCGCTGGCCAACCGGCTCATCGTCAACCCCCGCCGATTCCGAGGCAGTCATCACGGCGACGCTCTTTTGATCTTGGTCTGGATTCTGGCCCTGGTCACCGCCATGGAGATCAACTACGCCACCAAGATTGCGCAGGCAAGCCCCGAGGCGATGGCCGCCTGGCGTCCGGTCGCATCTCTGTGGGCCCGGCCGTTCGAGTCGCTGGGGGCGCACAGTCTGACTCTGACGTTCGTCCACGCGGCCTTCTTCTGGCTTCATCTGGGGTTGGTTTTCGGGTTCCTGGTCTACCTCGGCTACAGCAAACACCTGCACATCGTCACCAGCGCTCCGAACGTCTACTTGGCCAACCTCAAGCCGAAGGGTCGGCTCCGCCCCCTGGACATCGAGGCGGTCATGAACGCGTCCGACCCAGCGTCGGTGCGGTTTGGAGCGGGAACGCTCGAGGACTTTTCATGGAAGGATCTGCTGGACCTCAGCACCTGCACCGAATGCGGGCGTTGCCAGGACTTCTGCCCAGCCTTCAACACCGGCAAGCCGCTTTCGCCCAAGACGCTCATAACCGATCTCCGCGACGACGCCCACGAGCGCCTGGCCGGTGGCTACAACCACGGCAGCCACGACGCACTTGGAATCAGAAGTCTGCCCGACGAGCCTCGCTCGGCCACGCTGTGGGTGACCGGGGGCCACGGCGCGCCGGGTTCGACGGGCCCGTACCCTGGCCATTTCCAGCCCTCCTGGCTCTCGCCCGAGGAGGTGGACCGGGCGGTGGTAAAAAGCGGTGGCGAGCGACCCCTGATCGGCGGCACGATCAACGAGGAGACGCTTTGGTCGTGCACCACCTGTGGCGCCTGTCAGGATCAGTGCCCGGTTTTCATCGAGCACGTGCCCAAGATCATCGACATGCGCCGGCACCTGGTGCTGGACCAATCCCGGATGCCCAAGCAGGCTGAGACGGCGCTCAGAAACATTGAGAGCACCGCCAATCCCTACGGCCTGCCCCAACAAACCCGGGCCGACTGGGCCAAGGAATTGGGGGTCCCCCTGATTGTCGACCACCCCGAGGCCGAGTACGTGTACTGGCTCGGGTGTGCGGGCTCGTTCGACGACCGAGCCCGAACCATTGCCACGGCTCTGGTCCAAATCCTCAAGGCGGGGGGAGTGAATTTCGCGATTCTGGGGGCGGAGGAGAAATGCACCGGAGATCCCGCGCGCCGGATCGGGAACGAATATCTGTTCCAGGAGCGGGCCCGAGAGAACGTGGCGATGCTGAATCGGAATCGCGTGCGCCGGCTCATCGCGTCCTGCCCGCACTGCTTTAATACCATCGCCAACGAGTACCCCGACTTCGGTGGGAACTACGAGGTTATTCATCACACGCAGCTGATCGATCAGCTCCTGAAGGATGGCCGCCTGCGCCTGACCAAGCCCCTGGAGACCACGCTGACCTACCACGACTCCTGTTATCTGGGGCGGTGGAACGGCGTTTTCGCGCCCCCCCGAGACATCCTCGAGCGGATACCCGGTCTGAAGCTGGTGGAGATGGCCCAGAACAAGTCAGAGGGCATGTGCTGCGGAGCGGGCGGTGGGCGCATGTGGATGGAGGAGAGCCAGCCGCGCGTCAACCAGGTCCGCGTGCAGCAGGCGGTGGACACCAGCGCCGCCAAGGTGGCGACGGCGTGTCCGTTCTGTCTGGCCATGTTTGACGAAGGGATCGCCTCGCAGCAGCTCGGGGAGAGGATCGCGGTGGACGACATCGCCGTTTATGTCGCCGCCGCGCTGGACCCTGGCCCTGGGTCGGGCGCGACCGAGTAGATCCCGCCGGGAGCGGGGAGTGCCCTCCTGGCCGGAGGCCCGCTCCCGCCTCAGTCCACGCGCCCTCCAGAGCGGCACAGGGAGCGTTTTGCCTGGCGTGCGTCCCCGATTTTGGGGGCCACCTCCGGCCCTTGGGACCGGTACGACTTTGCTACCGTCATTGAGGTTCCGGTATGCAAAGTCTTCCCGACCCGAGCACAGTTCTGACCCGGCGCAGGGTGATCGACTTCGTCCGCCGCGCCGGCTGCACCTGTAGCTAGCCCGGCTCGTTCCGCGCCCTGTCTTGGGGCGTGGCCTCCTTAATTCCAGCCCGCGCCCAGGCGCGCCCCCTACCTCTTTGGAGTAGACACATGCACCTTGTTCCGACCTCATGTCTCGGCGCACCCGCCGCCCCCGCCGGAGCCGGCGACTGATGTGCGCCGATTGCGGCTGCCAGCTGTCCGCGCCCGCCGGGAGGGGACTTTTGTCCAAGGTCGAGCTCATAAAATCGCGCAGCCTGGGCCTGCGCGGGAGCCTGGCCCAGGAGGTTGCGCTGGACACACCGGCGTTCAGCGAGGAAGCGGTCCAGATCCTCAAGTTCCATGGCGTCTACCAGCAGGACGACCGCGACCTGCGCAAGGAGGCGCGCAGCCGCGGGCTGGAAAAGCATCACCAGATGATGATCAGGACTCGTATCCCGGGCGGGGTGCTCTCGGCCGAATCCTATCTGGCCCACGACGGCATCGCCGAGCGCTGGGGCAACGCCACCCTGCGCGTCACCACGCGCCAGGACTTTCAGCTCCATGGGGTGCTGAAGGGCGACCTGCGAGCGAGCCTTAGGGCGATCAACGCCGCCCTGCTCAGTACCCTGGGGGGTTGCGGCGACCAGGCTCGCAACATCATGTGCTGCCCCGCGCCCGAGCGCGACCGGCTGGGGCGCGAGGTGGCCGAGGTGCTGAGCGGACTGGCGGTCGGGCTCCTACCGGCCACCTCGGCCTACCACGAGATCTGGATTGACGGCGAATTGATTAAGACCGCGCGCCGCGAGCCCGAACCAGAACCAGAACCCCTGTACGGAAGCTCCTACCTGCCGCGAAAGTTCAAGACCGCGGTCGCGCTTGAGGGCGATAACTGCGTCGATGTGTACTCCAACGACCTGGGCCTGGTCGCTCGACGTGACGCCTCCGGCGGCCTGGCCGGCTTCGACGTGCTGGTGGGGGGAGGGCTGGGACGGACCCACAACAAACCCGACACCTTCGCCGCCGTTGCGCAGTCCCTGGGCTTCATCCCCCCCTCGGGGGCGCTCGAACTGACCCAGGCCGTGATCCGGGTTCACCGCGACCACGGCGATCGTTCCGATCGCCGCCACGCCCGGCTCAAGTATCTGATCCATCGCCGCGGTCTGAGCTGGTTCAAAGCCCGGGTGGAAGAGCAGCTCACCTTTCCCCTGGGGCCGTCGCGGGCGCTGCCCTGGGAGCCCGTCGACGATCATCTGGGCTGGCACGAGGAGGGCGATGGGGCCTGGTTCTTGGGCCTCTTTGTCGAGAACGGCCGCATCTGCGACGTCCCTGGCCACGCGCTGCGCACCGCCCTGGCCGAGATCGTGGCTCGCTTCCGTCCCCAGATCCGCCTGACCGCCCAGCAGAATCTGATCCTGGCCCACCTTGGCGCCCAGGATCGGAGGCAGGTGGACGGCATCCTGCGCGCACATGGGGTGGGCTCAGCCATGGATCTACCCTCCGCCCTGCGACACTCCATGGCCTGTCCGGCCTGGCCCACCTGCGGCCTGGCGGTGGCCGAGTCGGAGCGGGTCCTGCCCGAGCTCATCCGGGGGCTGGCCGGGATGCTGGACGAGCTCGGATTGAGCCAGGTGAGGATCAGTTTTCGCATGACCGGGTGTCCCAACGGCTGCGCCCGCCCCTACCTGGGAGATGTCGGTTTCGTCGGCACCACGCTGGGCAAGTACGACGTCTTCCTGGGCGGAGACTTCGAGGGCACCAGGCTCAACCAGATCTACGCCCACAACGTGCCCCTGGAGGACATTCCAGAACTGCTGCGCGGTCCACTGCTCGCGTTTTCCCACGAGCGTGTCCACGACCAGGGGTTCGGGGATTGGTGCCACCAGGTCGGGCTCGAGCGGCTGCGCAGCAGGTGCGGCGCCGGGGCGGTCTAGGTTCGAGCTTGGACTACTATCCCGTCTTCCTCGATCTGCGGGGCCAGAGGTGCGTCGTCCTGGGCGCCGACGAGCTCGCCCGGCAGAAGTCCGCGGGCCTTGTCTCCGCTGGGGCCTTGGTCGAGCGGCGCGAGGTCTACCGGCCGGGCGAGCTCGGCGGGGTGCGCCTGGTCATCGACGCCAGCGGCGACGAGGAGGTGAACCGCCTGGTCTTCTCCGAATGCGAGCGACTGGGAATCCTGGTCAACGTTCTCGACCGGCCCCAGCGCTGTCGTTTCATCGCTCCGGCCGTAGTCGATCGTGCCCCCCTGCTCATGGCCATCTCCACCTCGGGCGAGAGCCCGCACCTGGCCGGCGCTCTGCGGGCCCGGCTGGAGGCCCAGTTCGGGCCCGAATGGGGCCCCTTCACCGCTCTGATCGGGCGCGTGCGGCGGGGGCTGCGGGCGCGCGGGGTGCCCGCGGCTCAGCAGCTCGCGATCTACCGCCGTCTCCTGCGCTCAGGGGTGCGCCGCCGGCTGGCGGAGGGCGGCTCTGAGGCCGGCGCGCGGGCCGCCCGGGAAGTTGTCAGGGCGGTCGCGGGCGCGGGCCGGGTGGCCCTGGTCGGGGCGGGCCCGGGCGACGTCGGGCTGCTCACGCTGGCCGCCCAGGATCTGCTCTCGGCCGCGGACGTCGTCTTCCACGATGCGCTGGTCAGCCCTGCGGTTCTCGCCCTGGCCGGGGGGGCCGAGCTGGTGGACGTGGGCAAGCGCGGCGGACGGCCGAGTCCGGACCAGGCCTCGATCACGGCCGCGTTGATTAAGGCCGCACGCCAGGGCCGGGAGGTGGTGCGGCTCAAGGGGGGAGATCCGTTCGTCTTCGGTCGCGGCGCCGAGGAAGCGCTGGCCCTGGCCCAGGCTGGTCTTGAGGTGCTGGTCGTACCGGGCATCAGTTCGGCCCTGGCCGCGCCTTTGAGCGCGCACATCCCTCTCACCCTGCGCGGGCTGTCGTCGTCGTTTGCCGTCGCCACCGCCCAGGTGGGATGCGGTTCGGGCCCTGGTCTGGAGGAGCTGGCCAAGGCCGTCGACACCCTGGTCCTGCTCATGCCCCTGAGTGGACTTGGGGCCACCCTCGAGCGCCTGCTCCGGGTCCTGGAGCCGCGTCGTCCGGCGGCCGCCGTCTTCTCAGCCAGCACACCCGAGCAGGCTGTGCTGCGCGCTCCGCTGAGCGAGCTCGCCACCCGCGTCGCGCAGTCCGGACTCAAGGGCCCGGCCGTGGTCGTGGTCGGGGAGGTGGTAAACGCGCTGGTCCCGGCCTCCGAGCTGCTCGGATCGGCGCTGGGTTCAGCTGGCGACGTTGACCGTGACGCTGTGGTACCCGCTCGCCCCTGAGGGAAAGCTCGACTCCACGCGCGCGTCCTGCCAGGCGCCGGAGCCATCGCGGGCCCGGACCACAATCTTGTGGGCGCCCTCGCCGCTCGGGGTCCAGGTGGCGTTCCATAGGGTCCAGCTCAGCTCGGAGAGCGGGGCCTGGAGCTGAGCTGGGCGCCAGCTGCGGCCACCATCAGGACTCCACTCCACGGCCGCCACTCCACGCGTACCGGCGAAGGCAACGCCGGTCAGGGTGAGCACATGCCCGGCGTGCGCGATGCTGCCGGCGGCGGGCACATCGATTCTGCTCCAGGTCTTGACCACGGCCGCGTGCTCCCATCCCTGCCCCTCCCAGAATCCGGTCTGCTCCGCCCCCGCAAGCTCGATCTGCACCAGCCACTTCGGGCCCCTCATGCCGTAGTGCCCGGGGAAGACGATGCGCGCGGGGAATCCGTGGCTGACCGGGAGCGGTGCGCCGTCGAGCTGGAGCGCGACCAGGATCCGAGGGTCGGACTGCACCGTGGTCAGAGCCATGCTTTCCTGGTAGCCGTCCGCGGAGTTGAAGTTGACCGCGCTGGCCGCCGGCGCCGGGCCGGCCGCCGCGATCAGATCGCGCAGGCGTACCCCCGAGAAGGAGCCGGTGCTGATCAGGTTGCCCCCGACCAGGTTGCTGACGCATTCGAGGGTCACGATCTCGCTCGTCAGGCTCTGGGCCATGAGCTCAGAGTAGAGATAGCGGCGCGGGGATCGGACCAGGCCGTTGAGCTCGAGGCCCCACGATCGAGCAGAGATCTGGGGGTCGCTGAAGTTCTTGGAAACCTGATAGAAGGATCCGACCGGGGTCTCGGCCGGGGTCTGTCCCGAGCTCTGGGAGGAGGCGAGGAGGCCGAGGGCCCAGCTTGGGGCGCGAAAGATGGCGATGGTGGCGAGGGAGGCCAGGGCGAGCAGTCCGGGCAGGCCCAGGATGACCCGGCGCCTGCCCCAGTCGGCGTCCGAGGAGCGCGGCGGCAGATCCAGGCGCTGTAGCGCGAGCTCGTAGCTGAAGCCGAAGAGCGCGGCCACCAGGGCCCACTCGACAACGCTCTGCAGCCCCAGGGCGAGGCCGAAGGGCCCCGAGCCGGCCAGGGGCAGCGCCACCAGACCGATCAGGGCGTACGCCGCGGCCGCCGCCAGGATGGTGTCCTGGCCGCTGTGCCAGCGCTGCTCCAGCAGGTGCAGGACGGCACCCAGCAACGCTCCCGCCAGGATCAGGAAGATGATCAGTCCCACCTCCTCCACAACCTTGCCGGCGTGCTGGAGGCGGTCGATCAGAAGGCCGAACAACCAGCCCGGCATGAGCGCCAGGACCGGCTCCTGGAGCGCCTGGGGCAGCGCCGCCAGCCCGGTCAGGGCGGACAGCACGTACATCACCGCCAGGCCGACCGAAGCGGCGACGGCTCCGGCCGCCGTGCCTGGGTTCCAGATCCGCGCCATCGCCCGTCCAGCCTAGCGTTTGGGCGTCGACCCGAGCCCGGTGAGGCGAGCGTTCGAGTTTCTGCGAGAATCGGCCATCAGTGTCCGAGCGCGATATCACACCCCAAGACCTAGGTCGCTTCCGCTGGGTTGACCAGGTCAGGCTCTCACCCGACGCGGGCCGGTTGCTGTTCACCGTGTCCCGGGCCGACCTCGAGGCGCGCGAGAACCGCTCCGCCGTGATGCTCATGGACCCGCAGCAGGGGACCTCGCACGAGGTGGGGGAGGGCGTGCGCTCCCACCAGCCCGCGTGGGCCCCCGACGAGCTCCGTTTCGCCTTCCTGGCCCGCCGAGAGAATCGGGACCAGATCATGGTGGCCGAGCTCCAGGGGAGCGGGCGCCGCGAACTCCGCCAGCTCACCCAGATGCCCGATGGTTGCTCGTCGTTCGCGTGGTCTCCCGACGGCCGGAGCCTAGGCTTCACCGCCCCGGTCGCCGCCAACCCGGAGGCGGTGGTCGAGGATCCGCGCGCCCCCGACGGTGACGAGCGGGCGCGCCGGCCCCCGGTGGCCAGGCTCATCCGTCGCCTCGACGATAAGCACGACGGGAGCGGATTCGTGGACGGGCGCTACCACCACCTCTTCGTCGTCCCGGCCGCCGGCGGGCCAGAGCGTCAGCTCACCTTCGGGGCCTGGAACGTGGAGGGCTTCGACTGGTCCCCGGATAGCTCCGAGCTCGTCGTGTGCGGGGACGCCGAGCCCGATGGCGACCTCCGGCGCACGCGCCAGCTCTACCTGGTGCCGGCTCAGGGAGGCGATCTGACCCCCATCGTGGGCGGCCTCGAGATGTCGCACCCGGCCTGGTCCCCAGGCGGCGCCGAGATCGCGTTCATCGCCCCCACCGGCCCCGGAGCGGGTCTGTTCGACCGGGTCTGGGTGGTGGAGCGGACGGGGGGGGAGCCCAGATGTCTGACCCCCGTGCTCGATCGTGCGGTCGGGGGCGGGGTGGGCACCGACATGCGGGGCGGGCATGGCGTCCGGCTCTGCTGGGACGACGCGGGCGAGAGGATCTGGTTTGTGGCCAGCGCCGAGGGCGTGGCCGAGGTGATGTCGGTTGGCCTTGAGGGGGAGCCGCGGGTGGAGCGGGCGGCGGAGCGGAACGCGGTCTACGACTTCGATCTTCGAGGGCGGCGGCTCGCGACCTGTGTCATCGATGCCCTGCGGCCGGGCGAGGTATACCTGGCCGAGTCAGGTTCTGAGCGCCGCCTGACCGACCTCAACCCCTGGCTTTTGGAATGCCGGCTGTCGGAGCCTGAGGCGCACGTGTTCCAGGCCGCCGACGGGGTCGCGATCGAGGGCTGGCTGATGCCGCCTACCGGTCCGCGGGCCGCAGAGCGACCCGCCCCGCTGGTGATGGAGATCCACGGCGGACCTCACGGGCAGTACGGGTGGGCATTCTTCCACGAATTCCAGATCCTGGCCGCGAAGGGATTCTGGGTCTTCTATGTAAATCCACGTGGCTCGGAAGGGTACGGAGAGCAATTCTGCCGGGCCGTGGTGGGGGACTGGGCGGGAGAGGACTTCCTGGACCTCATGACCGCTCTCGACCAGCTGCTGGAGCAGAACCCGGGGGTGGACCGCGAGCGGCTGGGTGTGGCCGGCGGCTCCTATGGCGGCTACCTCACCAACTGGGCCATCGGCCACACCGATCGTTTCCGAGCCGCGGTCGCGATGCGCTCCATCTCCAATCTGGTCAGCGAGTACGCCCAACACGACATCGTGCTCTGGGGCAGGCTGGAGCTGGGCGAGCCACCCTGGCCGGATGCGGACGAGCTCTGGCGCCGATCACCGATCCGGTACGCCAAGGACATCAACACGCCGCTGCTCTTGGTGCACAGCGAGATGGACTTGCGCTGCGCGATCTCGCAGGCGGAGGAGATGTTTGGAGCCCTGCGCCTGCTCGGGCGCGAGGTGGAAATGGTGCGCTTCCCGGGCGAGTCGCACGATCTATCCCGCAGCGGCCGGCCCGACCGTCGCGTCGAGCGCTTAAGTCGCATCGCCGAATTCCTGGTCCGCCATCTGCTCCCCGAGGGAACGGCCGGGGCCGGGGAGTAAAACCCGCTCGTCCAGGCGGTGGACGCGGGCACCAATGTCAGGGCTCGAAGCGAAGTTGCAGGCGCAACCCCTGGGCTTTGATTGACCGGCGACGCGCGACGCGCGGCCGATGGACGCGGGCTGGTCGATCCGGCGGCCGCCCCGAGGCGGCGATCCTCGAACCTGTCAGCTCGATTTCTGGTCGAGCCGTCCGGCCGACTCCACCTGCTCGGTCGCCTCCCCCGACAACTCAAATCTCGCGCGCAGCTCGCGCTTTAGGATCTTGCCCGTTCCCCCCACCGGCATCGAGTCGACGAATTCGACGCTGCGCGGGTACTTGTACGCGGCCAGGCGCTGGCGGCAGAAATCGATCAGCTCCACCGCGTTGGCCGTCTGACCCGGTTTCAGCTGCACGACCGCTTTGACCTCCTCTCCCAGACGGGTGTCGGCGACGCCGATCACGGCCGCGGCCGCCACCACCGGGTGCTGGAAGAGGACCTCCTCGACCTCGCGCGGGTAGACGTTGAATCCGCCGCGCAGGATCATGTCCTTCTTGCGGTCCACGATGTAAAGAAAGCCGTCGGCGTCCTCGTAGCCCAGGTCGCCGGAGTGGAACCAGCCCCCGGCCAGGGCCTCCTGGGTCGCTTCGGGCTGGCGCCAGTACCCGCTCATCACGTTGTGGCCGCGGATCACGATCTCGCCCACGTGCTCGGGCCCCAATTCCAGCCTATGCAGGGAATCGTCCCAGATCTGGACCTCCACCCCCCACACCGGCTTGCCGATGCTGAGCGTTCGTCGCTCCTCGGGCGAGCGGTTGAATGTCGCCACCGGGGAGGTCTCGGAGAGCCCATAGCCCTCCAGGACCACCACGTTGTACCGCTCCTCAAAGGCGCGCATCACCTCAGCCGGCATGGCCGCCCCGCCCGAGACGCAGAGCCGAAGCGAGGAGACGTCAGGGATCTCGCCCGGGTGGTGGAGGAGCCCGAAGTACATGGTGGGGACGCCGGCGAATATGGTCACGTGGTCGCGGGCCATGACCTGGAGCACGGCTCCAGAGTCAAATCGGGGGACCAGGGTCAGGGTGGAACCGGCGAGCACGCTCGTGTTCATCACCGCGCTCTGACCGAAGGAGTGAA
>Ga0307372_10001718_pt1 | contig 37516 bp, 40 predicted proteins | sample OX1MG_FD_202533 | JGI IMG/M metagenome (GOLD analysis project Ga0307372, IMG submission 202533) | Soil microbial communities from Risofladan, Vaasa, Finland - OX-1 | ecosystem: Environmental > Terrestrial > Soil > Coastal area > Acid sulfate soil | place: Finland: Risofladan, Vaasa | collected...
TCGTTGGTGCCGATGCAGACGAACCACACGTATAACACACGCGGAGAAAGCGAGCGCCCGAATTGATTTATTTTCACATCGTTGGAATGGCGGAGAGGGTGGGATTCTAAACACCTTTGCGGCACTTTGCATGGCGTTGCAGGGTGTTGCGAAATCGGCCGTAAGTCATTGAATGCAAATAATTAGGAGAGGGGTTAAAAACAGTCCCGTTTTATGTGGCTTCCGAAGCATGCCAAAAATGCCTAATTCGGGCTGAATCCGTATCATGATACATTTTCTATACGGTGATTTCAGCCACGGATGGTGCGGGAAAAATTCCGCCGCGACGCCTCCATTAAAGAGAGGAGTATGAGCGATTCCTACGTGTACGTTTACATTGACCCAAGAAATTTCGAGCCGTTCTATTACGGCAAGGGGAAGGGTGCTAGGAAGGAAGAGCACACGAAGTCGAAGGGGGAGGCAAGAAAGACTAAACGAATCAAGCAAATCATTGCCGCTGGTGAAAAGCCCACAATCCGAGTCATCGCTTCGGGTCTGACCGATGAGCAGGCTTACCTTGTGGAGACAACCCTGATTTGGCAGGCGGACGGCAGAACGTTGAATGAAGCTGCCGGGCGTTTCAGCGAGAAGTTTCGACCCCTTCGCACAATGCACTTGAAACTTCCCGGTTTTGACAGTAATCGGCAAGTGTACTTCTTCAATGTGGGGGAGTCGTCCGGTCGAAAATGGGAAGATGCTGTGAAATATGGATACGTCGGCGCGGGCCACGGGAAAAGATACAGACTCGCCATCCAAGGTTTACAAGAGGGCGACATCATTGCCGCCTATCTTAGCAAGAATGGTCGCGGCTTTGTTGGGGTTGGAAGAGTCACGGCCAGCGCAAAACCTGCTAGAGATTTTCGAGTCAAGGGTAGGCTGCTCATAGACTATCCCGGCATTCCAGAGGGACTGGGGAATCACCTGAACGACGATGATAAATGTGAGTGGATGGCGGCAGTGAAGTGGATTAAAACTGTCAGTCGAAATGAGGCTCACTTCAAAAGAAAAGCAAAACTTTACGTGCCGCAGTTGGTTCGCGCTTCGTTGGCAAAGCAGCCCAAAACCGTGGAATTTATCAATGAACGATTTGGTCTCGACTTATCCAAGCTAGCCAATGGGGACAACGAATGACGCGGTGAATGTTTGGGACGAGGTCGAAAGTGGGCGAAGTGGCTGGCCGGAGTGCCGTTGACCTTGGAGCCTTCGCAATAATTCAAGGGCTCAGGCCGGGACGAAGCTCAATCGCAGCTCTTAATTCGCTTCAGCAATCACGCAATCGCGGAACTGGTACCTGGGGTGGGAGTCGAATTAACGCTACATTGAAAAGACCCAATGTTTATCGGAGTTGCAGCCCACTCGCCCTCGGCTAATGGGTACGGAACGGTACTTTAAGGAGAAACTTCCTGAGTGCATCCTCGCGCCGCGTCAATCACCGCGTCGAAATCACAGCAGGCGTTTGCGCCAACGAATCCGCCGCGGTGCTACAAACATTCTTCGCCGCCCGTCGGTAAATTGCTAATTTGGGGGTGGGTACTTCGGTTCAACCCGGTGATAGAATCTGCCAAGCAGGAGATGCCGATGAAACTCAAGATTATGTTCGCAGTGCTAGTGTTGGCGAGCGCGATAACCCAGTATTGCCCGAGTGCAAGAGCAGGGAAAGCCCCGCGAGCTTTACTGCCTGGGCCTTCCGCGCTCGAACACATCCAGATGCTAGTTCTTGACGTTCATGGCGTCCGAATTCACAGCCTTCTTGCCAGTCACGCCTTCGAGTCCAGCGAGAACGCCGCGGTAGTCGTTCTTATCGCATTGCACCGCGAGGCCTCCCTTTGTATCTCCCGTTGCCCAAGTGAGGCCGACAAAGTGTTTCTTCGACTTGGCGAGGAGCATAAACGCGCCTGCGCCAAACGAAATCACAGCAAGACCGATGGCAGTTCCTATGCGCCGATGAACGTCCAGACCGTAGCTTATTTCGGTGATGGATGACGCCGGTATTGTCAGGACTTCATTTTTGCCCTTGTAGAATTCAATCTGATTCCCGTTGATGAGCATTTTCAAGCCCGCGCCGGACTTAACATCCGAGACTGAACCGCCGTCATACTTAACGTTATAGCCGCCGTCTCCCGCGAAAGCCGAGAATGGCAGCGCCATGCATAGAGCCGCAGAGAGCAAACATACAATTAGCCGTTTCATCTTGAACGCCTCCCGTCATTTTGTGTTTGGCCGATAGAGTTAGTTTGAGAGGAACGGTACGGTCTGAATAGTTGGCCGGAAGTACAGGAGAGGCGAAAGAGGCATCATCCCCAGGCTGGATTATTCGTCGGCGGGGGTCTCTGTCTGCACCTAAATCCGGGGGGTCCATAACGCGGAAGCATATTACAACCTGTTCGCCTTGTATTAGCCTCAGATGCCTGGAGCTAGGTCGGTGATATAATCTCGCGCGTGAGCGGAATTTATTTAGGCACGTCCGCATTCACAGCAAGTGTGCCGAAAGTCAAATAGCTAATTATGACGTTGCTGCCCACCTAGCCACTTCAGGTGGAATGAGCCTGTTCGATATGCTCAAACGATATGCGTTCGGCTTTTATGAAGTGGTGATCCGACTCGAACGGTTGCGGCGCGACGCATGGCTTTATGCAGAGCGTGGCTCATACAGTGGCCCAGAGAAAGCGCCTGACAATAAGCGCGACGACCTTACTACGGCCCTGATGGAGATGCGGGCAGAATGCCTCAAGCTCGATCTTGCTCACACTCCCGACCTGATGTCGCATATCGAGGCTGAAGTTCACCGGAAGGGGAAGGACTATACCTACGCAGATATGATGAATCACTTAGATACCTTGAGTTTTTCGTTCGCCGAAGAACTCAGAAAGAGTAGTTGTTTCCGTATCGCCAACGAGAAGGACAAGTACTTCCAGAAATATGATTTGTTCGGAGCTAAAGTGAATACCGCCTTTCCGTCATGTGCGGATGAGATTGAAAAGGCTGGTACCTGTTACGCGCTTGAGCAGAATGAAGCCTGCGTATTTCACTGTATGCGTGTCCTTGAACGAGCGTTACGCGCCCTTGCGAAGAAGTTAAACGTAACATTTTCTGGAACGCTTGATCTTCAAAACTGGCAAAACATCATAGAAGCCATCGAGGCCGCAATTAAGAACTTGGAAAAACTGCCGAAAAGCCAATTTAAGTCTGAGACGCTCAAGTTGTTCTCTCAGGCTGCAATGCAATTCCGATGGTTCAAGGAGGCATGGCGTAATCACGTCATGCACGGGCGAGACGTTTATGACCAAGGCAAATCGCGCAGCATCCTAGACCACGTTCAGGAACTTATGCAAGCCTTAGCGGAAGGGGGACTCGCAGAGTGACCTGGTGTCCATCAGCCCACCTAGAATCTCGGCCACGGGCCTTTGCCGTCGCGGTCGAGAACCAATGGCTTAATCTCCTGCAACAACCATGTAAGAGCCGTAAAAGCCAGCCATCCAAGCGCTTTCCAAAAAACGATGTCGAAGAGGCAGACCAATGGCGGGCTAGTCCGCGACCGTCGCCGCCAGTTCTAGCGGAATACAGCCTCGATGCTTCTGAAGCAGGCACTGCCTGGCTGGGAGGCTAGGCATGACGGGTGTACAATTCGCCTCATGGAACCTGCCGCTGCTTGGACCCTTGCCAAGACTGTAGGAGAGATTGGGAAAAAGCTATACGAGTTCGGTCGAACCTTAAAAGACCGGGAGGCCCAGCAAAGGATTGACGAAATATTGGACAAGTTTCGGGAATTAAAGCAGGCGGCTTCTGAACTCGAAGACGAGAATCGCGAACTGCGAGAGAAGCTCCGATTTAGCAGGGACGAATATGAATTCCGCACGCCATTTTGGTATCAGAGAGAGAACCCTAAGCAGCCTCTTTGCCCCAAGTGTTTCGCTAACAAAGTTGCTGCGCCGATGGGCGAACGAGGGCACCAGTGCAGTACCGATTATCGCCGCTGTCTTGTATGCAACAATTGCGTAGAGGTCGCGCGTTACGGACAGTAGGAGTCCTGACTCTCGATTCCTGCGTTGCGGGAAAAGCGCACGCCTTTAGGCTAGGGATTCTGGGAGCTTCTTCCCTTTTTCAGCAAAGCAAACAGCAATCGGCGACAAGGGCTGCCATTTCGAGAAGGTCGCTATTCTCGTGCCGGAGAATTCCGCCAACCCCACCGATGTTTACGTGACATGGCAGAAGGTCGAGGACCAATAAATCCGCCTCATTGGCCCTGTGGCGCTGACCACAAAACCTTCTGGTCTTTCCCAAATAGCACGATAGACGCGGCGGAAGTTTTTCGTGTCTCTCCTGTCGTTGGACTTATCAGGCCTGTAATTCCGATATCGGTCTCAAACCCGTTCGCATCGTAAACATAGAACTCTGGGCCCTCGCTGGGCATGTGCATCACGATTCCTTCACTTCCGGTCGCATTGTATAGGTGAAGCCCCGGCCCATCTGACCACACTGATAGTCCGACCCTCAGCTTTCCATCCTCGCCGTACAGAACCAACCCCGGCCCGGCAGAGGCAACGGTCAGGTTCGCGCGCTCGCGACCCTGGGCGTCTTCAAGTATGAAATCTCTCGCCCTTACCTCGGGCAACGTGCGCGGCGCGCGAGCCTGGCCCATCAACAAGAAGGCTCCCGCAATCACCAGCGCCCCGACTCCAGCAAGTTTCATTCGCCGATTCTGCCGCTCCAACTTTCCTAGCCGCTGCTCGATGGTGTCGTGCTCGTTCTTCATGGGCGCGCCTCCGGTGGCTTGCTTTCGACGCGGATTATACTGCAAGCGTGGATTGATGCAGTAATTGGCGCGAAAGAGATACAGAGCAGGAAGAAGCTTCAGACAGGGAGGTTCTTCAATGCGAAAATCGTGAGTGCAGTGATTCCAACCACGAAGCCCAACCAGGCGGCTGACATGCCCAATACCGTCGCACGGTCCACCCAGTTTCCTCCTGCCTCTGAGCCTCGGTCCGGCGCATTCATCGCAAGGCCGGTCATTACTGCCACAGAACCTAGGATTGCAGCGAGAAAGCTGAGCAAGGAAACGATGACGGCAGGCCGCCAATGGGGATGCGGAGCAAATTTTTCTAGGAACGTCGCAATAAGGACGACAGCGCCAGTAGATAACGCCGTCAGATGCTTGAAATAATCTGACCAGACCCTATTGAGTTCGAGACCGGTGAGTCTGGGCATTGGGGTGAAGCCTAGCACGAAATTCTGAGCGCGGAGAACGGATTCGCTTCGCCGGGCTACAGGAGTGTCGTAGTTCTTCAGCCTGTTACTTTCTTGGCTTGCGCTCTAATCTTTGCCCAACGCTTCTTAGCAGCTTTCGAAATCTTTGCCCTCGCTGCGGCTGACAGCACGCGCTTCTTCACGCTAGTGAGGTCCCGGCTTGCCGAACTACCCAGCGCCTTCGCTGCCGCTCTCACTCCACCCAACTGGCGCTGTAGCTTGCTCAATTGTCCTTCCAGCTTCCGTTCTTCTCGCTTTATCGCCGCCAGAATGTTCATGAATCCTCCGAAGTGGAGTCTATCGCAAAGTGAGCGAGACCCGCCAGAGCAACTTTGAAATGGAAGTAGCTGCTCTATACGTCCTTCGCGGCTTCCTCTAATTTAGCAAGCTCATGGAAGTCTCGATCAAAAGTGAAGGATGGTTCGAATACCAAGCATAAAGGTCGCGTACAAAAGTCGAATTCATTTCTCGTACGTCAGGGCACTTTATCACTGCGGAGCAGGGAGCATGTCGATGGTCTGCTTTATCAAGTTTGCATGGATGACGACTGCCAAGTCCAATTGCAATTGGTGAACACTTTGGTCGTAAGGCCCGACTGTGACCTGCGGGACCAGTTCTTCCTGAGAAACAAGCCCCATAATGAAACCTACCGTGCCGAAATGAATGCTGCCGTGATAGAGCCTGTTGCTATCCCACAGATAGACGGGTCCCCCGCTGTTCCCCTTAAACACTCTGACATCGAGAAGAAACGTCTTGGTTGTCGCCGTGGGAAGCAATGGGTACGATGCGACTCTCCCGCTCCGCAGAATTGGGAATCCTGCATCATTTGACGCAGAGCCTAACGGGTACCCCAAACATTCAAGTTCATCGCCGGGATGAACTTGAAAGTCCGAAAGCGTCTTGTCATCGGCCAACAGGGTTGTGGGAAGTATTGGAATGACAATTTCGTTCGGTATCTGAATGTACATGACTGCCACATCGGCGTTGGGGTTCTTCGTCCAAAGCGGTTGACCGTTCGAACGGATGGCTATTTGATACGGGACATGCTCAAATTTGTTTTCATCTATCTTTCGACGGAGATGAAGGAGGGCAGTGTCACCCGCCATTCCATCGAGAACGTGCGCGGCTGTAATCAAAACGTATCGCCCCCTATCCGATTGGTTCGGGATGGGCCTGCCCATAATAAAACCGGTGCCGAGCGTTTGCTGTCCTTGAGCGGTTCGTCCCTCCAACATAAACGTGCATTCCATGAGCACACTATTTAACTCGAAATCCTTCTGAGCGGGAGGTGTTTTCGTAATCGGAGAGTTCTGCGCTGAGCCCACCGAACAAAACACCAAAGCAGCGAGGAGGGCCGTGAATACGAACAGCATCTTTTTCATGTCAACCAGTCCTTGTGCGGGCTTCGAGTTTCGCTGAACATTACCTTGTTAGTGTGTATCCGCCAGAAAAGTGTCAGGCCGAGCCCGATGCAGGAGTTCACAGATTTGATCTCCATGGGTTGCCGAATTTGCCACAGCATCGTAAAAATCGAGCTGTGGACTTAACTTGCCGATGGATACATTATCTGGTAGATATATCACAGTAGCAGGACAATAAACATTCCATTCGTGCAGACAAAATCATGACAAAACGCGTCCAGCAGTTGGTCGTCTTTCTCATAGCGATATCTTTCTTGTATGTTCCGAGCCGACTTGTTCCTCAATCTCTGGTTTCCCTCGCAAATGCGCACGCGCAGCGAAAAGAACTAACAGTTTGGGTCAATACTCGTAGCCGCGTGTACCACTGCTCCGGCGACCGCTGGTACGGAAAAACAAAGCAAGGCAAGTACATGGGCGAGTGCGAAGCTCAGAAAGAGGGCTATCGCCCTGCTTACGGCCATCCGTGCGGATCTGGATGTGCAGATGAATCGCAACGACCAAAACCTTCTCAGCAGAATCCCGCTCCGCAGGGGGCCACAGCCCTCTGCCGCGATGGCACTTACAGCTTTAGCCAGAATCGCAGGGGGACTTGTTCGCATCACGGTGGCGTAAGTAAATGGCTGAATCAGTAGAGAAGCGATGATTAAACAGATGCAGTCGTTTAGCTTGCACGAATTCACTTCTTGACTTGCATTTGACGACAGTCAGCAATGGCGAGGTGGTTCTATGGCATCGAGTTCCCTGGCGACGGCGCAGGCCACGACCCAGAACCGACTCCGCGTTTTTGCGGCAGCGTTCAAAGGATACATGGGTGTCATGCCTGTAGTTACCGCTGCGCTTGCCCCTGTCTTGACTTTTCTTAAGGCCATCCCAACGTATGAAAGTCAAAGAACGACTTTAGGTACTTTCTCCGGTGTGCTCGGTTTCTTGACGCTTGCGTGGTTATTCTATGTACGGAGAACGATCGCGCTCGGAAGCCTGGTCAGGGGATGGAGATTCCTGATAAACATAATTCCGTTTCTGCTCATAGTCGCTACCGTGGCTTCTTTCATCGGATACTTTCAGGTTCTCGGAAAATCGACGGCTACCGCCGTGGAATTGGCCGGCAAGAATCACTGGAAATACGTCGAAAAGGACAAACCATCTGAATTGGAATTCAAGACTGCATCTGACGTCTTAAGACACTGGGACGATCACCCCATCCAACGACCTACTTCGTTAGAGCTGCTCTATCTATCGATCTTTCTTTGTCCTGAATGCGCTTTCGTTCTGATGGCGCTGCGGGAATACATAAACGACACGTGTGGCGTCTCAGAACTGGAATGGATGTTCGGAAAACAAGATGCCGAGTCGTTGGAGGCTAAGCAAAAGAGAATCCAAGAGCGCATCCAAATGGAGAGGGCCTCAAACTTGGGAGCGCCACCTGAGGAAAAAGCTCGTTAACGCGATGACCGGCTGCTAGCCTATGGCCATATTCAACATAGTTCAACAAGTGGAACATGGACTGTTTTAGCCCGGGGGCTGATCCGCCCGCAAGCCATGCAGGAATAGAGAAAGTTTTGATGAAGGTTTTGGGATGATGCGAAACGCGAAATCAAAAAGCAATCCTGAAGGTATGGCTCGGCCTCGGAAACAAGAACGATAAGGGAGCGAAATGCCTAATATCAATGTATCGGTTTCTTATCAGATCCCACAGAACGAAGCGTTCACTCGTATCCAGACGCGTATCGCCCAGATGAAAGCGCAGTACTCCAACACGGTCAGCGATCTGAGGGAGAATTGGTCCGGGTATGATGGAACGTTCAGTGGTTCGGCACGCGGCCTTTCAGTATCGGGTAGGATTGTCGTTGACCCTTCAGTGGTCACTGTTGAAGTGGGGCTTCCTTTCATTGCGTTTGCCTATAAGGGACAAATCGAAGAAGGGATCCGCAATGAGCTGACTACACTGCTCGCCTAAAAATAGAAAGTCTGCGCGTTCTAGATACTGTCCCTGTGTTTTGTTGGGACAGGAAAACCGCATCTCAGGCATCGGGAAAAGCTCGCTAAAATTGCCGAACATCTCCCGGCGTTAGAGCCAATTTGAGCAATGCAGACGTACTAAGGAATTGCGCCGAACTTAACCCCCGGAGATGCTTGAAATGGTTCGCCTGTGTCGAATCCCCAGTACACTCGCATAACGACTCTCTTCGTTGATGCGACAGTGAATCCCACTCCTACGTCGCGATGCAGGTGATTAAATCCCAAATCCGCAGTTCCCCGCGATACCTTGCCTATGTCGTAAAAAGACATAAAGCCCACTGGCCCCCAAATTGGGTGATCGTATTCCGCCTGAAATAGCACCCTACTCGGTCCGGTGAATCGATTATCAGGGAAGCCTCGCAAGGTATCCATGCCATCTCTATCCGCTCCTCCCAGGGTTTCTTGAAAATAAAAAGGAACAATACTGTTGGCGGCAGTCCTTGCTACTGCGACGTTACCCGTAAGTCTAAATAATCCAATGGAACAATGTCGCGCACCCCGAGTAGGCATACAAACGAAGTTTCTCAATGCAGAGTGGTGGCTTGCGGTGCCCTCCGAAGGAAGCCACATTTCGTACGCAAATTGCGTCGTTGCGTACACCCTTTGGAAAGAGAATTTAGGACCGTCCAAATCCTGATAGAAGTCGTAGCCCACCTTTATGTCTGGGTGAAGTCTATACTTCGGAACACTGAACTGGATATGCACATATGGTTCATATTGCATGAAGCTCAAGTGCTCACCCAAAGCGGGAGCAGTTGCATTGGTGTAGACTTGCTGAATTGGAGGATTGCCAGCAGCGATGGTTCGAGGACGGATGAAATTTGTAGTGAATCCAATTTCTGCCCAAGGCGCAATTGGGTCGTTCGCGGTCATGCCGGCGGAACTTTTCTCCAAGGCGTATACTCCCACGTTCGACAATGACGTGGAGGGTCCGATTCCATAAAAATCTTGGCCTTTCGCGTCGATCCAAAACCCCTGAAAGGTAAGAGATGCTTTCGATTCTATGGTCACCGCGTTCGTCATCAGAACTATTTCATTAGTAGACTGGTTGTTATCGTTAGTTTCGCTGCTGTCCTGTCTTGGGAGTTCGACGAAAGAAACCGCTGGAAAAGCGAAGACAAACTTTGGTTGCACCTCAAGAGAACCATTAGTCGAAACGACCGCATCTATTGAAGGTTGGTATTCCAGCTCGCCCCGTCGCCAGATGCCACTGAAACCTACTCCAAATCCGGGGCCAGTGTCTGGTCCGATTGTGTGGAAGACCGGATGGATCAGATCTAAGGTTACCAGCTCCTCAATACATTCCTCAAGCCAGTGCTTGCCGCCATGAGGATTAGCTCGTTGACAGGAAAGTTTGAGGTCGTCAATCGTACCTGCGCGCGCTACGCCTCCGAACAGCAACGCGAATGAAAAAAGTAGCACCGCGCGTTTCACAGTTCGCCTCTTCCGCTCAAGTGTCGGACTTTCATCAGCACCTCACTACAATATGCATCAGCTTCCTGATCAGTCTTGATTCCATTCGGGTCCGTTTGAACTTGTTCTTTCGCTGGCAATCGATTATTCAAATAGGTAGCATGCTTAACTTGCTCCCGCTGAAGGTCATTTAGCAGTACCGGCGTCTTTGATGCTACGGGTTGCGGCGTAACCGGAATATAGGGTTTGTCCTGCCGCGGCTCGTCACGATTCAAAATCGTGGGATCGTCGAACGTGTTGGCAGCCGCCGCGCGATTTCCGAGCACATTGTCTTTATGAACGCCCGCTAAGAGGTTTCGCACGGTTGCGATTATTGAGGTGTGGTCGAATTCGATGTGGCTGACCGTTCCTGGGTTTATGTATGGGGATACAATCACAGCGGGGACTCGCACCCCGAGGCGAGTGAAATCAAATTGAGGATCTTCCGAAGTCTTGCCATCCGGGGAAACGCAACTTGGGGGAGGAACGTGATCATAAAAACCTCCGTGTTCATCATATGTGATCACAAAAATAGAGCTCTCCCACAAAGGCTTATTCTTACGAATTGCCTGATAGACGTTATAGATTAGCTTTTCCCCCTGCCAGACATCGCTATCCGGATGCTGGTCACTCTCTGGTAGGAACGTTTCACCGTCGAGCCCCGAACTGTAGCGTGGCTCTATAAAACAGTATGCGGGAACGTCGCGTTCATCTTGCTGGCAGTCATCGTAGAAATCTTGCAACGTGCCGAAGAATTGGTCTTGGTACCTCATCAGGTACCAAAAAGTAGCCGCTGAGGTCCATCCCGGAGAATAAATCGTTGACGGTATGCCTTGAGGATACGCGGGCACTGAAGCTCGATCCAATACCTCATAAATGGTTCTGAACCCGCTGAAGTATTCGGGCGACATATCGAGCCTGCCGCCCGAGGTGCCGCAATGAACAAATAGGCGATTCGGCAACGTAGGACCCGGCAACGAGGAAAACCAGTTGTCGCACACAGCGTACTGCCTAGCCAACGCCGTGAGGACGGGCAATCTCCCAGGATCGAAGCACTTCATAATTCGATGAGAACGTTGCACATCCCCGCCGCATTTGGCAGCATACGACCTAACAAAACCGGTCATCGGAGGGATCTCTGTTCGTTGACCAGCGCCCCACAATTGCATCATTACTTCATCGAAATCGTGCCCTGGGTCTGACTGATAATCGCCGGAATAAACAGCATCGTTGGAGGTTGGCACCGGCTGTCCGGCAGCATCGTCGTTTGCAAAACTCTTTCCCGACAACCCGTTGATTCCGGGAATTCCAGAGTACCCAAGCATATGGTCGAATGACCGATTTTCCAGCATTAGCACGAAGATGTGCTTGATCTTGCTCGTGTCCTTCATGGGGGTCGGAACCTCGCAGTATCCAGTGTAACCATTGCATGTTTCGCTAATGGAAGAAATCTATGCTACCTCCAAGGCTGATGTCAAGTAACTGTTTTTTTCGGGGACCCGCTGCATGAAACGGTATCCCCGATCCAAATCCCAGACGCTCTACCGCCTGATCCCGCTTTCGACGGTGAAGGCGCCGGGGGAGGGCAGTTTCGCTCTCTCCTAACCCCTATCCCGTTAACGCGTTGAGGCTCCCGTTGTGCTTGTCTATACTGGTCGCGGCTTCGAATAATCAAATCGAACGAAATAATTCGAACACACGCAGGCTTGCTGGCCGCTCCTGGAGGAGCATGACCGTTTTTGCGGATCGCGAATGAGAACTCCAAATTCCATGCTGTAATTTTCATTTGCGGCCCGGCTACTGGTCGAGCGGTTTCAGAAACTTCTCGAATGTTTCCAGCACTTTTTCGCAAACGTGCGACAGGAATCGCTCTACAGTTTGAATTTGAATTTTGCACATGGCACAGCCCGGAACGACGACGCCCTTGCCGCCTTGGGCAACGCTTGGCGGTTCATCAACGAAAGTATCGAAGCGGTGCTTCTGAAATTCGGCGCGAATAGCCTCAGCGATCTTTGCGTGGGCGGCGTCCATACCGTGGGAGCATATCACAACCTGTTCGCCTTGTGTTCGCCTAGGATACCCGACGCTGGGTCGGTGATATAATCTCGCGCGTGAGCGGAATTTACTTAGGCACGTCCGCATTTACAGCAGCAGGCTGGCCGGGGACGTTTTATCCGGCTGGAATGCCACCTCGTGATTATCTCGGATTCTACTCCACCAAGTTCGACACCGTTGAAGTTGATAGCACGTTCTATCGATGCCCGTCCACGGAGATGGTGAGCAATTGGGGATTGCGCACGACGGAGGGTTTTCTTCTATCCTCGAAAGTCCCGAAGACGATCACGCATGAGAAAATTCTAATGGATTGCGACGCGGAGTTCGAAACATTCGTTGACACGATGGATATTTTGGACGAGAAGCTCGGCCCGATGGTTTTTCAGTTCCCGTACTTCAACAAGGAGATTTTCCAAAGCGACGTGCAATTCCTTTCGAGGCTGAAAGTGTTTTTCAAGAAGCTGCCGAAGGGTTATCGGTTTGCCGTTGAGATTCGCAACAAGCATTGGCTGCGGCCAAAATTCATAGACATGCTACGCGAGTACAACGTGGCGCTCGTGCTGCAAGACCAAAGCTGGATGCCAAGACCCGCCGAGCTATTTGAGAAATTCGACCCAATCACTGCGGACTTCACATACATACGTTGGCTCGGAGACCGCAAGGGCATCGAACAGGTAACGAAAGTCTGGGACGAAACAGTCATTGACCGCGCGTCTGACTTACAGGACTGGGTGAAAGTCTGCCATCAAATGGTGCGCCGAGGCGTGACCGTTTTCGGATACGCGAACAATCACTACGCAGGCCATGCGCCCGCTACGATCCAATTATTCCGCGAAATGTGCCAGCGGGACGGAATTCCAGTTCCGATTCAGATTCATTTGCCAGAACCATTCGACCGGACAATGTTCGAGAACTCTGCGAACTGAGCACGCCGCTGCTCTATACGACTCATAGTCATGAGCTTGGGCTAGGATGGAGGGCACCTCATGCTGCATTCGGTTCAGTAATGGAGGTGTGTCGTGGCGTCGGCATTCGAGCCCCCTGATCTTGCTAATTTTACGGAATTGCCTGGAGGATTTATCACGGACTTCTGCCCGTCACGAAAACACAATTGACGCTTGCACAATAGCACAACCACCCAGCTACCACGACTCAGAAAGTTTCTCGACCACATCTTTCCTCGCCAAGACACGCGAACAGAGCTCCCATCGATTTTTGTCGGGATCTATCGTCTCTTTGTAGCGCATCTCAAACGTATCACGAGCCCTCTGCCGCAGATGGATATATTTATTCATCATCTCGTCCAGCTGTTCGACGTTTTCGATCCATTCGTCTTCGATTGTGTCGGGAAGACCCCCAAAAATATCGAACTTGTCTTTCAGCCGCCGTGAGAGGACTTGATAGATCTTTTCGTCTTGAGTGTCATGGTAAACAAGATTCAGCATATCTACTGTCCGGCGTGCCTGCCCGAAGCGCTTGATCCGGCCTAGTCGTTGTTCGAGGCGGGATGGATTCCAGGGCAAGTCGACATTAATGAGTGTACCTAGGGTCTGCAGGTTAAGTCCCTCACAAGCTGCGTCTGTGGCTACGACGAGTCGGATGTTGTGGAGTTTGACAGCCTTCTTTATGTCTTCCCGCTCGACGGAGGCAAACTCATCGCCCTTGAAGATTCCACTCTTCCCGGTGCCCGCGTAAACAGCCACCGGTTCTGGATTGAGGGTCTTAGCCAACTCGGAAGCGACCCAGTAGACCGTGTCATAGTATTGGCTGAAAATAATGCATCCATGTTCCAGCCAAGTCTTCCCCTCAGTGTGATGTTCAGTCAGAAAGTAGGTGACAGCCGTCAACTTTGGGTCGCGGGCTTCTGGGCGCGAGAGTTCGTCGATGATGGTACGCAGGTATGCAACTTCTATCGGCGTAAGCGTTTGAAGCATCTCGGGAAGTAGAGCCGGAGTGTCCTCATCCTCTTCAGGGACATCGCCCCGCAAGAGTTTCTGAGCTGTAGCTCTACCAGACGCAAAACTGGAGCATATCCTTTGTAGCAGAAGTGTCTTCATGAATCCTGCAGCGCGGGTCCGCTGCTTCAAGGAATCGGTGAAATTCTCCGCGGCTTCATAGGCCAGATTGAAAGGATGATTCGTGAGCAGCCCTAATCCCTGAAATCCGACTCCCGCATAGGCGTGATTTGCCGCCAAAGGATCGGGGTGGACATCCACAGCCACTCTTTCCAGCAAGCCTGCTTCTTCTAAAGTCACTCGACGACGCAGGACGGTATGTCGAATGATCGGGTTATGCTCCTTGTAGAATCCCGTCGTTAGCGTCTGCCCAATGGCTTCTCGTTCAAGAAAATCGAGAGACCCATAGCCCTTTTCGGTGAAAAAAGCGGACGATGGAATCCCGAGATGAAGCCTTAAGGCCGCGAAAGCGGGCTCCTCATCGCCTGGTGGAATGGGATTTTGCAACCATTCCCAGGCTTCGTGCTCGTTCTCTGGAATTTGGTCTCCTTTTACGATTGGGAGGGCTTTCTCCCAGTCCGCCCAGTTGCTAAATGTTTCGCGACCTAAAACGAAATCGGCTCCCGCGTTTAATATCCTCATCAGGTTCCAAAGTTCGGATACTTCCGTTTGAATCGGAGTCGCAGTACCCAAAATGAGGTTCTTGGTTCGTGGACCGATGCGGAGCATAAAATCTAAGAGATTGTTCGGGTCTTCTTTCTTTTCACCGAGACCGCCCCGTTGTCTCGCCTTGTGAGCTTCGTCCAGGACAACTGTCCCAAACTTTCGTTGGATCAAATACCGTCTTTCGTCAGACTCGTGGAATATCAGTCCAGTCGAAACGATAGCGATTTGCAATGGGCAACGGGTGATATCTTCCGCACCACGAGTTTTGATAGTGTGCCCGTTTTGGTCTAGCCATTCTTTCTTGGAAGACAGCCAGACGGCACTAGGGATGCCGAGCTTGTCCTTTAGTTCGACTTGCCATTGAAGCGTAAGCGTGGATGGACAGAGGATCAGCACGGGACCATCGTCCAGCAAGGCCGATATCATCGCGCTCGTAGCCATCGAGAGTGTCTTGCCCACTCCCACTTCATCGGCCAACAGGAGCCTCGCCTTCCCATAGGTCTCGCGGTGCTTCAGAAAAATCGTAACAAAGGCGCGTTGCCAGGACTCAAGCTGTTCTCCGCCCCGGTAGATCGGGCTCTCGACAAGGGCGGCTGCGGGTAGTTCATCTGGCGTGACGTCCGGAAAGTGAATCTCAACGCGATTTGCAACTCTCTCGATCTCTTGGACTATGGCATCAGGGAGAGGAAACGAATCTTTCCAAAGCGCGTTGAACTCTTCTTCGACCCATTGTACTCCTTCGGCAGAAGTGTCTTCCCAAAGGATTTCGTAGTTTTGCGCAAAAGCACTCTTCGTTTCGTTGATCGAACCAAGAAAACATGTTTTTGATCCGTCTGCAGCTTCGATGACACCTGCTTTGCCATGGATGAATACGCGATCCTTAGGAACAACCCTGATCTCGACTCGCCCGCTGGTCAACAGTTGGTGGAGCTTGCGGTATCTTTCCTTATGGAGCAGAGCCTCTACCTCAGCAGGCGCCTCGTTCCATCGTTCCTTTAGCGAACTCTCCCGTACATGCTTTGATACGGCCACGTCTGCTGCATCGAGTTCGCTGTTGCAGACAATGCGGACATGGGGAATGTTCGCGATCTCCTCACCGACCAATTCAAAGATCGAACTACGGAAGTAGCCAGCAATTCGCTTGTAGGACTTGGCCCCTTTGAGCCTATCGGAGAGAAAAGCGTGGTCGAGCCGTTGTCGTCGGGAGGAGAAGCGGTTGATATTCGTCATTCGCGTCTCCTCCGATTAACCCAGCCTCTGATTCTTCACCAACTCACGGAGCACCCGGGCAGCAACGGCTTCATTGGGACGTAACGTCTCTAGCTTCTTAGAAAGGAAATCGGCCAATTCAACCACTAGGTCCCGTTGATTCTGGTTGGAATAATAGTCACGAACATTCAGTGTGAGATGGGCCAAGACCTCGTTACCATCCACGTTTTTCGCCAATTCCATCAAGGCATAGAGTACAGCGCGAAGCACGGATTCGTGCAGCTCCGAGCCTTCTGACATCTCTGATTTTCCAAACTCTACCGCACTCTTCAGGCGCGCTTCATTGGCCTTGCTACTGGCCATAAGAGTGCGAAAATCACGCACCTTAAACGCCTTTGCAAAATTCTGATAGTTATCTAGCGTTTTCAGCCCCTTCGCTTCAAGGTCGATTAGCTTGAGATAAAACCGTTCGGCTCCTGTCAATCGGTCCCAATGTGACTTTGCGACGCCTTGGGGAACGAGACACTGATTCGCCGTGTCAACGGCAAACGCTATGAGGCCATCAACAAATGTTGTTTCTCCTTTCACCCTCGGACGTATGGCTTCAACGGCCATGTCACGACCATCAATAATTGCGTACCTCGTGAGTACTCGGAGTGCAGCAGCGTATCCTGCCATCTGAATGTCTGCATCTTCGAAGACATTCTCATCGCGGTATAGGCCCCTGGCATCCTGGTTCAAGCCTGTAAGTGACTGGACTTGCTTTTCGACCTCCTCTTGGATTTCCCATGCGAGGTCGTCGCGGGTAGTCTTGTGCGACGGGCCGCGCTTGCGAAGGGCGAGAAGGACTGTACCTTTCACATAGCTTCCCTCTCGCAAAGCGCTCTCTATTTCCGTGACAACATACCAGGCGGCTGTAACGTGCAGGCCCGAGGCCCACACGATGTTGGCCATGTCGGCCCAGATACTGCCGGATTGATGCGTGAACATGATGATCTGTATTCCGTTTTCCGGCATGCATTCAGCCATTCGCTTGTAAGCGGCTACCATTCCTCGGCGGAAATCCTCGTCCTCTCCTTTTATCGCTAAAGAACGGCAGCTATCCCAGACCCAGTTGGCGAATTCCGGCGGCGGATTCTTCCGAAGCCAAGCAATAAAGAATTCAAGAATCTCGTGGTAATTAACAGCATCTCCGTACGGAGGGTCAGTAATATAAATGTCAGCTTCCGAATCTCGATCGAGAGCGGAGCGACATTCTACTTTTGTATCCACCACAATGGGACTTTCGACCGTTTCTTCTAAGAGATACGTTTTTGCGAAAGTGAACGACCGAACCCCGTATGTAAAAAGGGTATTGAGAGCCTGATTGTAAAATGTTTGGGCGATAGATTCTCTAGCGGCACCCGTTCCATATCGGCATAACTTAGACGACCAGTCAGCAAGACGCGCCAGAAAGATCAGCAATGGAGCGGTGAAACGGTCGTCGAGAGAACGAATCTGTTTACTCGTTAGGCCTAAGAAGAGTAATTGTCTTGGGCTGAACAAGTGATGCCAGTAGGTCCACCCGCGCTCACGGATAGGCTGATCAGTGTTGTAGCCCGGTTCTATCCGCATGTCCGGAACGTAACCATCGGCCTGCCATTTGGTCAAATGGTGTTCTACGTACTCTTCTACAATACGTTCGCGGTCCAAATCTGCGTCATTCACAGATTTAAACTCGTAGTCGTAGTTCTTGCCTTTCTTCTTCTGGCGCATCCACTGGATGGCGTACAGACGTTCCTGGAATAGATCCTCGGGCCTCGGCTTGAAGTCACTCCTCTCCCAGAGCCTTAACTTGTTTCCGGTGCTGCCGTCTGGCTTAGTGTAGTCCCCTCGTAAGCTCGAGATTTTGGTCCGATGTTCGACGTCGCCCAATGAGTAGCAAAGGTAAGGATCTTGTCCTCTTCCATCGACTCGAATCGTGCCGTTGTCCGCGTCTTTGAGTTCAGAATCAGAGACGCCAGATCGAATTCGAATCTCAAAACGCTTCTGCCGGGCGTCTGGGATAAGTTCGGCGATTGCGGACCTGCCTTTGCTGATAAGGCGCGTGGCTAACATTGGAACCAACCAACCAGTCTGGGGGCATTTCGCTTCAAGACAATACAAAAACGATTTGGGCCTCCATCCCTTCCCGTCAGTCTCTATCCTCAAGTCATCAATTGCGGCCTGCACGGTGGCCGATAGCTCCTCTTGCGCGTGTCTCAGCTCCTGATGAAATTGATTCGATCCTCCTACTATGTGGAACGCGCCCCAAGTCAACATGCACGCTACAGGGTTAAGGTCAGAGGCATACGTTTCGCACCCGAGTCGGGCAGCTTCAAATGGAATTTGGCCTGATCCACAAAATGTGTCGGCAACCCGCGGTCGATGCCCGAAACGCATGATTCCTAATTGTTCGACAAGTTCGAGAAATGAATGCGCGTTGGTACCAAGGTGGTCGTTTACCATCGTCCAGGCATGATCATAGAGGCTATCGCCATATTCATCTGGGCGACACGCCTGCTCAACCCAGTCTCGATACGGGGCTTTGTGTCCAACTGAATGATAGTGGCTTAAAGCGAAGCGACTCTCTTTCGAGTTTTTCTCGTCTAGGCGCTTCACCAACGAGTCTAGATCCATCCCCATGAGTATCTCGAAGATTTCCAGATCTCGCTTTAGGTTCATAGTTGCGGGGAGTAAGCAACCAAGAACGCATGCTTTACTCAATATGAGTGGTTTTCGTCCTTTCCAATAACTGCCCAGAGTAGTGAGGGTCTTTCCCTGTTTGCCTTCTTGCTCCTTGTATGCCTCAGCGGACAACTTCTGCACTGGCAGGAGCTGTTCGATTAGCGAGGGTGTGTTTTTAAGTGAAAGTGGCTTGACCGGGACGCTCATTTATGGGACTCGAAGAGTGGGAGGCTATATGCATCGGTCTCTATCGGGCGAGGTTTCCGATGTACGGGTGGCTTTTCTCCATCTGAAAGCGCAAGAAAGAGGGCACGACGCCATCCGCGTGCCGTGTCCTCCGGCAGGCCCGCTTCCGCCACAGTCATTGAGAAGAGCCACCACCGTTCTTCAGGTCGAAGCGCGGCCCACTTACTGCAAATCACCGGAAGTTGCTCTTCATTTGCAGTTTCAGCTGCCCATGCAAGGACGCAGAGCTCCTTGCCCAACAGGCGATCCACAAGATTTGTGCCAGTGTGCCAGCGGCCCTGAGTGATCTTTGCGACTTTCAACCGTTCGTTGAACTCTCGACGGGCGATGTCAGCGATTCCCGACCAGGCCGCTCGTGACAGAATCACACGGTCCTCTCCTCGCGGAATACCTCCGTTGAGGCCACGGTAGCCATAGTCTTCGAGTATTCGTACAGGTTCTGTCCTGGCCGCTGGTATCTCAACGTGAAAGAGATGGGCACCAAACTTGTCGGGCGCCCCAAAATCAACGGTTTTAATCGACTCGCTCATTGCTCGACTTCACCGGTTTGCAGTTCTATGCCCAGTTTTTCCGCAAATTCTTTGAGGTCGTGACCAGATGCGAAACTCGCCTTTCGGAATGTCATGGTTATGGGTGTCGTCGGCTCGAACTTTTCCAGCACTGTCTTGAGAATAGCTTCGATGAAGGCGGCATCGACTTCAATCTCGCCAACCGTGACGCCAATGACTCGATTTCCTTGGCCAACGTTCAAGGTGACGCCTTCAAATTTTATACCTTTCTCTGCGGCGATCTTCAATCCGTCATAAGTCTTTCCCCGAGAATCGAGCCGCTGTCGAGAGCGAGAGACAATCCACGCTGGTTTGACATTATCAATCTGTATTCCCCTTTTCCCCTTGGCCTGGAACTTGAACTCTTCTTTAGCCTCTAGACCCGCAGCCTCAGCGAACGCACGTAAGAGTATTTCTCCATTTCCGATTTCAATAGGTTTGTCGTAGGTAATGCCCTCGCGAGGTTCGGAACCATCAAGTGTGTAGCGAATCTTTCCGGCGGGAGCTACCAATAGTGTGACAGTGCGTTTTCCATTTTTCTCTTCCAGAAAGTTTCGGAGGGTAAGCTTGTTGGTCCATGTTACGACATCGCCCGTCTCATATTGACCTGAAGGGTCTACGACCAAGAAGTTCACGCGGAGGGCCTTGGTAAGCAAAATATTGTCGTGAATTTGTGGGCTGGAATCGTTTACGGGGATGTCCTCCGCAAAATAGATGCGAGGTGCAGGGCCGGCGTTCTGAGGGTTAATCCGCAGACGCACCTCACCAAGGTCGCTTGGCTCGGATTCGGTAACTATCTGGACGGAAGTTCTTTTCTTCTTGGGTTTCTTCGTCACATAGCCATTACCGAGATCCTCCCAAAGTGCCCGATTACACGCGTTGAACTTCAGCGCATCGAGCCCTTTTGGTGGCAGCCAGAACATACCAGCCTGTTCTGAATAACGGTCCTCCACGTCGGACCATCTGGCTTCGTCTTGATTCTCCGGCCACAGAAGATCCTGCGCCTTGTCGCGTATGGGATCGAAATTCTTATCGATATCAAGGTAGAGTTTTAATGGATCAGAAGTCAGGGTCTTTTCAATTTGAAGCTCACCGTCAAACGGTTTTGTGGCGTCTCTCGTGGCGTCGAGAGCCTTGGGGGCAAGCTGGGGTGTTGGTTTTCCAGCTCGGTGTATCGGAAACAGAACTTTGTCAAAGAGATTTAGAATGGTCGAATTGAAATCCTGCTCGTAAGTTTGCTGCTTGTGCTCCAAGTCCTCGCGCTGTGCGTGCCCCTTTGGAATGCGGCCATCGGCCTTGTTGGCGGCGTATAGCTGTCGCGCGGCTTTCTCCACACTTCCCATCGCGGTCTTGTCACCCGTTAGAACACAAAGGTTGTTCTTCTGACTAAGCCCTTCGAAAAACTTCTGCACCTCTTCCGGGGGAATTTTGGAGTCAGGGCTAACGATCAGCAAAACCCGACCGCGACGAACACGATCAGCGACATCGTCTAACTTTGGTAACGGAAGAACTTCTTCATAGCATGTCTTCCGAGTCGGTCTGAACATGGCGCTCAGTCGGTGGCGAATGAGGTCATCGACTTGGTTTTCCGGTGCGTCGTGGGCGAGGCTCTGAAGGAGTTTGGTGAGGTTTTCCTGTCGGTCGAAGTAATAGCGCCACTCGGGCGTGTGATGGATGTACCACGCAGCTTTCTCAAGCTCTTCAAAGGCAGCCAGGAATTCCGATGGTTCACGCAGTGGAGACACTAGGCATTCGACCATTTCTTCGCGGGTCAGGCCTTTCACCGCATTTACGGCAGTCGAGAGGCTGGCGCTCAACAAGAGCGAGCCGACCTGGGTAGCGGCTTCTTTACCTGTCTTGAGGTCGATCACTTGCGCATGCGCTGAAGCGTTGCCATCCCAAAGATCTTTTGCAATGACATCCCGCATCCCAGAAATCTCAGTTAATTTATCGCGGACCTCGGGAATGCCGAGGTCAAAATGTTGGGTACCGATGAGGAACACATCGTTGGCTTTACGCTCCCAAACTGAACGCAGTAGACGAGAAACGAGTTCGATAAGACCACGCGTCTGCTTGAATTGTTCATTTTCTTTGAAAAGCGCTACAACGTTTTTCAAACGCGGATGGAAAGGGTAGGTTGCAACAATCTCGTCCGCGATAGCTTCAGCGCCGCGCCCGGCAACTTTCGATTTACTTGCTTCCTCCAGCTTCTTTCCGTACGCGGCAGCGGTGTCCCCGATCTCTGCCTTGTCCGGAAGTGATTTGAAAAGGCGCTTACGAAGAATGTCGTAAATCTCGTTAGCCGCGAGATCCACGGGCGTGATGTTGCGTTCCTGCCGTCCCACTTCGGCCCGCGCATCTTCGAGGGCGCGGTTGATAAGTTTGGAGCCAGATTCATAGGACGCCGCAAGATCGGAAACAACAACGCAGACGTTGCTCTTCTTGCCAGCGGCGGTGAGAAGGTTGGCAAAGGCGCGTGTGGCTATGTCAGCGACGGTCCCGTTGCCTACTTTTTGCGTGTCCAGGTAGTGAAAATACGGTGGCATCTCATCGAGAAGGATGAGGATCGGGTCGCCACCATCAAAAAGCTTCAGCCAATCCTTCTCGTCCGGGGCTTTGGGACCGGTGTTCCAGAATGACCTGAATTGTTCACCCCGTCCGAGTTGGTTAGCGATCTCGCCCCAGAAGAAATTGTCTGGATTGTTGCGGCCATTGAAGGCAGCGGTCTTAGCCGAAGTGAAAGACTGCGCGTACAGCATGCCACTGCAATACCTCTTCCTAAGCCCAGGGTATTTGGAGAGCAGCCCGAAGCCGACAAGCAAGTGGGTTTTGCCGCCGCCCATCGCCTGCTTCAGGTGAAAAACGGCCTGAGAAGAGACTCCTGCTAGACGGGCAGTTCCTTCGGTTATTAGGTCCTGCATTCCTTGAGTGATGTGAGTCTTTTCAAAAAACTCAGTGCCATCCCCCTCGGATTTGATCAGCTCATCGAGCTGTTCAATCTGATCGCTCAGCTTGATCGAAAGAGCATTCGGCTGAAGTTCACAAGCGTCGCGAACCGTTTTCATCTCAATTTAATCCTCGTAGGTCTGATTGTCCATGCACACTTGCTGGCTCCCTGGCGTTACATGAAAATCTACAGGTTAATGGCCAGTCGCTCTAACTGCATAATCTTATACATCACAGCGACGGCCCGACCGTACCACTATTTCTTCCAGGTTGATTGAGAGTTTACACCAATTGCAGTCTGCCTCCGTGACATTGCAGACTATGAAATCAGGGAGTCTCCGCGAGTAAGCCAACGGATTCAACGGGACTTGTGGTAGGGGCGGTGGGGATCGAATTGTTGAACCAATTTTCGGCACTGAAGAATAAAACTGCCAAGGAGCCTGGTAATCGCGGAATAGTCTACATTTCTTATGTCCCGTAACGAGCTTGCAAGCCGCGTTAAGCTGTCCCTCAGCCATTGTTAGCGGTTCACTGCTCGCGAATTTTCGCCGTTTGCGTGCTGATTTCAAATACGCGCTGGCCTCTTTGATACGCTTGTTCCTCATCAATCTTGAGCCAGATTAGTGCATCATTTTCGCTGTGAGGCTTGCCGCACACGACGCCGCTAGACGGATGACCCGCAGGAAGAAACGGTCGGTTCGAGTAGCCGGGCGGTTTCACTTTTCCTCCCGTAGGCTTGTCGTCTTTTGACAAAACGTAGACGCCGCGCTCGCTAAGCGACTTGAAACTCGGGAGCAGAAAACCGGCGTGCCGATTGCAGAGCAAATCAGAAGAGCAGTTGAGAAGGACTTACGGAGAAGTTGATTCTGTAGTTGACGGTTTTAGGGCCAAGTTGTAAAGTGTACTCAGCATCACGAAATCGGCGCAATCCGCGCCGGTTGGCAACCGAGGCGAGAAAAGCCCACGGTGCCCGCTCAGCAGAGCGATGCGGCCTCGTACCGGGGCAAAATCCACCGGGCAGTGTCCACTAGCTAAATTGTTGAGCGCATCTTTGTACCCGAGGTGCGCAATGAAAGCCTCTACAGATTTTTCACTCGAAAATCACGGTTCTATTTTTCCGCTTCGCCCGTTGACCGACGTGGCTTGTTCTTGGGTTGACCAAAACATCGGACGGGACAACGGGTTTCAACCCTACTGGCCGAATGTGGTCATCGAGCATCGGTACGTCACCGACATTCTGGAGGGCATCAAGTCCGAGGGATTGGCGGTGACCGCATGACTTATGTTGAGGCTGTCGCAAACACAAATGCGCCGCTCAGAATTGACGAGCTTCCAGGCAATGACACTCGCTACAAAAAGGAGCGCAGACCATGAAAAGGAAAACCGTAAAAGTACCGAGGCCATGCAATTGCGAAGCATATCCTTTTTGTCAGCATGGATTCCAGCGTATCAATTGGGAACAGAGAGTTCAGAAACTCGAAGAGGAAGGATTAACCCGCAGTGACGCCCAAGCCGTTGTCGATGCTGAAGACCGAAAGGAGCGCAGACCATTTGTGGCTACTCACCTTACTAAAGAGGAAAAATAATGGAAGCCAAACTCTATCGTGATTCATGGCCTGAAGATTCCGATTTCGTAAATGGAGTTGCGGCTCGTGTCGAGATGACACCTGCGGTCGCAGCCTTGTTGATTGAAAAACGCATGCGGCGGAAAAGTCGATTACAGGAATGCGGTGAATTGGACTTAGGAGACTTAGACTCTATCAAACTGCCGAAAGAATCAAGGCATATACTTTGACAATGCAACTCAAGCAATGCATCTGCGGCGCGAAAGTGCTTTCTATAATCACCGACCTTGCCACTGGTGCAAGAATCTGTCATGTCTGCTCGCCCGAGCAAGATTCTAACGAAACGAAAGTTGCAAGAAAAATGGACGCAGTCTTTGCAGCCACTGGAAGTCTTGATGATTATCCGTTGAACGAACGGCTGCGAAATCTTAATGGCGACTGGACAGCGAGATGACATATGGAGACGGACAATGACCATCACGAACGAGAACGAATCTACCAATACGCCCAAGGACGTGGTGGAGCGACTGATGGAAAGGGTGGGAATCCCGCCGACCAGGGAAAATTATCTGATGACGGCGTATCTGGGAAATCCGCCAGCGCAACTGGGAGCGGAACAGGAAGAAGAACTGCCCAAGAGGTTCCAGAGATGACCATGAGTCGGCGCGACCTTTGTGCTGGATGGAAGAGGATTGACCGGCGAACAATTTTGGAATACTGGCTTACCGAACCAACTGATGAGGAGCGGTCGCGCCCATGCACGGACCCGGAACAATGCAGGCTGCTACTCGACGCGTATTTTCCAAATTTACAAACTTTAGAACCAGAGTGGCGGGATTCTTACCGGAGTCTTTTGCGCCGCCACCCAGAATATTTGCGGGACCGAGTTCTCCTCCCGGCATCAGCGGTCATTCAATGAGCAAAATACGAGACAAAATTATGAAGGGAGAGCCCGCAACGGGAACCGTGGAAGACTTGGGGGAATGGTTACTGGAATCAATTCGAACGTGGACGCCGGAGCAAAAGGCGGAAGCGCGGAAAGACTTGGAGGATAGAACGCGCGAGGAAGGGGATACGCCATGATTATCACCCGCGAGGCGATGCTGTCCTATTGGTTAGAGGAGCCGCCCTGGCCCAAAATATGTTTTGAAGTGCAAGCCGGATATGTCCTGCTGGGCGGGACTCCGTTCCCAGATTTACAGACGTTGCCGCCTGAATGGAAAGAAGCGTATCGCTGCCTGATGGAAAGACATCCTGAGTATTTGCATTTCGTTTTTCTGTCAACGCATGTCATCCAATGAGGTTGGACGGATTGCACGGCCTGCGCGGGCACAAACAAATCGCCAAAATATTCAGGTCGTTGAGTAGGTTGACTGTCCATCGGGTTACCAGCGGTACTGGCGATTTACATCGTTCGGTTTATGGCCCTTATGCAACTCCTGCGCTATTTGTTCTCGGGTGAGACTTTTTATGTTCCCTGGAACCGATGGCGCATGCTGTTGTTTCAATGTGTCAAATAAAATTTCCGCGTCTTCGACAGACATTTTGCCTGCCCACACTTCGACAATGCTTTCCACCGTAACCTTGACAGGAATACCTCTGCTGGTTAGTCGGCGTAGTGTTTCCTGCTTCAGTTCATCCGACAGCTTTATTTGTTGCTCGACCGCGGCAGTGTACGGGCGGACAGCATTCTTCCTTGCCTGCTCGGAACGTTTGTAAGTTTTCTGCTGGTAGAAACATCCCGCGTTCGCTAGTTTGTTTATGGCGGCGGCGATATCTTTTGATTGCGGCACGGGTTTGCCTACTGCTTCCAAATATTGCTTTAGCACCGTGTAGTTCCTGTTCGTCGGCTTATTGTCTTCGAACGGATAACGGAGACATTCTGGCTCTGCGGCAAATCGGGCAACCCACTCGGGCGAAGAGAACTCCTTGTTGCTGATGAACTGAGTAACAGCTTCGAGGAATCCCTCTTCTCGTTGAGCGGGTGTCAGCTTGGCGACCTCGGCATCATAAGCAGAATCGTAGCTTCGGTTCCAATCTCGTGCGCCTTGTGCATACGCCTCTGCGTTTCGTGCTGCCTCATACGCTTCCTTGATTTCGTCCTTCGGCACGTTAGAAAATACAGCCTTCGGGAATTCTTCAAGGATGGCTGCTGCTAGTTCCTTGATGTCTTTCCCCTTGAAAGTAATCGTCGCACTGCGAGCAACTTTGCCCATGATGTCACTGCTTGCAGGCGGTGTCATGGATTGAAAAGTTATCCTCACTCCACCGCCAGCAAAATCATTTGCCAACCATCGGCTTGGTTTAAAATCTACTGATGGTTTGCAGTACGTCCAACTCTGATTCTTTGTGAATGCATTGCTCATTGTTCATTTCTCCTTTTTATCAATTACAAATTGTAGATTCTCTGCCCAGTCCCACTCGAAGGTAGAGTAGGAGTGCGTCCCGTTTTTTTCTCTGCTTGAATCATGCGTTTTAATGCCGCCATACCTTCAGGCGACTTGGACATATCCCGTAGGCATGCTATCTCCGTTTCATCACGGTCGATTTTTTGCTTGCGAGAAAACTTCTCTTCTTCCGCTTGTTGTCGGGTAACAATAGCGGCTTCTTCATTCGCTCGCTGTGTTGTTTCCGCATTTTGTTCTGCGGCTTCTTCCGCAAGCCTGTCTCGCTTGGCGAAAAATCGCTCGAAGTTCAATTCGTACTTTTCTTCGTCCGCTATAAATATGTACGCTCCTTCCAAGGTGTTGCGGTCTGTAACTCCCTTGAAGACTTGGCGGATTACGTTCCACATCATTGCCCACGTTTTATCGCAGGCGATGCTAGCGTATTCTCTGCCGTTATATGTGTGGCGCTGCCACCAAGCACATTCCCTCGCCTCTTCGTCATCTGGGATTTCTGGGTGATTGCTGGCTTCAATCTCCGCTTGTTCATGAATGAACTTGCCATGTTCCTGGGCAACGAGTGCCAAAAGTTCATCCTCGGTGTGCGCCATATATTCATCGACTTCAGTTGTGGTTTTATTCACGACCTTCGCGCGGAAATAATATCCCTCGGCGTCATTCGGCGTTTGCCATGTCTCGACTCTAGCTTTTGCGTCTTCGGTAACCTTCGGTCTAGTAACTCGTCCAGTTAGCCCGCCGTCTCTCTTCGGAAGAGTGTCAGTTTGAACCATTTTCGTGATTGCGTCCTTCACGGCTTCGTCGCTAATCTGCTTGTCGATGACTGCGTATCCCTTCTGTTTGCTGATGAAAGCGTTCGGTCTTAACCTCGATAAATTACTCATCGTATTTCTCCTTAAAACCTATTACAAAATCCGCTGCCCGGTCGTTTCGCTGAACAGTCGGCTTACTTCTACAAAAAGTGGAGAGCAGTGACAATGGCGCACTGCTCCCATCTCCGACATCCCGCATGGCACGGGGATGGAGAAAGTGTGGGCAGTAGAGAAAGTACCTCATATTGACTACTGCCCAGTGGGACGGTTGCCCATTGGAGCAAACAATCGTCCCGCATCTAGCCTTGGTAGACCCGCAGGCCAGAAAATCAATTTCGATTGTTACCGTGCGCCCCACCCATGAAGCTCCTCACTTCTTCCTCCTTTTTTTGACTTCGGTTTTTGCTTCGGTTTTGCGACATGGAAACGCGCCGGAGGCTGTACCGTTTTGACGGCCTCTAGGAATGCTTGGTTTTCGGCCTCGGCCAACAGCAGGGTGTCTTCGTCGTCCCAGACTAAATCCTTGGCGAAGAAGTCGAGGTATGACGGCTGGCCGTCCGGTGACTCCCGATTTGTCCCTGTATCGACATCCAACGCCAGCGGTGTTCTCACGGCTTTCTCCTTGTCCATTTGCCTTTAACAGACTTGCTATGGAACCTAGAACTAGCCCGCTTCATCGAATTGGCGCGGGTCCCTCCAGGGAAAATGCAGATATCTGCGAGCGGGTCCCATTAACTAATCGGTATGTTCCGGGTCCCCTATTTTGCTGCTTTCAGCCCCGTAATATTGGCCGCGGCTGGCGGCATAGCCTGGGGTACCGACCAGCCGTCAACGGGAACCCTTCCTTTTTGAAAACGAGTGTCATTTCCCAAGAAATATTCGCGCAAGTGATATATAAAACTGGAGTTATGTAACATCAATTCGAGAATGTACTCATTCTGACACACTGGGCCGACGGAATATGGGCTGGACAGTCCAATTGGAGGCACTCCCGCGCTCGCGTATCATCCTGTATCACGTACGTTTTGTTTCAAGCACTTAGCGGACTGGTAGAGAAGGATAGATTCTAACCCACTGTATCATAACTCACCGCGGGCATCAGAAAGACGTTGAAAATGCACGGTTTATCTGCAAACTCTCAAAATGGAGAAAAGTCGGTAACAAAACGGTTACATGATTTTGCATTTTACTCGCGTAAAAATCTGCTAAGATATTCGTGCGGAACGGTTGACCTAAATGACACGGCACTCGACGGTAATGCAAACAGCGAAAAACAAAGATGTTACGCCTTAGTGACTGACATCAAAATCGGAGTAAAAATAGGTACGCGGAACATGTGCCCAATATGTGCCTTTAACGCTCCCAATAATACGTACAGAATGAGGACATAATGACGCCTGAACAAATCGCCTTCGCCACATCCATGGCTCCGGCTTAATCCGCGGTAGGTCAACCTAATGAATCGCTCGCTCACCCTGCAGGTTCGCTCGCTCTCATTCTGCCTACCGTATCTCTTCCCTGCTATCGATTCACTTCTTCAGCCTTATTCAGCCAGCTTACGGAAACCGCCTTTCCTGCCACACCAGCCTAGAACACGGAGAATACCTCGGGCTGGAATCGTTCCTAGAGGCTAGAATCGCGTTTCCATTTTTCCGGAAACTACGCTTTGCCTTTCCAATATCCGGCTGCATGCCGCGGGTTACGGTCACTTGTCCAATACGGGTCGTTGCCTGGAATTTTCATCTCTTCTGGCGTTACTGGGTCCACACGCAGAGTTCTGTCTCGCAGTGCCTGCAGGTATTCTTTTACCGTTCCGTTGAACTGCCCATTGCGCACCATTTGTTCGGCGAGCACGATTATTCCACGGTTGGTTTCGGCGAGCTTGCCTAAGTCTTCAGAATTCCTAGCTCGTTTTACGTTAGCCGCACTCTTGTGTCTGTCGCCCGCTGCTCGAGCTTTCGACGCGGCGGATTTGACCTTCTCCAGGCGTAACTGCAAGCGCACCTGCTGCTCCTCGGTCAGGTTGGGGTCTTTGAGTTTCTCAATAAGTTCTCGTTTCAATTTTTCCTCGCGTCTCGGCACTTTCTTCTCCTTTGACCGTTCGCTTGCGGCACAATTTCCATTTTGTGTAATTATTTTCCAGTTTCTTGTGGAACCAACAGCGGCACACGATAGCCGTGGCGAATAGCAGCCGCAGGCAAAACACGTGCCGCTATTTCATCCCGCAGAGTTCCCAGTTCTGGAATCTTCGCCACACCCAAAAAATAGACAAGCGATGCGAAGCTATCAGGTATTCTCAAAGTTCTGGACAAAGGAACAAGCACTCTTGCGTGCGGCGATAGTTGTTCCTTGTACATAGACGCCGCGGACGGAGCGCGGAAGAATTCGTTATACTCTTCGTTGGTGTATTTCTCTTTGGCCGCAACGGGGTCAAGGGTTTCAGGGTTTGACTTTGCCTTGCGAGAACGTTTTGAAGCTTTGGCGGTTGGTTTGGCGTTTGATTTTGTCCTACCACCAACACCACTACTTTCTACCGACACCCCTACTTCCACCCCTACCCCTACTGTAGTCCCCGATACATCCCCGATACATCCCTGGGACATCCCCGATACATCCCCAGTACATCCCGTCGCTGATGGAGCAGGATAAACGGACGGGGCACTGGCTTCTTTTGGATTCAGATATTGCTGTTCATTGAATCGAATGATGGAGCCATAAGCCTGATTATCGACTGAGACCTTACGGATAAAATGATGGTCAAGAAGTTCCTGTAATACAGATTCGAAGTCAAAATCATCGAATGGAAAAATCCAACTCTTGAGTGTTCGTGGCAGCCATATAAAAGTGCCATTCTTATCACTCACCATTGGAAGTTTGATGATGGCAAGTTGGGCCCATGGAGTTAGTGCAGAGAATTCTTCGGCGCAAACGACATCTGATTTGACTTGCCGGACTCGACGCGGATGCGCCTGAGTTAAATTAAGATTGGCCTGCTGTTGTTCTTTATTCACGGTCGCCCCCACTCGCAACGTTCTGGTAAGCGTTTGAAACGTTTGTTACTACAAACTTCTCCGCGGTTTGCGGCTGGACTTCAATCGCCTTGATGCGGCCACGGAAGGAAGTCACTTTGTAATTCACTTTGGTATTGAGTGGCGGCGGAATTTCGCCTATGGAATCTACTTTGTGGACGAAGATGTCGGGACCCGACGTGTCGGGAGCGATAAAACCAAAAGACCTATTTTTGAGCCATCTGACGAACGTACCAACGCACAACTCATTTTGTGTGTCCATTATCTTTCTCCTTGGTAAATTGAAGTTAGCAGGTCAAATTGAAGTGGGAATCCTGCGGGTCACTTGGTACAAAAACAAAAAGGGCATCCCTGTTTTTGCGAAAGAAGAATGCCCATGGTTCGACTGGATAGTTGTTACATCTGCTGCAAAACTTGTTGGCTATCCCAGCGGCGCGTGCTTCCTTTCGCGTGAAGGCACACTGCTCTATATAAGAGCGGTCACGGACACGCGAAAACTCACGGAACCCGCATAAACATTGATGAAAATAGCGTCACATAGTCAAATCTACACCCTCCATTATCTTCGCAATCTCGGCTCGGGTTCCTGCGGCGACGTAGGCCGGACCTTTTCGTACGCGCTCCCGCAGTCTATGGATTTGCTGACGATGTAGCCCGGTTTTAGCCTCAATAATGCCAGTTGGCGCAATCAAAAACCAATCAATGCCTCCCAGCGTATTTGTGGGTTTCGATTTCTCGGAAACCTGCTCGGTCGGTATCGGTAACTCCAACTCCGCGGCTAAATCTGGTTTCGCTTCTTCTGGCTGCGCTTCAGGATTTTTTGAATCACTGAGACCTAAGTCCTCCGCTTCAGGATGGCCACTAAATTCGGCATACTCCTGCTTGTTGTCCTCATAATCAGAATCTTGTTGGTCGTCTCCTACCGAGCCCCGACGATCGCTAAGTTCACTGGCAAGGATAATCCGACTGTTGGATGCTCCTGAACTTGATTCACCAATTGCTGCATTCAGGTTTGAGCCTCGTCCAAAACTCGCGCGCCGAGGGTCGAGATATTCGGCGAATCCTAATTTTGCAAATAATTCATCGCTTTCTTTCAGATTAGCGGACACCTGAAGTTCGTCCACTAACTTAGGCAAACATTGCGGACAAGCGCGAGCCTCGGCCGCTCTTTCGTACACTTGGTCACACTCTGAACATTTGAATTTATTAGATTCCCAACAGGATTTGCATTTGCGCTGTTTCGGATAGTTCCGCTGAAAAGACTCTCCGCAGGTGTTGCAGATGCCGGTTGACCCTTTGTAGACGCGCGGAACACGCTTGCCAAACATTTTTGCAGCGTAAACGACATCCTCAATGCTTGGCTGCGGCGCTTCGGTATCTTCAGGCACACCTTGAGCGTCACGAGGAATCTTCATCGCGCGTTTGCGAGCGTCGTCTTTTTGTTTGCGGTCTAGCGATAGCGGGCGTTGATATACCACTTCTGAAAAACCTCTCCTTAAACACAAATAGGCCAGACACTTTATGAGCATCTGACCTATCGTGGTTTTGGGGTATTCCAGCGAGCATTGGAAGCTTGGTTACAGAAAGAGAAAAATTGGCACTACTTGCTGCCAGAATACCCAACTACAAACAGTCACGGTTGCTCTACCGTCCACTCTAATTCCGCAAAAATGGAAAACCGGGGTAAATCCTCAAACTGGCGGTTGCCGCAGGTGGGGATTTCAGTATCTAGGATTCACACTGCGGCGCCTCCGCTGGCCGCCGCTTCGGGATTGACATAAATCTGTTTGATGCCATCGTAGAAAAATTCCAAGCGCGAGCATTTGATAAAGGCCGTCGTCTTGTACATCCGCCACCACGGCTCGTGGGACGCGCACAATGCCCCGGTAATCTGTTCCGCGTCAATGACTGTCGCGCCCACATGCTCGTGAGTGAGCAAGAGAATCGTAGCTACATCGCTGCATTTGTCGCACGTAACGAACCTGACCGCATCCGAGCCGTGCGTCAGAAAGGCATGGTCGATTTGATTCACGATGCGCTTCCGGCGCAATACCAGAGCCTTCTCTTCGCGCTCGACCCGATATTTCTCGGCCCGTTCTTCCGCCTTCTTCGCCGCGACCTGGCGTTTGGCGAGCGGCGTCTTGTACGGGTCGTCGCCGAGATACCTCACTTCCACTCGAAACCGATAGGATTCACCCGGCGTCGTGGGTATGCCGAAGTTGACAAATGCTGTTCCGTAGCTCTCGCTCCGCGTGTGGTCAGATATGACCGCGCCTTTAATATCTTTGATAACCACGCGGAATTTTTTCCGCGGTTGGGTTCTAGGTGCCATTTTGTCTCTCCTCGTCCAATAAGATTTTTTCTCCGAAAGGAACTTTGTAGGGACTGGTCAGGGCCCAAAGAACGGGATACGCGCAATCCGGTGGATAATCTCCACAGCCGTCTGTGAAATAGACGATACCGTTGGGTTCATGCTTCGCCGCTTCCTCTAAGGCCGGAATGAAGCTTGTACCGCCGCCACCTTTAACTTCTGTTGGAAACGGCTCGCCCGGTTCGATTACCTGACGCACTTCGGCGTCTGCGCTGACAAGCACTGCGGTCACGCCCGCCAGTTCGAGGATGGCTCGACATTCGTTCATGAACGCGTTCAACGCTGGGCCGATAGTCGAACCCGAGGTATCGATGCAAATTACCAATTTGGATTCGATTTCGCGATTCCAGCCCGGAAATCCCTGAACGCGGCGCGATACCCGGCTCCATGTATGTGTATTCGCCTTGCAAGTAGAGTGGATGAAGCGTGCCAGCTCGTTCTTCCAATCTGTGAGCGGGGCCGATGCTTCCTCGATGGCCTGTGCGACATTCGCGGGTATCAGCGGTCTGCTCGACGCAAGGGCATCACGCCAATCTTTCTCGGTCATTGGTTTAGAACCGTCATCTTTGTATAGGCCGGCTTCGAGAAGGTCCGGACAGTACAGGCTCATCTCTTCGGGGGTAATGTGCTCGTAGAGCTCTTCGGCCAATAAGCTTAATGGCCCCGGGGACACGCAGTTCTTGGGCAATACGATATTCGAAGCTACGAGAATGGCGTTCACAGCTTTATCGCAAGCGATATTCCAGCGCTCAGGTTCACGGTACTTACGGCGGAAGCAGTGCATCAACGCGCAGTGAGCCGTTTCATGCATGAGCACGCCGATACACTCCTTATCCGTCAGCGATTCTGTAAACTTCGGATTGAAGAACAGGTGCGTGGCGTCGGTCGCCATCGTCTGGGTGTGGCTCTCCGTCTCAATCCGAACAAGATTCAGGAAGAGACTGGCCCACCACGGAAACTTCAAAAGCATCTGTGCGCCGCACCTCTCGATTTTTTCTGAAGCCGTGCTCATGCGCTTAACCCCGTGTCGAATAATGTGCGATGCTCGCTAATCCACTTCCCCACATCCTTATCCGCTCGGATGTCGTAGTGATTGCGGATATCCTGTACATAGAGCAGCGCAAATTCCGCCGGCATGCGGGACACATACTTCATGGCAGATTTAGCGTGCTCCCGCGTGTACTGGGCCAGCGACGTCACGAGCGCGTACAACTGAGAGGGTGACTTCGGTACTTGCGACTTGGACTGTTCTTTCAAAATGGCTTCGATTTCCGGTAGTTCACGAGCCGTACGCAGATAGGCTGCGAATTCTGTCGTAGCGCCATCTCCAACGGTGCCGCGAATTAGCTCTTCTTCGACGACAACGCTGGTCTGCAACTTGAGGATGCGGGAGACAGCTTCCCAAGAGCGGGGAGACGGGAACGCGCCCTCGCCGGGAATATCCTTGGACATCAACAACTCTGGGCGCCATCGAATGAAACCCGAGATAACAGGATCGATGTCGTTGCTCATGGCCCACTCGCACCATTGCTTCACGTCGGGTTCGGCATTGATAATCGTCAGGCGATTGCGTAGGGGTCCGGATGCGGCGCGGAAGAGCGTCTTGTCAACGGCGCGATTTCCCGTCAGCACAAGGTGCCAACTGGGAGCCAGGCTCATATCGGAGCCGGGCTCCGCGTGAACAATATGATGCGCCGCAACCTGCACGTCCGGGGCAGCACTGGACAATTCATCCAGCAACAAAATGCCCTGCCCTTCGCAGGGCAGCGGTGACGCCCACCGGGTAGTTCCCCTCTCGACGAACGGGAGCCCGCGCAGGTCTACGCTTTCGCAGGTTGGCAATGCAAACGTGACCAACTTCTTGTCTGCATTCTGCGCCGCTTGCCCTACTATCGCGGTCTTGCCCATTCCCGGCGGCCCTTGCAGAAATAACACGAGCCCGCGATTGGTCTGCTTAAAAAGATTAGTCAGCGTTTGTGTAATCTGGTCAGGAAACATTTTTTAGACACCTTTCTTTCTTTTTGATTGAGATTTTCTTGCTAATTGCTCTGCATGAATTGTGATTTCGACGCTCATATCCGCGCCTCACTTCTTGCCACGATAGACGGAGCAGTGCTAGGTTCTACGTCGTCCAGAGACGCAATCCATCGCTGTAATTCAGTTATCTGAATAATGTGCTGCCGCCCGCCCTTCTTTGCCAACAGGTCGCCCTTCAGAATGCCTTCTCGCACAGTCCATGCAGGGACGCCTGCCAGCCTCGCAGCAGTGCCGATGTCCACGGCGAGAGGTTCTATCGTCACCTGCACAGCAGGTTGCGAAGGTTCGGTTGTAATTAAGGCTTTTCTCATTTAGTACATTTCCATCTTGCACACCCATCCTACATCAAAATCATGCTGCGAACCAGTAGGTGCTATTCCAACTGTCTAGCAGATAAGGATTGGCTAAAGGACCGGGGCCGTGATATACTTTAGACGTATAAGCAAGTGTCTAGCAAGATTGGCGGGATAAGTGACGATAGAGGACAAAGGCAAACTTGTGGCGGCAGATGCGCTAGCGGAATTTGCGAACCTGGAACCAAATCAGGCGGCGGTGGACGCTTTTCGGCTAAAGCATACTGATTTCTTCCCCGATACGTTCTGGCCTGAAGGACGAACTGGCTTTCCTCAGCATCTTCTATTGGCGAACGCGTTGGGGCCGACCTACACGCAGTTTCAGGACTCGCTGCGGCACGCATGGGAAGAGAGCTTTCCGCTCGAAAAGTGCATTCGCATGGTAGCGTCCGGTGGCAGCTTCGCGGGAGATAGGCTGTATCTTTTTGGCACGACGTATCCGTACCAAGATGCGGTCATGTTCATGCATGAACAACCATGGCGAGCGAAAACCTGTCAAGAGTGTCACCGAAGATTTGTTGCCGACCATGCCAAGCGGCGATATTGCAGCGTAATGTTCGCAAGCCCTAGCGGAGGCTGGACAAAGTGCTCCCAAGTTCGCATTAAGGCGAGCCACAATAAATGGGGGCGGGAGAACAATTGGGGCCGACCACGACGGCAGCCAGCAGGAAGTCATCCTCAGACCTCCTCGTAAAAGCTAGCTTTGTTTGCAGCGACCTCCTAGGGTCTGCTACATTGAACGCTACAGGGGGAGAGACTATGGAGTTCCCTAGCATGGCCGAGGCAAAAACGGCCAACCATGAACAACTAGCCCGGTGGTATCGTTTCCTGGCCGCTGAAACGCCAGAGCAGAACAAAGTCATGGATGTGATTTCCAGTCGGCTGAAACATTTCGGTGGGATGACTCCTGAAATATCCGCCAAGATTGGTCTCGGTGGCGCAAAATGAAAAAGCCGAGAGCCTCTCGACCGTCGGCCAGTCTTGCCTTGTTTCCTAGTACATCCTGATATTGTCCTGCTCTACCGTTTTTGCCGAGTCCTGAATCCCAAGGTACATCATGGTCGTTTCCAGCGATTCGTGCGAAAGCCGGTATTGAATCGTTCGAATGCTGACTCCGTTTTCGTGCCAGAAAGTAGCGCGAGTCTTGCGCAGTTTATGAAGGAAATGCTTCTCGCAGCCCTCGGCAACCGTCTTGCACGACTTACCATCTGACTCGCATTGGCCACAGTTCAATCCCGCGCGATATGCAACCTTCTTGAACTTACGGAGAAAATGCCCTTCAGGTTGTCCCTCTTCGTTCGGAAAAATCCAAATCGATTTAGCGTCCTTGGCTTCTTTCCGCTCCCGCAACATGTCCAGCAGTTCGCGTGTGATGGGAACGACGCGGGATTTATGGTTCTTGGTGGTGAATTTTTTGAGCAAGCCGTTCGGAGCCTTCCAAGTTTTTCTGCGAACGAGGTATTCAGATTTCTTCCAGTCGATGTCGCTCCACTGCGCATGAGCAACTTCTTTTTCGCGGCAGGCGGTATCAAGAAAAAATCTATAGCGCACGACTTCTTCTGGTGTCATGGCTGCGAACAGTTTGCGCAACTCAGACTCGCTGTAGGGACTGACAGGCTCGTCTTCAACAGTCGGAAGCTCTACGAGTTTTGACGGCTGCTCCATGCCCGCTGATTTGAGCATGAAGCACACGACCATGACCTTGTTTTGAATGGTCTTCGGGGCGGCTTTTGCGGCTTCGAGTTTGCGCAGGTAGGCTTCCATCACGCCGCTGTCGATTTGGTCTACAAAACGGACAGAGCGCGGCAGGAGCGAAATAAATTCGTTCAGATTGAACGTATAGACCTTAATCGTGGAGTCCGCTTTCTTGCCCGTTTTCTTGGCCAGGTATGCTGCGACACTTTCCCGAATGGATTGCCGATTCAGGTTCGCAGCAGATTCCTTGACCGTGAGACCACGAGCCTCAGCGGCAGCCACGAGCGGGCGACCCTTTGCTGCGTCTTCGGCCTCTTTAATCGAGCGGTACTGGCCGCTCCAGTTGCCATCGGGAAGCCGAAATTGGAAACCCCGCCCCGAATCGGCAGCGGCCTTCTTCGCTACTGCCAGCCACGCAGGCGGCTTTCCCGCACTAGTCGGAACGGAAAGAAACGCCCAGCCGCCGTTCGAGTCGAGTTGCCAATTGCCTTTGGAATCCTTTGTCGCTCTTGCCCGCCAATAGATGGAAGCCATTTGGGCTCCTCCTAATTGATAGGAGAAATGTATCATGGATGTATCACGGCGTAAAGAACTATCATTATATGGGCATTTTTAGATATTGGCGGAGAGGGTGGGATTCGAACCCACGGTAGGATTTCTCCTACACACGCTTTCCAAGCGTGCTCCTTAAACCGCTCGGACACCTCTCCGGCGCATTGGCGACGAAGAAGCGTAGCAGATTGGGG
>Ga0307372_10001720_pt1 | contig 37506 bp, 38 predicted proteins | sample OX1MG_FD_202533 | JGI IMG/M metagenome (GOLD analysis project Ga0307372, IMG submission 202533) | Soil microbial communities from Risofladan, Vaasa, Finland - OX-1 | ecosystem: Environmental > Terrestrial > Soil > Coastal area > Acid sulfate soil | place: Finland: Risofladan, Vaasa | collected...
GGCACCGCCGCGTCAAAAGACTCCCCGGCGCGCCTTCGCCGCCGCGCCGGGTGACGGAGCCAAGAGCTGCGCGGTCGCCCGCGCCTTTCCAGAGCGCGTCCTGCGACGGCGTCGGCCTGGAGGATGACGTCGCGGTGCACGCTCATCCCGAGCCCGACGACAGCGCCCCCCCGGATGGTCGAAGATGGCGTCCATGTCGGCCCGCCGCCCCCGGTCTCGCCGCGCGCTGCACGCCCGCACGGCGGGTCGCGGGTGACACTCGCCGCGGCGCGGGCCGCGGCGACGGCGGTCGGCGCCTCCGGCAACCACCACTTCCGCTTCGGCGGCCTCGTGCTCGTCCTCATCGTGGTGGGTGCGCTCGGATTCGCCCTCGTCCGCGCCCGTGACCGGCGACACGGCCGGGAGGGCGAAGAGACGGCCTCGACGTCGCCGGCAGGGCGCCCACCCGCGACGCCCGACCGCTCCGGAGCCGCGGGCGAGGGGCGGGAGGCAGCGCCGCAGACCCCCGCCGTGCCGACCCCCGGTCGCGGCACCGCGGCTTCGGAGACGAGGCGCTCCGCCCGTCCGCTCGTCGGCGTCGGCGGAGCGGCAGCGGGCTGGGCCGTCGAGACGCACGGCCTCACCAAGCGTTTCGGCGCCAACGTCGCCGTGAACGACGTCGAGCTGCTCGTCCCGCGCGGCTGCGCCTTCGGCTACCTCGGGCCGAACGGCGCCGGCAAGACGACGCTCATCCGCACCCTGCTCGGCCTCACCCGCGCCGACAGCGGATCGATGTCGCTCCTCGGGCTCCCCCTCCCCGCGCAGCGCGCCGCGGCGCTGGCGCGGGTCGGCGCGATCGTGGACGAGCCGCGCTTCCACGCCCACCTCACGGGGCGGGAGAACCTGCGGCTGCTCGCGGCGGCGCGCGGCGGTGCGGCGGGGATCCGGATCCCGCCCGCGTTGGCACGCGTCGGGCTCGCCGACCGCGCCGACCACAAGGTCGCGACCTATTCGATGGGCATGCGCCAGCGCCTCGGCGTCGCCTCCTGCCTCCTCGGCGACCCGGAGCTGCTGATCCTCGACGAGCCGATGAACGGCCTCGACCCGGCCGGGATGCACGAGATGCGGGCGATGATCGAGAGCCTCGTCGAAGAGGGGCGGACGGTGATGCTCTCGTCGCACCTCCTCGACGAGGTGGAGCGCACCTGCGACGCGGTGGCGATCGTCGACCACGGGCGGGTTATCCGCCTGGGGTCGATCGACGAGCTGGTGCGGGGCGCCGGCACGCTCGTCGTGCGGGTCGAGTGCTCGGACCCGGCAGCCGCGGTGGGCGCCGTCGAGCGGAGCGGCATCGCGGTGGCCACTGCGCGCGTCGAGGTGGGGCTGACCGTCACCCTCCCCGCCGGCTCGTCGCGCGACGCGGTCGCCGAGGTCAACCGCCTCCTCGTCGAGGCCGGCATCGCCGTCTACGGGCTGCAGGAGGTGCGGACGACCCTCGAGGACTGGTTCCTGTCGGTCACGAGCCGGCTCGGGGAGCAGCCGTGACGGTGCTCGCCGGCGGCGGCCCCGCCGAGGTCGCGGCCGTCTCCGACGGGCCGGCGCCGGCACCGCCGACGGCGTGGGGGCGGGCGCGGTCGGCGCTCCCGACGTGGGGGCTGGTCGTCACCAAGAACCTGGAGCTCCGCAGGCGGCGCGGCCTGATGGTCGCCGTCGTGCTGCTGACCTTCGGGCTGCCGGCCGTGATCCTCGGCATCCGGCTGCTGTTCCACGCGATCGACCCGGCGAGCTACGGGCCGGCGGGGAGCCCCGGCGTCTTCGCCGGCCTCTGCGGCCCGATGGCCGAGTTCGGCTTCATCATCGCCGCCACGCTCGGCACCGCGGCGGGGACCACCGACCTCACCGAAGGGGTCTTCCGCCAGCTCGTGACGACCGGCAGGTCACGCCTCGCGCTCTACCTGGCGCGCATCCCCGCGGGCCTCGCGATCCTCCTGCCGCTCGTCGCGCTCGCCTTCTCGGTGCTCTGCCTCGTGACCTGCTTCGCCGGCATCCCGCAGCGGAACGTCGTCAGCCTTGACGGCGTGTCGGTCCCGGCGCACCTGAGCGAGGGCCAGCTCGAGCGCTGGGTCGAGCAGCACCCCGGGCAGGTCGCGGCGGCGCTGCGCTCCGGGGCGGTGCCGCTGCCGACGAAGGGCACGACGGTCTCGGGCGAGGTCGACAACCTCTACGGTGACTACGTCACCGCCGAGGCGCTGTCCACGGATCCCGCGATCAACGAGATGGTGAAGATCGGGCTGTGGATCGAGCTCGAGGTGGGGGTCGGCTTCCTCGTCGGCCTCGGGCTCGGCTCCCTCATCGGGCAGCGCACGGTCGCCACGATCGCGATGATCGCTCTCGAGATCATCGTCACCCCGATCCTCGCCAATGTCGCGATTCCGTACTTCCTCGACGGGCAGCGCCTCGTCGTCGGCATCGCGATGGACCAGCTCCGCCCCGCGGGGCTCGCCACTGCCCTCGGAGAGCACGTCCGTGGCAGGGTGCTCCTTGGTGGCAGGGGCGTCCTCTCGATCCCGCCGATGCCGACCTGGGCGATGATCTCAGTGATCGCCGGGTGGATCGTCGGCTGGTCCGCGATCGGCGCCTGGAAGATGATGCGCCGCGACGCCTGAGCAACCGCCCGGCCGAGGGCGGGCTCCGCGCCCTCGGGCGGGCGCACGTGATCGCAGAAATAGATCGGCGGGCCGTACACGGTGCAGCGGAGCACCACGCCGACGTGCGAGTCGGCGGCTCCGCCCGCGGCAATTTCTGCAAATTGCGCCTATTCGTGCACGCGCGTAGCTACCGGGTGGGAGGAGGGGCTCGCCTCGCCATGAGAGGGGCCCCGTCGTCGCCTCCGCGATCAGCGGTTCCACGGCGGGGCACTCCGGGCTCGAGCGCCTCGCGAGGGTGATGCTCCCGCTCGTCTGACCGCTCTCCGAACCGACGCGCTGCCGATCACGGGGTCGGCGTCTGAGGGAGCGCTGGCGCCGAGCGACGGGCGCGGCGACGGGCGGCAAAGCGTGCTCTCGGGCCACCCGCCGCGCCGCCTCCGCCGGCGCCGGTGCGCAACGACGGATCGGCATAGGAGCCCGGAGGCTGGTTGACGCCCCGCCCGTCCTGCCACCAGCCGACGGGTGGCTGGTCGTATCGAGCCTTCATCACGACTCCTTTTGCGCGCGCGTGGCGGTGGACGGCCTCTTGCACAAGACGGCGATGCTGTTGTCGCTGAGGGTGGCCATGCCGATGGCCTCCCAGCCCCGCTCGCCGACCTCGTTCAGTCGGTGCACCGCGGGAGAGGCGCCCGGCGCATTGGTCGGAGCCTCGAACTGGGGGAGCGCGACGATCAGGTATTCCCAGGCATCCATCGTGACCTCGTTTCGATCGGGCGCGGCGGGGGCCGGGACGCCGCTCGTCATCGTCTTCGTCCTCTGCCGGAAGCAGCAGCCGCGACCGGGGCCATCGCTACGGCCCGCGGCGCGCCGAACTGCGGGGAGGACCGGCGCGCCGGCACGCCGACGATCTCGGAGAGATCGCCACCGTCGATGGTTTCGCGTTCGAGGAGCAGCCCGACCACGCGTTCGAGGGCCTCGCGATTCGCCCCGAGGAGCGCCATCGCGCCGCTCTCCGCCTCCCGCAGCAGCCTCGCGACCTCCTGGTCGACGGCGCGCTGGGTCTCCTCGGCGTAGGGGCGGCCGGCGAAGGGGTTGTCGCGGCTCGGTCCCTCCGGCCCGTAGCCGACGGGACCGAGCTCCTTTGAGAAGCCCCACTCGCGCACCATGCGGGTGGCGAGCTCGGTCGCGCCGGAGAGGTCGTTCGAGGCGCCGGTCGAAGGCTCGCCGAGCACGAGGATCTCCGCCGCCCGCCCCCCGAGGCGCACCGCGAGGGCGTCGGTGAGGTAGCTCTCGGGATAGAGGTGGCGCTCGGTCTCGGGTAGTTGCTCGGTGACCCCGAGGGCCGCGCCGCGCGGAAGGATCGTGACCTTGGCGACGGGGTCGGCGTGCTCGGAGAGGATCGCGACGAGGGCATGGCCCGCCTCGTGGACGGCGACCGAATGCTTCTCCTCGGGGAGGAGCGCGTTCGACACGTCGCGGCGGCCGATCAGGAGCCGGTCGCGCGCCATGGCGAAGTCCTCCGCTTCGAGCACGTCGCGCCCGGCGCGCACGGCGTTGATCGCCGCTTCGTTGACAAGGTTGGCGAGGTCGGCACCGGAGAAGCCGGGTGTGCCGCGCGAGACCGCGTCGAGGTCGACGTCGCCTCCGAGCTTCTTGTCGTGCCCGTGGATGTTGAGGATCGCCGTGCGCTCGCGCTGGTTGGGGAGAGGGATCTCGACCGTGCGATCGAAGCGGCCCGGGCGGAGCAGCGCGGCGTCGAGTATCTCCGCCCGGTTGGTGGCCGCCATCACGACGACGCTCGTGCCCGGCTCGAAGCCGTCCATGTCCGAGAGGAGCTGGTTGAGCGTCTGCTCGCGCTCGTCGTTGGAGCCGAAGCCCCCCGGCCCCCGCCGGCCGCCGATCGCGTCGATCTCGTCGATGAAGATGATCGACGGGGCGCGCTTACGAGCGTCGGCGAAGAGGTCGCGCACCCGCGAGGCGCCGACGCCCACGAACATCTCGACAAAGCTCGAACCGCTGAGGGCGAAGAACGGGACCCCCGCCTCGCCGGCGACCGCCCTCGCGAGGAGCGTCTTCCCAGTGCCCGGCGGCCCCACCATGAGCACGCCCTTCGGGCCGACGGCACCCGCGGCGGCATAGCGCTGTGGATGTTGAAGGAAGTCGACGACCTCCATCACCTCGGCCTTGGAACCCTCGTAGCCGGCGATGTCGGAGAAGCGGGTCGGCGGACGCTCCTCGTCGTAGAGCTTGGCCTTGGAGCGGCCGATGCCCATGAGCCCGCCGAGGCCGCCGGTCAGCTGCTTGCGGCTCCGACGACCGATCCACACGAAGACGCCGATGAACAGCAGCAGCGGCAGTAAGGAGAGCACGCCGCCCCACGGCGAGGTGGTGCTCGCCGTACCGGTCACTGCCACCTTGTGGGCGAGGAGCAGCGGTGCGAGGGAGGTGTCGTCGAGGGCGGTCGGGAGCTGGGAGGTGTAGGCGCCGTGCCCCTGGAGGAGCCCCGAGACCGCACCGGTCGCGCTGATGCTCGCCGAGGAGACCTTGTCCGCGGTCACCGCGTTGACGAAAGCGGTGAAGTCGAGGTGGCGGGTGGCCGAGGCCTTGTGCCCGGGGTGGAGGATGAGGAGCAGGGTGAGGACGATCCCGAGCGGCACGAGCGCCCCCCGCCAGCGCGGCGGCGGCGGCGGGACCCGTGCCGGCGGCTGCTCGTTCGCCGGGCCGGGCCGCGCCGAGCTCGTGCGGTGCGAGGTCGTCACGAGCGTCGGCCGCCAGCTCCCGCCGGGCGTGCACGGACCCGCCAGAGGTCCTGCATGCCTGTCGGCACGGCGAGTCTCACGTGCCGCTCGTCGCGGGCGCGAGGCGATCGGCGCCCCAGCGGACGGTGCAGCCGTCGCGGCGCATCGTCGCGCTGAAGCCGTAGATCGAGCAGAAGATCGCCCCGGCCGTGAGGGTCCAGCTGGTCGCGGTGCGCTCCAGCACGAAGGCACGGAGCGAAGAGGAGACGAGCAGCCACGCGACGATCCCGGAGTTCACGAGCAGCACCCCGGCCCACATGAGCGAGATGCGGAAGAAGTACTGCCGGACTCGGGGATGCTCGAGGAGCTCGCGGTCAAGTGGACAGAAGTCCTCGGCGAAGCGTTGCACCAGTGGACGACCGACGAGTGCGGTGTACACGAGGACGCACGCGATGAGGACCGTGCCGATGAGGGGTTGCGCGAAGTAGAGGAAGGAGCTGCCGGTGGCGAAGGAGACGGCGGTCCGGACGGTGAGCAGCAGCACGTCGAGCACGAGCACCGTCGAGACCCGGTCGCCACGGATGAGGCGGCGCGCCGCGGCGGCGTAGGACCAGACGAGCGCGGCGACGATCGCGCCCCGCAGCCCGGCGAAGAGGAGAGCGAGGTAGAAGCACGCGAGCGGGGCGAGCACCCCCTCGGCGACGACGGGGATCGCGTGGCGCACCGCGGTCCGTGGGTCGGGCATGTGCACGAGGGTGCTGTCGCGCCCGTCCCGTGAGATCGAGAAGGGACACGTGAGAGAGCCGGCGGGGTTCCCCCGCGAGACGGTGCGCCTCGACGAAAGGGGTCTGCGGCGCGTCAGGGCGTGGCCGCGCGAACAGGGCCATGCCGTCGGGCCACCCGCCCGAGGAAGTTGGCGAAGTCGCCGTGCGGCGGGTCTCCGCTAGGCAGCGCGCTGCTGGAGAGCAGCGTCGGCCTCCACGATCGGCCATCCACGCCGGCGAGCCGCGGATCGCTGTCGCGTAGCGGAACGGCGAAGACCGGCGGAAGGGGTTTCGGGGTACGGCGGGCGAAATCGACGGAGGTAGCCAGCTGCGGTTCGGGGACCGATCCCAAGAGGTCCACCGATCTTCCTCCGGGAGCGGAGGAGCTTGTCGCTCGGGACTGCTGTCGAGCCCAAGTCGTGCCTACGCAAGTTATCGCGGTTCCCCCGGCCGGAAAGGTCGGGGGGGACGGCCTCGCGGGCACCGCGCTTTGGGGCCGACCCCCTCCCGCCGAGTGGTTCGCGATCACCGGCCGGGCGCTCCGGGCCGCTCGACCGCATCAGGAGACTGCCCGCTGTCGGAGTAGGCGACGGGATGGTTGCCACCGAGCTCGACGAAGCGTTCGTTCAGCGCCTGCGCGATCACGTCGTAGTCGTGATCGGCAGGCTCGAGCGCCGCGCTCAGGAAGGCCTCGACCTCGAGCACGCTGCTCATCCCGCCGATCGTGAAGTAGCGGAGGAAGAGCTCGCGATGGGAGAGGCCGAGGTCGCGACGCGCCTGGTCGAGCACAGCGCCGCGGCACTCAGCCATGGGGCACCCCGGCGGCGAGCCCGTCGGACAGTTGACCCCCGGAGCTCGCGACCAGTTCGCTGGCATGCTCGGTGAGCGGCCGACTCGATTTACGGGAGAGGTGCAGGAGGTGTCGGTAGGCCCCGTCCTCGCTCAGCCCCACGCGTTCCATCAGGATCCCCTCGGCGATCGCGATCAGCTCGCGCGAGCGCAGTGCGGCGCGAAACCGCTCCGTGACCTCGCCTCCGGTGAGCTCGGCGGCGGCGCTCAGGATGACCGATGCCTCGGTGGCGAAGACGGCGGCAAGCTCCTGGTCCTTCGGCGTGAACGCAGCCGCGGTGCGCGAGTAGATGTTCAGGGCACCGACCGGTTGCTCGTCCGAAATGAGGGGCGAGGAGAGGATGGCGTTGATGCCGAGCGCCAGTGCGCGGGGGGTGAAGTCTGGCCAGCGACGCTCGCTGTCCAAGCGCTCGATATGGAACCAGCGCCCCTCCTCGGAGGCGGCGACGCAGGGCCCCTCTCCGGTCGCGTACTGGCCGGCATCCATGTCGAGGACGGTCTGGTCGCTCGCCGCGACCGTGGATAGCTGACCGTGGCGGCGGAGCGAGATGCTGACTCCGTCGGCGGCGGCCACGGTGACCTGCGCGAGCGCCACCACCAGTCGCAATGCCGCGTCCACGACATCGGCATCGGCGGAGGCCGCGCTCACTCGCTGCAGGTTGTGACCGAGCTCGGAGCCCTCGAGCATCGTGGCGGTGAGCGGTACGCTCAGCGCCTGCGCCGCACCGAGATGCGGGTCGAGCGCGGCTTCCTCGACGCCGAAGGCGCCGGTGAGCCCGGTGATGTGGAGCAGCCTGCGGACCACCGGTGACGGTGCGCGTAGCAGCAGGTGGCCACCAGAGCCAGCGACACGCTGCACCGCGAGGACTATCGCTCCGAGCCCCCTTGCATCGAGGAAGCTCACCTCGGAGAGGTCGAGGACGACGGTGCGCCGGTCGTCCGCGACAGCGGCATCGAGGAAGCCGCTGAACATCGGAATCGTCGCGAGGTCGAGCTCACCGCGGATGGCGACCACGGCGTCCGTGCCCGGGAAGGTGGCCGCCAATTCGAAGCGCTCGGGCATACCAGCTTCGGTTGGGCCGACGATCGTCACCGGCGTCGCCTCGGGAGGGGCCGGCCGGGAGCGTGCGGAGCCGGGAGCGCCCCCGCGGGCCGCGCCGACCTCGTCGGGGGGCACCGACCGCCGGGGATCGGGCGTGGCGGGCCGCGACCAGGCGATTGCGAAGAGTTGGGCACTGCGAGCCTCCTGGGAAAGCCGGGCAACGCCCAGCCCGAACCCTCGCTGCAGAAGGCAGTGTCAGTGTACGCCCCAGGTGGCCCCATGGTGACGTGGTCGCCCGGGGAGCGAAAGTGAGATGATCGCGCCCGTGCGCGAGACGGCCGCTACCGGAGTGGACCCCACCGTTGAACTCTCCGAGAACGTCGCGCACGTCGCGCGGACACTCTTCGCGGCCGGCAACGTCGCCGACACCCTGAAGGCGATCGTGGACCTCGCGGTCGACAGCATCGAAGGCTGCGAGAGTGCCGGGATCGTCGTGTCCGACACGACGACGGCGAACGCCGCGGTGAGCTCGGACGCGCTCGCGGCGGCGATCGACCTCGCCCAGCTCCGCCTCGACGAAGGTCCCTGCATGGAGGCGATCGCCGGGGGCGTCGTCGTCTACGCCGGTGACCTCCTCGACGAGCAGCGCTGGCCGCGTCTCGCGGCGGAGGCCTCGGCAATGGGCCTTAGGAGCACACTCGCGCTGCGGCTGGAGGGCGACGGCGCGTTCGGAGCGCTCGGCCTCTACAGCCATTTCCCCCTCGCGTTCGGCATCGCGGACCGGGCCAAGGCGCTGATCTTCGCCACGATCGCCGGACTCGCCCTCGCCGCTGCCCATCTGCACGACAACGACGCTCGTCTCGTTGAAGGGCTCCATCAAGCGCTCTCGACGAGGGAGCTGATCGGCCAGGCGCAGGGAATCCTGATGGAGCGCGAGCGGATCACCGCCAATCAGGCGTTCGACATCCTCCGCGTTGCCTCCCAACACCTCAACGTGAAGCTGCGCGAGGTGGCGAGGGAGCTCGTCGACACGGGCGAGACGCCGCTGGGGGAGCCGCCCACGCGCCCGCAGTAGGCCCGGGGCGGGGAGTGGGGGCAGCGCGCGCCCGGCAACCTCCTCGACGGCGACCGCTGCGAGCCGTCGGGCCGCTGAGGATCGAGGGGTGGCGGCCCGCCGCTGAACGCCCAGCGCCCCCGCTACGGCCCCGCCGGCGGTGAGGCGGCGATCGGGAGCTCGAAGCGGATGCCGAAGCCGCCGGAGGCGGGTGCCTCGGCCTCGACCCTCCCAGAGTGCGCTGTTGCCACGGCGCGCACAATCGCCAGCCCGAGACCGGTCCCCTCCGTGCCGGCTGTCCGCCCCTCGCCGCGGTGGAAGGGTTCGAAGAGGGCAGGGAGGGTGGCGGGGTGGATCCCCGCCCCGGTGTTCTCGACCTCGACGAAGGCAAGCGTCGCCTCGCTGCCGGTGCGGACCCGGACGTGCCCGCCACTGTCCCCGTAGCGGGTGGCGTTCTCGACGAGGTTGGCGACCGCGCGCTCGAGCAGCACCCGGTCACCGACGACCGCGGCCGGGGCGTAGTCGGCCTCGACGGTCAGTCCCCGCTCGCGCACCCGCGCCGCCGCGGCGTCGACCGCGTCCTCGGCCGCGACGGCGAGGTCGAAGGGCTCGTCTCCGGCGGTGATGCCGCCCGCCCGCGCGAGTACCAGCAACGCCTCGATGAGCAGCTCGGCCTGCGCGAGGGCGTCGCGCACCTTGCCGGCCATCTGCTCGAGCTGCTCGGGTGTGCGGTCGGCCTTGCCGAGGGTGACGTCGATCGCCGTGCGCATCACGGTGAGTGGGGTGCGCAGCTCGTGGGAGGCGTTCGCCACGAAGGCCCGCTGGTTGGTGAAGGCGGTGTCGAGGCGGTCGAGCATCTCGTCGAAGGTGTCGCCGAGGCGCTTCAGCTCGTCCGCGGGGCCGCCGAGCGCGAGGCGCTCGCCGAGGTGCTCGTGCGAGGCGCGCCGCGCCGCCTCGGTGATCGAGCGCACCGGGCGCAGCACCCGCCCGGCCAACAGGAAGCCGAGCGCCCCCGAGAGCACCGTCGCGACGCCGAGGCCGATCAGCGCCACCTCGAGCAGGGTGTTGAGGGTCGCCGCCCGCTGGTCGGTCGCACCGTTGCGGATGCCGGCGAGATAGGCGTTCTCGCACTTGTTGAAGTTCTGCTGGGTGGCCTTTCCGCCCTTGGAGGGGACCGTGTTGGCCCGGTACTTGCAGGTGACGTCGATCTTCTTCAGCTGGGCCGGGGTCGGCTTGCCGGTGCTGTGCGTGTTGGGCAGCTCGCGGGCGACCAGCCCGTAGGTGAGGCCGAGGAGGAGGGAGCCCGATAGCAGGAAGAGGCCCCCGTAGACGACGGCGAGGCGGGCCCGGACGGTCTGGGGAAGGCGGGGGCGGTGCCCGCCGCGGTCGCTCACGGCAGGCGGTAGCCCTCGCCGATCACCGTCTCGATCGGGTCAGGGCTCCCGAGCTTGCGGCGCAGGCGGCTGAGGGTGACGCTCACGGTGTTGGAGAAGGGGTCGATGTCCTCGCCCCACGCTCCGTCGAGGAGCGCCTCGGCGCTCACGACGGCGCCGTCGGCGGCGACGAGCAGCTCGAGGATGGAGAGCTCCTTCTTGGTGAGGGCGAGGGCCCCGCCGCGCCGGCTCGCCCGCCGCCTTGCGCGGTCGATGACGAGGTCGCCGCGGGCGAGGACCGGGGGGGCCGCCGGGGTGCGGCGGCTGAGGGTGCGGACGCGCGCGACGAGCTCGGCGAAGGCGAAGGGCTTCGGGAGGTAGTCATCGGCGCCGAGCTCGAGGCCGGCGACGCGGTCCTCCACCGCGGCCGCCGCGGTGAGCATCAGCACGCGCGCCCCGGAGCCCCCGGCGACGACGGTCGCGCAGACGGCGTCGCCGTGGACGCCGGGGAGGTCGCGGTCGAGGACGACGACGTCGTAGCGGATGAGGATCGACTTCTCGATGCCGCTCGCACCGTCGTAGGCGACGTCGACGGCGAAGCCGTTGTCCCGCAATCCGTCGGCGATGTCGTCGGCGAGCACCCGATGGTCTTCCACGACGAGGACGCGCACGCCCACATCGTGACGCGTCGGGGGTGACACCCGCCTAACGCGCCGAGCGCCCCGACCGGGGGAGGCAGCACGCTGAGCTGGGCATCCGTGCAGGGCCTCGGCGGAAGAGGCCGCTCGGCTGTTCGGGGCGTGTCACCGCCGCTCCGGTAGATGTTCCGCATGCCCCCGCGCTCCACGCCCATCGCTCCCGGCCGCCGGTCGCTCCTCTTCGCGCTCCTCCTCCTCGCCGCGCTCGCCTGTGGCTGCCGCGGCCCCGCCGCGGCGCCGGTCGCGCACCTCGGGGCCACCTCGACCGCGCCCGCGGCGGCGGCTCAACGGGACGAGATGACCCTCTCGTACACCGGTTGCCTGCGGGCGCACGGCCTCGACGAGCCCGACCCGACGCACCGTGCCGGTCACGCAGGGCTGTCGATCGTCGTCCCGGCGCGCACGGCGGCGAACGCCCCCGCCCTCGATGCCTGTGCGCGTGACATCGCTCCGCTCGTCGCGAGCAAGCAGGCGACGATGGCCAAGCTGCTGCCCACGCTCCTCCCAGCGCTCACCTCCTACGCCGGGTGCATGCGCGCCCACGGCATGCCGGTCCTCGACCCCCGAGCGGACGGCGCGCTCGACACCGGGCCGGTGCGGGGCGTGAACGGCCCGGAGGACCCCGACGCCGCGCCCTTCCGTGCCGCCCATCAGGTCTGCCGCCACCTGCTGCCGAAGGCCTTCTCCGCGCCGTGGGGCTACCGGTGAGCGGCCGCAGCAGGTTCCCGACAGACCCAACAGACCCAACAGAAAGGAGTGGGCGATGACCCACCTCCGGGGGCCGCGCCGCGCCCTTTTCGTCCTGCTCGCGGCGGCGACGGCCGGCGGGCTCGCCGCCGGCTGCGGCTCGTCGCCCCCACCCTCCTCCGGGGTCGCCTCGCTCACCCGGGGCGCGACGGGGGGTGCCGGCGCCACCGCCGAACCGCGCGCCGGGAACTCGGGCGACCAGGCGATGCTCGACTGGGCACGCTGCCTGCGGGCGCACGGCGTGAACGAGCCCGATCCCTACTCACGGCCGGGCCACACCGGCCTGTCGATCGAGGTCCCCACGAGGACGGCCTCGAACGGCGCGGCGCTCGATCTCTGCAACCACTTCATCTCCAAGGTCATCGAGGAGAAGCAGGCCGGTGCGGGTGGCGCCCTCCCGGCGGCGAAGCTGGCGAAGCTCGCGGACTACGCGCGCTGCATGCGCGCCCGCGACGTCCCGATGCTCGACCCGGGCCCCTACGGGCAGCTCAACCTCGGGAACGTAGCCGGGATCACGAGCGCCTTCGGCCGCTACTCGCCGGAGTTCCGGGCCGCCGACAGCGCCTGCCGCCACCTGCTCCCCGCCGGGGTGCACGACGACGGCTCCGGGCCGTGAGGCGCCGCCTGCTCCTCGCGGCGAGCCTCCTCGGCGCGGTCGCGATCGGTGCGATCGGTGCGGTCGACCTGGCCCGCCCCGGCTCGCCGGCGCCCCCGCCGAGCGCCGGCCCGGTGACGACCGCGCTCGTCGAGCGCACCGACCTCACCGCCTCCACGCTCCTCTCGGGGACCCTCGCCTACGCGGGCGCCCTCACCGTGAGCGCGCCGAGCGGGACGACGGCCGCCGACCTCGCCACCGCCGGTGCGGCGGTCTCGACCGCGCAGTCCAAGGTCGCCGCGGACCGCGCCGTGCTCAGCGAGCAGCGGGCGCTCGTGCGGGAGAGCCCCGACCTCGCGTCGAGCGCCGCGGCAGTGACCGGCGACGAGGCCCAGCTGGCGGCGGACCGCGGGCTGCTCGCCCGCGACGAGGGCCTCGGCTGCCCCGCCGCGTCGAGCGGCACCGTCTCCTCGGGGGCGGGCGCGCCAGCGAGCCCCGCCCCCTCCTCGGGGGGGAGCAGGGTCGCCGCCGACCTGCCGTCAGCGACCGCCCCCGCGGCGAGCACGAGCGGCGCCACGCTGACCACCGCCGACGCCGCGACCCTCGCCGGCACGGTCGACCCCGGCGGCGCGACGACGACCTACTCCTTCAGCTACGGCACGACCGCGGCACTCGGCGCGTCGACGCCGACGGCGAGCCTGCCTTCGGGCACTGCGCCGGTCGACGTGACGGCGACGCTCACCGGCCTCTCCGCGGCGACGACCTACCTCGTCGAGCTCACCGCGAGCAACGCGCTCGGGAGCTCGACCGGCCTCGAGGTCACCTTCACCACCGCCGCGAGCTCCTGTGTCGCCGAGGGCCAGGTCGTGAACGGCGACCTGGCGACGCTCGCCGCGGCGCGCGCCACAGCGGCGACGGCGCGCACCACCGCCACCGCCTCGGTCAGCCAGGCAGCGGGCCAGCTGCAGGGCGACGAGGGCGCCCTCAGCGCGGCCGAGGGAGCTCTCGCCGCGCTGCGCGGCGACGCGGCCTCGCCCGGCAGCGTGGCCACGGCGCTCCCCCCGGTGAACGCGACCATCACCCGCGGCGGGACGGTCTACGGCCTCGGCGGCCACGCCGTGGCGCTCTTCTACGGGAGCGTCGTGCTGAGCCGGGCGCTCTACGCGGGGGTCGCCGACGGCCCCGACGTCGCCGAGCTGAACGCCAATCTGGCGGCGCTCGGCTACGCGGCGGGCGCAGGGGGCCACTTCTCTAGGGCGACCGAGGCGGCGCTGCGCGCCTTTGAGGGCGCGCACGGCCTCGCCGTCACCGGCGAGCTGCGCCTCGGTGACGTCGTCGTGGCACCGGGGGCGCTGCGCGTCGGGGCTCTCTCGGTGAGCCTCGGCGCCGCGGTGCAGCCGGGTGCCGCGATCCTCGAGGCCACCTCGACGAGCCGCGTCGCGACGGTGCTCATCGACCCGGCCAACGCCCCGGCGATCTCGGTGGGGGAGGGGGTCTCGATCGTCCTCAACCCGAGCGACCGCACCCCGGGCACCGTGGCCGCCATCGGCCCCGCCCCGCCGGCCGCGACCTCGGGCGGCTCGCCGGGGGCCACGACGGCGATCACCGTCGCCCCCACCGCGCCCGCCGCCACGGGGAGCGCCGTCGGGGTCCCGGTGCAGGTGGCCTTCACCACCGACGCGGCGCGTGGCGTCCTCGCGGCGCCGGTCTCGGCGCTCCTCGCCCTCGCCGAGGGCGGCTACGGCGTCGAGGTCGTGGAGCCCTCCGGGGCGCGACGCCTCGTCGGCGTGCAGACCGGCCTCTACGCGGGCTCGCTCGTGCAGCTCGCCGGCCCGGGGATCGCCGCGGGAACCCGCGTCGTGGTGGCGCAGTGACGGCGCTCGCCCTGCGGGCGGTGGGCAAGGTGCACGGCGGGGCGGCGCCGGCGGTGGCGCTCTCGGAGGTGAGCCTCAGCGTCGGCGAGGGCGAGCTCGTCGGCGTCGTCGGCCCCTCGGGTTCCGGCAAGACGACGCTGCTCTCGATCGCCGGCACGCTCGAGCGGCCGACCTCAGGGGTGGTGGAGATCGCCGGCACCGACGTCACCTCGCTCGCCGACGGGGAGCTCTCGCGCTTTCGCGCCGACCACATCGGCTTCGTCTTCCAGCAGTTCTTCCTCGTGCCGACGCTCAGCGCGCTCGACAACGTGGCGACCGGCCTGCTCTACCGGGGGGTGGCGCCCGCCGAGCGGCGGCGACTCGCGGCCGGCGCGCTCGAGGCTGTCGGCCTCACCGAGCGGGCCACGCACCGGCCGAACGAGCTCTCCGGCGGCGAGTGCCAGCGGGTCGCGGTGGCGCGGGCGATCGTCGGCAGGCCGGCGATCGTCTTCGCCGACGAGCCGACCGGGAACCTCGACTCGCACAGCGGCGCCGGGATCCTCGCGCTCCTCACCGAGCTGCACCGCTCGGGGGCGACGATCGTCGTGGTGACCCACTCGGCGGAGGTGGCCGCCGCGATGCCGCGCACGGTGACGCTGCGCGACGGGCGGGTCGAGTCCGACACCGGCCCCGCCGTGGCGCCGTGGTGAGGGGCCGCGGCCGCCGGCTGCGGGCGGGGGACCTACTCGCGCTCGGGGTCGCGGGGCTGCGCGGCAGGCCGCTCAGGGCGGTGCTCTCGGCGCTCGGGATCGCGCTCGGGATCGCCACGATGGTCTCGGTGCTCGGCATCTCGAGCTCGAGCCGCGCGCAGCTCGTCGCGCAGATCGACGCCCTCGGCACCAACCTCCTCACCGTGACGCCGGGGCAGTCCTTCTCGGGGGCGACCTCGGTGCTCCCGGCGACCTCGACGGCGATGGTGCGCCGCATCGGGCCGGTGCTCGCCGCCTCCTCGATCGGCGCGGTGAACGCCAACGTCTACCGCAACGCCCTCATCCCCGCGGTCGACACCGCGGCGCTCACCGTCTACTCGACCGACCCCCGGCTGGCGGCGACCGTCGAGGCGCGGCTACAGGCGGGGCGCTTCCTCGACGCCGCGACGACGCACCTCCCCGCCGCCGTGCTCGGCGCGGACGCCGCGCAGGTGCTCGGGATCGACCGCGTCGGGGTCGGGTCGGTGTGGCTCGGCGGCCACGACTTCGCGGTGATCGGCGTCCTCTCGCCGGTGACCCTCGCCCCCGAGCTCGACCGCGCCGCGCTCATCGGCCTCCCCGTCGCCGAGCGGCTCTTCGGCGCGCAGGCGAACCCCACCGAGATCTACGTGCGCGCCGCCCCGGCGGCGCTCGCCGCGGTCGCGAACGTCCTCCCCGCGACCGCCGAGCCGGCTTCCCCGCAGAACGTCGCGGTCGCCGACCCGACCGACGCCCTCGTCGCCCGCGCCGATGCCACCGCCGCCTTCCAGGGGCTCTTCCTCGCCCTCGGCGGCGTCGCGCTGCTCGTCGGTGGGGTCGGGATCGCGAACGTCATGGTCATTTCGGTCCTCGAGCGCCGCTCGGAGGTAGGGCTGCGTCGCGCCCTCGGGGCGACGCGCGCCCACATCGGCGCGCAGTTCGTCGCCGAGTCCGCGCTGCTCGCCGTCGCCGGCGGCGCCACCGGGGCGCTCGTCGGCAGCGTCGCCACCTCGCTCACCGCGGCGGCGCGCCACTGGAGCACGGTCGTCCCCTTGGCGACCCTCGGCGCCGCCGTCGGCCTCGCGCTCGCGATCGGCGTCCTCGCCGGCGCCTACCCGGCGCTGCGCGCGACCCGGCTCTCCCCCTCCGAGGCGCTGCGCGCGCTGTGAGGCCAGCGCTGCGGCGTTCAGGCGGCCGGTGCCTGCTGGACGTCGCGCCTGCTCACGGTGAGGTAGCCGACGACAAGGGCGATCGCGCCGAGGAGGACGAGGCTCACCCGCCCGTCGCCGAGGCCGAGGCCGCCGACGCTCTTCGGCTTGCCGACCGCGTCCGCCGAGGAGGCGCCGAGGGGGCGGGTGAGCACGTAGGCCGCCCAGAAGCTCACGACAGCGTTCGCCCTGAAGAAGCGGTAGGCGACGGCGGGGACGAGCAGCAGGCCGGCGAAGAGCGCCGCCGAGCCGAAGTAGCCGAGGTGGCCGGTCGTCGCCGCGAGGTCGCCGACCGCCGTCCCCGCGGCGAAGGTGGCGACGACCGCCGCCCAGTAGAAGGCCTCCCGCCGGGGGGCGTCGATCGAGTGGATGGAGAGCGTGCGCTCGGTGCGCGACCAGGCGAGGAAGACGACGGCGAGGGCGAGCGCGTAGAGGGCGCTCGACACGGCGTAGGGGACGTGGAAGCCGACGTGCAGCACGTCGGCGGCCATCGTCCCGAAGACACCGACCATCACGACGGCGAGCCAGTAGGCCCAGGCGACGTAGCGGTGGCGGGTGAACTGGATCGAGAGAGCGGCGACGAAGCCCACGAAGCCGAGGCCGACCGCGGCGACGGGCGCCATCGCGTGCACCAGGTAGTCCGAGGTGGACTCGCCCATCGCCGTCGACAGCGCCTTGATCACCCAGAAGAAGGCGGTGATGCGCGGCACGCGCAACAGGGCGGCCGGAGGGTGGCGGTGCAGCGGCGGCGTCACCACTGCCCCGCGACCATCGTTACATCCTAGAGACGGCCTGGTAGAGGTGTCGTAACACGTTTGCGCGAATGGGTCGCACGCGGCCGAACGGCCGGCGGTGCAGCGCAGGAGGCAGGAGAAGGGGATTACCGCCGCCGGCGGGGCGCACCCGGCCGGCGGAATGGGATGGCCATGTCAGCAAGTCGACACATCCGGTGGGTGGCGACGGGCTCGGCGGTGATGGCGCTCGGCCTCGCGGCCGCGGCGGTCCCGGGCGCCGCGGCACAGCGGGCGATGGTGAAGAAGTAGAAGCCGCTGCACCGCGTCGCGCCCTACCTCCACCAGGTGGCGACGGTGGCCTTCGCCTCGGCTACATCGCCGACCGCACCAACGCCGGGATCGACGCCGTGAGCACCACGAGCGACGCCTTCGGGGGCGTCGTCGGTGCGGGCGCCTTCGTCGGCGCGACGCCGACCGTCACCGCGGCCCAGAAGGCCGCCTGCGGCTCCTCGGTCGCGGGGCCAAACGGGTCCTCTCGCTCACGGTGAACGGCTCCAGCCAGGTGTGGGGGACCGACGGGGTCTCGGCCACCTCGCCGGTCAGCAGCGTCAAGGTCTTCACGATGAGCTCGGGCACCTCCGGCACGCTCGCGGCGACGATCCCGACCGGCAACGCGACCCTCGGCACGACGGGCACCTGCCGCGCCGACGAGGTCGCCTACGACCCGACCGACAGCCTGTTCATCGTCGCCAACGACGCCGACAACCCTCCGTACGTCTCGCTCATCTCGGTGAACGCCAACCCGGCGAGCGACGCCGTCGTCGCGCAGATCAAGTTCCCGAACGCGACGGGCGGCATCGAGCAGGCGGTCTTCGACGCGAAGACGGACCTGTTCTACGTGAACATCCCCGGCGTCGAGCTGGCGGTGATCGACCCGACGACGAAGTCGCTCTCGACCTCGTACCCGCAACCGAACTGCAAGAGCTCGGGCCTCACGCTCGACCCGACGACCCAGCAGCTGCTCGTCTCGTGCAGCATCAACCCCCAGGGCTCGATGCTGATGGACGCGCGGACCGGCGCGGTCCTCGCCCGCTTCCCGCAGGTGAGCGGTGCCGATGAGATCTGGTACGACACGGGCACTAACGACTTCTACCTCGGCGCGAACCGCATGACCTCGGACGGCTACGTGACCGGCATCCCGACGCCGGTGATCGGCGTGATCTCGGCCGGCGGCACGCGCCAGGTGCCGCGGGCGACCTGGCTGCAGAACTTCGCCACCGGAGGGACCACGACGAACACCCACTCGGTGGCCGTCGACCCGACCAATCACCAGGTCTTCGTCCCGGTGGCGGGCGTCGGGGTAGCGGTGCTCGCGAAGACACCATCGACGACGGGGCTGTAGCGGTTCCACCCCTCCCGGCCGGACCCCGGTGGGGAGGGTGCCCCGCCTACTGGCGGTAGTGCTCGACGACCTCGGCCGGGCGCTCCTCCTCGGCGTTCGGGTCCTGCCCGAACTCCTCGCGGGCCTGCCGGCGACGGAGGAGGTCCCAGCACTGGTCGAGCTGGACCTCGAGCGCCGCGATGCGCTCCCGCTCCTCGTCGCCGAGTCTGTGGCCGGTGGCGTGCGAGCGGAGCTCGTGTTCCTCGGCGACGAGCTCGGTGATGTGCTGCACCACGTCGTGATCGTCCATCGTTCTCCCTCTTCTGGGTGGCCCCGGGGCTCAGCTTGCCTCGACGAGCCCCTTCATCGCTGCCAGCATCGCCTCCCAGTTGCCGCGGGCGTGCTCGGCCCCCTCCTCGCTCGCGTTCCCGCCCTGGCTGAGGCGCACCGTCGTCCGCCCCTCGGCCTCGAGGAGTTCGTAGCCCAGCACGTGGCGCGCCCCGTCGGCGGCCGCGCCGCTCGAGTGCGTGAGCTTCAGAAAGCGCGGCGGGCCGATCTCGAGCACCTCGCCGCGGCCCTCGAAGGGCTTGCCCTCCCAGTCGCCGTGCCAGACGACGGGGTTCCCTGGCTTCCAGTCGGACTCCACCTCCGCCCCGAACATGTAGCGCATCACCTGCTCGGGGTCGACGAGCGCCTGCCAGACCCGCGCCGCGGGCGCGTCGATCTCGACCTCGACGACAGCGATGTGATCGGCCACGGGACCTCCTCGCGAACACCGTCGCCCCCGGTTTTAGCCATTTCCGCGCACCTCGCCGACGCGGCGACGCGCCGCCGCCCCGTCGCGCGTCGGGCGGCGGCGGTCGTGGCGGTGCCCGCCGGGCGGGGGAGCGGCCGGCGGCGGGCCGGCGGCGCGGGGAACGGGCTGTTCAGGCGTCCCGGCGGGTGAGCAGCACGCCCCCGATCACGAGCGCCGCCAGCGCGTAGCCGCAGAGGATCGCGAAGCCGACCCAGGGCGTGAAGGCGTGCGGCGAGGGGAACTGGTGGTAGGCGGTGATCTGGTCACCGATGTGCGCCGGCAGGTACTCCCGGATCGTCTGCTGGAGCGGCTGCGGCAGCGCCCCGTTGATCAGCGGGAAGATGAGCAGCACGCCGACGAAGGCGCTGATCCCACCGGCGGTGTGGCGGATCATCGTCGCGATCCCGAGGGCGAAGAGCCCGAGGACGGTGAGGTAGAGGCCGGCGCCGACGACCGCCCGTAGCGCCTGCGGGCTGCCGAGGCTGGTGTGCGGCGTCGGCGCCTTGAGGAGCGCCTGGCCGAGGAAGTAGGCGACGAAAGCGACGACCTCAGAGACGACGAGCGCCACCGCCCCGAAGACCCCCGCCTTCGCGGCGAGCACCTTCCAGCGTGCGGGCGCCGCCGACAGCGTGGCGCGGATCGTCCCCGTCCCGTACTCGGCGCTGATCGCGAGCACCCCCAGGATGCCGATCACGAGCTGGCCGAAGGCGACGCCGATGAGGCTCGTCTGGGTCGGGTCGAAGCCGATCTTCGAGCCCGGGTCCATCGTCGCCCAGTGGGCCGTCGTCTCCGCGGTGGCGATCGCCGAGAGGCCGACGCCGAGGATGATGATGAGCCCGAGGGTCCACATCGTCGAGCGCACGGTGCGCAGCTTGGTCCACTCCGAGCGGAGGAGGTCCATCATCGAGTAATGGGCGGCGACCGGCGCGGGCGCGACGACCGGGGGGGCGGTGTCCATCGTGGTCACGGTCATGCCGGTGCTCCTGTCGTCTCGCCGTGGTATTCGACGCTCTGTTCGGTGAGTTCCATGAAGGCCTCCTCGAGGGAGGCCGACTGCGGGGCGAGCTCGTGGAGGGCCACCCCGAGGGTGAGGGCGAGCTGGCCGATCTCGGCCGCGGGGAGGCCCCGCACCGTGAGCGAGCCGTCGTCGTCGAGGTTTGTCGTCGCGCCGGCGCGATCGATCGCCTCGCGCAGCCGCGCGGGCTCGGCGGAGCGGACCCGCACGTAGCGGGCCGAGCTCTGCGCGGTGAGGTCCTCGACCGAGGTCTGGGCGATCAGCTTGCCGCGGCCGATGACGATCACCTCCTCGGCGGTGAGGGCCATCTCGCTCATCAGGTGGCTCGAGACGAAGACCGTCCGCCCCTCCCTTGCGAGGCCCTTCAGCAGGTTGCGGACCCAGCGGATCCCGTCCGGGTCGAGGCCGTTCACCGGCTCGTCGAACAGCAGCACCCCCGGGTCGCCGAGCATCGCCGCGGCGATGCCGAGGCGCTGGCCCATGCCGAGGGAGAACTTCCCGGCGCGCTGGCCGGCGACGGAGCTGAGGCCGACCATGTCGAGGCACTCCTCGACGCGGCTGGCCGGCAGGTGGTTGGCCTGGGCGAGCATCAGCAGATGGTTGCGGGCGCTGCGCCCGGGGTGGATCGCCTTGGCCTCGAGGAGGGCGCCGACCTCGCGCAGCGGCCAGCCGAGGTCGCGGTAGTGCTGGCCGTTCACCGTGACGTCGCCGCCGTTCGGCATGTCGAGGCCCATCACCATGCGCATCGTCGTCGACTTGCCCGAGCCGTTGGGCCCGAGGAAGCCGGTCACGATGCCCGGTCGGACCTCGAAGCTCAGGTCGCTCACGGCGACCTTCTCGCCGTAGCGTTTCGTGAGCGCTTTCGCCTCGATCACTGCTCCTCCTCCCGCGGCCGGCCACGTTGGCCCGCCGTGTGATCCCATCGTCGACGATCGCGCCGCGCCCGTCATCGGCCGCCGGTCGCTCTGTCCCGTACCACCAGGGGAGGGTGCCGGCGCAACAGGGGGAGGCAGTGTACGACCAGCGGTGTACGGCGGCCGCGACCGGAGGCCGACGACGGGCGGGCCCGCCGTCAGTAGCGTCACGAGGATGGGGTCGGTGCAGGAGAGCGAGCTCGGCCTGCGGCCGCCCTTCCTCCACCGCATCCGCCCGGCGCAGCTGCAGCGTGCCGACTTCGCGCTGGCGTTGCTCTTCTTGTTGGCGACGGTCCCGCACATCACGAACAACGGGGACCGCCGCGTCGGTCCCGCCGGGGCGCTGCTGCTGCTCGCGCTCGGCGCCGCGGTCCCGGTCGCGATCCGCCGCCGAGCGCCGATCGCGGCGCTCGTCATCGCCACCGCCTCGCTCTCGATGGCGACGGGGCTCGGCGCCTCCTTCGCCCCCGATCCGCTGATCGCCCTCCCGATGTACCAGGTCGCCGCCGTGAAGGGGCGCCGGGAGTCGCTGCCCGCGCTCGCGCTCTCGGGGGTCGCCCTGCTCGTCGCCTCGGGGATCGGCCTCGCCCACCACCCGGCGATGGGGGACTCCACCTTCAGCGTCCTCGTCTCGGTCGCCGCGTGGTTCGTCGGCGACAGCGTGCGCGTGCGCCGCGCCTACACCGCCGGCCTCGCCGGACAGGCCGCGCAGCGGGCGAGCGAGGCGCTCGAGCGCGCGCAGCGCGGTGTCGCCGAGGAGCGGCTGCGGATCGCGCGCGACCTGCACGACGTGGTCGCGCACAGCCTCTCGGTGATCGCGGTGCAGTCCGGCGTCGGCCGCCACGTCATCGACAGCCAGCCCGAGCAGGCCAAGGCGGCGCTCGCCGCGGTCGAGACGACGAGTCGTGCGGCGCTCGGCGAGCTGCGACGGATGCTCGGGATCCTGCGCCGCGACGGCGTAGACGGCCCCGAGCTCGCCCCCGCGCCGGGAGTGGGTGACCTGGACGAGCTGGTGGAGGAGGTGCGCGGCGCCGGGATCCCCGTCGAGCTCCTGGTCGGCGACGGCGTCGCGGGCTCGCTGTCCCCCGCGCTGCAGCTCTCGGTGTACCGCGTCGTCCAGGAGGCGCTGACCAACGTCGTGAAGCACGCCGGGCCCGCGAATGCCCGCGTCGAGCTGCGTCGCGAGGGCGACGACGCGGTGGTGGAGGTGCTCGACGACGGCTTCGGCAACTCGCTCAAGTGGCCGGTCGCCAGCGACCTCGAGCACCACGGCATCGTCGGGATGCGCGAGCGCGTCGCCGCCTACGGCGGCGCGATCGAGACCGGCCCGCGCCCCGAGGGCGGCTTCCGGGTGCTCGCCCGTCTGCCCGTCGGGGGGGCGCCGCAGTGACGAGCAGCGTCCTCGTCGTCGACGATCAGGCGCTCGTGCGCGGCGCCTTCACGGTGCTCGTGAACTCGGCCGAGGACCTCGTCGTCGTCGGCGAGGCGGCCGACGGCGCCGAGGCGGTGCGGATCGCCGGGGAGCGCCGCCCGGACGTGGTGCTGATGGACGTCCGCATGTCCGAGATGGACGGCATCGAGGCGACGCGCCGGATCGTCTCGGCGGCGGGCGGGGAGACGACGCGGGTCCTCATCCTCACCACCTTTGACCTCGACGAGTACGTCTACGAGGCGCTGCGGGCGGGGGCGAGCGGCTTCCTCCTGAAGGACACCCCGCCGGCGGACCTGCTCGCCGCGATCCGCATCATCGCCGCGGGGGAGGGGCTGCTCGCGCCGAGCGTGACCCGCACGCTGATCGAGGAGTTCGCCCGCCGCCAGCCCCCCGAGGCGCGGGACTGCCCGGTCCTCGACGCGCTCACGCCCCGCGAGCGCGAGGTGCTCGTGCTCGTCGGCCGCGGCCGCTCGAACAGCGAGATCGCCGGCGAGCTGCACATGAGCGTCGCCACCGCGAAGACCCACGTGAGCCGGCTGCTCGCGAAGCTCGGCTCCCGCGACCGCGCGCAGCTGGTGGTCGTCGCCTACGAGTCGGGGCTGATGTCGGTGCACGGCGCCGGTGAGCCCGCCCAGTAGGCGGGAGGCGGTCAGCCGGTGCGGCGGCTCAGTCGGGGTTGGCCGCCGCCCACTGCGTCATCAGCTCCAGGCGGTTGCCCGCTTCCCGCAGGCGCTTGCTCGTCGTCGCGAGGTCGTCGACGGCGCGCGCCTCGACGGGGCCGCCGCCCCGCTGAGAGTGCGCCTCAGCGGGGCGGCCGGAGGCCGTCGACGATCATCGGCAGCAGGCGGGCGCTCTGCTGTGAGGTGAGGGCGGGGTTGGTGCACATCGAGCCCATCAGCTGGAACAGATCGGTGCCCTCGATGTCGGTGCGGGCGACGCCGGCCTCCTGCGCGCGGCGGAGGATCTCGGCGACGGCGGCGTCGATCCGCTCGCGCGTCCCGACCCGCAGCTCCGGGTGCTTCTCGAAGGCCTCCTGAAGCTCGTTGATGAAGGTCCGCTTGCCCTGCGCATAGCGCACGAAGGCCTCGAGGAAGCTGACGAGGGCCTCCCAGGGCTCGAGGTTGGCCTGGGCTTTCTCGGCGGTGACGATCAGCGCGTCGACGTCGCTCTGGTAGACGGCCTCGACGAGGTCGATGCGCCTGGGGAAGTGGCGGTAGAGGGTGCCGACCCCGACGCGCGCCTCTTTGGCGATGGCGTCCATCGAGGCGCCCCCGCCCTCACGTGCGAACACCTGCCTCGCGGCGGCGACCAGCCGGTCGTAGTTCCGGCGGGCGTCCGCCCGCATCGCCTTGCCGCCCTCTTCCTCGCGCATCCTTCCCCACCTCGCTTCGCAGGCCCGACGGGCCGCTCCCCGGATTTCTTTTCCCCGGGTGTTGCTAAACGGAGGGGCCCTCCGTATAGTAATCGGAGGAAGCTTCCGCTTAGCCACAGAGTAACAGCGGAAAGGTCGATGTCAATGCCGAGCAGCACCCTTCTCGAAACGCGCGCAGCAGCCAAAACGCCGCCCGACAGCGGTGCATTCCGCTCCGACTCGCGCTCCGGCGCCCACCCCCGCCTCTTCCTCGTCACGATCCTCACGGCGCAGCTGATGGCGACCCTCGACGGGACGATCGTGAACGTCGCCCTGCCGCACATCCAGCGCGGCCTCGGCTTCTCGAGCACCGGGCTGTCGTGGGTGCTGAACGCCTACATCCTCGCCTTCGGCGGCCTCCTCCTCCTCGGGGCGCGCGCCGGCGACCTGCTCGGCCGCCGCCGCACCTTCCTCCTCGGGATCGGCCTCTTCTCGGTCGCCTCGCTGGCGGGGGGCTTCGCCACCGACGGCACGACGCTGCTCGCGGCGCGCGCGCTGCAGGGCGCGGGCTCCGCGCTCGCCGCCCCCTCCGCGCTCGCGCTCCTCACCCAGGTCTTCTCCGAGGGGCGGGAGCGGGTACGGGCACTCGGGCTGTTCACCACGATGGCCGCGGCGGGCGGGGCCACCGGCCTCGTCGCCGGCGGCCTCCTCACCGAGTGGGCCTCCTGGCGCTGGGTGATGTTCGTGAACGTGCCGATCGGGGTCGCGGTGCTCTTGAGCGGGCGCATCGTCCTCTCCGAGACGCCCCGCCGCACCGGCCGCTTCGACCTCGGCGGCGCCCTCAGCTCGACCCTCGGCATGACCGGCCTCGTGCTTGGTCTCGTCGAGGCGGCGAGCCAAGGATTCACGAGCCCCTCGAGCGTCGTCCCACTCGTCGCCGGGGCGATGCTGCTGCAGCTGTTCGTCGCCCACGAGCGGCGCGTCGAGGAGCCGATCCTGCCGCTGCGCCTCCTCGCCCACCGGGCGCGCAACGCCGCCAACCTCGCCCGCGGCCTCGTCTTCGCAGGGATGTACGGGATGTGGTTCTTCCTCTCGCAGTTCCTCCAGGACCTGCAGGGCTACTCGCCGCTGCGCACGGGGGTGACGTTCCTCGCCCTCCCCGCCTCGGTCTTCGTCTCCTCGCAGCTCACGAGCCGGGTCCTCTCCGACCGCCTGAAGGCGCGGACGCTGATGCTCGGGGGCATTGGCCTCGTCGCGGCCAGCCTCGTCGCGGCGAGCCGCCTGCACGTCGGCGCCTCGCCGCTCGAGGCCCTCGCGAGCCTCGTCGTCCTCGGCCTCGGGTCGGGCACCTCGCTCGTCTCGCTCACCTCGGCGTCCCTCACCGACGTCGAGCCCGCCGACGCCGGCGCCGCCTCCGGCCTCGTGAACGCCGCCCAGCAGATCGGCGCCGCCCTCGGCCTCTCCGGCCTCGTCACGGTCTTCGGTTCGGTCACCCACCACGCACAGCTCAGCCAGGCGGCGGGCACCGTCCTGTCGGCGCCGGCGCGCGCCACGCTCATCCATGGGATCGACGTCACCTTCACCGCCGGCCTCGCCTTCGCCCTCGTCGCCCTCGCCGTGGTGCTGGTCGCGCTGCGGCCGGCGAGGCTCCCGCGCGGCGGGCGGGCCGACCTCGGAGGCGAGCTGCTGGTGGAGGGCTGACGTCCCCATGGCCCGCGGGGCGTGCCCGCGGGCCCATGGGCGGCGGGACGTGCCCGCGGCCCATGGGCTACTCGGCGAATGCCTGGCGGAGGCGCACCGCGACGAGCTTCTCGACGAGGGCCTCGGGGAGCGGTTGGTCGATCGGGAAACGCAGCGCCCCGGTCGAGAAGGTGTAGTCGGTGAGGTCGTCGGCGAGCACCGGGAAGACCGAGCCGCTGTGCGGCAGGTAGCTCAGGTGCCGCGTGAAGGCGGCGAAGCCGGCGACGGTCTTGCCCCGCAGCCGGAAGGCGGGCAGGCCGTAGGAGATGCCCTCCTCGGCGTCGGGGAGGAGGCGCCGGAGGCTCTCGCGGAGCGCGGCGAGGGTCGCCCGCTTGGGCTCGTCGAGGCTCGCCAGGTAGGCGTCGATCTCCTCGCGGGCCACGCAGCGATTGTCGAGCCGCCGCCGACTGCGGTCAAGGGCTCGGTTGACGGGGGCCCGCCGGTGGTGGAGCGTGTCAGCGAAGACGACGGACGGAGGTGCGCGGATGCAGCGGTCGGTGCTGAGGCAGGTGGACCCGACGGCGGTCGCCACCAATGCGGAGCTGCTCATCTCGGCGGACTCCCACGTCGACGAGCCTCCCGACCTCTGGGCGACACGCCTCCCGGCCGACCTTCGCGACGCGCTCCCTCCGCTCCCGGACCGTTCCGGGGACCTGCCCGGCGCGACCGATCCGGCGGACCGCCTCGGCGTCATGGAGCGCGACGGAGTGAGCATGGAGGTGCTCTATCCGACGCTCGGGCTCACCCAGTACAAGCTGACCGACGCGCACCTGCAGCGCGAGTGCTTCCGGGTCTACAACGACTGGATCGTCGAGTACTGCGCCGGCACCCCGGGACGCCTCGTCGGGGTGCCGATGATCTCCGCCTACGACATCGACCTCGCCGTGAAAGAGCTCGAGCGCACCACCGCGGCGGGGCTGAAGGGCGCCCTCCTCTGGCACGTCCCTCCGGATGGCCTCGAGTACACGACGGGCCACTACGACCGGCTGTGGGCCGCGGCCGAGGAGATGGCGGCGCCGATCAACCTCCACATCCTGTCGGGCTTCAGCTACTCGAGCCGCCAGCGGATGCGCGGCATCGAGCAGTTCCGCGGCAGCGTCGAGTACAAGGTGATGGACGCCATCCACGGCCTCTTCGACTTCCTCTTCTACGGCACCCTTGACCGCTTCCCCCGCCTGAAGCTCGTGCTCGTCGAGTTCGAGATCGGCTGGATCCCCTGGATCCTCCAGCAGTGGGACTACTACGCGCGCCGTCACGGGGAGATGAACGGCCTCGAGCTGAGCGCTTCGCCGAGCGAGCTCTTCGAGCGGCAGGTCTACGCGACCTTCGTCAGCGACGAGGTCGGCTCGCACCACTTCCCGCACGGCTGGGGGGTGCGCAACTGCATGTGGTCGAACGACTTCCCCCACGGCAACAGCAGCTGGCCGAACTCCCGCCAGGTGATCGACCGCGACCTCGGTGGCCTCGCCCCCGAGGTGCTGCGGCGGATCCTCTCCGAGAACGTCACCGAGCTCTACGGCCTCGAGGCGCCACCCCCGATCGGGGGCTGAGTGCCAGCGGCGGGCCGCTCGCCCAAGGCCACGGGGCCGTCGTTGCGCGCTACGGCCCGGTGTTGCCGACGTAGAGCGCGGCACGGCGCGAAAGCAGAGGGGTGGCTCACTGAGCTCCTCCAGGTAGTGAGCCGTCCAGCCGGCGACGCACGCGATCGTGGAGATCGCGAGCCCCGAAGAGCGGTCCATGTTGACGGCGAAGGCGAGCGCCGCGAGCGAGAAGTCGATGCTCCGGTCAGGCCGGCTCGCGCGGAACTCCCGGCTCGGTGCCGCCTTCGCGCTCGGCTTCCTTGTCCCCGGGCGGGGCCTCTTCTCCCGCGTCCCCGGGCGGGGCCTCTTCTCCCGCGTCCCCGGGCGGGGCCTCTTCTCCCGCGTCCCCGGGCGGGGCCTCTTCGGCCTCGGGATCGGGGCTCTCCGGCTTCGGCGGCGGCTCTGGCTGAGGAACGGTCATACCGCCTCTATTACCCCGTCGCGCCCTCCTCCATCTCGTCCGGCGCGCTCGGGCGGGCGTCGAGGCGGTAGCGGGCGTACGCGGGCATGAAGCGGGCGATCGCGAGCACGCCGAGGATGCAGCCGAGCCCTCCCGAGACGATCGAGAGCTGTGCGTTCGAGAGCGCCGCGACGAAGCCGGCCTCAGCGTTGCCGAGGCGGCCGATCTGCACCGAGATGCTCTGCAGCGAGGTGAGCCGCCCGCGCAGGCGATTGGGCGTCTCGGCCTGGAGGATGGTGTTGCGCATCACCGCCGAGACGGCGTTCCCCCAGCCCGCGATGGCGAGCAGCGCGACTCCCGCGGCGAGCCACGGGACGAAGCCGAAGGCGGCGATCGCAAGCCCCCAGACGACCACCGCGATCAGCACCGCGCGCCCCTGGTAGCGGACGCGCTGGGTCCAGCCGCTCACCGTCGCGCCGAGGAGCGCGCCGATCCCTGGCGAGGCGGTGAGGAGGCCGAAGGTGCGCGCCCCGCCGTGGAAGTGGACAAAGGCCATGTAGGGGAAGAGCGAGGTCGGCAGGCCGAGCAGCGTCGCGTTGATGTCCGCGAGGAAGCAGGCCTGGATCACCTGCCGGCGCTTCAGAAAGGCGAAGCCCTCGGCGATCGACGACAGGCTGAAGCGACCGCCTGCCGCGCCGAGGGCGGGGAGCCGCAGCACCGAGCGCGTCGCGGCCAGCGTCACCGCGACGTCGATCCAGTAGACCGCCGCGATGTCGTGGGAGAAGGTGGCGATGAGCACCCCGGCGATCGCGGGCCCGGCGACCTGCCCGAGCTGGGAGAGCGCCTGGCGGAGGACGTTCGCGGCGATGTAGGAGTCGCGGTCCACCAAGGTGATGAGCACGGCGGTGCGCGTCGGCGTGTCGATGCCGGTGAGCGCCCAGGTCGCCCCGGAGCAGACGTAGAGGGGCCACAGCGCCGGGTGCCCGCCGAGGGCGTTGAGCGCGAGGGCGACGCTTGAGACCGACAGCAGCAGCGCGGTGACGACGAGGAGGCGCCGGCGGTCGACGGCGTCGACGATCGCCCCGCCGAAGACCGGCGTGATCACGCCGGGCACGACCTGCGCCACGCTGATCAGGCCGACCGCGACGTTGGAGCGCGTGAGGATGAAGACCTGGTAGACGACGGTGGTCACCGTGAGCCAGGTGCCGAACTGACGGAGGCCGAAGCCGACCCACAGCCGGCGGAAGTCGGGGAAACGCCGGAGCGGCCCGAGGTCGACGAAGATCGATGCGGCGACTGCGCTCTCCTCTTGGACGGGCACCCCTCGGCCGAGCGGAAGGTATCAGCCCCCCTCTGGGCGTGGAGGGTGCACCGTGGCACGCCGTGGGGCGGACGGATACGGTCGAACCCATCGGGGCGCGGCGGTCCCGGCCCGAGCCGACGACGGGAGCCCGCCGCCGGGCGCTGCACCTTCACGATCGGAGCGAGACTCCCTCCATGATCCGCCTCGCCACCCGCGACGACCTCGGCGAGCTCGTCGCGATGATCCGCGAGCTCGCGCACTTCGAGCGCGCCCTCGAGGAGGTGGAGATCGACGAGGCGATGCTCGGACGGGCGCTCTTCGGCGAGGAGCCGGCCGCCTTCGCCCGGCTCGCGCTCGTCGACGGGAGTTTCGCCGGGATGGCGATCTACTTCCGGAGCTTCTCCACTTGGACGGGACGGCCGGGCATCTGCCTCGAGGACCTCTATGTCCGCCCCGCGCACCGTGGCCGCGGCGTGGGCCGGGCGCTGCTCGCCGAGCTGGCGTGCCTCGCCGTCGCCGAGGGGTGCCCGCGGCTCGAATGGTCGGTGCTCGACTGGAACGCGCCCGCGATCGCCTTTTACCGCTCGATCGGCGCGCTCCCAATGGAGGAGTGGACCCGCTACCGCCTCGCCGGCCTCGCGCTCGCGGCGTTCGCGGCCTCGGGCTGACCTGCGGCGGCGGCGCCCACCGGGGCCTCAGGGCGCGGCGTGCTCGAAGTTGAATATCCAGTGCACCCCGAAGCGGTCGAGGCAGCTCCCCCACGTCGCGCCCCAGAACATGTCGGCAAGCGGCGCGAGGTCGGTCGAGCCCTCCGAGAGTGCGTCGAAGAGGCGCTCGGTCTCCTCACGGCTGTCGGGCTCGACGTTGATCGTCGTGTTGTTGCCGATCCGCAGCTCGTGGCCCATCGACTCGAGGATGTCGGTGCCCATGATCACGTGGCCGGCGAGGATCGGGAGCGCGACGTGCAGCACCTTCTGCTGCTCGTCCTCGGAGAGCTTCGGGGCGTCGTCGCCCGCGGGGATGTCGGCCCATCCGCCGGATCGGTGCGACGTAGTCCGTGCCGAAGACGCCCTTGTAGAACTCGAAGGTCTCCTCAGCGTTGCCGTCCAAGTTCAGGTAGTCGTGACCCGCACCATCGTCGCCCTCCTCGGCTCGGTTGTCCTAGATCCCCATCGCCTCTTCGTAGGCTTTGCGCACCTCGGGGGGCTGGCCGGCGTAGAAGGCGAAGTAGTCGTCGGCGGGGCGCGGCGAGTCGGGGCGCTGCTCGCGCCGCTGCAGCCACTCCTTCTTCGGCAGCCCCTTCTCCATCAGCAGCCGCCGGTCGTCCGGCCAGCGGACGGGGGAGTTCTTCTCCGGGTCGCGGACGATGCCCATCGGGTCGCGGCCCTCGGCGATGGCCGCGAGGTCCGAGAGCAGCTGCTTGCGGAACATCCGCACGCCGAGGTCGCTCGCGCCGAGGTGCTCGTTCTCGCGGTCCGCGAGCCTGCCCTGGCCGACCCAGGCGATCGTGTCCTGGTTGATGACGTGGGTGTTGATCCAGCGCCCCGTCACCGGGTCGGTGATCTCGGCGTACCAGTGGGGGATCTTCTCCTGCACGTAGGGGCGCTGCTCGAGGGGCACGGGCTCGTAGCTCCAGACCACCGAGAGGGTGTGCGTGTCGTCGACCGGCACCCGGTACTCGAAGTGCGTGCCGCCCGGCATGAACAGGTTCGGCATCATGTGCAGGCGCGGCTGGGTCCAAAGCGGCGAGGTCTCGTCGGTGTTCTCGAGGATCCGCTTGTAGCCGAAGCCGTACTCCCACTCGTCGATGCCGATGCGCACGTGCGCCGCGGCGCGCTCGCCCTTCGAGAAGCGGCCGAGCTGCTCGAGGGCCCAGTTGTTGTGCAGCCACTCGAAGTGCACCGGGTCGATGTTGTTCTCCGCGCACTGCAGCCAGTTGCAGTCCACCTCGGCGAGGACGATCTGGCGGAAGCCGTTCTCGTAGGTGAACAGCTCCCAGTTCGGGCAGAGCGGTGCGGGTTGTGGCCCGAGGTAGCAGAAGACGAGCCCGGCGAGCTCCTGGACGGGATAGGCGCGGGCCTTGATCGAGTCCCTGAAGCGCCGGTTCTCGTGCTGCACGTCCTCGAAGGGCTGGGAGGTGCAGTTTCCCTCGGCGTCGAAGGCCCAGCCGTGGTAGCTGCAGCGCAGGCCGCACTCCTCGACGTAGCCGTAGGAGAGGTCGGCGCGGCGGTGCGGGCAGTGGCGCTCGAGCATCCCGTAGCTGCCGGAGCGGTCCTTGTAGAGGACGAGGTCCTCGCCGAGCAGGCGCACGGCCTTGGTGCGCTGCTCGTCGAACTCGGTGGCGGCGGCGACGGGGTGCCAGTAGCGGCGGAGCAGCTCGCCCATCGGAGTGCCCCGCGAGGTGCTCGTGAGGAGGACGTTCTCTTCGGTGCTCAGCATGGGGCCCCCTTCTGCCGTGTGGCGATTTTAGGGCGCCGCGGGGCCGAGGGGAACCCGCCGGGGCAGATTCCTGTGCACGTGCGCGTGGAAGTGCTGTTCTATGCTGCGGAGGTCGGCGGGGGGCCGCCGGCACCCGCTCGCCGGTTGGCCGGCGAGCGGGGCTCGTGGACTTTGGGGGGCCATCGGATCGTGACGTCCGTGACATTGGGCGCCCCGGCCGCCTCTACTCCGCCCCGCCGGAACCGCCTCCTGCACGCGTTCGCCTCCTCGCCGAGCCTGCGGGTCATCGGCCGCCGCCTGCTCACCGCGATCCCAGTGCTCTTCGGGGTCTCGTTCATCACCTTCTCGCTGCTCAACCTCCTCCCCGGCGACGCGGCGAGCTCGCTCCTCGGCCTGAACGCCACCCCGCAGGAGCTGAAGGCGCTGCGGATCCGGCTCAACCTCAACGAGCCGTTCTTCACCCGGTTCGGCCACTGGTTCGGCAACGTGCTGAGCGGGCACTTCGGGAACTCGCTCGCGAGCGGCCAGTCGGTCACCTCGATCCTCGGCCAGCGGGTCCCGGTCTCGATCGAGCTGATCCTCTTCGCCTTCGTGCTCTCGGTCGCCTTCTCGATCCCCGTCGCCGTCCTCGCCGCCCGCCACCCGCGGGGTTTCGTCGACCGCTGCTCGATCCTCGTCTCGATGGCCGGCCTCGCGACGCCGAACTTCGTGCTCGCGCTGCTCGCGAGCCTCGTCTTCGCCCTCCACCTGCGCCTCGTCCCGGTGCTCGGCTACGTCCCGCTCAGGCAGAACTTCTGGGAGAACATCCACTCGATGGTGCTCCCGGCGGCGACCATCGCTTTCGGTCTGTTCTGCACCTACACGCGGCTGCTGCGCGCCGACATCGTCGAGCAGCTCGTCGCCGAGGACTACATCACCACCGCGCGCGCGAAGGGCGTCCACCCCTGGGTGATCCTCGTCCGCCACGCGCTGCGCAACTCGATGTTCGGCCTCCTCACGCTGATCGGTCTCAACCTCGGCACCCTGATCGGCGGGACGGTGATCATCGAGCAGATCTTCGCCCTCCCGGGCATGGGCCAGGAGCTCATCCAGGCGATCAACAACCGCGACGTGATCGTCGTCGAAGGGGTGGTGCTGCTGATCGCGGTGGTCATCGTGCTCGCCAACCTCGCGACGGACCTGCTCTACGCCGTCCTCGACCCGCGGATCCGCTATGGCCGTTCGACTTCCTGAGGTCTCGGTCGCCGAGATCGGCGTCACCGCGGTGCACGACGCCGCGGAGATCGCCGCGCCGCGCTGGCGGCGCGACCTCGAGCTCTGGCTGCCGGCGGGCTTCCTCGCCCTGCTCGTCGGGGCGTGCTTCCTCTGGCCGCTCATCGACCACAGCCTGCCGAGCCCGGTGGGCGGCCAGCTGCAGAACGCCAACGTCCCGCCGCTCTCGCGGGGGGCGCTGTTCGGCACGGACAACCTCGGCAACGACATCTTCTCCCGCATCCTCTACGGGGGGAGGGTCTCGATCGAGGTCGGCCTCGGCGCCAACCTCATCGGCCTCTGCCTCGGCGGCTACTACGGGGTCTTCGCGGCCTTCAAGGGGGGCCTCATCGAGGCGACGATGATGCGCATCCTCGACATGTTCCTCGCCTTCCCGGCGCTCATCCTCGCGATCGTCGTCTCGCAGTTCCTCGGACCGAGCGAGCTGCACGTGATCTTCGCGATCTCCTTTTTCTCGGTCCCCGCCTTCGCCCGCATCGCCCGCGCGCAGACGCTGCGGCTGCGCGAGCAGACCTACGTGACGGCGGCGCGGCTCTCGGGGCGCAAGGACCGGGCGATCCTCTTCGGCCACGTCATCCCGAACGTCGTGCCGAACCTGCTCACCTTCGGCCTGCTCGGGATCCCGATCGTGATCATCGTCGAGGCGGCCCTCAGCTTCCTCGGCTACGGGGTGCCGCCGCCCGGGCCGAGCTGGGGGAACATGCTCGCGGTCGGCCAGAGCTACCTGTCGAGCAACCCGGACCTCGTGATCATCCCCGCCGCCTTCCTCATCGCCACGGTCCTCAGCCTGAACCTCGTCGGCGACGCGGTGCGCGACCGCTGGGCGAGCCGGTGACGACCGCCGAGGCCGGGCGCCTCGCGGCGCGCGACGAGCATCCGGCGCATCAGCTGCGGCGCTTCGACGACGTCACGGCGCCGGTGCTGCTCGACGTGAACGACCTGCGGGTGCGCTTCAACGGGGGCGGCCGCGTCGTGCGCGCCGTGAACGGGGTCAGCTTCAGCGTCGCCCCCGGCGAGACGCTCGCGGTGATCGGCGAGTCCGGCTCGGGCAAGACCGTCACCTCGCGGGCGGTGATGGGGCTGCTCCCGCCGACGGCGCAGGTCTCGGGGTCGGTCCGCTTCGAGGGCCGCGAGCTCGTCGGGTGCTCGGAGAAGGAGCTCCGCCAGGTGCGCGGGCGCCTCATCTCGATGGTCTTCCAGGATCCCGCCCGCTCGCTCAACCCGACGATGCGGATCGGCGCGCAGATCCGCGAGGCGGTGCGCGTGCACGAGAAGATCACGAGGCAGCAGGGCCGCGACCGAGCGATCGAGCTGCTGCGGATGGTGCGACTCCCCTCGCCGGAGACCCGCTACGTCGAGTACCCCCACCAGCTGTCGGGGGGGATGCGCCAGCGGGTGATGATCGCGATCGCCCTCGCCTGCCGGCCGAAGCTGCTGATCGCCGACGAGGCGACGACCGCCCTCGACGTCACCACCCAGGCCCAGATCATGGAGATGCTCCTCGAGCTGCAGCAGGAGATGGGGATGGCGCTCCTTCTCATCAGCCACGACATGGGCCTCGCCGCCTCCTACACGAGCGAGGTGGCGGTGATGTACGCCGGCCGCATCGTCGAGGGGGCGGCGACCGAGGAGCTCTTCGAGCGGGTGCGGATGCCCTACACCAAGGTGCTCCTCGACGCGATCCCGCGCATCGACCGCCCCTCGCACTCCCTCCTCCCCGTCGTCCCCGGCCGGCCGCCGGACCTCAGCGACCTCGCCGACAACTGCGCCTTCAACCCCCGCTGCCCGCGCGTCACCGAGCGCTGCCGCGTCGAGCGCCCCGCGCTCGAGGAGCACGAGCCGGGTCACCGCTACGCCTGCTTCCACCCGCACAGGGCGGAGGGGGAGTGACCGCGCTCGACGAGCCGCCGCCCGCGGCGCCGGGAGCGCCCCTCCTCGAGGCGCGCCACGTCGTGCAGGAGTTCGTCGTGCGCGACCACGGCGGGGTGCGCGGCGGGGTCGTGCAGGCGGTCTCGGACGTCTCGTTCGAGGTGCGCGAGGGGGAGACCCTCGGCATCGTCGGTGAGACCGGCTCGGGGAAGTCGACCCTCGCCCGCTCGATCCTGCAGTCGCCCCGCCCGAAGTCGGGCGAGGTGCGCTTCCGCGGCGTCGAGCTCACCAAGCTGCGCAAGGGCGAGCTGCTCGACGCCCGCCGCCACGTGCAGATGGTCTTCCAGGACCCCTTCGGCTCCCTCGACCCGAAGTGGAAGGCGGCGCGCATCGTGGAGGAGCCGTTGCTCGCCTACGGGGTGGGCGCCGCCGAGCGGGGGAGGCGCGTCCGCGAGCTCCTCGACCTCGTCGGCCTCGACCCCTCGCTCTACGCCGACCGCCGGCCCCGCCAGCTCTCCGGCGGCCAGTGCCAGCGGGTGGCGATCGCCCGCGCCCTCGCGCTCTCGCCGGCGCTGATCATCTGCGACGAGGCGGTCAGCTCGCTCGACGTGCTCATCCAGGCGCAGATCCTCAACCTCTTCGAGCAGCTGCGCGCCGAGCTGCGCCTCGCCTACCTGTTCATCGCGCACGACCTCGCGCTCGTGAAGCAGGTGAGCGACCGGGTCGCGGTGATGTACCTCGGCCGCCTCTGCGAGGTCGGCCCCGCGGAGGAGATCTACCGCCAGCCGCTGCACCACTACACCCGCGGCCTGCTCGACTCGATCCCGAGCCCGGACCCGAAGGTCGGCCGCCGCCGCCCGTCGGAGAACCTCGGGGGCGAGCCGCCCTCGCCGCTCGACCCGCCGAGCGGCTGCCGCTTCCGCACCCGCTGCCCGCGCGCCGAGGAGCGCTGCGCCGCCGAGGTGCCCGAGCTGCGCACGCTCGCCCCGGGCCACGAGGTCGCCTGCCACTTCCCCCTCGAGCACGCCGCCGTCTGATCCGTGGCGTGGCGCGGGAAGGGGCCCGCCGCAGCGGGCCCCTTCCCCTACGCGACGTCCTGTCGCGGCGCTACTTCATCCAGACGTTCTCCCAGTCGACGACCGGGGTGCCGTTGGCGACGCCCTGGACGTTCGAGCGGGTGACGATGAGCACCGGCTTCGCGTACTCGAAGATCGCCTCGGCCGTCTTGTTCATCTGCTGGTTGACCTTCGCATAGACGCGGGCGCGCGTCGGCGCCGAGGCGAAGGCCGCCCCCTGGTTCATCAGCCCGTCGAGGGTCGGGTCCTTGATCCCCGAGAAGTTGCCGTAGGAGGCGAAGTAGATCGGCAGGTCGATCGCCGGGTCGATGCTGTTGCCCCAGTTCGAGCTGATCGCCTGCCAATTGCGCGAGGCGATGAGACCGAGCAGGTTCTGCAGGCTGTCGATCTTCACGTTCACTTTGATGCCGGCCTGTCCCCACATCGACTGCAGCGCCTCGGCCTCGGTGATCCAGAACTGGGTGTTCGTCGTCGTGTCGAGGGTGATCGTGAGGCCGCCCAGCTGCTGGACGAGGGCCTTGGCCTTGGTGAGGTTGTAGGCCGGGTAGTCCGAGACCTTCGGCTGGTAGAAGAGCTGGCCGGGGCCGGTGTAGCCCTGGACCGGCGTGTAGATGTGGCCGTAGAGGTTGGCGACGAGGGACTTCGGGTTCGTCGCGTAGGCGAGCGCGAGGCGCGCCGTCGGGTTGTTGAAGGGCGGCAGGTTGTTGTTCAGCGCGACGAACTGGATGAGGATCGCCGGCAGCCGGTAGGTGGTGAGGCCCGCCGTGCTCTTGGCCTGCTGGAAGATCGGGATCGTCGTCACGATCGAGTACTGCGCCTGACCCGCCTGGATCGAGGAGAGGTCCGTCTGGTCGTTCCCCGTCGAGGTGAAGGTCAGCGAGTTCAGGTAGGGCCGGCCCTTCTGCCAGTACCCGGGGTAGCGCTTCAGCACGAGCTGCGAGCTCGCCGAGTTGCTCACCACCTCGAAGGGCCCCGCACCGACAGGGTGCTGGGCGTAGGCCGCCTCACCCATCCGCGCGAGCGCCGTCGGCGAGGTGACCCAGTTCGGTGCCTCGTTCACGAACGCCGGGATGATCGGCGAGAAGGGCGACGAGAGGGTGAGGACCACCGTGTACTTCCCCTGGGCGGCGATCGAGGTCACCGCCTTGAAGTTCGGGAGGCAAAGGCAGGCGTTCGCCGGCAGCAGGTCGCGCTGGATGCTCTGCGCGACCGCCTGCGCGTTGAAGGGCGTCCCGTCCTGGAACTTCTGGCCGGGGCGGATGGAGATCAGCACCTTCAGGTTGTGGTCGGCGAGGTGGTAGCCGCTCGCCATGCTCGGGACGATCGTGCCGTTCGGGCCGACCTCAAAGAGCTGTCCGAAGATCGCGTTGTTCTCCGTCGCGTCCGCGGTGTCCTGGGTGTTCGTCGCCGGGTCGAGGCCCGGCCACTCGCCGCCGTTCACGAGGTCGACGAGCGACCCGCCGTGGTGCACGGCGGCGACCGCGGCCGCGTGGTGCGATGACGAGGCCGTCGCGGAGCTGATCGGCCCGAAGGCGACGACCCCGAGGGCCAGTGCCGCGGCGGCGACAAGTCGCCCGTGTCGGATGTGCATGTGAAACCCCCTGCCGCCCCCCGGCGGCCAGCTCCCCCCGATGGACGCCACTACCGCAGGAGCAGGCGGAGATCCTGGTGGCGTCGCATTTTTTGTGTTCGTATGAGACACGTCGTACCACGAGTTGTCAAGGACCCCCCGCAGCCCGCAGCGCCTCCCCGCCGCTGTAATCTACCGGGCCGGCGGCGGCGGCGAGCGCCCCCGGTCCCCCCTCCCGGCTCGCGCCGGGCCCGCCGAGGCGGGCACTGGCGACGAGCGCGGGAACGGCCTCTTCCTCCCAGCCGGGTGCCATCAGGTGGACCCCGCCCACCCCCGGCACGCCGCGCAGCTCCTCGAT
>Ga0307372_10001722_pt1 | contig 37479 bp, 32 predicted proteins | sample OX1MG_FD_202533 | JGI IMG/M metagenome (GOLD analysis project Ga0307372, IMG submission 202533) | Soil microbial communities from Risofladan, Vaasa, Finland - OX-1 | ecosystem: Environmental > Terrestrial > Soil > Coastal area > Acid sulfate soil | place: Finland: Risofladan, Vaasa | collected...
GGCTGGGGGTGGGCGGGGTGGCGATGCGGCGAATCGCGGCGGCCGCGAACCATCGCTAATCTTCTTTCTTCTCCCACTCGGCGGTGCGCGCCAGCGTCGGGTAGCCCGAGCCAAGCTGGATCAGAACGCCGTGCGACGCGCGCGGCGAGATGAACGCCTCGTAGGACGAGGGCGACCACTCGCGCTCGCCAACCATCCTGACGCCGCCATCCTTCATCGCGGCGACACGGGCCTTGGAATCGGGCACCTCGAGCGTCAGATGATGTAATCCTTCGCCGCGTTCGGCGAGGAATTTTTCGAGGAACGAATTCTCACCGGCGGGCTCGAGCAGTTCGAGCGTCGTGCCGGCCAGGTCGAGTTCGATTATTCTGTAGCCGGCGGCGGGATTATCGTGCTCGTAGAGGAACTCGGCACCGAGCACGCCCTCGAAAAACTTGCGCGCCTCGTCGACGCTTTTGACCGCGATACCGATATGATCGAGTTTGCCGATCGGACCCTTTGCCATCGCTGACCGACTCCTTGGGGCGTTTCGCCGCAGGAGCAGACTCTGGCACGGTCCGCGCTCGCGACCAAGATTCGGTGCGAATTTCTTGGAAGTTCAATAGCTGCGGCGCGCGTTCCAATAGCCCTGTTCGAGCAGACCGCCGCCCTGCGAGCAACTGTATCCGCCTTCGATGGCGTCGCCCTTGGGCTGGCCGCTGAACATGCAATCCGAGCCGTCGCGCATCTGGACCCGCATGGTCAACAGGGTGGATTCGAGCTTGCCGTCCTCGATTTTGCCATTTTCGTCCATGTTGCGGCAGTCCTGATTTCCGAAACCGCATGTGTAGTGTCCGGTGATTTGAGCACCATCCTGGAGGAAAGTGAAGGTTACCTTGTTGACCGCACCGCAGCGGTTTTGATCGCTGACAAGAGCTCCGCAGGTCGCCAGTGAAGTACCCTCCCACAAACCGGCGATGTCCGGACTGCCGCCGGTCTGCGCCGGAGGCGCATCCTTGGCGGCGCCCACCGTCGCGGATGCGGGGCCAGGCGGGTTGGCCTGGCCTGACTCGGCGGAACATCCGGCGAAAATCGCGAGCGCAAGCGCGAGGGTCGCAAGGACCGGGGCTCTGACCATGGAACGTGGAATCATCGGGGCTCCGCCCGCGCGTTTCTGATTACGGCGCGATGGCCTTCTATCGATTATCGATAAGCGCCGCTGGGTCAAGCGAATCATTGCGCGCGGTCAATCGACGCGCAGGCGATCGGCGAGGCGCGAGAAGCGGCGGCGCTCGTCGGCGTTGCGCACGGCCTGCTGCAAGGCGCTGCGGGTGCCGACGATCACGCATACGCGTTCGGCGCGGGTGATAGCGGTGTAGAGCAGGTTGCGCCGGAGCATCAGGTAGTGGCCCTGGTGAATCGGGATGATAACGGCGGGGTACTGGCTGCCCTGGCTCTTGTGCACCGAGAGCGCGTAGGCGAGCGCGAGTTCGTCGAGGTCGGCGAGATCGTAGGTGGCGCGGGTGTCCTCGAAGATAACGGTGAGGCGGGCGCGCTCGGAATCGACGTCTGAGATTCGGCCGATTTCGCCGTTGAAGACCAGCTTGTCGTAGTTGTTGCGGGTCTGGACGACGCGATCGCCCTCGCGAAAGCGGCGCTCGCCGGCGCGGATTTCGCGGCCTGCCGGGTTGAGCAGATTCTGCAGCTCGACATTGAGCGCGTGCACGCCGAGCGGTCCGCGATTCATCGGCGAGAGCACCTGGATATCGCGCGGGTCGCGGATACCAAAACGGTCGCCGAGCAGGCGATGTTCGGTCAACTGTCGAATCGTCGCGACGACTTCGTCGGGCGCGTTGCGCTCGAAGAAGAAGAAATCGCCGGCGGGGTCGTTGGTGATATCGGGGAACTCGCCGCGGTTCAGGCGATGGGCGTTGGCGACAATCAGGCTCTCCCGAGCCTGGCGATAGATTTGGCGGAGTTCGACCACGGGGACGAGACCCGAGGCGATCACATCCTTGAGCACGCTGCCGGGACCGACCGAGGGAAGCTGGTCGCGATCGCCAACGAGCAGGATCGAGCATCCGGGGGTGAGCGCGGCGAGCACGCTTGCAGCGAGTTCGAGGTCCATCATCGAGGCCTCGTCGATGACGAGAAAGCTGGTGCGCAATGGGAAGGCCTCGCCGCGGATGAAGCTGCCGGTTTCGGGCGAATACTCGAGCAGCCGATGGATCGTGCGGGCCTCGCGTCCGCAAGTCTCGGCCATCCGGCGGGCGGCGCGTCCGGTGGGAGCGGCGAGCGTCGGGCGGATGCCTGCTTCGTCGAGGGCGGCGAGCAGCGATCGGAGCAGCGTGGTCTTGCCGGTGCCGGGGCCGCCGGTCAGCACGGTCACCTTGGAGGCGAGTGCGGTTCTCAGCGCGCGACTCTGCTCGTCGGAGAGCGCGACGCCGCCAGCGCGCGCCGCGGCGGCCATCGCCTTGTCGATGACCTTCGCGCCGAGCGGGCGCGCGGCGGTGAGGATTCGCAGGCGCGATGCGAAGCCGGTCTCGGCCTCGTGGAGGCGGCGCAGATAGACGGCGCGTTCGTCTTCGAGCGGCTCGACCACGATCTCGCCGCTTGCCGCAAGCTCGTCGAGCGCCTGGGAGGCGAGCGCCGGGTCCATCTCGAGGCCGGCGGCGAACTGATGCTCGAGGATTCCGAGCGGCGCAAAGACGTGGCCCTCCTCGGCCATCCGCTCGAGCAGATGGACGACGGCGGCGCGGGCGCGCTGAAGCGAGTTCTTCGGAATGCCGAGCTTTTCGGCGACGGTATCGGCGGTGCGAAAGCCGATTCCGTTGATAGTGCGGGCGAGCACGTAGGGATCGGCGCGAACCACGGCGAGCGATTCGCGGCCGTATACGCGATGGATTCGGCGGGCCTGAACGGCGGCTATCCCATGGCCGCGCAGGAAGACAGTGATCTCCCGCAAGCCTGAAGAATCGCGCCACGCGGCAGTGATCCGATCGGCGACCACGCGGCCCAATCCGCGGACTTCGCGCAGCCGCGCAGGATGGTCGTCGAGCATCGCGGCAAGGTCGTCGCCAAAATGCTCGGCGATACGGCGTGCGAGCGCAGGACCGACGCCTTTGACCTCGGAGGCCAGGTAACGCTCGAGCGCGGCGACCGAGGCTGGACGCACCGTCTCGTAATCTTCGACACGGAACTGCTCGCCGTAGCGCGGATGGCGTTCGAAGCGGCCGCGCAGCTTGAGGCCGCTGCCGACGTCGAGGCCGGCGAGGCCTCCGACCACGGTCAGACGGCGCGCCGGGTCGGCGTCGGTGCGATCGATAACAGCTACGACATAGCCGCTCTGCTCGTTGACGTAGAGGACCTGCTCGAGCGTCCCTTCAATCGATTCGCTCTGTGAATCCGCGTCGCTCACCCTGACCGCCCGCCTGCGGGCACGCGTCGCGGCGGCGCTACCCTCCGCACAACGTTCCCATGGCGTAAAGAGAATTGCGCTCAAGCGGGGGCGGCGTAAAGCGATCGCACAATCGGAGCGGAGCGGGGTTTAACAGGACGTGGCGTCAAGTCGGCAAGTGAAAGGAGAAGTTTACCAATGGGGGCGGAAGATTCTCACGAGTTCTTCTCGTTTCGCATTGCGCGAGAGTTTCGAGGTGGGTATCGGGTTCACTCTGGGCCGCGAATTTGGAAAAGAGCTTTATATCAGGGGTGAATCAGGGATCGAGTAATGGTGGCACGTCTTATGCTCATCATACTTTGCAATTGTTTTCGAGCAGTTCAGTGAATTGATTGTTGACCTGCTTGGAACAGCGGCCGAAAGGCCTTGGGAGGGAACGGATTATGTTTCCGTCAATACTGAGTCTGGGAGTTGGAGCGGTAATCGGAACGGCGCTGGTGGTAGTCGACTGGTATGTATGGCGGCTGGCGCCTGTGAAGCCTTATCCGGTGGCTCAGCCGGCTAACGGCGGGCAAACGCGGGGCATTCACTCTGAGGACGACGGGGCATCGTACAGGAAGGTTGCCTGACGAAAGCGTCGGAATCGAGGGCCTTCGGGCGCTCGATGCGGGAATGAGAACGGCAATGTTGGAATCGACGATTTGTACGCTGGGATTGATTGCAATAGGGGTGGCGGGAATCTACCTGAGCCATATCGTGGAACAGGGACGGTTCGCCCATCGCGGGTGTCTTCGCACCTTAGCCGTTTCACACGGCGAGAGCGTGCGACTGCCCTACTAGGAAAAGGGAAGCATCTGGCTGGCAAATGCCGGGGCTGGATTGGGTAAATCCCAACCAGTACCCCAGGAAGGAGAACGACATGTTTACATTGACCGAATGGCGCTAATCTCGGAGGCTTCCTCAGGCGGACGGACATCGCGGAAGAACACGTAGTAGAGAATGGCGTTGATACCCTGGAGCGCAGCCGCGAATTCGACCGGTAGCTCAAGACTGAGATGCTGCATGAAGTAGCCCGCCAGAAAAGGGCTTATCGAACTGCCCACCTGGGAAGGAAAGCTCGAAAGGCCGGCCGCGCTTGAACGCTCGGCCGGCTTTATAACCCCCATCAGAAACGACTGCCGGACTGGAATCGAGATCGTGTTAAAGACCATCCTGACCGCGTAGAGCACGCCTGCGATCGCAAATGTAGGCGCGGTCACCATCAGAGCCAGCAAGACAGTCGAAATCGCGCGACAGATAACCACCGCCCGAACTGAACCGAGGCGCGCGGCGATCCGACCCGCCATCAGGTAGGGAATCGCGGCGACCAGGTTGATCGCAAAGAAGAGCCGGCCGATATCGGCGGCGTCGGCACCATAGCGCCGATAGAGCCAGTAGACCATGAACGGACCAAGCATCCCGATCGCGAGTCCGTTGGTGAGGTTGGTTATCATAAAGCGCGAAACCAGCCGCCAGGTCGGACGTGAAAGGCCAAAAAGCCCGCCGGGCGCCTTTGCACGCCGGGTCCGCGGGTTTTTCGATCCGCTGCGTCGGGCCTTCGAAACCAAGTCGTCGAAGCGATGCGCTTCGCGAATCGGCACGGTCACCAGCGCCATCGCGATTCCAATTGCGACCGTGGCCGCGAACAGCGCGCGATAGCTTTCGAGCATCGGCAGGCCGCGATAATCGCGCAGGAGGTGCGGAATCTGCGCCGCCAGCGAGCCGAGTGCGCCGCCGATCACGCCGGCAAAGGAGAGCAGCCCGAAGACGCTGGTGCGATTGGCGTCGAGGGCCTGCTCGGCGACCAGCGCCTGTTCGGCGGGATAGTAGGGACCGAACGCGCCGCTGCTGCCCGCTCCGCCGCCGCGTCCGATCGAGCCGAAGGCGGCGGCAACGGTCAGGGTGACGAATCCGGTCGAGAGGGCGAAGACAGCGCCACCGATCGCGGCCATCAGCGAGAGCAGGATGAGCAGCGACTTACGTCCGAAGCGATCGGAAAGGAAACCGGTCAACGCGGCCAGAATCGCGCTTGCGATGGCGGAGATCGCGAACATGATTCCCATATCGACCGCGTTGTAGCCGAGGGCCACGAGGAACAGTGGAACGATGATCACCAGGTAGGCTTGCGAGACGCTGCGGAGCACGCGCCCGGCGAGCAGGCATGTGAGGTTGCGATTGAGCGTCCGGGGCCGGGCGGGCCAGGTCACGGGATTTCCGGCGCGGCGTGGATGCGGGGGTTACAGGAGTTGCTCAATGATTTTCAATCCAAGCGGTTCCTTGAATCTTACCGCGCCGAGGCAGGGCAGGTGAACCATCCGCGCGAGCCAATCGGCGACGCGGGTCGCCGCGACCGCCGGGGCCGGACCGGTATCGAGGATTACGAAGCCGCGCACACGCAGGACGCGGTGGCGTGCGTATTCAGCGGCCATTGCGGCGCCGTTGAAACAATCGGGGCGGTTCGCGACGACCAGCACGACATCGAGCGCGAGGCGGATCGCTAACGCTGCGTAGTCGAAATCCCATGTAATCGGGACGGCGAGGCCGGAGTCGCCGTCGACCACGATCGCGTCGGAATCGGCGGCGATCGCATTGAAGGACGCTTCGAGATGAGCCGGGTCGGGCGGCGGCGAGCCGTCGAGCTCAGCGGCGGCGGCAGGCGCGAGCGCGGCGCGATAGCGATAGGGACTCGCGAGTTCGAGGGGTGTGGCGGAAGAGGCCGACTCGAGAACCGCGATCGTTTGGAGCGGTTCGAGGCGCCCGTTGTGCTCGGCGCATCCGGTCTCGGCGGGCTTCATCACGCCGACACGCAGTCCGCGCACCTTGAGCGCGAAGGCGATCGAACAACTGACGGAGAGTCGTCCCGCCGGTGAATCGGTGCCGGTTATGAGGAACTTTGAACCCATCTCGAACTTCCACGCGTAAAAGGTTGCGCTTGAGATTCCGTGCCGTCAGGCAGACCTCGCCGGTTACGAGAGCAGGCGTTTCGTTGGTCGAGAGACTGGCACACTTCACGGTATCGGTTCGAGGCGTGGCTTCGCGGTTCCAGTCCGGTGTACGATGACCATCGCAAGGGCGCGAACGACGAAAAAGCGGAAGTCGAATGGCTGAGGCAAAGCAAATAACGACTGGCGGAGTTACCCTCGTCGGCGGCGACCATTACAGATGGCTGCTCGATCAGACGCGCACGCTTCATGCTCGACAGGGTAACGTCCTGGACTGGGACGCACTAGCCGAGGAGCTGGAAGCGATGGCCGCTGCCGAAAAGCGTGAGCTGAAAAGGCGGCTCAGGAATTTACTCTTTCATCTGTTGAAATGGCATTATCAGCCTGAGCACAAAACCAACAGTTGGCGCCGTTCCATCAACAATGCTCGCGATGCGATCGACGACCTACTGAAAGATTCGCCGAGTCTGGTCGCGGAACTAAGTTTGTCGTTGGCCGAAATGTATCTGCGCGCGCGGCGCGATGCGGCGGCTATCACGGGCCTCGCGGAGCAGACGTTCCCGGATGTTTGTCCGTGGACATCGGAGGCCGTTCGAGATCCGGAGTTTTGGCCTGATCCGGAACCGCCGCAAAACTCCTAACAAATCGCCGAATCAGGCGACGCGTCCTATGAGGCGGTCAGCGCTAGACTATAGAAGAAATGGATGACGCGATTGCGCCTATTTGTCTGCGTCTTCGTCTGAAGTAGGCACATCAACCTGCGACGATGGGCCGTTAATCAACCGCGGCTCGCCGGATGCAGCCAATCTTTCTTGAATGTGGGTCGGGGCCTCCAGTACCTCCTTATTCAGTGTCACGCGAGATGCCCTGGAGAGTAGCCCGTTCATATCGTCCCCTATAAGAATGAGCGATTCATTCGCGATTTTGTTTATTCGTTCTGCGTCAAAACCCTGTTCTTTACCAAGGTTGAAAAAAGACCTAACCACTTCAACCTTTCGTGGGATTTCGGTAAGCCGTCCTTCCACTGTGTAGTTACGGTGAAGGTACCCGAAGCCGCTCTTTATAAGGTCCTTGAGGAGCGCTAGAACTGTGCCGCTTCCAAGCAGAACGGCCCAAAAACTGCCAGTCTCAAGGCGTACGATTTTGAGTGGGAAACTAGCGGAAGATACGTCGAGGAGTTGGCACAACAGTGCGTACAAGCGGTTCAGCGCAGCGAGTTTCGCTACGACATCGTCAGAGTTCGCCGACGAATCAAGACCAAAGATTAGGTACTCGAGGCCGTCGCCCGGCGTCTCGAACGAGAGTCGGCTCTTGAGAAACTGTGCAGTCTGGCGCACAGAGTCCAAAAGGTCTTGGAGTTCTGCTGATTTGCCGAGCAATGCCAAAATTTGGCTGGGTTGGTAGTCGCGAATTGCGTTTTCGTAGGACGCTTCGAACTGTTCGATGAGGACTGGCAATCGGCTGATTGGTTCGGTTAGATTCGCCCCGAGCGAGGCCAAAATCCGCTGCATATCATTCTTGATTGGGACCACGGCGGGAAAGATTCGTGATGGGCGACCCGCCTTCAGTAGGGTAATTATGTTTGTAATCCTGCTATTCACCTGATCGACAAGCGTACCCGCACTTGGCCTGTCAGTGTAAGGTAACCGGTCACTTATTGTCCGTATGTTATGCCAATCCACGGCGAGGTATTTGAGAAAAGCAAAGAATTGCGGTTGGTTCGCGAATGCGCGGTCGAGTTCCTCCAGGGTCTCCAAAAGTTCAAAGGTGGTCATGATCTACGGCCCCCGTCGAGAGCAAAAGGCAGGATTCAAGCGCGGATTCCCCATAACGTCGTGAATGTAGCATGACCTTTACTTATTGAAAAAAAGTCGGCCCGTGCGCGAAGTCGTCAATTAGGAGACCGGGCGCGAGGGCGTCAGGGGCGGCTGCGGGGGTGGGAGCCGATGATGCCGTCTTCGGCGAGGCGAGCGATTTCGGCGTCGCTCATCGCGAGCATCTCGCGCAGGACCGATTCGTTGTGCTCACCGAGCATCGGGGAGGGCCGTCCCGCGTCGAGCGGGGTAGCGGACAGGCGCGCGATCGCGCCGGGATAGAGATGAGTGCCGACGACGGCGCGGTCGATCGGAACAAAGAAACTGCGCGCGCCGATCTGGCGATCGGCAAGCACGTCTGCGGACGAATTGACCTGTCCAGCGGGAACGCCGGCGGCGATCAGGCGGCTTGCGGCGGCGTCGGCGCCGAGGCGGAGGATCGCCGGGCGCAACTCAGCTTCGAGCGCGTCTTCGTTGTGTTTGCGCGCATCGGCGCTGGCGAAGCGCGGGTCTTCGGCGAGATGACTCAGTTCGAGCGCGTCCGTGAGCGCGCGCCAATGATCCTCGTTATGGACGCCGAGCGCGATGAACGTATCGTCGGCGCATCGGAAGATTCCGTGCGGAGCCGCGGTGGAATGACGGTTGCCGAGCGGAATGGGCGTGCGACCGGAGAGTTGGTATTCGAGGAGCGCGCCGGTGACAAACGGCACGACGGTTTCGACTTCGGCGACCTCGACGAGTTGGCCGCGGCCAGTGCGCGCGCGTTGGTGGAGCGCGGCCAGCACGGCGAGCATCCCGTGGAGGCCGCTTACCGGATCGCCGAGCGCGTTGCTCAGCATGTAGGGCGCGCCGCCGTCGTGGTAGGCGGTGAGCGCGGTCACGCCGGCCATCGCTTCGATCGTCATGCCATAGCCGCGTGCGTTGGACTCGGGTCCCTCGGAGCCGAAGGCGGGGAGCGAGATCATGATGAGGCGCGGATTGAGCGCGGACAGTTCGGGCCATCCGAGGCCGAGACGACCGATCGTGCCGGGGCTGAAATTTTCGACCAGGATATCGCTCGCGGCGGCGAGGCGCTTAAGAATGGCGACGCCTTCGGGACGGCTCAGGTCGAGGGTAAGGCCGAGCTTGCCGCGATTGGCGGTGTTGAAGACCGAGGAGCGTTCGACGGGCTGCATCTCCGGCGGACCCATCGAAAGCGAGCCGCGCCACCAGTCGAAGTTGCGCGTGTCTTCGACCTTGATGACCTGGACGCCCATCTCGGCGAGCATCTCAGTGACGAGCGGCCCCGCCCAGCCCATCGAGAGGTCGAGGGCGCGGATTTTTTCGAGGCCGGCGGCGATGCTCATACGACTCCCTCGGCGCGTAATCGAGCGAGTTCGTCTGTCGCAAGTCCCAGCCGATCACCGAGGACGATGCGATTATGTTCGCCGAGTCTGGGTGCGGGGCGCGACGGTGCGGGACGATTCGAGGTGAATCGCAAGGGGCCGCCGGGGACGCGAAGCTTCCCGAGCACCGGATCGTCGATGGTCTCGAAGTAGCTGCGCGCCTTGAGCTGTTCCCATTCGAGGACCTGCGCGGCGGTGGGAATCGGGACGATCGGGATGGCGCGGGCGCGGCCCTGAGCGTAGAGCCAATCGGCGTCGTGGCGGGCGAAGAATTCCTCGACGATTGCGAGCAGCTCATCGTTGTTGGCCATGCGAGCGATGGCGCGGGAGAATTTTTCGTCGGCGGCGAGTTCGGGGCGACCCATCATCGCGAACAGGCTCTGGAACTGCAGATCGGATACGCAATGGAGGCCGGCGTATCCGTCGCGGCATCGGACGGTCACGAGCAAAAACGGTCCGACAGCGTAACGTTTGCCGGCGCGCTCGCGGACGATTCCGGTGTATTGGAAGGTGACGGTGTCGTAGATCATCGTGGCGACGGTGGCCTCGAGCAGCGAGATATCGACGTGCTGTCCGCGGCCGTGACCCAAGTCGCGCGCGAGAAGCGCCTGCAGGCCGCCGATCGCGGCGTAGACCGCGCCGACGTACTGAGCCAGCGAGCCCGGGGGACTGAGCGGCTCGCGCGCGGGATCGCCCACCGCGTAGGTCCATCCGCCGCGCGCGGCGAGCACAATATCGTTGAGCGGGGAGTCGCGATCGGGGCCGTCCTGGCCGAAGTTGGAAATCGAAACGATCGAGAGCTTCGGAAACCGATCGAGCAGGAGCGCGGGGTCGAGGCCGAGCCGCGCGAGCGTTCCGGGCACGAAGTTTTCGACCAGCAGGTCGGCGGTGGCAAGCAAATGGCAGAGCAGCTCGCGAGCGCGCGGGTGCTTCAGATTGAGCGTGACGCCGAGCTTGTCGGCGTTGAGAAAGGCGAAGAGGGCGCCGCGATCGATGTGGGCGGTATCGGTCGCGACGGCGTCGTGAAAGGGGCCGAGGCGGCGGCCGCCCTCGCCTTGCGGCGGCTCGACCTTGATGATTTCGGCGCCGAGCTGGGCAAGGAGGCGCGTCGCGTACGGGCCCGCGATGTAGTGGGTGAGATCGACGACCCGGGTATCGTTGAGCGCATCGAAGATCATAAGGCTGTTGCGACCGCATTCGACTCCAGGGCGCGCGGGGCTGTCAAGGCGAAGCGGGGCGCGATGCGCTTGACAAAATCACCAAGCCGGGGTGTCTCTAAGCGGCGTATCAGCGCACGCGAGGAGGCTTATCGATGGAATTCGGAATCGCATATCCGGCGCGCCCCGACGCCTGGAAAGATCTGGTCGTGGCGGAGGACAACGGATTCACGCAGGCGTGGTTTTACGACTCGCAGATGCTCTACAGCGACGTCTACGTAACGATGGCGCTCGCGGCGGAGCATACCAAGCGGATCAAGCTCGGTACGGGAGTCGCGATTCCGACCAATCGGATCGAGCCGGTGACGGCGCATTCGATCGCGACGATCAACCTGCTCGCGCCGGGGCGGACGTATCTCGGAGTCGGGACGGGCTTCACCGGGCGCAATACGATGGGGCTGCCGCCGATGCCAGTCAAGCAGTTTCGGGAATATATCGAGCTGACGCGCAAGCTGCTCGGCGGGGGAGAAGTGCTGTATCGCGAAGGCGAACGGGAGCGGTGGATTCGCTTTCTCCATCCCGACCACGGCTATATCAATTTGAAGGATCGGATTCCGATCCATATCGCAGCCAACGGGCCGAAGGTGACAGAGCTTGCGGGCGAGATCGGCGACGGATGGATAACGGCGCTTTCGAGTCCGGAGCGCGTGCGCGAGGATTTCAAGCTGATCGAGAAGGGAGCGGCACGTGCGGGACGCAAGGTCGGGAAGTTTCCGGCGACGCTGCTCACGACCGGATGCGTGCTGAAGCCGGGTGAGCGGGCGGACTCGCCGCGGGTTATCGAGCGGGTGGGCGCGTTCGCGATCGTGGCGCTGCACGCGGCATGGGAGAGTTCGGCGGTGGCGGGCGGCGCCTCGGAGACGCCGCAATGGAAGCGCTATCGCGACGAGTATATCGCGAAGCTGAAGACGCCGGCCGATCGGCGCTATCTCGAAGTGCACGAGGGCCATCTGATTTATCTGAAGCCGGGCGAGGAGAAATATGTTGATGAGGCGCTGGTGCGCGGCGCGAGCATGACCGGAACGGCGGAGGAGATAATCGCGCGGATAAAGGCGCTCGAGGCGGCGGGAATCACGCAGGTGGCGTTCCAGGTGGTGAATCACGGGCGCGAGATGATCGAGGAGTTGAGCCGCGAGGTGATCGCGAAGTACTAGAAGAAGAGGTGCTGACGCGGAGGGAAGTGGCGCGCCGCGAGATGCGCGCGATGCGCCCGCGAGCCGGAGAACCAGGATGAATCTGCCGCTTGAAGGAACGCGCGTGATCGAGCTTGCGCAACTAATCGCGGGGCCATATTGCAGCCATCAGCTCGCCGCGCTGGGCGCCGAGGTGATCAAGATCGAGCCGCCGGGGACAGGCGACTTCTATCGCGGGCGGGGCGGCCAGACCGAACATATCGGCGCCGGATTTCTGCTCTACAACTCGAACAAGAAATCGATCACGCTAAACTTGAAGAGCGCGCGCGGCGTCGAGATCGTGAACCGGCTGTTGGAGAAGGCCGACGTGCTGGTCGAGAACTACGCGGCGGGCGCGCTCGAAGGATTCGGGCTGGGCTACGACGATTTGGCGCCGCGCTTTCCGCGCCTGGTTTATGCGTCGTGCAAAGCGTATGCGCGAACTAGCCGGATGGCGCGGCTGGGCGGACTCGATTTCACGGTGCAGGCGAGTTCGGGAATCACGAGCCAGACCGGCTACGCCGATCGGCCCGGGGTGCGCGCGACCGCAGCATTGGTCGATACGGGCACCGGGATGCATCTGGTGGCCGGAGTGCTGGCCGCGCTCTTGATGCGCGAACGGACGGGCGTGGGGCAGCGGGTCGAAGTGGCGATGCTCGACGTCTGTATCCCGGCGGTGAGTCCGATCGTGGTCGCGGCGGCCGAGGGCTTCAGCTATCAGCGGATGGGCAATCGCCATCCGAGCGCATGCCCGTGCAACACTTTCGCGGCGGCCGACGGCGAGATGATGGTCTACTGCCTGACGGATCATCATTGGGCGACGCTCGCGCGGGTGATGGAGCGAGGCGATCTGGCGGACGATCCGCGCTGTCGCACGCTCGCCGGGCGGCTCAAGATAATCGACGAGATCGAGGCCGCGGTGACGAATTGGACCTCGCACAAAAGCCGCGACGAGTTGACCGCGGCGCTGATCGAAGCGGGAATTCCGGGCGCACCGGTGCGGATACCGGATGAGATTGCGGCGGATGAGGAGTTGGAGCAACGCGACGTGCTGAAGCGCGTCGAGTTTCCAAATCGCGGACCGGTGCGGGTGCTCGGATCGGCGCTCAAGCTGTCGGCGATGGGCGAGGTCGCGAGCGCGAGGCCGCCGCTTCTGGGCGAACATACCGGCGAGGTGCTCGGAACGATCGGAATCGGCGAGGCGGAAATCGAAGAGCTGCGGCGCGACCGTGTGATCTGAGCGCGCCGGGTAATCAATAGAAGAGGAGCTGGAGAGAAATTCGCGATGGGTATCCGCAATGGGCAAGAATTCGTCGAGAGTCTGCGCGACGGGCGCACCGTCTATGTCAACGGCGAGCGGGTCAAGGACGTGACGACGCATCCGCCGTTTCGCGGCGTGGTCGCGACGCTCGCCTCGCTCTATGACTTGCAGCATCAGCGGCGCGACGCGCTCACCTACCAGTCGCCCGTAAGCGGCGACGCGGTCGCAATGGGCTTCATGGCGTCCGCGACGATCGAGGAGACCGAGCGGCGGGCGGCGGCCGAGGAGATTCGCGCAGCGCATACGCACGGCCTGATGGGGCGGATGCCGGATTTCTGTAACGCGCTGGTTACGGATATCGCGATGGCGCGGGCGTTCGTCGGGCGCACGAACAAGAGCTTCGGCGACAACGTGGTCAGCTACTACGAGCAGTGCCGCGAGCGCGACTGGTGCCTGACGCATACGCTGGTCGATCCGCAGATCGATCGCTCGAAAGGGCCGGCCGAGCAGGATGATCCATTCCTGGTGCTGCGCGTGGTGCGCGAGACCGATGCGGGCGTGATCGTGCGCGGGGCGCGGATGCTCTCGACGCTGGCGCCGTTTTCCAACGAACTCTGGGTGGGGCCATTCTATCCGCGCCAGGAGGGCGAGGAGGACTACACGCTGAGCTTTGCGCTGCCGTGCGCGACGCCGGGGCTCAAGTTCGTATGCCGCGAGCCGTACTCGACCGAGCGCAGCAGCTTCGACCGTCCACTGAGCTCGCGTTATGACGAAGAGGACGCGCTGGCGGTTTTCGACGACGTGCTGGTGCCGTGGGAGCGCATGTTCATCTACCGCGACATCTCGATTTACAACGGACTGATGCAGCGGACGCCCGGCTACACGGTGCTGCAGGCGGTGATCCGCGGGCTGGCGAAGCTCAGGATGCTGGCGGGGCTGGCGATCCATATCGCGGAGGCGATCGGGCGCTCCGAGATGTTCCACGTGCAGGCGCAGATCGGCGAGATGGTCGCGAACGCGGAGATGATCGCGGGGCTGGTGCGGGCGGGAATCTACGAGGTGTCGGCGGGGGCGCGCACGGCACTGCCGCATCGTTCGCTCTCGGCGACGCTGTGGGTGGCGATTCCGCAGATGCAGGTGCGGGCGATCGAGACGATTAAGCAGCTCAGCGGCAGCGGATTGATCATGACGCCGACGGAGAAGGATTTTGCGAATCCGGAGATCGCAGCGCATCTGGAACGCTACCTGCGCGGCAGAGGAATCGCGGCGAAGGATCGGGTGCAGCTTTTCAAGCTCGCGTGGGACCTGATCGGCGAGCCGTTCGGCAGCCGCCAACTGCAGTACGAGTATTTCTACGCCGGCGATCCGTACTTCAATCGAATCCGTTTCTACCGATCGCCCGTGGCCCGGCAATACAAGGAGATCGTGCGGGAGATGCTCGAGAGCTCGCGCTGACGCATCGGATAGCTAGCGCGGCGCGGTCGCGAAACGGCCCGCCGACGCCCCCGCGATCCGTCCGAAGACGGACCCCGACATCAGGCCGGTGCCGCCCGGATAGTTGAAATAGAAGAGGCCGCCGACCAGCTCGCCGGCGGCGAAGAGTCCCGGAATCGGATCGCCGTCGGTGTTGATCACGCTGGCGGCGTTGTCGATTCTCAATCCGCCGAAGGTGAACGTAATTCCGCATGTAATCGCGTAGGCCTCGAACGGCGGCGTATCGAGCGGATTGGCCCAGTTCGATTTGTTGATCGCAAGGCCGGCCGTGCATCGCCCGTCCTTGATATTCGGATTGAAGGCGACGGCGGTATCGACGGCGGAATTGTAGGCGCGCACCTCGTCGAGGAAGCCCGCGGCATCGACATCTTCGAGCTTGGCGGCCAGCGCTTCGAGCGTATCGGCGCTGACCTTGGTGACGCGCTTGATCCGGTATTCATCGCGCAGCAGATGAGTCACCTTGCGATCGAAGACCTGCCACGCAAACTGGCCGGGCTGCTCGAGCACCGCGCGGCCGTACTTGGCGTAGGTGTAGTTGCGGAAGTCGGCGCCCTCGTCGACGAAGCGCCGTCCGCGCGCGTTGACGATAATTCCGAACGGGTAGCTGTGTTTCTGAAATCCGTCGCCGACGCTCAAGTCGCCGAAATCGGGCGCGTTGCGATCCCATCCGACCGCGTGGCATCCCGACCAGTTGCCAAACGGCATCGCGCCGATTGCGAGCGCCATCCGGATTCCGTCGCCGGTGTTGAAGCGCGTGCCGCGGACTTTGGCCAGGTCCCATCCTGGGCCGAGATAGCGCGTGCGCCATTCGGCATTGGCCTCGAAGCCCCCAGACGCGAGTATCACCGCCCGAGCGCCGACGGTGATCGTCTTACCGGCGCGGCGGAGCGCGACCCCGGTTACGCCATTGTCGTCGCGGAGGATTTCGAGCGCGCGACTCTGATACCAGACCTCGATTCCGTTGCGCGCGGCGGCGGTGTGCAGCGCGTCGATCAGGCCGGGACCGCCGCCCCAGGCCTCGACCGTAAGCCCGCCCCAGAACTTGAAGCGCCCGCCGACATTGAAGGCCTGCCGTCCATAAATTGGCTGGAAGCGCACGCCCTTGGTGCGCATCCAGAGCATCGTGTCGAGGCTCCGCCGCACGAGCAGGTCGGCCATCGCGGGGTCGGTGCGATACTGCGTCACACGCGCGAGGTCGTCGAAGTACTGATCCTCGGGGTACGCGCCAAAGTCGGTGCGCGCCTTGTCCTCGTCGGTCAGATCGGGCATCAGCTTCACGAGATCGTCGACGCCGTTGTACGCGACGCGCATCGCGCCCGCGGTGAAGCGGCTGTTACCGCCGCGTTCGGCCTCGGGCGCGCATTCGAGAACGAGCACGCTCGCGTTCGACTCGCGCGCCGCGAGCGCCGCACACAGCGCGGCATTCCCCGCGCCAACAATCACCACGTCATATGATGAGGTCATCTCAGGCTCCTGCTGTCTATCGCGCGATCATCGGCGCTTCGGAATTCCCTTCTCGCACAGCGTGTAAAGCAATCATCGCGGCTTGTCCGGCGTGCGCGGGACGATGCTCGCGGCGATCGACGCGTCGAGCGCTTCGTAATCGGCATAACCGATCGCCTCGTAGAGCTCAGCGCGCGTCTGCATCCGCGGGAGCATCGCTTCGGCCGAACCGTTCGCGCGAATCTCGGCATAGAGCTCCTCGATCGCGCGCGCTGCGATCCGCAGCGAGGAGACCGGCCATATCACCATCTTGAAGCCAAACTCCTCGAACTCGCGCGCGCTGAAATGGGGCGTGCGGCCAAACTCGGTCATGTTGGCGAGCAGCGGCGCCTTGATCTCGCGGGCGAAGCGGCGAAACGAATCGGCCTCGCCGAGCGCTTCGGGAAAGATTGCGTCGGCGCCGGCATCGAGGTAGGCGCGGGCGCGGGCGAGCGCGCCCTCGATTCCTTCGGATGCGGCGGCGTCCGTCCGCGCGATTATCCTGAGGCTTCGCCGCGCGCGCCGCGCCGCGTTGATTTTCGCCGCCATCTCATCGGTCGTGACGAGGCGCTTGTCATTCAGATGTCCGCATTTCTTGGGCAGCATCTGATCTTCGAGCTGGACCGCCGCCGCGCCCGCGTCCTCGAGTTCGCGCACCACGCGCATCACGTTGAGGATTTCGCCGTAACCGGTGTCGGCGTCGACGATCAGCGGAAGGGCGGCGGCACGGCATATCGTGCGGGTGAAAAGCACCAGTTCATCGAGCGACAATATTCCGAGATCGGCGAGGCCCATGCTGGCCGAAAGCGCGGCGCCGGAAAGATACAGCGCCTCGAAGCCTGCGCGGCGCGCGAGTATCGCGGCGAGCGCATGATGCGCGCCGGGAATCGCAAGGATTCCCGGACGACTCCACAACTCCGTAAGCCGCTCTCCGGCCGGCCGTTCGGATGCCGCGTTTAACCAAACCATCGTGTGTCCTTTCGCAAACCGTCTTCCGCCATTATCGGGCCGCCGCGAACTTGTGCAATCATCAGGATGAAATTCAACTACGAACGGAACTTCGATGACGGACTATGACGTAATCGTAATTGGCGCGGGCAACGCTGCCCTATGTGCGGCGGTTTCGGCGCGCGATGCGGGCGCAGCGCGAGTGCTCGTGCTCGAAAAAGCGCCTGAGGCCGCGCGCGGCGGCAATACCCATTTCAGTGGCGGCCTGTTCCGCTTCGCGTTCAATCGCACCGAGGAGCTGCTGCAACTCGTTCCCAAGGCGCGCGAAGTCGAAGGCTTCATGGCGGGCGTCGAGCCGTATCCCGCTGAAGCCTTTCGCGACGATCTGATGCGCGTGACCGACGGCCGCACCGATCCTGAGCTGTCGCGCATCCTGATCGACAATTCCTACGACACGGTATGCTGGATGGCGCGCAACGGAATCGGTTTCGAGCTTGCGCTGTCGCTCGGCGGCGTGCGCGTAGGCAACGTGATCAAATGGCCGAAGGGAGCAATCATCCGGGCCGCGCATGAAGGCGTCGGGCTCTCGCGGATGTGGTTTGCGGCGGTGAATCGCGCGGGCGTCGAAGTGCGCTACGCGACGCCCGCGATCGGCCTCGAAGTCGATCGCAAGGGACGCGTCGCGGCCGTCAGGATTCGCGGCGCCGAGGGAATCCGCGACGTCACCGCGGGCGCGGTCATTCTCGGATGCGGCGGGTTCGAGGCCAATGCGGCCTGGCGCGCGCAGTATCTCGGGCGGCCGTGGGATCATGCTAAGGTGCGCGGCACACCGCACAATCAGGGCGACGGCCTGCGGATGGCGCTCGCGATAGGCGCGATGCCGTGGGGACAGTGGAGCGGATGCCATGCGACGCCGATCAATGCGCTCGCACCGGCGTACGGCGATCGCGAGCTAACCGACAAGACCAATCGCCTCTCCTATCCTTATGGCGTGATGCTCAATCGCACGGGCGCACGCTTTGTCGACGAGGGCGAGGACCAGCAGTTCTACACCTATGCGAAGTTCGGCGGGATAATCCTCAATCAGCCAGCCGGGATTGCATGGCAGATTTTCGACTCGAAAAGCGTCGGCCTGCTCGAGCCACGCTATTCGACCAGCCAGCCGATCACCGCCGACACGCTCGAAGGACTTATCGGCCAGCTCGATCTGAATCGCGACGCGGCGCTCGCGACGGTCAAGCAATACAACGCCGCCGCGGGGCATGGGCAGTTCGACCCCGGCGATCGCGACGGGATGCATACCGAAGGACTCGCGCTCGCGAAATCCAACTGGGCGGCTCAGCTCGATAAGCCGCCGTTTCTCGCCTATCCCGTGACGGGCGGTATCACGTTTTCCTTTGGCGGCGTCAAGGTGGACAATCGCGCGCGTGTGATCGCGACCGATTGGAATCCGCTTCCGGGACTCTTCGCATGCGGCGAGATGGTCGGCGGAATCTTCCACAGCAACTATCCCGGCGGATCCGGCCTGATGTCGGGCGCGGTGTTCGGACGGATCGCCGGCCGCAATGCCGCATCGGCGGCGCGCGAGGGCGCGGCCTAAAGCGCCGCGTGATTTTTCGCACGGCGCGTTTATTCCGGCGCGCCACGACGCGGGAGGAATCGAATTGCGACAGGTCAAGCTTCGCGCCGTCTTCATGCGCGGCGGCACCAGCCGCGCGATCATGTTCCGCCGCGACGATCTGCCGGCCGATCGCGACGCGTGGGCGCCGATCTTTCTCGCCGCGATCGGCAGCCCCGACCCCAACGGCCGCCAGCTCGACGGCATGGGCGGCGGCATCTCGTCGCTCTCGAAAGTGTGCGTCGTCGGTCCCGCGCGCGATGCTTCCGCCGATGTCGATTACACCTTCGCGCAAGTTTCGATTAAGGAGGCCGCCGTCGATTACAGCGGCAACTGCGGCAACATGTCATCCGCGGTCGGCCCGTTCGCGATCGACGAAGCGATGGTCGCCGCGAGCGGTGCCGAAGCCGTGGTCAGAATCCACAACACCAACACCAGCAAGCTGATCATTGCGCGCTTTCCGATGGACGACGGCGCCGCCGCCGTCGACGGCGATCTGCGGCTTCCCGGAGTCGCGGGTTCGGGCGCTCCCGTGCGCCTCGATTTCATGGATCCCGGCGGTGCGGGCACCGGCCGCCTGCTGCCGACCGGCAACGCCTCGGACATGCTCGAAATCCCCGGCGCATCGCCGATCGCGGCCTCGATGATCGACGCAGCAAATCCATGCGTCTTCGTCGCCGCCTCTGCACTCGGCATGACCGGCGTCGAGATGCCCGAGGCGCTCGAGGCCAACCGCGCGCTACTCGATCTGCTCGAGGCGATTCGCCGCACGGCCAGCGTGCGGATGGGAATCGCGCCGACGCCCGAGGCCGCCGCGCGCATCCCGAGCATCCCAAAGGTCGCGCTCATCGCGCCGCCGCTCGACGCACCAACGCTCTCCGGCGATCGCCTAGCCGCCGGCGACTGCGATCTCACGGTGCGCATGGTCTCGATCGGCCAGCCGCATCGCGCGGTGCCGCTGACCGGCGCGATGTGCCTCGCGGTCGCCGCACGCATCCCCGGCACTGTCGCCCATCGCCTCGCGCGCGCGTCCGAGCCCGCCGGCAGTCCGATCCGCATCGCGCAGCCTTCGGGCCTGACCGTCGTCGACGCCCAGGTCGATCGCACAGCCGATCAATGGATCGCCCGCCGCGCGACCGTCTATCGCACCGCGCGCCGGCTGATGGACGGATACGTCTACATTCGCGCCTGCGCGATATCGCCCTCGCCACGCGCCCGTTGACGCCCCTGACGACGCGCGTCGATGCCCTTCTGTTCCGATACGCATTGCGCGCGTGCTCAGGCATAATTGATCATGGCCTCGACGAGCATCCCGCCCGGCCCGGCGCCGGATGACTCGGCCGCAATCGCGCGCGATTACGCTCGCCACGAAGTCTCTCGCGACGGCGGTTCGATCTTCATCCGCGCCATCCGCTCCGATGACAAGGAGCGCTTGCTCGAACATTTCCGCCACTTGAGCGCCGAATCCGTTTACCATCGATTCTTCGGCATCAAGCGCACGCTCACCGACGACGACCTCGTCCGCTTCACCGAACTCGATTTCGTCAATCACGTCGGCCTGGTCGCGACGCTGCGCGACGACGGCGTCGAGCGCTTCATCGGCGACGGCCGCTACATGCGGATGGACAAGACCCGCGCCGAAGTCGCGTTCGCCGTGCTCGACGAATACCAGGGCCGCGGCATCGGCACCCTGCTGCTCGAGGCGATGCTCGGAATCGCGCGCGCGGCCGGCATTACCGAGTTTCAGGCCGATGTGCTCGGCGACAACAACCGGATGCTCGAGGTCTTCGCGCGCATGGGCTTTCGCGTCCGCCGCGCGATCGAATCCGGCGTCGTCCACCTGAGTTTTCCCACCGGCGAGACCGACGAATCGCGCTCCGCCAGCCGCCATCGCGAATGGAGCGCCGCCGCTGAAAGCATCCGCAAGCTGATGAATCCCCGGTCCGTCGCGGTAGTCGGCGCGACGCGCTCGCCCGCGCGGATCGGTGGCGCGATCGTCGCCAACCTCAAGCGCGGCGGCTTCACCGGTGCGATCTACCCGATCAATTCCACCGCCGATGAAATCCTGGGCCTCCGCGCCTATCCCACCGTGAGCGCCGTCGGTGCGCCGGTCGACCTTGCGATTATCGCGATTCCCGCTCCCGCCGTGCGGCTCGCGCTCGAGGATTGCGCCCACGCACAGGTCCATTCCGTGGTCGTCATCACCTCCGGCTTCGCCGAGGTCTCGCCGGCCGGCCGCGCGGCGCAGCAGGGGCTCTTCGAAACCGCGCGCGCATCCGGGATGCGCCTCGTCGGCCCCAACTGCATGGGAATTCTCAACACCGCGCCCGACGTGCAACTCAACGCGACCTTCTCGCCGGTCAGGCCGCTGGCCGGCAACATCGGGATGTTCTCGCAGAGCGGCGCGCTCGGAATTGCCGTGCTCGATTTCATGCGCAGCCGCGGGCTTGGAATCTCGAACTTCGTCTCGGCCGGAAATCGCGCCGAGGTCTCGAACAACGATCTCCTCGCGTACTGGATGGAGGATTCGGCCACGCGCGTCGTCGTCCTCTACCTCGAAAACGTCGGCAACCCGCGCAAGTTCGCGATCCTCGCGCCCGAGGTCGCCCGCCGCAAGCCGATCGTCGCGGTCAAATCCGGCCGCTCGGCCGCCGGTTCGCGCGCCGCTTCGAGCCATTCCGCCTCGCTCGCCAGCCTCGACATCGCCGTCGACGCGCTCTTCGAGCAGGCCGGCGTAATCCGCACCGATACCCTCGAGCAACTGTTCGACGTGGTCGCGATGCTCTCCTCGCAGCCGCTGCCCGCCGGGCCCCGCGTCGGTGTCGTCGTCAACGCCGGTGGTCCCGGCGTATTGCTCGCCGACGCATGCGAGGCGCGCGGCCTCACGCTTCCACCGCTCGACGAGGCGACGGTCGCGGAACTGCGCGCGTTCCTGCCCGAGCGCGCCGGCCTCTCGAATCCCGTCGATATGACCACCTCCGCCGACTCGGCCGGTTATGAGCGCGCGCTGGCCGCCGTCGGCAACGATCCCAATATCGATTCGATAGTCGCACTGCATGTTCCCGCGACGCCTGCGATGGGTGCGATCGCCGCGGCCGCAATCGCGCGCGGCGCGGCGCGGATTCCCGAACACAAACCATTCATCAATATCTATCTCTCGACCGAGCAACCGCCGCGCATCCTTCACGAAGGCCCGCGCGGCCATCTGCCGTCCTACTCCTTTCCCGAAAACGCCGCGCTCGTCCTCGCCCACGCCTGGCGCTACGGACGCTGGCGCGCACAGCCGCGCGGCACGCCGTTCACCCTGAGTCCGTTTGCGATGAGCGCGGTGCGCGCCGTGGTCGATCGCGTCCTTGCCGAAGCCGCCGAGCCGCTCTGGATGAGTCCCGAAGACGCCGCGCTGGTGCTGCGCGCCGCCGGCATCGAAGTCGCCCTCGCCGAGCGCGCCTCGATAGCCGAGGCGGCGGCGGTCGCCGACCATATCGGATACCCGGTCGTCGCCAAGATCGTCGCTCCCGAGCTCACCCACAAAAGCGACATCGGCGGCGTAATCATCGGACTCAACTCGCCGCTGGCCGTGGCCGAGGCCGCCATCACCATCGCCGAGCGCGCGCGCGCCGCCGGCGTGCGACTTGACGCGCTGCTGATTCAGCGCGAGATCGAAGGCGGCATCGAGGCGCTCGCCGGCGTCACCTCCGACCGCACCTTTGGGCCGCTAATCCTATGCGGCATGGGCGGCGCGATGGTCGAGCTCATCCACGACGTGGTCTTCAGGCTCCATCCCGTCACCGATACCGACGCCGCCGCGATGATCGGCGCACTCCGTTCGAGCCGCCTGCTCGACGGCTACCGCGGCTCGCCCCCGGCCGATCGCAAGGCGCTGGCCGCCCTGCTCCAGCGCGCATCCGCGCTGGTCGAAGCAATCCCCGAGATGACCGACATGGATCTGAATCCGGTGAAGCTGCTCGCCCCGGGCAAAGGCGCGATCGTCATCGACGCGCGCATCCGCCTGAGCCCGATAAGCCCGCTCGCGCCCCGCCCGCGTTCTGATTAGCTCGTCGGCGCTTGCTCATTGAACCGGCTCCTTCCGTTCTACTTCGATAATTCCATCGCTCATCCAAACGAGATAGACATACCCGTAACTCACGTTGTCCTTCTCTTCCTGCGCAGCGATCCGGTCTGCCAGTTCGTCGAAACCCGTTCCGAAAAGGCACGGACATCCGATACACAGGATAACCGATCCTCGCGGCGCAGCGGTTCCCAACATGTATACGTCGGGATCGTTCTCGCATTCGGCCTGTATGCGGGTGCTCAATTCTGAATTGGTGTTCTTCATTTTTTTCTCTCTTTTCTCATCCGTCAGATCGTCGCATCCGCGAGTGCCAACGTCTCCCGTGCGAGTTCCAGCAGCGGCTCCATTCTTTCCCGCCATCGCGCATGACAGACCGACAGTGCGTGCCGCACATTCAGGTCAGCGATCTCGGTCTCTATCTGGAATACATTTCCGATATCGCTGACGGGCATGAGCTTCGATATGTAGCTCTCTTCGTCCGCCGTGCATCGATCCGCCAGCGCGAACGTCATGATGTCGTCGTTCACCTCGAAAGTAAGATCAAGAATAGCTATTTCAGCGCCTTCGCCGGTCTCCTTCGGAAACCTGAGCAGCGTAGTAGTCAATATCGAGTCGATTCCCCACTTCTGCAGCGACCAGATGTCACCGCCGGTGTCACCTGCGAAGACTATTGAGTCCGCGTTCGCGCGCTCCGGAGTTTCGAGCGTATCCTGCGCCCATATCAACTCCTGAAGTGCGGCGATTTTGTCTCCGGCGCGGATATTTGCCAGGAAGGCGCGACCGTTGAAGTTGGCCGGCACCGGCTCACCGCCTCCGATAGCTGCCAGGCGCCAGGCTTCAAAAGCACGCTCAGCACTCGAAAAACATGCGTTGGACAGTAATAGCTTCATTGCTCCTCCTCTTTGGGTTGAGAGAAGGCCCGCACGCAGCCTCGCCCGCGATTACGCTTGGAGTTTCGAGCGAACTTGTTGTCGGGATGACAAACGCAATCTCGCCAATTTGTTGCATCCTCTTGCCCCATCGTCCTCGTCTCCGAGGCTGGCTTTGGCACCTTGCTTGGCTCTAAGCAGGTTGCCGGGCGTTGCTAGCGGGCCAGTTCCCTCACGCCTCTCTTGATGTTGAATCGCAGAATGCCAGATCGTTCTGAGTATGTCAAGTACTACGTCGGGAAATACCAAGTCGAAACTTTACTTCCTACAGCTTCCGCGATACGCAACAGCCTCCTCGGCTCGACGCGATCCGCTCCGGCCCGGTTTCAAATCCCCGCCCGCTTTGCAAGATTTTTCGGACCGCGCTAACGATGGTCCCCGAAGCATCAGCAATCAGCCGCGCCGCGCGATGCGCGCGCGACGAAATTGGCTTCGATAAAGGCGTGAATGATGGGATCGCAAAAGCAAATCTTCAATGGCGTCCGCGTCCTCGACCTCACTCAATGGCTCGCGGGTCCCGTCGCGACGCGCCTGATGGCCGACCTCGGCGCCGAGGTCCTCAAGGTCGAGTTGCCGCCCTTCGGCGAACAGTCGCGGCGCGTCCGCTTCGGCAAAAACGACGGCAGCCGCATCGCCCCGTCGAGCTACTTTGCGATGCAGAACCGGGGCAAGCGCGGCGTCTGTATCGATTTCAAACGGCCCGAGGGCGTTGCGATCGTCAAGGAGATGGCCTCGTCGTGCGACGTCTTCTTCGAGAACTTCGCGCCCGGCGTGCTCGCCCGCTACGGCCTCGATTACGAAGCTCTCTCCGCGGTCAATCCGAAAATCGTGATGTGCTCGATCTCGACCTACGGCCTCACGAGTCCCTGGCGCGCGCGCATCGGCAACGATCTCGTCGGCCTTGCCGAAGGCGGCCTGCTCCACATGATGGGCGAGCCGGACGCCGCGCCCGCCTACCCCGCCTCCGCAATCGCCGATCACATGACCGCGCTCAACGCCTTCGGCGCGATCTCGGCCGCGCTTTTCCATCGCGAGCGCACCGGCGAAGGACAGTTCATCGATCTCGCGCTGGTCGATTGCGCCTACGCCTCGCACGACTGGCAACTCGCCGCGTGGGGCGCGTCGGACGGCGCGATCGATCCGCAGCGCGGCGGCACCCAGCGCACCGGCACTTTCCCCTACGGCACGTTCCGTTCGCGCGACGGCTTCGTCGCGATTAGCTGTATCGACGAAAAGCAGTGGGCCGCGCTGATCACCCGGATGGGCCGCGCCGACCTGCTCGAAATCGAGGAGTTCCGCACCAACGCGGGGCGGCTTCAGAATCAGGCGATGCTCACCGCCGCGATCGAGGAATGGCTTCAGTCGCTCCCCAGCGACGACGAGGCCGTCCGGATCATGGCCGATGAATTGCGGATGCCGGTCGGACGCGTGCTTTCGGTCGGCCAGATCGCCCGCGATCCGATTCTCAGCGAGCGCACCGTCGAGCGCATCAAGAGTCCCGACGGCCGCGAGCTCCCGATGCTCAAGTCGGCGCACAAGTTCTCGAAGACGCCACCCGCGATTCCCGGACCGGCGCCCTATCTCGGCGAGAACACCCGCGAGGTGCTTCGCAACCTCTGTGGCTATTCCGACGAGAAACTTGATTCGCTAATCGAATCCGGCGTCCTGGTCGAAACCCACCCCGGCTAGCGTATCGCGTTAGACCGATGGATGAACATCGCGCCACGGGCGCGCCTCCTCGAACGCCGCCGCAATTGCGATTATGCCGCGCTCATCAGCCGGCCGCCCGATGATATGCAGCCCGATCGGCAGTCCCGATTTGGTAAACCCATTTGGTATCGAGATAGCCGGCTGTCCGGTCGCGTTGATCGGAAAAGTGAATTCGATCCACGGGAACAGAGTAGCAAGGTAGTTCTCGACTGAGATGCCAATTTTTGGCGCCGGGGTCGGCAGCGTCGGCGTCAGCGTCGCGTCGTAGGGCGCCAACGCCGCGACGATCGCGCGCGCCGTGTTATGCATCCGGCTCACGCCCCTGATGTACTCGGCGGCGCTGATCGATTTGCCGCGCTCGTAAGCCTGCCGCACCATCGGGTCCATCAGCGTCAAGTCTTTGATCGGCACCGACGAGAGCCCGGCGCAAATGAGCAGTTGCGCTGTCTCGGCGAGCGCCGCAGCCGGATCGAGCTTTATCGGCTCGACGCTGTGGCCCATCTCGCGGAACACGCCGCACGCCGACTCGAAGGCCGCGCGCACTTCGCTTTCGACCGGCGCAAGCGCGCTCGATTCGATCACCGCGAGCCGAAGCTTTTTCGGACGCTCATCCGCCGCGCTCAAAAATGATTTCGCCGGCGCCGCCGCCCAGTACGGATCACCAACGACCGGCCCCGCCAGCACGTCGAGCATCAGCGCCGCGTCGCGCACCGAACGCGCGATCGGCCCGTTGGTCGCGAATCCGGCCCACGCCTCGCCCATCGCCGGCGCGAAGGTCACCCGGCCGCGCGCGGGCTTCAGTCCGACTACGCCGCAACATGCCGCCGGTATCCGGATCGAGCCGCCGCCGTCGCTGCCCTCGGCAATCGGCCCCAGCCCCGCGCATACCTGGGCCGCCGCGCCGCCGCTCGATCCGCCCGCCGAATGCTCGGGATTCCACGGATTTCGCGCCGGCGGACAGAGTCCCCCTTCGGTCGTCGGCCGCCCGCCAAGTTCCGGCGTCGTGGTCTTGCCAAGCAAGATTCCGCCCGCATTCCGCAGCCGCGCCGCGATTTCCGCGTCCACCGGCGCCATCCAGCCCTCGTAATTCTTCGATCCCATCGAGGTCGGAATGCCGCGCGTCCAGGTCAGATCCTTCAGCGAATACGCGACGCCATAAAGCGGCATCGATGCTGCCTCGGCGCCGCTCAGGCTTTCGATCCGCGCCGCATCGGCCATCGCGCGCTCGGCGGTGACCGTCATGAACGCGCCGAGCTTCGGATTGAGGCGCTCGATTCGCGCCAGAAAAAACTCCGCCACCTCCCGCGGCTTGAGCTCCCGCTTAAGCACCATCGCGCGCAGTTCCGCAGCTTCGATAAATGGATCGATCATCGCCCTGACCTCCGATGACAAAATGGCCGCGCCTCACCCGAGCCGCACCGCGTTCTCGCGCGCCGGTCTTTTCTCGTGGCGGACTTCTGTCTGTTAATGCAAAATCACCCGCGGAGAAAGCCCGGCGGGCAAAAGCGATTTGGCAAAGCTCCTAAAGGCGGCGCCTGTTTCGGATCGCGCCGAAAAAGCGCGGATGCGGCCGCATCGCTCCGCCCGCCTCGTCGGCGGCATGATCACCGCCAAAATCTGCGCGATGGCCGGCTCGGCCGCGTTCGCCTCGACCCTGGTCGAACTGGCCCGCGCATGGCATCTCGACTCGACCCGCGCTGGATGGATCAGCAGCGCCTACCTTATCGGCTACGCGCTCGCCGTGCCGATACTCGTGAGTCTCACCGATCGGATCGATCCCCGCGCGATATTCCTTGCCGGATGCGCAATTGGGACGGTCGCATTCGCCGGCTTCGCGCTACTCGCTCGCGGCGTCGCGAGTGCCTTTCTCTTCCAGGCGATGGCCGGGGTCTCACTGGCCGGTATCTACATGCCGGGCCTGCGCGTGCTTACTCAGCGGCTCGAATTGCGCGCGCGCATCCGCGCTGTGCCTTACTACACGGGTGCTTTTGGAATCGGCACCGGCCTTTCCTTTCTGATCAGCGGATGGCTCTCGGCGCGCTACGGATGGCAGGCGACCTTCGCTGCGGGCGCGGCCGGCACGACGCTGTCCGCGATCCTGATGATCTGGTCGGCGTGGGGAATATCAATCGCATCCGACTTCGACGCGGCTCCGTCGAATCGCCATCCGCTGGATTTTCGGCCGGTGCTCCGCAATCGCGGCACGCTCCCCTACATTTTCGCCTACGGCGGTCATTCGTGGGAACTCTTCGCGTTTCGTGCATGGCTGCCGACCTTCCTGCTCTTCGCCTGGAATCACTCGGCCATGACCGACGCGGGATTCGCCATCTCGCGATGGTCAACGCTGATTGTTCTGATCGGCGTCCCTTCAAGCATCGTTGGCGCCGAGTTGGCCACCCGATGGACTCGCAATCGGCTGATCCGCTGGTTCGAGATCGCCAGCATCGCGGCCGGCCTGCTCGCACCCGCTTGCGGCGGCTTCTCCTTCGGCCTCGCCGTCCTCGCGATGTTCGCGTACAACGCCGCGATCACCGCCGATTCGGGAGCGCTGACCGCAAGCGTGGTCGCGATCACCCGCCCCGGCGAGCAGGGCGCCACACTCGCGGTGTATTCGATGATCGGTTTCGGCGGGGGCGCGATCGGACCCCTCGCGGTCGGCGCGATGCTCGACCTGGGCGGCGGCTTCGACGTCGCACACGCGTGGTATCTGGGCTTCGCCGCGATGGTGGTCGGGTCGGCGCTCGCCGCGGTCGCCATCACACTTGCATCGGCATCATCGGAGGCGTGGCGGACGGGCGCCAGTTAGGGCACAATCATGCGGGGAGGAAATCGAGTCGGCCGGCGATGCTCAAGTCCGCGGTGCTATGGATTCATGTCCTGAGCGGGACGCTTTGGGTGGGAACCTGCATGACTTTTCTACTGGCCGCGTCGGCGACCTCGAGCGAAGCCGAGAAGATCGAACTGGCGGCTCGCACCCTGCCCCGGCTCAACCGGCTGAATGTTATCGCAGCCGCACTGGTGCCGCTGACCGGCCTGCTCAACCTGTTTTTCGTCGGACGCGCACTCGACTTTCACTTCCCGCGCGCCTTCACCACCGTGCTCGGCGCCAAGGTGCTCTTGTTCTTCCTGATGTGTCTCGCGCTCTCCGCGTCGTCGCCAATAGCGTCCGCACTCGGACGCGGCGAAAGTGGCGGCCTGTCACGTCTGATGCGGCTTTATGGCGTAATCGCACTTTGCGGCACGATTGCGCTCGGCCTGGGCCTCTGGCTCGCGGGCAGCGCCTGAGGATGGAAAAGTAGGCGGCATCCGATGGAATCACCGGCCCGAATCAGAATTGGCAGATTCGACATCGCGATGCTTACCGACGGGCTATGGCTGAACGACGGCGGATGCATGTTCGGCGTGGTGCCGCGCGACCTCTGGCAGCGGGAGCATCCGGCCGACGATCACAACCGCATCCGCCTGAGCCTGACCTGCCCGCTTATCATAAATGGCCGCGACGCGATCTTGGTCGACACCGGAATCGGCAACCGCCTGAGCGCGGTCGAGCGCAAAATCTTCGATCACGGCGAGGGCTGGCTGCTCGACGGGTTGCATGCGCTCGGGATGGAACCTGGAGACATTACGCATGTGATGCTGACGCATCTTCACTTTGACCATTGCGGCGGGATAGTACGGCGGCGCCCGTCTGGCGCGCTCGAACGGGCTTTTCCCAGGGCGCGGCTGATTATCCAACGCGGCGAACTTGAAATCGCGCGCCATTCTCAAAATGAACGATTGCGGGCCGCATATCGTCATATTGAGGAATGCCTCAAGCCGGTTGAGGCGTCGATCGAAGTGATTGATGGCGACATTGAAATCATTGCCGGAGTCACCGCGCGAGTGACCGGCGGCCACACGACGGAGCATCAGGCGGCTGTGGTCGAGGCGGAGGGCGGCTGCTTCGTTCATCTCGGCGATATCGTGCCGACTCGCTCGCACATGCGCGGCCCGTGGAACCAGTCGTTTGACCTCGACGCCGTGCGCACGATGGAGGCGAAGGCGGACTACCTGGCGCGGGCGGCGGCGCACGGATGGTGGGTATCGTTCGCGCATGACGAACGGGTGCTGGCGGCGCGGGTTCGGCGCGACGGCGGACGCTTCGCGCTCGGCGAGACGGTTCCGATGCCGGCCCTGGCGGAGAGCCCCTTATGAGCGATCGGGCGGGGACGGCTATCGCCAAGGCTCCCCGGACAGGCAATAATGTTGTGCACAGTCATTAAGCGGAGGCCGTTTTCGGTGGGACTTTGCTTGATTGCCTCGCGGGGAAGGTTATGCTGGATGCCAGAGGGATGCATGTTCAAAGCAGCATCGTCCCGCCTCGTCATTCGCCCCCTGACATCAGTCTCAACTGTCGGTTTGAATAAGGAGTCTGCTGATGGCGGCAGTCAGTGATTTTGAACGTGTAATCAAAGAAGATCGGGCGTCGCGCGAATCCATGCAATGGCGTGGAAGCCTTCTCGAATACCTCGAGATGGTGAAGGCCGACCCGACCCTAACCAAACTCTCGCACGCGCGGCTGTACGACCTGATCATTTCCACCGGCACCCGCAGTCTTCAGGACACCGACGATCCCAGGACCAAGCGGCTGTACAAGGACGAACCGTTAAAGGTCTACAACTTCTTTTCCGAGGAGTTCTTCGGCATCGAGCGCACGATTGCGCAACTCGTCCGCTACTTCCATTCCGCCTCGCTCAAGGGCGAGGAGAGCCGGCAGGTGCTCTATCTGATGGGGCCGGTCGGATCGGGCAAGAGTTCGCTGGTCGAGCGGATTCAGCGCGGACTCGAGCAGGCGGGGATGATCTATGCGATCGAGGGATGTCCGATGCACGAGGAGCCGCTGCATCTGATCCCGCGCCATCTGCGGCGCGAGTTCGAGAAGATGCTGGGCGTGCATATCGAGGGCGACCTGTGCCCGGTGTGCCGCTACCGGCTCAAGGATGAGTTCGGACGACGCTACGAGGAGTTTCCGATCGAAACGCGGGAGTTCTCCAAGCGCAACCGGATTGGTGTCGGCGTGGTGCCGCCGGTGGACCCGAACAACCAGGACACTTCAGTGCTGATCGGTTCCGAAGATATTTCGAAGCTCGATCAGTATTCGGAAGGCGACCCGCGAGTGCTTGAGCTCAACGGCGCGCTCAACGTCGGCAATCGCGGACTGGTCGAGTTCATCGAGGTGTTCAAGAACGAGACCGAGTATCTGCACGCGATGATCACGGCGACGCAGGAGAAGGTCATTCCGGCGCCGGGGCGCCACGGGATGGTCTACGTCGACACCTGTATCGTGGCGCATTCGAACGAAGCCGAATGGCAGAAGTTCAAGGCCGACCACACCAACGAAGCGATTCTCGATCGTATCGTAGTGGTCAAGGTGACCTACAACATGCGGCTCTCGGAGGAGGTGAAGATTTATCAGAAGATAATCCGCAACTCCGACTTCCGGGCCCATGTCGCGCCGCACACGCTCGAACTCGCTTCGATGTTCGCGATTCTGTCGCGGCTCGAGCCGACCTCGAAATGCGACCTGATGACCAAGCTCCGGCTTTACAACGGCGAGGAGATCGTCGAGAAGGGGCGCACCAAGAAGATCGACGTGGCCGAACTGCGCGAGGACACCAAGCGCGAAGGGATGTCGGGAATTTCGACCCGGTTCATCATGAAGGCGCTCGACAATGCGCTGTCGGACAATGTGACCGGCAACTGTATCAACCCGATCAACGTGCGTGAGGCGCTGATTGGGATGGTGAAGGAAGCCGATCTGCCCGACGACTCGCGCAAGCAGTACCTCGAATTCCTGCAGGACATCCTGCACAAGGAATACCTCGAGATGATCGAGAAGGAGATCACTCGCGCGTTCGTCTACTCATACCAGGAGCAGGCCGAGGCGCTGTTCCAGAACTATCTCGATCATGCTGAGGCGTACGTCAACAAGACCAGGGTGCGCGATCGCAACACCAAGGAGGAGCTGCCGCCGGACGAGGGCTTCCTCAAGTCGATCGAAGAACAGATAGCGATAATCGGATCGGCGGCGGACGGTTTTCGCCAGGAAGTGATCGCGTATCTGTGGTCGTCATCGCGGCGCGGCGAGAAGGTCAGCTACAAGAGCTACGAGCCGCTGAAGGAAGCGATCGAGAAGAAACTGATGACGTCGGTGCGCGACATCTCACGGATCATCACCAAGGCTCGCACGCGCGACGAGGAGCAGGGCGACAAGTACAACGCGATGGTGAAGAACCTGCTCGAGCACGGTTACTGCGAATCGTGCGTGGACGTGGTGCTGAAGTACGCGGCTAACAATCTCTGGAAGGATTGAACGGCGAAGGCGCATAGCAGTAGCGTGAACGCCTGGCCGCGGAAGGACGAAAGTCAGAGACCGGCCGGGCCAGAACGAAGAGCAACCATTCGCAGAGAGATTCAGCGTGAGCCATGGCGCTAGTTGAAAGTATCTTTCGCCAGTACAAGCCGTCCGACGCGGAGCGATCGGATCGTTCGGCGGGCGACCGCGCGCGGCATCGCCAGAAGGTGCGCGAGTCGATCCGCGAGAATATCGCGGACATAATCGCGGAAGAATCGATAATCGGCAAAGATCGCGACCGGGTAATCAAGGTTCCGCTGCGCGGAATCAAGGAGTACCGGTTCGTCTACGGCGAGAACGCGCCCGGCGTCGGCCAGGGACAGGGCGACGCGCGGCCCGGCCAGGTGGTCGGCAAGACCGGCAAGGAAGGCCAGGGCAAGGGCGACGGACAGGCGGGCGATCAGCCGGGGGTTGATTATTACGAGACGGACGTGTCGCTCGACGAGCTGATCGAGATCATGTTCGAGGATCTCGAACTGCCGAATCTCGAGCGGCGCGCGCTGCGCCAGGTGATTTCGGATCGCGCGTTCAAGCGCAAGGGTTATCGGCACGTCGGAATCCGGGCGCGGCTCGACAAGCGGCGGACGGCGCGGCAGCGGGTTACGCGGATGCTGGCGAGCCGGCATGCCCGGGCGCTCGCTGGCGAGTTGCGGGAAGACGAGGAGAACGAGCGCTTCCCGTTCCATCAGGACGATCTGCGCTACCGGCACGTCGAAAACGACACGCGCGAGGAGTCCAACGCGGTGGTGCTCTGTATCATGGACACCTCGGGTTCGATGGACACGATGAAGAAGTACCTGGCGCGGAGCTTCTTTTTCATGCTTTACCAGTTTATCGCGACGCGCTATCGCAATGTCGAAATCGTCTTCATCGCGCATCACACGGAAGCGCTCGAAGTCACCGAAGAAGAGTTTTTCCACAAGGGCGAGGCGGGCGGAACGTTCATCTCGTCGGGCTATCTGAAGTCGCTCGATATTATCAAGGAGCGCTATCATCCGTCGCTCTGGAATATCTATGCGTTCCATTGTTCGGATGGCGACAATTTCGATTCCGACAATGTCGCGGCGCTGCGCGCGGGCAAGGAGCTGGCGGACCTCTGCAACCTGTTCGGCTATGGCGAGATCAAGCCGCTGGGGTCGCGGTACTACGAATCCTCGATGCTTAACGTGTTCCGGCGGCTCGACGCGCCGAACTTTCATTCGGTGCTGATCGAGCGCAAGGAAGATATCTGGCCGTCGTTCAAATCGTTCCTGGCCAAAGATCGCGTGAAAGAATAGCCGGCGGCGTCTGCGGTCAAAGAATACTCAATGGCGAACTACGAACTGAGTGACCTGGTGGAGTGGGATGCCCGAATCCGCGAGAAGGCGAGCGAGTTCGGGCTGGATTGTTATCCGCAGGAGTTCGAGATTTGCGATCATGTGGGGATGCTCGGGTACATGGCGTACTCGGGGATGCCGTCGCATTATCCGCACTGGTCGTATGGCAAGTCATACGAGAAGCTGAAGACGCTGTACGATCACGGCGTTTCGGGGCTGCCGTACGAGATGGTGATCAACTCGGACCCGGCGATCGCCTACCTGATGCGCGACAACACGCTGCTGCTGCAGATTTTGACGATCGCGCATGTGTTCGGGCACAACGATTTTTTCAAGAACAATTTCACCTACCGATCGACGCGGGCCGAGCTGACCCTGGAACTGTTCAAGGCGCACGCGCTGCGGGTGCGGCGCTACGCCGAGGATCCGTCGATCGGCGTCGAGAAGCTCGAGCGCGTGATGGACGCGGCGCACGCGCTTAGCTGGCAATGCCGGCGCAACCTGGCGATCCGCAAGCTCAACCGGGCCGAGCAGGTCGAGCGCGCGCTCGAAAACGCGCAGCCGCGGCCCGATCCGTTCCAGAAGATTCACGCGCGCGCGGAATTCAGCGAAGCCAACGTGCGCAAGATACCGCTCGAGCCGGACGAAGATATCCTGCTGTTTGTCCGCGATCACAACCCCTACCTCGCCGAATGGGAAAAAGACGTCCTCACCATCGTGGATGAAGAGGCCAAGTACTTCATCCCGATGATGGAGACCAAGATCATGAACGAGGGATGGGCGAGCTACTGGCACAAGCGGATCGTCGAGTCGCTCGACCTCGAACAGGGACTGCATATCGAGTTCATTATCCGGCACAACCAGGTAGTGCGCCCGATTCCCGGCCAGATAAATCCGTACCACCTGGGGTTGAAGGTCTGGGAGGATATCCATCGGCGGTGGACCAATCCGACCCGCGAGGAGATCGAGCGCGACGGGCGGCCGGACCGCACCGGCGACGAGATGTTGTTCCAGGTGCGCGAGACCGAGCGTGACAGCTCATTTTTGCGCCGCTTCCTGACCGAAGATCTGATGCGCGAGATGGACATCTTCAAGTACGGTGCGCACGGCGACGACCTGGTGATCGACAAGGTCTCGGACGAGGAGGGCTGGCGCGAGGTCAAGGAGACGCTGATCCGCAACGTCGGGACCAGCTCGATACCGGTGATCAAGGTTGATGACGCGGACTTCGGCCAGAACCGGACGCTGGCGTTGAAGCATTATCACGACGGGCGCGACCTGCAGCTCGAGTACACGGAGAAGACGCTCGCGTATGTGCATCGGCTGTGGGATCGCGAAGTGGTGCTCGAGACGACGCTCCAAGGCAAGCGTTCGCTGCTCTGCTACAACGAGCGCGGCTTCTCGATGCGCGCGCTGAAGTAGAAGGGCAACCCCGTTTCAGATCCGCCCGGCGGCGGGCTCAGATGCGCGTGGGGTCGAGCCGTCCGGCCAGCACGTGCAGCGCCTCGAACAGATAGTAGGTTCCCCAGACCAGTTCATTGCGCGGGGCGAGATCGATGCGCCTGTTGTAGCATCCGTCCCACAGCGCGCCCTCGGGGCCGAGATGGCGCTCGACCAGCGCGCGCGTGGTCGCCGTGGCGGCTTCGTGCCAGATGTGGCGGCGTTCGGCTGACGGCGAAAGAACCGCGAGCTTGAGCATGCTCGCGGCGGCGATTGCGGTCGCCGAGGTATCGCGGTTGGTGTTGGGAATCGCGGGATCGTCGAAGTCCCAGAAGGCGACGCGATCGGCGGGAACGTTTTCGAGCCACCACTGCGACGCGCGCTCGGCGGGTTCGAGGAAGGATTCGTCGCCGGACCATTGCGCAGTCAGCGTCCATCCGAGCATCCCCCACGCCTGCGCACGCGCCCACGTGCTGTCGTCGGTGATGCCCTTGTGCGTGTAGCGGCGAAGCATCCGGCCCGTTTTGGGATCGAACGAGGCGGACTGGCATATCGAGCCGTCGTCGCGCATGCAGAACTCGATATGGCGGCGCGAATGGCTGATAGCGATTTCGCGGAGATGATCGTCGCCGGCTTCGCGGGCGGCCCAGATAAGAAGGGCGGCAGCCTGCACGACATCGACTTCGGCCTCGGTCGCGCCGACGTTCGAGACTTCCTCGAAAGCGCCGCCGAGCGGCAGCACACCGGCGTGCGGATTCCAGGTGCGGGCGAGCGAGTTGGCGGCGGCGAGCGCGAGCGCGCGCGCATCAGGGTCGGCATCGAGAATCGCGCCCAGCGCGGCGCCGTAATAGAAGAGCAGCGCGCGGGCGGAGGTGTCGGAGTCGATGCGCGGGCGCAGCCGCTCGGTCCATCGGCGGGCCCATCCGAGCCATCGCGCGCGTTCGGAATCCGGGCCGCACACGGCACCGACCCAGAGCATCGCGTTCCAGTAGCCGCCGGTCCAATCGCCGGCCGGCGAGCAGGTCCATTCGCCGGTTGAGGGATCGGCGAAATGCGGAAAGCCCTCGCGCACTTTTTCCGCCGTAGCGGCGATGCGCCGGCGCATCCGATCGATCGCGTCGTTCCAGATTGCCACCATCGGTGGGCCCTCCCTCAATGCCGCGCGCGGCGGCTACTTGCCGCCCTTAAGATGCGAATCGAAAAACGAGACCATTTTGGGCCACAGCGCGAGAGCGGCGGCTTCACGATAGTTCGGCCGGTAGTCGGCGAAGAAGGCGTGACCGGCGTTCTGAAAGACGTCGCAGGCATATTGTTTGTGATCGTGGCGCAGGCGTTCCGAAAGCTCGTTGCAATCGGCGTGCGACGGATTGGTATCCTCGGCGCCGCATACAACGTAGAGCGGGCACGAAAGCTTCGGCACGAGATCGATTACGGGCGTGGGGCGGTTGGGCGTGGTCTTCTCGCCCGGTGCGGCGCTGGTGATGAATCCGCCCCAACAATCGATCGCGGCGCTCAGGCGATTGCTGCTGCAAGCGAAGAGCAACGTGGTGCGGCCGCCCATGCAGAAACCGACACATCCGAGCTTGCCGGTCGCGCCGGGCTCGGCATTGATGAGATCGCTGGCGCGCTCGAGATCGCGGACGAGTTGCGCGTCGCTCAACGCGAGCATCCTGGTGCGCACGATATCCATGCCGTCGGAGGTTCCGGGCGCGCCGACGCGGGTATAAAGATCGGGCGCGAGCGCGATGTACCCGAGATTGGCGAAGCGGCGGGCGACGTCGCGGATATGCTCGACGACACCCCAGGCCTCATGGATCACGATGACGCCGGGATAGGAACCGGGCGCGCGCGGTCGTGCGAGATAGGCTTTGATCGAAGCGCCATCGCTCGCGTAGGTGAGGTCTCGCGTTTCGAGCCGCTCGGGATTTGTTACCTGGCCTGGCACATTCATGGGCGCTCCTCCCTGCTATCTCGGGTTATCAGGATTGGCTTCGAGCCGGGTGCATATCGGAACGAATAGCGCATCGCGGGGCCAACGCGGAAGCGTCGGCAGGCTTTACCTTACGATTCGCGATCGGGCAAGCTTGGGGACGCTTGCGAAGAGCTTTGCGACGGACGAGCGAGCGCCGAACTATTCGCGATGCATCATCATCTGGTTGACTTGAACCGATTGCCCGATCTGCTGGCCGATTGGGGCTATATCGGGATTTTCGCGTTCATCTTTATCGGCAACCTGGGCGTGCCGGTTCCGGAGGAGACGGTGCTGCTGGCGGCGGGCTTTCTGGCCGCGCGCGGACTGCTGTCGCTCGAGGGGGTTTTCGCGGTGGCGCTGTTGAGCGCGGTGAGTGGCGACTGCTGCGGCTTCGTTATCGGACGGACGGGAGGGCAGCGGGTGATCGAGCGGCTGGCGGCGCGTTTCACGTTTGTGCGCCAGCGCTACGAGCAGGTGCGCGTGTTCTTCGAGCAGCACGGGAGCCGGGCGGTCTTCATGGCGCGATTTATCGCGGGTGCGCGGTTCATGGCGGGGCCGATGGCGGGAGCGGCGGGGATGCCGTTCTGGCGCTTTCTGGGATGGAACGTGATGGGCGCGATGGCGTGGTGTCCGACGATGGTAACGATCGGATACCTGGTGGGCAACGAGCTGTCGCGAGCGGCGCGGCTGGTCCATATAGGGGCGCGATGGCTCTCGGCGGTGCTGATGCTGTTGATAATCGGGGGCTACGTGATCTGGCGGCACGGGCGGACAGTGGAGCGGCGCGGCGCGGAGCGTGGCCGCGCCTGAAGGGCGTGGCCGCGCTCCGCGCGGTTTGCGCGGCGGTGCGGCGGGGTACTAGGCTTCGCGGCGGATACTCATCGGCGGGCGGGAGCCC
>Ga0307372_10001723_pt1 | contig 37478 bp, 35 predicted proteins | sample OX1MG_FD_202533 | JGI IMG/M metagenome (GOLD analysis project Ga0307372, IMG submission 202533) | Soil microbial communities from Risofladan, Vaasa, Finland - OX-1 | ecosystem: Environmental > Terrestrial > Soil > Coastal area > Acid sulfate soil | place: Finland: Risofladan, Vaasa | collected...
CTATTACACGTCTGGCGATATCCCGACACAAAAGAGAAGGGCGCGAGGCGCGGGAGTATGGGCCTTTGTCGCTGGAGATGAGCTTCCATTTGTCATCCACCTCTCGTCTCCTCCGAAGTTTTGGGAGAGCCTTGCGTCGACGGTTGGACATCCAGAATGGATCACCGATCCACGCTTTCTCGGACGCGCGGATCGCCGCAAGAATTATGACGAACTCAAGGAGCTTTTGAATGGCGAATTCAAGAGTGGAACTCGTGAGCAATGGCTTGAACGATTGGTGAATGCCGATGTACCGTGCGCCCCAATCAACACGCTTGAAGAGGTCTTTGCGGACCCGCAGATCGCGGTGCTCCAGATGCATCGGACCATTACCCACCCGATCAAAGGAGAGGTACATCTGGCCTCACCCGGAGTAAATCTTTCAGCGACTCCGCTTGAGTGGGAGCTCGCTCCTCCGATGTTGGGTGAGCATACCGACGAGGTGCTTACGAGCCTTGGATATGACAACGAAGAGATCGCTGCTCTCTTTGCAAAGTCCATCGTCAGCGATTCGACTGTTGGAGACCAGGGGCAATGAGTCTGCGAGACAGGTATGCGATTGCTGGGGTCGGAACCTCGAGACTTGGAAAAGTTCCCGGTGTAAGCGCGCTCGGTTTGATTAGTGAGGCAATGCGCAACTGCGTCGAAGAATCCGGGATCGATAAGAACGAGATCGACGGTGTCATCTGCCGTGGACCCGATGACGTATATGGATTTCACCAGCGCGTCGCAGAGCGACTTGGGATCAATGTGGGTTTTTCCACAACACTGGACAATGGCGGTGCGAGTCAGATCCTCTCTGTTGCACTTGCAGCCATGGCGATTGATGCGGGCCTCTGCAATGTCGTTTTGTGCGGCTACGGTCGCGACGCGTGGTCAAGAACCCATGTCAGCGAGGAGGTGCGAATCTCCGGAAGGGCCGCCGCCGTTGCCCGGTACGAGTTTGGTGGCGAGGAATTTGGGATGTTCGGTGCCCCGGCCATGCATGCCCTCGGTGCGAAGCGCCATATGGATCGCTACGGTACGACGAAAGAGCACTTTGGCGCGGTATCGCTCGCGTTCCGGGAACACGCGTTGAGAAACCCGGAAGCTCAGATGAAAAAGCCCTTGACAATGGCTGATTATCTTGAGGCCAGGCCCATCGTCGATCCATTCAATGTGCTCGATTGCTCGTTGCGTAGCGACGCCGCGGGCGCGATGCTCATCATGTCAAAAGAGCGCGCCGAGCAGCTTCGACCTCACCCGATATTGATCAGTGGGTTCGGTACTTATAACAACACCAGAGGATGGTTTGTCGACGACCACATGCTGACCACCGCAGCAGCGCCAAGTGCGCAGAAGGCCTATGCCATGGCTGGGATTGGCCCTGACGAGGTCGATACCTTTCAGGTTTATGACTGTTTCACGTATATGGCTATCGTCCAGCTTGAAGACTACGGATTCTGCGCCAAAGGTGAGGGTGGTCCATTTGCTGCATCTGGGGCACTCGCGATCGGCGGGTCACTTCCCACAAACACCTCGGGTGGTCAGCTCTCTGAGAGCCACTGTGAGGGCGTATTGCAGATTGTCGAGGCTGTGCGACAGCTACGTCATGACTATGACGACAAACGGCAGGTTGGTGCCGCGGAGGTTGCCGTTGTCTCTGGACACGGCGGCAATACGGTCTGTCACAGCTCGCTCGTGCTTCGGAGGGCGTAATTGGTATGGAACCTGGATCGAAATATTTCCTGACCCGAAAGAGCTCACTAGCGAAAGCGAGTCGTTATGTATATCGACGCCGACACTCATTGTGACGAATGCGAAGACACCTGGGCTTTCATGCCCGAGATTCTTCGTCCAACGAATATTTCACTTGAAAGCGGAGAGGTCCCGCCTTGGCTAAAACCCGATCCGGGCGCGGCTTCAGCTCATTCAAGATTCTGGTTTCTCGACGGGAAGTTGGCCTCGCATCGCGAGCGTGACAACAACCGGTCGGGCACGACGGTAGAAACGCGTGAACTGCTCAACGTCGCGGCCAGAGTCCGGGATATGGATGAACTCGGAGTCGAGGTTCAGGTTGTCTATCCGACGGTTCTTTTGAATGAGTTGACGAGAAGGCCAGAACTTGAGGCTGCGCTTTATTCGAGTTACAACGAGTGGCTCTATCGCCGATGTGATGAGTCTGGTGGACGCCTTCGCGCGGTCGCGATGATTCCATTTGGTTCCGTCCCCGACGCGCTCACGGAGTTGAGAAAGGCCAAGGACCGCGGAGCCGTTGGTTTTTTTAAACGAGGCGTCGAATGGGATCGTTCCGCGAGCGACCCCTATTTCTTCCCAGCCTATGAATTGGCCCAGGATCTGAACCTTCCAATGTGCATGCACAGCTCGCTTCCGTTTGCGGCGATAGATCCGCACATTTCCCGGGTCAGGCCTGTGTTTACCCTCGGTTTCGGTGGCGTTACGGTTTTGCAGGGCTTTTATGCCCTGGTCGCCGATGGAATACCTGCCCGATTTCCAAAACTCCGGATCGGTTTCGTGGAGGCCGGGTCTTCATGGGTTCCCTATCTCTTCGATACCTTGCAGGTCTTCAAAGACCGAGACAAGTATTTTCCGGACCGCAATATGTTCATCAGTTGCGAGGCCGGCGAAGATCTCAAATACGTGCTTGATCTGGCAGGAGATGGGACCTTCTTCGTCGGAACGGATTATACGCACGGAGACCGTGCCTCTGTAATGAACGCGCACAAGATGGTGTTCGAGCGAACCGATATCAGCCGCGAGAGCGCCGAGAGGTTAACGAGTTTGAATGCCAAGAAGTTCTACAACCTCTAGATGGCTACATCATTTGAGTCATCACGCGTCTGTGTGCGTCAGACAGTGACCGGTTTCGGGCGACCATTTAGGATCTCAGGCGGGGGGACGCAATGACATATTCCATAACTCGCATTGATCATGTCAATATCCAAATCCCGGTCGGCGGAGAGGTCGAAGCGGAGCATTTCTGGATGGGAATTCTTGGGTTCGGCAACAGACCCAAGCCCGAACGACTCGCGGCCCAGGGTGGGCGCTGGTTTGTTCATGACCAGTTCGAGATTCATGTGAGTCCGAACAGTGACTTTCAACCGTCAACCGAATCGCACATAGCGATGCGCGTGGGTGGACTTGGCGAGCTTGTTGAGACCCTTGAATCAGAGGGATTTCACCCGGTTCCTACGACGGGCAGTGCAACAGGTGAGGCAAGATACTTTGTCAACGATCCATTTGGGAATAGGTTGGAGTTGATCTCTTCCTAGCACGCGAGATAACGGGAGACGTCCTTGGGACTCGGTGGTGTCTTGGGTCACAACGCAACTTGGTTGTCCGGTCGTGGAGTACGGCGAGGAGAGACCAGATGATTGGGGTCAATCAAAATCGGTAGATTGAGTACGAGAGTGGGGGACTGATGTTCATAGATGCTGATACCCATGTCGATGAAAACGAGTCGACGTTTTCCTATATACCCGCCGCACAGGACCATCTTCGCCCACGAACAATCGAGTTCACCGAAGAAGAGATGCCTCCGTGGTTGAGTTCGAATCGTTCATCCGGGTCAGGGCTCTATCGGTGCTGGTTCATCGACGGAAATGTCTATCCGAGACGTATTCGAAGCGATGCGCGCACGCGGACAGTGATTGGTACGAGAGAACTATTTGATGTCTCCGCGCGCGTTCGTCATATGGATTCTCTGAACGTGGAAACTCAGGTCATATATCCGACGCTATTTCTCAGGGAATTGAGTAGACGCGCCGACATCATGGTTACGCTTCACCGGAGTTACAACCGCTGGCTATCTGAACGATGTGCAGATTCGAATGGTCGACTTCGTTGGGTGGCGCTAATTCCGTATTGCTCGATGCCCGACGCGCTTGAGGAGATTCGGTTTGCAAAAGACAATGGCGCTGTTGGGATCTTGAAGCTGGGAATTGAGGTGGGCGATCGAGTTGCAAGTGACCCATATTTCTTTCCCGCGTATCAACTTGCGGAGGATCTGGAGTTGTCTCTGTGCGTTCATCAAGGATCTGGATACACCGATGTTGTGTCATTCCTTCGCGCATTTCCTGATGGAGAGAGTGACACCTTCCCGGTTGTTTCGGCCTTCTCGTTTCTCCTTGGATCCGATGTGCCTGCAAGATTCCCGCGCCTCAAGGTTGGGTTCATCGAGTCAGGGGCAGCGTGGTTGCCCCACGTTTTGGGCCGTAGCGGCTGGACCTGGGATAGATCGGCATCGGAGCGCGACCACCGGCTTTCAGATATGGAATTTTTTGTTACCTGCGAGATTTACGAGGACATTCCCTATCTCGTCAACGCCGTCGGAGGCGACGACAATTTTTTTGTCGGATCTGACTACACGCATGGAGATCGCTCTTCGGTTCTCGACGTTCACAAGTTGATAAATGAGCGTGACGATATTGACGACAAGACAGCACTAAAGCTCACCTCGGAGAATGCGAGGCGTTTCTACAACCTGTAGTACGAAGCCCACCGGGGCGACGGGAATGGCGGGAGGAATTGACCCTCTTGGCAAGGTTCTGGGAAGGCACTCACCTTATGCGAGTCAGGAGTAGCGGTTGTTTTCGGTTTGAGCTGGATAGGTGAGGAAGACGAGATTGACCAGAGGGAAAATGACCCACCATCCGGATTTTCCCGCGTCATGGAGCCGTCGAACTGCTGCGGCTGCAAGAGGAATCCAGATCCCAAGATCAACCAACAGGCCAAGAACACCCATTCGCGAGGTAAAGATCTCGACGATGAAATAAAACAGGAAGAAGTACCAGTATTCCCTGCGAGATGCCCTCCCAGCAAATGACGCGTACTTCTTGAAACACGTTGTAATTGCGTCGCCCATATTCATCGAATGCCTCCGCTACACGTTGAGGAGTTTGGATTCAACACGGCAAGACGACAAAACGCAGGCCAGCTACCCAAAGTATTCGTCAACTCTGAATCATGCTGAGTGCCTGAGAGAGCGCAGCGAGCTCTTTTGAGGCCCGTAACAGCGCGTTTGCGTCTCCTCGGACCTTGATTTTTCCGGATGCGAGCAACTCGGCCACAGACGCGCCTTCGTGAACTGAGAGAGCGCTTGGATAATCCTCTACCAGGGTCACCTGCGCGACTTTGACGGAGTCGCGCACGAGTCTGCCGGGCTTACCCGCCCCGATGCAGATCGTGTAGCGAACCGTGCCCTGGGCACAGTCATGGATTACCTGTCCAAGTGCGAGCCCGGCCTCTCCGGCCTCTCCGGATGTGATCGTCGTTAGCGCAGACTCGAGCAGGTCGAACCACTCGGAACTGAGAAAGAGTGCCATTAACTTGAAGCGACCTCAGAGGCCACAGAGCGAGGCTCAATCTGTCCTGCTTTGCGGGCACTCAGCTGATCCTCAAGTGTTTCAGAGGCATAGGCAGCGGCAACGTTCGCAGGCGTGGGATTGGGCTTGCCGGTGATCTTGCGACCGAGCCACGCCACCGGGTCATAACGCGCATCGACAACTCGTTCTTTCAGAGGGATGATGGCGTTGTCGGTGATGTGGATGCCCTCCGGGCACACTTCGGTGCAGCACTTTGTGATGTTACAAAGACCAAGACCGAACTGTTCTGAAACGAGCCGTCTCCGGTCAAGGGTATCGAGAGGGTGCATTTCGAGTTCCGCAAGACGTGCAAAGAAACGTGGACCGGCGAAACTTTCCTTGTTGTCTTCATGGTCTCTTATGACATGGCAGACGTTCTGGCACAAGAAGCACTCGATGCATTTGCGAAATTCCTGGCCGCGATCAACGTCGATCTGTTGCATCCGAAACACCTCGCCCTCGGCGAGTGCGGGCGGCTGGAATGGCGGAATTCGCCGAGCGACGGCGTAGTTGTAGGAGACATCGGTGACAAGGTCGCGGATGATCGGAAATCCACGCATCGGTGAGACCGTAATGGGAGCATCGATATCAAGCGTGCTCATTCGCGTCATGCACATCAAAGCAGGACGGCCGTTGATCTCGGCACTGCATGATCCGCATTTTCCCGCCTTGCAGTTCCACCTTACGGCAAGATCTGGCGCATCTTCGGCCTGGATCCGATGGACGACGTCAAGGACAACTTCACCCTCTTGGGCAGGGATCTGATATTCGGTGAACTCTCCACCGCTCTCATCTCCTCGCCATAGGCGCATCTTGAGTGTTTTTTGTGTACTCACCGTCACAGTCTCTGGTGACATCAGTGCGCCTCCTCTAAGAGTTCTCTCAGTTCAGGCGGCATTTCAGGCAGAGCCTCTGACCGCACCGTTACTCGGTCACCCACGATCGAGGTGACCATATTGACCTTGCCGAGAGTCTCGTTGTCTGGCAACGGGAAATCTTCGCGGGTATGACCACCACGCGACTCCCTGCGCTCAATAGCGCCGAGCGTGGTGCTTTGCGCGACGGCAACCATTGCCTCAAGATCGAGAGCAAGATGCCAGCCGGGATTGAATTGGCGATGTCCCTCAACGCTCACAACCCCAGCCTGCTCTTCGAGTTCTCCAAGCCGATCCTTTGCTTCGAGAAGTTCCGGCTCTGTGCGGATGATCCCAACAAGTTCTTGCATGGTGTTTTGAAGTGTCTGATGAGCGGAATATGCATTTTCGCGGCCCTCGTGGTCAAAAAAGGAGAGTGCGTGCTGGGTGATTGCCTCGACTTGGGATTCGTCAATCTCGACTTTGCCCGACTTGCTCAAGGCAAAATCTGCTGCCCCAATTCCGGCGCGCCGGCCAAAGACGAGAAGGTCCGAAAGTGAGTTTCCACCGAGTCGGTTTGCGCCGTGCAACCCTCCGGCAACCTCGCCGGCTGCAAAGAGTCCAGGCACGGTCGCAGCCGTGGAGTCGGCGTCGACTCGTATTCCACCCATGATGTAGTGGCACGTAGGACCAATTTCCATCGCGTCTTTGGTGATATCGACGTCAGCCAACTCTTTGAACTGGTGGTACATCGATGGGAGACGTCGCTTGATGTCTTCTGCGCTTCGACGCGATGCAATGTCGAGAAATACTCCACCGTGAGGTGAGCCCCTTCCCGCTTTCACCTCCGAGTTGATCGCTCGCGCAACTTCGTCGCGCGGAAGTAGCTCCGGCGGTCGACGAAAATCTCTCTTGTTGCCGTACCACTGATCGGCCTCTTCAATGGTGTCTGAGGTCTCTGCTTTAAAATATTCGGAGATGTAGTTGAACATGAACCGCTCGTTGTCTCGGTTCTTGAGGATGCCTCCATCGCCACGCACTCCTTCGGTGACGAGCAGACCCCTCGCACTTGGAGGCCAGATCATTCCCGTGGGGTGAAATTGAATGCATTCCATGTCGATGAGGTCTGCTCCAGCCCAGAGAGCCAGCGCGTGACCATCTCCTGTTCCCTCCCATGAGTTGGAGGTGAACTTGTACATCTTTCCGACACCTCCGGTTGCCAAGATGACAGATTTGGCACCGAAAACGACAAATTTTCCCGTTTCGCGCCAGAGGCCTACCGCGCCGCTGACGTGACCCTCTTGATCGTGAAGCAAACGGACGATTTTGCATTCCATGAAGACCTGGATCCCAACTGCCACTGCACGGTGCTGAACCGTTCGAAGTAGTTCGAGGCCAGTTCGATCGCCAACGTGTGCAAGTCGGGCATAGCGGTGTCCACCAAAGTCACGCTGGAGAATGAGGCCATCTGGAGTGCGGTCAAAAAGAGCGCCCCATTGCTCAAGCTCGAGAACCCGCTCTGGTGATTCCTGTGCGTGCAGTTGTGCCATCCGCCAGTTGTTGAGCATTTTTCCGCCGCGCATGGTGTCTCGGAAGTGAACCTTCCAGTTATCTTCTGGCCAGACATTTCCGAGTGCTGCGGCTACTCCGCCCTCTGCCATGACGGTATGGGCTTTGCCGAGAAGGGACTTGCACACAACCGCGGTCGTTGCGCCCATCGCGCTTGCCTCAGCCGCGGCGCGTAGTCCAGCCCCTCCCGCTCCAATGATCAAGACATCGACGATGTGCGTTTCGTATTCAGACATTTAAAAGAACCTCGGGTCGTGAATCATTCCGGTCGTTACGAGGTAGACGTAGTAGTCCGTGAAGGCAATCCAGATGAGCGAGAGCCATGCAAAGAGTTGGTGACGCTCGTTCAGCTTTGAGACAATGTTCTTCCAGATCCAATACCGCGACGCGTGCTCAGAGAGTCGGTTGATTCCTCCGCCACAGAGGTGTCGGCATGAATGGCATCCGAGCGTGTAGGCCCAAATCAAGATTGCGTTGACGACAAAAATTAACGTGCCGACTCCGACTCCGAGTCCATCTGAAAAGCGAAAAGCAGCAATTGCATCCCAGGTAAGGATTCCGGCAAAAGCGACTGCTGCATACCAGAAATAACGGTGAATATTTTGAATGATCAACGGGAATCTGGTCTCTCCCGTATAGCGCTTGCGTCGTCCGTTCGGAGTCGCAGAGCCCGCATCAGGCACACCGCAGGCAGGAGGTGACAGCCAGAACGAGCGGTAATAGGACTTGCGGTAGTAATAGCAGGTCATGCGAAATCCGAGCGGGAAGATCAGGATCAAAAGCGCGGGTGATATCGCCCACCATGAACCCACGATTGGCCCCCATACGTAACCGTGGCAGTTACCCGTCAGACATGGCGAATAAAATGGGGAGAGGTAGTCACGCGCTTGTGTGCCCGCAAGGCCACCGGCGTAGTAATGACTGTTACGGAATGCCGCCCACGTTGCGTACACGGTAAATGCCACAAGCCCAAAGACAATAAATGCAGGTTGGACCCACCAGCGGTCTTTTCGCAACACCTGAGAAAGCGGTGGCCCACCTCGAGCTTTGCCAATCTGTACCGCAGTCACGGAAACGTTTGGCTTCGCCGGATCGACGACGGTCACAGCACCCTCCAGCTCACTCAGGAATCTCTTGACTGCCCCAATCTAGGACAGCACCTGTCGGGCGTACCTAAGGAGCGGGAAAATACTCGCGCACTCCGGCAGAATCGGCCAATGCTGGTCGACTGCGTGCGCGATTGGCCGAACTGTTGACGCAGTTGGTGGCCCGAGGCATCCGCACGGTCAGGGTACCAAGTACGTATTGCTCGGGTTAGGGTAAGGCAAATGGCCCGTTCTCCCGGAAGCGAAGACAGCTCTAGACCAACGACACTCGGCGAACTCAAGGCATCGGGCTGGAAGAGCGTTCCTGTGCGAACCGAGATTCGTAACAACGTGCTTACAAAGATTGCCGCAGGTGAGCCAGTCGTCGAAGGCATTATGGGATACGAGTCGTCTGTTGTTCCACAACTTGAAAATGCCCTTCTGGCGGGCCATGACATCATCTTCCTCGGTGAACGCGGGCAGGCCAAGTCGCGGATCATCCGTTCCCTTGTGGCTCTTCTCGACGAGGCAATACCGATTGTCCAGGGCTCAGAGATGAACGATGACCCCTACCATCCGGTGTCACGACATGCCAGACAACTTGTTGCCGAATGCGGTGATGAGACTCCAATTACCTGGGTCGGACGCGATGATCGATTTGGCGAGAAGCTCGCCACCCCAGATACCTCTATCGCTGACATCATCGGCGAGGTTGACCCCATCAAAGTCGCTGAGGGCCGATACCTAGCCGATGAGCTGACAATTCACTATGGCCTCGTCCCCCGAACGAATCGGGGAATTTTTGCCATTAATGAGCTGCCTGATCTCGCCGAACGTATTCAGGTGGGCCTTTTGAACATTCTTGAGGAGCGAGATGTCCAGATTCGCGGATTTCGGGTACGGCTACCAGTAGATGTCATCCTTGTCGCGTCGGCGAATCCGGATGACTACACCAACCGTGGACGCATAATTACTCCGCTGAAGGACCGATTTGGCTCGCAGATTCGCACCCACTATCCCTCGGAACATTCCACTGAGGTCGCGATTGCAGATCAAGAGATCTCAGCACAGCAATACGGGGGGACAGAGGTAATCATTCCTGACTACCTAAAAGAGACTCTTGCCAGAGTGAGTCAGCTCGCGAGAATGAGTCAGAGGATTAGTCAGCGCTCAGGAGTCTCAGTCCGTATGACGATTGCGAACTTTGAGACAGTTATGGCTGCTGCAGTCGGTCGCGCGCTGCGCCTCGAGGAGCCTCTCGCAGTAGCGCGTCCGAGCGATCTTGCGGCAATCATGCCATCGACGATCGGCAAGATTGAGATTGAGGCGCTGGAACATGATGACGACGAAGAGATAGTTCAGGCACTCATCAACACCGCGATATTGCAGACGTATAAAGACCGCATCGAGATTGAGCATCTAGGAGAGGTGGTTGGCGCATTTGAGGACGGGCTCGTTGTTGAAGTTGGAGCACAGGTGCCGTCCGCGTGCTATCAGCAGTATCTCGCAGATCTTCCAGCACTCAAGAGCGTGATCGGTCCTCTTCGTTCGATGAGCGTCGAAGAAGAGGCGAGTGCCGTCGAATTCGTTCTCGAAGGTCTATATCTGTCGCGACGACTGAGTAAAGATCACTCCGATACCTCGGCCTCGTATCGAATTCGATGACACGGAGATGAGCGAGCGAATGGGGCGATCACCTCGGACACGGCGCTGGCGATATTCACGCTTTGACGGACGTACCGATCCGATCACATTTGATGCTGACGATGTCCTCTCGGGTCTCGCCGATGATCTCCTCTATCACGGTGACCTGTCGGCCGCGCTGCGCAGGTTGCTACAAGAGGGATTCGCGGGAGCGGGTGGGGATCGCGTGCAGGGACTTTCAGAGATGATGCGCAAGATCGCGGAGCGAAAGTCTCAGCTCGCATCAGACGAGAATGATTTCGCGCGCCACGTTGCAGAGGAAATCCAAGAGGTCGTTGCGCTTGAGCAGGAAGCCCTTGCGACTCGTAAAGACGAGCAGGCATTGATGCAGACAGTGCAACTTGAGCTGCTTCCGGAGAATCTCGTTGGAAAGATTGAAGCTCTTCTCGACTATCCCTTTGCCTCGCAACAGGCGAGGGACCGCTTTGAGCGACTGCTAGATGAGCTCCGTCATGACATGATCCAAAACCAGCTTGATGAATTTGCCTCTCAAATGGCCAGTGCGTCCTCAGAAGAGCAGGCACATCTTCGCGATGGTCTCGATGCACTGAACCAGTTGATCGAACGGCGCGCCAGTGGGGAAGACATTGACGGTGAGTTCAAATCATTCATGAATCATTTCGGGGATCTTTTTCCTGGAGATCCGAAGTCACTCGATGATCTCATCGCCCAACTGTCGTACCGCATGGCCGCGGCGTCACAGATGATGTCAGCTATGTCGCCCGACCAGCGCGCGAAATTCGATCAATTGAGCGGAAGATTGCTTTCAGATATTGACCTTGCTTGGCAGATGGATCGACTCGGTGCAAACCTACGCGATGCAATGCCTGAACTTGATTGGGAACAAAATCGGGGTGAAGGATCTAGAGATCCCCTATCGCTTCTAGGAAATACCGACGCGATCAGTGAACTTGCTGCACTCGAATCGCTCGAGCAGCAACTTCGACAGGGGGCGACTCCTGATGCGCTTCGAGAGATCGATCTTGAGCGTGTGGAACAGATCCTCGGCGCCGACGCCGCTCAGTCCTTAAAGGCGCTCGCGGATCTTACAAAACGGCTTGAAGAAGCTGGGCTTGTCGGCCGAAAAGAGGGAAAGCTGCAGCTGACTCCGGCCGGTATTCGGCGCCTCGGCGCCAATGCTCTCCTGGAGCTGTTTGCGCGGTTACGTCGCGATCGGGTGGGTAATCATCCAATCTCCTCTGTCGGTCTTGGCCACGACCGCGCCTTCGCGACAAAGCCATACGAATTCGGGGACCCATTTCGCCTTGATCTGCAACAGACACTGAGGAACGCGCTTGTTCGGTCTTCAACAAATGACGGAGAATCCCCGACGTTTCCGGTCAAGTTGCACTACGAAGACTTTGAGGTGGAACAAAGCGAGCAAATTACTGCTGCCTCAACCGTGCTCGCGATCGACCTATCGCTTTCAATGCCGATGGAGGACAATTTCCTTGCGGCAAAAAAGGTCGCGATTGCCCTCCAGTCTCTGATCGCATCGCGCAATCCGAGGGACTATCTCGGATTGATTGGTTTCTCAGCAACAGCGCGTGAGATTAAGGCACATGAACTTCCCGGTGTCTCCTGGGATTTTGCCTATGGTACGAATCTCCAGCACGCGTTGTTGCTTGCAAGAAAGATGCTCGGACATCGGTCGGGTTCGAAACAGATAATTGTTATTACCGATGGTGAGCCGACGGCTCACATCGATGACCGTGGAGCGGTGTTTTTTCAGTATCCGGCTGTACCTGAGACGATTGAGCGAACCATGCTCGAGGTCCAAAGGTGCACCAAAGATCAGATTGTGATCAATACCTTCGTCCTCAACCAGACTGGTGCGCTTCGGTCATTTGTTGAAAGCATGGCGCGTCTGAATCATGGAAGGGCCTTCTACACGTCGCCCGAAGAACTCGGTGATTATGTGCTCGTGGACTTTGTAGCCAACCACACCGCGCGGACGCAAAAGCATCTCCGGCGGGGCGCCTAATCGCGCATTTCGAAGTCGTTATTTCCTGACTTTTTGCGGCTTTTCCGACAGATTTCCCCTTGCAATTGCCATTCCGAGCCATAAAGATAACCACATTGTTGTAATTACAACGATGCAACGTGTTCGGCAGCAGGTGCCGAGGGAGGAGGGTGTCATGGAACTTCGTGCGCTCATTGGCAATACTGACGAGGCGTGGCAGTCGCAGGCGAACTGCATGGGTGTAGATCCGGAACTATTTTTCCCGGAGCGTGGATCTTCAACGCGTGAGGCAAAAGAGGTCTGCCGGGGTTGTGTCGTCCGTGTCGAGTGTCTGGAGTTCGCGATTGCTAACGGAGAGAAGTTCGGAATCTGGGGCGGAATGAGTGAGCGCGAACGGCGTAAGGTTCGACGTGCTCGCGTAATGCAAAAACGGGGTATCGTCGCCGCTTCGTAGGGAGAGGTCCTTTTTGCGAAGATGATCGCAACGTACTGAGTTGCGTCGAACTTACTTTCTCTGGCGGCAGTGCTGGCGTGCCCGAAAATCAAATATTCGCCTGATCGCTTCTAGCCGAGCCGGGACTCTATTGTCGCCTCCTCGCTCAGGCCGAGCATCTCCCAACGATCACGCGCGACTTCATTGAGCACTCTGGCGGGCAAGAGGCCGACAAGTTCACATCCGCGGATCTTTCCGCCGAGTTCACGGACCTGCTCAGCGATCAGGTCGTACGTCTTCTCAATTCCAAGAGCAATCGGATCAACGAGATTGCACGAGACCTGGAGTGTTTCGCCGAGCTCGAGCCCGAGTGTTCGGAGTTCTCTTCTTCGGACGTTCTTCGCAATGAGTTTCGTCATCTTGCTGTCGACCCCGTCGATATTGACGTTGTAGGCGATGAGTGCGCCGCGTGCACCGACACAACAGGCCCCGGCCCGAGGGTGCGGAGTCTTTGGGCCAAAGTCTGGGTCGAATTGGGAAAATGCGGATGTACGGATGTCTGGGAGTGATCGCTCTGGACCGTAAAGAAAGCAAGGTAGAGCGAGCTCTTCACCGACGATCCTTGCAAATTGATCCCGAGCGCGCAGAGCCTCGCCTAGTTGTACCGGATGGACAAGTCCGTCATCGCCAAGCGGTATGAATGGAACGACATCGACGATCCCGACGCGGGGATGGACTCCCTGGTGGAGTCCAAGGTCAAGTTGGTCGATCGCCAATCTGGTCAGCGAGATGGCATCTGAGAGAACAGTGCTTCCAGCAAGTGTAAAGACACTTCGGTTGTGATAAATATCGCTATGGATATCAAGAAGCGACGAGCTAGCACTTCTACCCAGATGTTCGATCAGCGCGACATCGCGTCCTTCGCTGACGTTGATGACACATTCAAGCATTTTGCAGGACTGTGAACGCCGTTAGAGGAACCGCGCGAAAGAGAGGCTCGTCTTCGTGAATTAGTGCTTGACCTCGAGGGCAATCTTTCGACGAGCCCTTGCAATTCGGCGACGCTCGCGCTCGGAAGTTCCGCCCCAAACACCGTGGTCGATGTGATTGGCGAGGGCATATTCGAGGCAGGGTTCTTTTGCGATACAGTCCACGCAGATCTTCCGTGCGACGTCAACTCCAACGCCATCGCTCGGGAAAAAGGTCTCAGGCGGCAACTCTCGGCATCTGCCCTTTGCCATCCAATCCGTATCCATTACTTCACCTATTTTCTTCAGAAGTGATTTCGACGCCACAACCCTCTATTGATGTTGCATCGATCGCACCGCATTCAAGCGTACACGGAGGACCTGAAATATCGGGTTATTTGGACGTTTCGCACCTCCATTTCTAGTGATTCAAGCTGGCAAAAAGCTGTGATACGAGATTTCTCTTGAGTAAATCACTAGGAGTTTGGCAATTAGACTGTTAGCGATACTAATGAGGAGCCGAGGATGAGCACTGATTACCACGCACCGACGAGTACGCCAGAGCCCCCGAAGGGCCATGTGCGTATCGTCTATCTTGGTCCGGTTGCTCCGCACTGGGAGGTTGAATCTGAGTTTGGCGATCGCTCAGTGATCGAACCGTTCAAAGAGCGCGCTTTGGCTCGTCTCGTCCTTCTTCCCCCACACGATCCACAGTTTCGACGAAATCGCGAACGGGTGGCTCGAGACGCGGAGCGAGAAAACCTGTTGCTTGAGTGGGACCTTGGCGTTCCCGAGGAGTCACTCGCCGTCTAGCGGAATTTGCGGGGGCCGAGTTACTTCAGGTGCTCAAGCCGGATCCGCTCAAGCCATAGGCCAGGAGCATCGAGTTCGGCGGGAGTGGGCAGGTTCGATTCGACAACCCAGAGCTGAGCGAGACTGCGGTCACCGTTTCTCTCAATTACGCCCTGAATGAATCGACGACCTCGTTCGAACATTTCAAAACTTTGCTCTACCCCGATGATCGCATCTCCCGCCATCTCGTTTTCCGAGCGTTCGATTCGCGATCTCGTGATTGCCTCTTCGATTAATGAACGCGCTCCAATTGCCCGTTCGGCAACAGTTCGCGATACCCAATCGGCGTAACCTCGAATGACGGTCACCAACGTATCGAGTTCGCGTTGAGTTTGGTATTGAGCCTCTGAAACTTGCGTGGTTTCGAGCGCGTTCGATCCGCCAAGGATCTCTGCGAGCTCTGACATGTTTGAAGGCATCGTTGACTCAAGCTGCTGTTGAAGTGCCTTTGCATCGATATTGAGCGTCGTTGAGTGAGCGAGTATCAGGCCTCGAAGGCGTTGCGATACATGTGAACGAGAGAGAACGCTATGGACACTGAGGTCATTCACCGTCATCCACAACATGACGTCGTTTTCTGGTAGGGACCAGTCACTCGCAAATACTTTCCGGTTGTCAAACACGATTGCGGGTCCATCAGAAAAATCACCCGGGAGCAACAGGTCGTATTGTCCGTGAGCCCGCTTGCCGAGATGTCCGATGACCGAACCAATCTGCATCGCGGCAAGGGTCGGACCGAGCATCGCGAACCATTTCTCCATCGTCGCTGACATGTCGTCGCGCGCGGGACTGCCCTCGGAGGCTGTGGTTTCTTGTCCTACTTGACTGCGAGTTCGAACTATCTCTCCGAGCAGCCCTTTCCAGTGGGTCAGGCTCCGCTGAATCCAAGCTGTCCGTGTCAGAGTGTGAACAGCGATTGGTTTACCCGAAGGTGATGTCGGCATGCCGGTAACGTCAGCAACATGTAGTTCTGCAATGCGAACCAATTCGTCAGAGGTCATTCGGTCTTTCGGATCCACGTTCTTTTCTTCAGGATCGGCAACGATGCTCATTGCCAGTTGTGAAATGAGTTCAAACTGTGTTGGGTCTTGTACCTGCATCATCTTCATGACGTCCGCCAACATATTCGGCATAAAGCGACCCATTTCACCCCCGAAATCTCCAAACGGGTCATTAGATGACATATCTTGAATCTACCGGCGATTGCACCTGTGATGACTCGCGGTCCGTATGTGGCATCGGCCCAGGTCCTTTGGTAAGACTTTGCTCACCATGACGTCAATCTATGAGCGCCTCGGCGGCGAGCAATTCTTCGTTGAACTCGTCAAAGGCTTTTACAGCCGAGTGCAGGTTGATCCCGTGTTGCGTCCGATGTATCCCGAAGAACTTGATCCAGCGGAGCGCCGATTGCGGCTTTTCCTCATGCAGTACTTTGGGGGTCCTACCACCTATGACCAAGAACGCGGACATCCGCGTCTGCGGCTTCGTCATATGGGTTTTGTCATCGACCAACGAGCGCGCGATATATGGCTGAGCCACATGTTTGCCTCGCTTGACGATTTGCTTTTAACGCGAGAGATGCCGATTTTCAAGGAAGATGAACAGACCTTGCGCGATTATCTTCGCGATACCTCGCAGTTCCTTGTCAATCACGGGGGTTTGTCGATCTTCCGTTAGCGAGTGGAAGCTCATACTCAGAGATTCAGGGATTCGTCGCAATCGTTTCCGGAATAATGACGGTTTGTAAAGAAGATCCGGAAAGAACGGTCAGGAGTAGGGGCGCTCGTGGCGACGCTTGTTGGAGTGCCCTATCAAATGTTGCTTTTGAGGTTACGGTCATTCCATTGACACCGACGATGATTTCGCCTTTGGCAAGGCCCGCGTTTGCACCCGCGGATCCCTCGACGACAGACCGGATTTTTGCTCCTTGGGGCTGTGAGGCTGTGATGTTCGCAGTCTCACAAGAGATGCCGAGAACGCGAGTACTCAGTACCTGGGCTGAAATCAATTCGTTGACAGCGCTTCCCACGAGAGACCCTGGTGCAACAACAAGTCGCCCCGAGTCGATCCCGATCACAAATCCAGAGATATGACCGAGTCCATTGATCATCACAGAGCCGAGAGGAGTGGCTGCACTGTTGAGATCAGTCGAGAGAGCACTGGCGATTATCAAGGAGTTCAAGACGGGAGGAGATTTGAAATCGCGAAGGGTCCCTATTGCAGTTGCACCTTGTGTTGAGGTAATCGCAACCACGAGACTTCCTGCCCGGGTCGGGTTGCCGCCTGCAAAGACGGCGACCGGGAGACCTGAGGCACCATTGATGTGTACGAGATCGATACCAAGTTTGGTGTCTGCGCCAGCGATCGTCCCGACATACTGAACGCCGTTGTCGAGCGTCACAAGAATGCTGGATGTGTCGCTGCTTTGAGAAAAAGGGATGATGAGGTAGCCCGCGCTATTGACGATAAGGCCGTATTCATTCTCGTGCTGGCCATCAACGGTTTCCGTGACGTGCGCCATCGTCTTCGAGATGCGACTGATAGCATTGGTCACGCTCGTGCCAAAGCCCGCCAACGCCGGTGTGATATCAGCGTCCGGAGCTATCGTCGCGACCGATATCGAACTTAGTGCGGGCGCGGTGGGAGAGGTGCTGCCAGTCAACGCTCCGGCCAGATGAGTTCCAAGTACGACGAGCCCGGTAGCGAGAAGTGCTCCGACAAGACCTGCGGTCCAGGCACTGGCGCGTGTCGGTTGAGTTTGGAGCCATTTCCTCCGTACCGCGATCGGATCAAGATTTAAGGGGATGTCTTTGTGAAGCTCCGAAGGGTGTCTCCAGAGTCGATCTTCGCGAGGCAGTATGGGACCAGAGACCTCTTCGTCTGGAGTCTCGTCAAAGTCATCAGCGAAGTCCGCCACGGCGGTCAAAGCTAGTCCTTGTGCCCTGGCTTGGGAGGTCAGGGGCAGGTCTGACATCGCGTCTTTTGATCTTTAGGATGTTGTGAATGTATTGCACCCCTTCCAAATACCTCTGGTGGCAAGAGTCCAGTGTTCGCTAGCGACCTCGCAATTGATTTCGGTTCTGTGAACACCCGGGTTGCGAATGCAAAAGGCAAGGTGATTTTTGAGCAGCCGACGTTAGTGGCACTCAACCATGATTCCGGAAAACCGGTGTTCTATGGGACAGCTGCGCTCGGGAGTTCGGCTCAGAGCGCGGGACAACTTCTCACGGTTCATCCTGTAGATGCCGGTCAACTTGAAAACATCGCCGTAGCTGAACTCCTTCTCAAGTATGTCATTGAACAGACCGGAAGGGATTATTTACGACGGCGTCGCGTGCTCGCAACCATGCCACTCGACGCGACACCTGTTCAACTTCGCGCAATGGCTAACGCGCTTGAACGCGCAGGAGTCCATAAAGTGCGGTTTCTCGCGCAGCCCCTCGCTTCGGCACTTGGCGCGATGGTTGCTATTGAGGCTCCAGTTGGCTCGATGGTTGTCGATATCGGGGGAGAAATTACCAACCTCGCGGCAATTGCCCTCGGCGGAGTGATTGTTGGCAGCACCGTGCAATTTGGAGGCGAGTCACTTGTACGCGCGCTCCTTCGTACATTTCTTGAGCGGGACAACCTTGTCGTTGAGCCAAATGTCGCGAGACAGCTTCGTGACGAGTTTGGAGTCTTAGACGAAGAGAGTGAAGAAATCCGCATTGAGGTGGTAGGACGAGACCGGTCTCGCGGTGAACCTCGGTTGGTGTGGATTCATCATCGGGAGATTTCGGAGATCTTTTTGCGAGAGCTCACGCCGGTGTTTGACGCAGCCGCCAAAATCATTGCTGAATCTCCGCCAGAGATCGCCAATGACCTTATGACTTCGGGGATTGTTCTCGCAGGCGGAGGATCTCAGCTTCGTGGGCTTGCTCAGAATTTGGCAATGGCTGCTGGCATTCCCATTCACGTATTCGATCGTCCTGAGAGGCTCGGAGTGCTCGGCGCCTCGCGGTGCCTTTCAAGCTTTCAAGAACTTGAAGATGCGTTTACGGCAGCCTCTCCTCACTAACACCAAGAAGATCCTCTGCCGCCTGCCGAACTTGCCAATCCCGGTCCGTGAGGCGGTCCTGAATGGCCTGACGCACATCCTCTCCGCTGAAATTTGCGAGGGCAATAAGTGCTCTTCGTCTAATCTGCACTGAATCATTCAAGGCGTTAATGATGGTTCCGCGTGATCGATCATCTCCAATATTGCCGAGCGCGGCGACCGCGGTCTCGCGACAAAGCGGATCTCCATGGTCCTTTACGACGCTTATCAAAGCAGGTACCGCTTCGCTTATCTCACACTCACCAAGGGCAAATGCACAGGCCTCGACAACGCGCGGGTCTGGATCTTCTAGAAGAGCTCTCAATTCGACAGAAGGCAACTGGGTGGCAAGTTCGCATGCCGCTCGTCGAACTTCTGCGGCTTTATCTCGAAGTGCATTGATAACGTCTTGCTGAGTGGCTCGTTCCATTCGCGCGAGAGCGCCAAGGGCGGCAGACCTTACTTTTGGTGATACGTCAGAGAGGAGTACGCGAGCGAAATGCTCATCGTGACGAAAGCCACATGTGATAGCCGATACTCTTCGGTTTTGCTCTTCCTTTGTCGTCTTTACGGCATCCGAGATTGAGGTATCAAACTTTTTGCCAGCACCGTGTGATCCGCCACGCGCTCTTGCATCCGAAGGTTCTTTCGAATCACTCTGTGCCAAGCTGTCTGTCAACGTCGGCACCGAATCATCTTCCACACCTCAGTGCCGCGGTTGTCGTTTGCTTCATCGGAATGCGGAGGCCTGCGTGAAGGATCATTTGACCTTTCAACGACGTGTCGCCCCTTGTGACAAGCATTCTAATGGCCAGACCCACTGGCAAAAGCGGCTGATCAGAGTCGGTATGTTCAGCGGCATCGGGGTAGTGGCGCTTTTGATCGTGGCAAGTCTTATCACGGTGCCCTATGAAGCGATCACGCCAGGATCCACGGTAGACGTCTCGAGGCTCATTTCAATTCCCGGGGAGAGTCACCACGAAAAGTCTGGCTCGGTATCGCTGGTCGATGTCAATCTGGTACCTCTCCGCGCAATCAACTATCTCTTTTTTCGATTGAACCCAGACAATCAAATTGTTTCGACGGGCGAAATCCTTGGCACGAATTCGCAGGCAACCTATGACGAACAGGGCGTCCTTGACATGGTATCGGCGCAACAGGCCGCGATCTATGTCGCATTTCAGCAGTTGGGTTATTCGATCCACTCCCGTCAAGATGGAGTCGCGGTGTATGCGTTAGTGCCTCGTTCGTCCACTTCGCTTGGTACGTCAAAGGCCTCGATCATGGTGGGCGATATCATTCGAAAAATCGATGGAGTCGCGATTGGCAATGTTGCTGCACTACGAAATGCGCTCCTGAGTTATCGGGTTGGCGATCTGATCAAGATCGAAGTGCAGCAATATGGGCAATCCAAGAAACTTTCTGTTGGAGTAAGACTTGGGGCGCTCAGCACGAACAGAACGGGTAACGAAGTCTGTACCCCGAGCTCTCAATCGAGTGCTCGATCTTTCGGTACCGAGAAACCATGCCTCGGGGTCATTTTGATGCCGATGTACCATTTTGTTAATCAGCCATTTGCCGTGAATCTCAGTGCGGAGGGGATTATCGGTCCATCTGCCGGGCTCGCGTTTACGCTCGGTTTAATTCAGGAGCTCGATCAATTGAGCTTGACACATGGAATTTCGATTGCTGCCACCGGAACGATTTCGATGGATGGCTCAATCGGAGATGTGGGCGGAGTGGCGCAGAAGACGATTGCAGTCCGAAAAAGTGGAGCGAGTGCATTTTTTGTTCCGAAATCAGAATTTCAAATAGCGAAGTCGAAGGCCGGATCGCATCTTCGTATATTCCCCGTCACTTCGATTTCGCAGGTAATCAGAGACCTCAAGAGCCTCGGCGGGCAGATTTTTAGGAGGGAGCCCCGTTGAGGGCATAGTCTTTGGGTTGTGCCAGAACAAAATCCGCCCTCGACAAACTCCGGACGCAATCTGAGTCCAGAAGACATTGCAAACCACTCTTTCCCAAGCGCCCGCAAAGGACTCGATCCCGAGGCGGTGCGTAGGTTCCTGTCCGAGGTAGCTACGCAGGTTCGAGATTTAAGGACCGAGCAAGCCAAATATCGGGCATCAGCGAGTCCTCCACGCCCTTCATCGACCACACCGACGGCCTCCGGGACGCCAATTGATGAAGCAGAGCTCACCAGAGTTCTTGGCGAAGAGATGACGCGCGTGCTCCAGACCGCGCGAGAGTCGTCGCATGCGATAGTTTTCAAAGCAGAGCGTCAGGCTGCTGAAATCATCGCAGGCGCTGAGAAGATCTCGCAGAATCGGAGGACTGAGGCAGAGACATCCGCAGTAACTTCAATTGAACACGCGCGAGTGGAAGCTGCAGAATTTATCGAGAAGACCAAAAACGAATGCCGCGTGATGATTGAAGAGGCTCGTGAGACTCGCTTGAGAATTCTTGCCGATCTCGCAGATCGGCGTCGGACGTTGCTGATTCAACTCGAACAGGTACGCGTTGGCAAAGAATCGATGGTCGCGGTTGTTGAATCAGTGGCATCAACAGTGTCAGATTCCATCGACGCTGTTCGCGCTCAGCTTCTGGGCGTTGAAGAGAGCTCTCGAATCGCGGCGGATCGGGCTGCTCTTGAATTAGAGGCGGCAATCGTTGCCGGTGAATATGTTGACGCTTTGGCCGAGCAGACTCTTGCGAAGATTCCAGCGATGGATGTTCCTGAGGCCCTGACTGAACCCGAGCACCATCAGGTGGCTCCTGTCAAAGCACGTGTATTTGATATTGAGCGCGAAGCGATCGCCCGTCCTGTCTCCGTGGCCTCCGTCTTTCCGGCAGGCAAAAGCGAAAGTTCGGTGTCGATACCGAGTTTCTTGAAAGAAGATGATGCCAAGGAGAGCACATCTTTGCGGGTACCCGACAGCACGCCAACGGTGAGCCAAAAGCCGAGGACAACGATTACCGCAGAGCGAGCTCCGATCCAGGATGCTGCGCCGATTAGCGAGCAGCAATCCCCTGACCGAGATGCCGGTACTGAAGTTGCTCATGAAGAGCATCCAGTTGACCAACTTTTTGCCAAGATACGCGCATCTCGGGAATCAAAAGTTGCGGATGCTCAGAGGGTTCTTTCTCATGAAGCTGGGACCACCCCTAAGAGTCACGCGCATAGTCGTCGTCGCACTAAGGAACAGACGTCAAGTGAGGTCACGCTGGTTCCGTCTGTAAAAGACGGGCAAGCAGTCGCCGAGCTTGTTACGCGATCTCGGGCGTCTGTGGCCTCGCCCGCAAAGGTGGAGCGAGAGTCTGAGATGGATGTCATTGAGGAACCGCGCCAACGGCGTGATCGTGAACTTGAACCAGCACATCTTGAGCTCTCGCGCTCGTTGAAAAGAGTACTGCGCGAGGAGCAGAATCTTCTCCTCGATGCGCTTCGCAATCGTAAAAAGAATGAGGCCTTCGCAAGTTTGCTCCCTGGCAGCGCAGCCCGAGAGCGCCTCACCGCATCGGCGACTCCCGGAGTATCGGCCGCATTTGACGCTGGTTACGGGTTTCTTGGGAAGTCCTCATCAAAGACCAAGTCAGATGTCGCATTAAAAGAGTCAGTGCAGACAGTTTGCGGCCGTGTTGCTGATGAGGTTCTCGACGCCCTGAACTCTCGGCTTGCGCCAAGGTTCGAAAAGGGATCCGACGAAGAGGGAGAGATCTCCGAAATCGTCGGGTCTGCATTTCGCGAGTGGAAGGCAGCTCGAGTCGAGGCACTTTCGCTCGATTATGCCGTTGATGCGTTCGGAGCTGGCGAGATTGCATATGCTCGCTCAAAAAATATGTCTCTGGTCTGGAATCTTGACGGCTCTGGGAATGGTTGTCCCGATTGTGATGACAATGGGGTGGCGGGCAAAGTGATCGCGGGAGAGTCCTTCCCAACCGGCCACCTTCATCCTCCGGTACACCCGGGATGCCGCTGCTTCTTGAGCAGCTAGTGCGCCTAGAGTCATAAAGACATGCGCCTACCTTCAGACATGCCTCAAGGACAACGTTCGCGTCGACCAGGAGTTGTCTTTCTGTTCGTAGCCGCTGCGTTGATTCTGCTCATTATTCTTGGAAGTTCGCTCGCGGGTATTTATACGAACTTTCTGTGGTTTCATTGGAGCGGTATTGGCCAGGTGTGGCGAATTGTCACCGCGACCAAAATCATCCTTGAGGCAGTCTTCTTTGTCTTTGCTTTCGCGCTCATTTTTTCTTGTCTGTTTTTAGTGGATCGGGTAGTCGCGAAGTCGCTCTTCATTACCCACGAGTCTGAATTCGTTCGCCATTATCGAGATAGCGTTGGGCGATTCCTCAAGTGGATTCGTATTGCAGTCTCGTTCATTGTTGCCCTCATATTGGCAGGGGGAACAAGTGCGCAGTGGCAGCATTGGCTACTTTTTGAGCATGCTGTTCCTTTTGGCCAGAAAGATCCCGTTTTCAATCGAGACCTCAGTTTTTTCGTGTTTCGGATGCCGTTTCTGTCGTTCTTGGTTGACTGGATATTCAGCGCCCTGATCGTTGCTCTCATCGTGACCTTCATTGCCTACATATTGAACGGCGCACTTCATGTTGAAGTCGGTCCGCAGCGTTCTTTTCGAGTCGAGCCCCGTGCACTCGCGCATATTTCTCTTCTCATGAGTCTCATGGCGCTAGAACGTGCGTGGGCTTATTACTACGTCGATCGCTTTTCGCTGGAACTTTCTCAGCACGGAGTAGTTTACGGAGCAAGTTATACCGATGTTCACGTTCGTGTGCAGGCATTGACGCTTTTGGCGATCGTCTCTCTTGTTGCCTTTGTGCTCCTCGCATTTAATGTCTATCAGCGGTCCTTTACTATGCCTTTGATTGCCTTTGGTCTATGGGTTTTTCTGGCGATTACCGTTGGTGCGCTGTATCCATCGCTCTACCAGGCACTAAAGGTCACGCCATCTCAGAGCACGCTTGAACAGCCTTATATTGCTCGAAATATCAGCGCCACCCGGGACGCGATGAATATAGGAAATATTGCGAATCAGTATTTTCCCGCGAACCAAGATCTCACCTCTGGAGTGCTCGCTAGTTATCAGCAGACGCTTGATGATGCGCAGTTATGGGATCCAAATTCGACCCAGGCGACCTACGTCAAGTTGCAAGACAAACGCAGTTATTACAGCCTGACGAATCTGACGATTGATCGTTACCGGCTCAACGGTGTCATCACGCCAGTCGATATTGGAGTTCGCGAGCTCAATAGCGCTGGAGTCGCCTCGCAGAGTTGGATCAATGTTCACCTGCAGTACACCCATGGATACGGGGCGATCGTTGCTCCGGCGAATGTCGCGGACAGTTCAGGCAACCCCACGTTTGCTCTTGGCAATATTCCCGCAATCGCGACGAACTCATCTGTAGCACTTGCCCAACCAGAGGTTTACTTCGCTCCGGGACAGGGAAATTATGTTGTTGTTGATACAAAACAGCCCGAGGTCCAATACCAAGACTCCTCGGGCGCACTTGTTGAAGGCTCCTACGCGGGTTCTGGTGGAATCCCGATCGGTTCATTGCTACCTCGTCTCGCGTTTGCTATTCGATTTCATGATTTCAACCTATTGATCTCCAACGAGATAACCGCGAAATCTCGACTTATCAATATCCCTGATGCCGAGGCCGCAGTTCAGAAGGCTCTGCCGTTCCTGAGCGTTGACACCAATCCCTACGCGGTTATCGATAATGGGCATATTTCTTGGCTGTTCGACGCCTATACGACAACGCCGAATTTTCCTTACGGACAGCCAGCAAATACCTCGGTGCTGCCTGGAAGAAGCGGACTAAATGGTAATTACAATTACGTCCGCGATGCGGTGAAAGTCGTGGTGGACGCATACTCAGGCAAGATGAGTTTCTATACCGTCAATGCCAAAGCCGATCCGATCATGCTTGCCTACGAGCACATGTTTCCATCGATGTTCAAGCCGCTGAGTTCTCTCGCGGCTAAAGGGAGTCCGGTACTGGACCACCTGCGTTATCCTCAGGACCTATTGATGGTGCAGTCTGCGATGTATGGCCGCTACCACATCACCTCCCCGAGTTCGTTCTATAGCCTCTCAAACGCTTGGGACCTCTCGCAGACCTCGACTTCTTCGACAGGGAACCCTTCGTCATCTCTCCCGTTAGCCCCCAACGGTTCTATCCAGCGTTTCCTGCCGATCTACGAACTTCTTCAGCTTCCAGGTCAGGTGACTCCAAGTTTCAATGTGGTCGAACCTCTCGTTCCGTATAGCGCGAATGACAAGGTGCAGACCCTTGCGGCGCTAGTTCTGGCGGACTCAAGCTATGAGGGATATGGGAACCTCACGGCCTTCCAGACTCCGAGTGGGGGCACTCCGATTGACGGTCCTCAGCTTGTCAACGCGGCAATAAATTCAAACCCCACTATCTCGAAGCAGATCTCGCTATTGAACCAGGGTGGTTCAACGGTGCTTTTTGGTACGGTCCAGATTCTGCCAATCGCAGATTCGCTGCTCTATGTGCGTCCCCTTTATGTGAGTTCATCGCAGACCTCTTTTCCCCAGCTCCAAGAGGTCGTCGTCGACTACGGGAATCAGGTTGCGATGGAGCCCACGCTTAGCGGTGCGCTCGCCGACGTCTTTGGAGCCGGCGTAAATGCGGGTTCCGGGTCAAGTTCATCGGCGACGCTGCCGAGCGCCGTGCGTTCTTTAATTACAAGTGCGGTGAAGGACTATCAGAACGCACAAACTGCATTGGCACAGGGTGACCTTGGTACCTACCAGACCGACGTAGAGGCAGCAGGTCAACTTATCTCTCAGGCGCAACAGCTTTTGAAGGCCAGTGCTATTCCGAATACAAAATCGACGTCCAAGGGCTAGATAGGCCGAATCGCCCGCGGGCATCGTCGAAGAATATTTGCGCTACGATGGTCTCTCCACGACGCGGGGTGGAGCAGTTTGGTAGCTCGTCGGGCTCATAACCCGAAGGTCGTAGGTTCAAATCCTACCCCCGCCACTTAGCACTGAAGGCAGCGTATTGCTATTTTTTAACGTTCAGAGGTCTGATTCGATCCGATTCATTCAGGTCCCGCGTGAACTTATTGTCTTCAGTTAACTTCCGAGATCGCAGCGCCGCGTCGCCACAATAAGTCAGAGCCAATACTTTTCGCGTGGATTCGGTCAAAATAGTGTTGCCGAACTGTAGTGTCGCTTTATATTCATTGGCTGGAATGAAACTGAAAGGGGTGCGATTTACGAGCGTAAGGATTTCGCTCAAACCGTACCTCGAGAGAGTCAGTCAACTTCTATGGACTTGCAGTGAGAAACAAGCTCTCCAGTCCGTAAGAGCTGTTGAGGAGTTTTCGACTGTCGTCGTTGGATGAGAGTCCCGCAAAATAGGGAAGCTATTTCCCGCGAAGCAATATTCGAATGGGAGCCCGCATGGAACATTCTGTGAGTCAACTCTTCATTAGTCGTGTTCTGCATTGGGTTGGAGATGTGACGTCGCGCGCAGGGGCGGCCGCGCTTGTGGCCGCAATTGTTGTCGCGACCAATACCGTTCTGATTGCTACAGATTTCCCTCTGAGATGGGAGGCATCATTCGCTACAGTTTCCGCGTCGATAACGTTGATAATGCTGTTTGTGATTCAACATACTCAAAGTCGCCAGATGGTCGTCATTCAATTGAAGCTTGACGAGTTGGTTCGCACCTCGCCGGATGCAGACAACATTCTTGTTCACATCGAAGCTGCTGAAGATACCGAACTGATTGAGCTTGAGCAGGGACAGATTGCGCTGCATACGGCAATTCGAGAGTCAGATACTGACGACGATCTTTAGCGGCGAGAGACATAAGGACCTAGAAGTTGCAGCGATCATTATTGAGTGGTTGTATCGGGCTCAGATCCATTTTCCATCGGCTAATTACGTTTTGCGGTTTGATCATGCTCACTCGGGTGCTTTCGGAGAAATGAGCCGGTTCTACGAGCGGTCCCAGTGGACATTCAATCGCAAAGACGAGGTACAGGAGAAAAAGTTATGTTGGCATAGATCGGACTAGGGAGCATTAGTCGATCGCCATAGAAGACTGCAGCGGTGGGAGTTCAACGAGAGGGTCGAGTTTGGTCCGCTGGCTTCTCGCCAGTATCGACGAGGTCTTGGGCTACCTCCCTGAGTTTCCGATTGAGATGCTGAGAGGCGCGGCGCAGGACCTCGAAGGCTTCGAGCGCAGTGATACGTTCGCGCTCCATCAAGATTCCCTGTGCCTGTCCGATGATCTCGCGGCTTTCCAGGGCCCCGGTAAGATTGTCAACTCTTCGTTTTTCGTCTTCATGTTCCTGGGCCGAAGCAATGGCGAGCCCCGAAAGAGCTGCAAGAATCACACCTTTTCCTCGGTCGATGACACCGAACGCATTTGGATACTTTGCGTAGAGGTTGAGTGCTCCTCTGTCTCCATGGGCTGACAGGTGTAGCGCGAGCACACTTCGAATGCCAAGTCGTATCGCCTGGTGACCAAATCGAGGCCAGCGAGGATCGTCAGCGAGGTCAGCTGCATAAAAAGTGTTTTGCTCAGCGATCGCGCTGACACACGGACCGTCTCCTAGGTCCCGCTGGAGGGCATCGATCTCCTCCACCCGGGGATCGGTGTGGACCCAAGTCGAAATCGTTCCGCCCGAGCGAAAGAATATTCCCGCAAAATCACAGCCCTCGATAGTGACTGTGGCAAGATCAACTACCTGCTGCAGGGTCGATTGAACGTCACCTCCCGCAAACAGCGTGCTTGCTGCCTGCGAGAAGTTGAGAACAAAATCATCATCAACGACGTCATCTCTAGCTAGTTCATGCTCGATATCTTGCATAATAAGCGAATTTAAGGGTGTCAGGAAAGCAGAAATATTGGCGGTGCGCCGGGCCGCTGGGGGGTGTAGTCTGGCCTTACCTTCGACAGGGAGGGTTCGCAGGCGTCGCTAGTGTCGGTGCCACAACCCGGAAGCGATCACACCGTGTCGCACTGCTGTCTTTCTGTCTCTCGTAATTCTTTCGCGGTTAGCTCTCGCGTGGTTCATTGCTGCTCGTTCAGCCGTACTACGTATGTAACGTACTCGTCTTGGAATTTTGTCCCTGGTCGGTACTTGAGCATGGAAACGAAATGAGTTTCGATTCAAGTATGTCCCGGGATTTTCAAATTACGGCCGGTGTGAGCGACATGAGGGTTGTTCTTCGTTTCTCAGGGGATCTCGACGCGACGAGCGCAATCGAGTTGAGTGCGACATTCAATTCTTATATTGAAAATAGTTATGGTTCTTTCGTGGTTGACCTGAGTGATCTTGACTTCATGGATGGCATAGGTCTACGTGCCATTTCGGATGCCGCTCGACTTTTGAGGTCATTGAACAGAACACTTATTTTGCGGTCGCCCTCGGTGTCTATCCGTCGCATTCTTGATATCAATGGGCTCGCCGATTTTATTCGAATCGAGCTCGGACAGGTTGACCCGCTCCGCCTTGGTCGGGTTGACTCTCTCGTCGCTTCTGGTACGAGATTGAGCGGTGCAGAAAGCCGCGGGATTGAGCTCGGTGACAATTCCCTCCTGACCATCCCAATAAGTTTCGAGGTGCTTGATACTGTCCTGATGCTTGTTGTGAATCTCGTCAAGATCTCGCTAGCTCGCGCAGATGGAGTCAGTGTGTCTCTCTTTCGCGAGGGTCAGATCAGGACAGTCGCAGCAAGCAATCAGACAGTCCTGAAGATGGATGCTGGTCAATACGCAACGCAAGAAGGGCCGTGTCTTGATGCTTCGACACAAGGGCGTTTGTTCCACAGTCGCTCGCTTGAAGAGGAAACAAGATGGCCAAGTTTCGTGCCTATTGCTCAATCTCTGGGAATCCGCGCCATCATCTCGAACCCACTTCTTGCTAAAAGTCGAGCAGTCGGTGCTCTAAATATCTACTCTCTTGCCGCCTCGGCCTTCGGTAATGTCGAGCAGCGGCTGTCTTCGGATTATGCCAAGGAGATCTCGGCCCTTTTGACCCGCACGGGAGTTGTCTTATCGGCAAATTCAAACGCCAAGAGTCTGCACGGGGCACTCGCGAGCCGAGAGGCAATTGCGCAAGCTCAAGGCATCATCATGGAACGTGAAAACCTCGATAAAGAGGCGGCTTTTGACAGTTTGCGGCGGCTCTCGCAAGATGACGACCAGACATTGCTTAAGCACGCGATAGACATCGTTGACTCCACACGTCGCCCCGCAAACGACGCCGACCAATCCTCAGGAGGTCCTAGTGCCTGAATCTCAAGCTGGTGTGCTTGATCGAGCGCGTATTGAGCTTGGAATCTCTCAATCTCAACTTTGGTTGCTTTATTTCGCATTGGGCGGGATGAGTGCCGAATTTGAGATGGAGGCATTTCTCGTAGGCGCGCTTCGACCAAGTCCTCACGACCACGATCTGATCGCGCACGCGCTGAACGAACTCTTCTCCGAGCATGGGCGCAATCACCCCATTCCGTATCTAGCGGACCGACAGGTTAATGGCATGACAAAGTTCATCGAGAGATCGGCTCCGTCGAGCGAATAGTTCGACGCAACAGCGGAGACGCATTTGACGATGGGGCGAGCTCGGGAACACGCGTGACGTCGGAATAACGCGGGATTGAGATAGTTGGCGCGGGTGCGAAATATTGATTCATGGTGGCACGTAGGGTATTTCTTGGCGAGAGTTGCGGGCTGAGACTTGGTCCGCCAATGTATGACACGCTCGTTGGGTAATCAGATAAATGTCGGCCCGATACCCTGGCTCACGAACTCGATACCCTGGCTCAAGAATTTGTTTGCCGTTACGTTCATTTACCGGTAGCGTAGGTTCTACCTGAGGCGATCGTCTCCCTTAGGCGAGCTGCTCCGAAAGCGGGCAAGCTGAGCCCGCGTGGCTGTGACGAGTCAGCCGAGAATTTATGTCCCATCGGATGAATTTCAAAAATTCCGTTTCAGTGCCAATTTTTCTTAAGTCCCCGCTCAATCAGGCAATGCGGGTACGACCGTCGATTCAGACTGCGTGGCACGTCACCGGTCGACGCATCGCCACACTCGCAGCAGATGACGTTCGAAATGCATGTTTAAGTCCGCGTGGAGAAAAAGTTTCAAGTCACATTATCACGCGGGATCGTTCTGTGATCTCCAAAATTATGGAGACGCAGTCATGATACGGAATCTCAGTCCTGCCATGAAGAGTACGGCAGCAGTCCTGCTCGTCTTCGCGTTCATGCTTTCAGCTGGCGCCGAATCAGTGGTCTCCGCATCAACGCTTCCTCCGACGGTAAACACAGGACACGTGACGTCGGTACTTCCCAACTCCGCCGAAGTCACGGGGACCGTCAATCCGAATGGTGCCTCAACTACTTGGTACTTTGAATATGGACTTAGTACAACAACAACATTTACGTCGAAGACGCCGTTGAAGAGCGTCGGCTCGGGAACAACTGATATCTCGGTGCTTGCCTCGCTCGTCGGTCTCGCACCGGCAACGAGCTATCGCTATCGCATGGTTGCGACGAACAGCGTCGGGACCACAGACGGCGGAGTCGGAATATTCAATACATCTGCAGCTCCCGCGGTCGTAACCGGTGCCGCCAGTCACCTGACGGCCTCATCAGCGACGCTCAACGGCATAGTTAACTCGGAGGCTCTGGCCACAAGCTGGTACTTCGCCTACGGGACTACTATCAAATACGGGCTGAAGACGACAACGAAGAGTCTTTCGGCAAGTCCAAATGACTCGACCGTCAGTGCAAATATTGCAAATCTTTCTTCGAAAACGACCTATCACTTCCGCGTCATCGCAATGAGCAGTGCGGGCACAAGTTTCGGCGTTGATTTCACACTCATCACGGGCCTGTCGGTGACACTGAATACATCGATTTCTACTGTTACGTACGGGGACTTCGCGCGGCTTTCCGGTGTGATGGCGAGCGGATCTGCAGGATCGCAGGTCACGCTGAAGAGCAAAAGGTTCGACCAGAACGCATTTTCGACGATTGCCTCGGTCACGACTGGGAACGGAGGAAACTGGAGCTACTCAGCGCAGCCGATCGTACGGACCACATATGAGGCCACTGTGACGGCTGGAACGAGTTCTCCGACCATTATCAGCGTACGTCCTAGGTTGTTTCTCACGGTGGTGAGCGGTGGGCGACTCTCAACCCGGGTAGTTGGTTCGATCTCCTTTGCCAATCACGTTCTTCAGCTCCAGCGACTTTCACATGGACTTTGGGTCACGTGGAAACACGTACGCCTCAACAATGTTGCAAAGGCGATTTTTGTTACGTCTCTGCCAAAGGGCCGAACGATGATTCGCATGGCAATTGGACCCTTCGTTGCTGGTCTTGATCAAGCGGCTCCTGGCTATCTCGCGGGCTACAGCAGAACGATTAACTTCCTGAGGTAAGAACGAAGTGTCCTCGTCTGCGGCGATCTGTCGTGAAAAGACATTTGTCACGTGGGTAGTACTTCATGCTAAAGATTGAGTTGCATGCAATTACTGCCCACGTTGCGATTTTATCGCTTCATCTGGACCTGCAGCATTAGGTTCAGATGGAAATGTGGTTGCTCATCTGGAAAGCGCCAGAGCCAGTTTTCAACACGAGTCATGTCACTCCCGATCTCTTGCATGAGCGAGGAAATCGACCAACGCGTGTTCTTGGTTTCGCTGAATGTCGGTCGACACACTCAGCCTTGCGATGTCAGACCTATTTGTCTGAAGTCCTCAGCCATCTTCGAAGTTTTGGTGAAGAGGTCTTCTCCAGGATCGCTGGCCATTCAGAACGCAGCTGCTCACGCTCTTGTCGCATGAGCAGTATCAGCTTGCCGATCGCAACCCGAGCTTCGGGTAGGTCCTTTGCAATCCTCCTGAGCCAGATCTCTTGGAAGACACAGTCGTGGTGCTTGCCAAGCAGGTCTTGTACCTCCGCCAGCGCGCTGGAAAATCGCTTGGCTGGGCCACCGAAAAGCGGAAGTGCTGTCTCGGCCGCGTATCGACAGCGCTTTGCGAGAATGCGAACGCGATGAAGCTCCAGGTCTGATGAACCAGAATTGATCTGCTGGGCAGAAACCACGAATTTTTGCCACCTTCGTCGCACAATCTTTCTGATGGTATTTCTGCTTGATCGCGCTGGAAGATGGTGTTGGGTGGCGTCAGGCGCGCTCTCAATAGACATAGCTCCCGTACCAATATTGATGGTCGTGTTAACAAGATCGGCATAACGCTTGGTATTGAGGATTTCGAGCAGTGCTTTTCGGCTCCTCCTGCCAAGGTCATCAAGATAGGAATGAAGTATTACAAAACCAGATTCATCGTTGTCCGCACATTTAAATGAAAGATCGCGAACATGACCAATGAGAACATCGCCGTCGCGCACCTTTCCAACTTCACCTCCGAGCCACGAGAGTTCAGAACGAAGATTGGCCGCTTCAGTGGGTTCAATGACAGATGAAAAGCTTCGGAGGTCCGATCGAAGGCGTCGCACCTCTACACGAAATTCGTGCACCATCTCTGGATCAGAGCTCAGACGAACTCCTGGATCGAAGCGCAGAAGTCGAAGCGTGGAAAATGCGATCGCTCTCTGGAATATCGAATAGACCCGCTCAGTTGAGTTTGGATGTGATTCGAGGATTGCAAAAGGTACTGTGGCCTCCGATCCAAGTACACGAAGGATCTCTGGGGCAGGAGAAGTAATGCATCCTCTGTGGACGCGCACTAGGGATTCAAAGGAATTCAAGAGTCCGCGCTCTGCCTTTGAACCAACCCTGCCTCGAACTGTGATCTTCCGAAAACGCTTTGCCTCCCAGAGGGCACCACTCGAAGAGATGTCGTTATCAATGATTTCATCATGCAAAGCACCACCTACGCCATGTAATTCGTAGGTCCTTTGCGCGGTGCGGATCTGCCCAATTTGAACGAACGTACGAGATCGGTGAAATGCATAGAGCAGGTCCATGAGCGATGTTGGGATCACAAGGCTGTGACCGTCAAAGTCGAGATCTTGATGAATGATGAAGCGGTTGCCTTTCTTGGTAAATAACTGAAGATTCCAAAAATCTCGATGCGTTGATGACCGAAATCGGAGTATTACCCCAAATCGAATCAAATCGAGGTCGGAAGTGTCGTAGTAGGAGTCTTGAGAGTCGTCGCGAGCCAGCGCGTGCAGATTATTGATATTCATTTGTTCGAAGAGATCTGTGAGAACAAGGCCAACGGGCGCGAGAAACGTTGTCTCGCGGAACCTCCGTGCTCGCAATGAATCTTGTTTCACAGAAGGAATCTCGCTCTCTCATATCAATTTGCAAGGGTATCGATCAGCCAATGAAACGGGACACAATTACGCAATCATGGATACGTCATAGTCTGAATCGATATTGTCTGAATCGATCAGGCCTTTCCTACGCCGTGAGATCTCAGCACGTCAATGCGCTGATGGAATTCATCTTCATCAATCTCGCCATTCGCGAAGCGACGCGCGAGCACCCGCTCGGGATCATGTGGATCAGGCACGTCGTGTTTGTGATCTCGGCCCGCAAACCCTCGCATAATGGAGATGATGAGATAGATAAAGAAGGCCCAAAAGACCACGGTGATGATGAACCCTATGAGCCATCCCCACCAGTGAACGCCGTTATTTCCCCAGTACCACATCATGAGCGATCCTCTTCGTTTTGGGGCCTTCCTCTGCCATTCTGTGCCTCGAGCGGTTGCGTCGCAAGGGCCAAGTTCCTCTAATTTCCGCGCGACTCTCAGAATGATGCAGACACGTTTGTATGTTTAGAGGGTTCGTGGGTGCCTGGGAGAGATTCTCGCTCTCGCGAATTGGTGGACCTATGTCCCTAGCCCCAGAGCGCTATCACTACAACGCTTTCTATATATCCATCGCTGCGCTGACTCAGTACAGAATGTTTAAGTAGCGTATTTTCATGAGGCTATCTGTCGCCAAAGTAGTGGAGCTATTTGACCGCAAAGGAACCGGGAGTATGGCGCCGATCACGGCCGAACTTTCGACGCTTGTCTTTCTGGACGATTTTGTCCCTAAATTCTGAAGAGGTGTGGTTTTTAAGTTTCTTGACAAATCAACGGCTGACTTACGGCGGAGAGATTGCGAAAGAGAGGTCGAATTGAATCAAAGGCTGGCCTCGGACGGTTAGCTTGGGGTTGGAGAGGCGACACTGGCCGTCAGGTAATTGATCCCGTCGTCGTTGTGCGCCGACTTCCCCAGGACGCAAGCCCTGTGGCACTTCGCTGAGACTGTGAGGTTTCTTTCGAAGAGCTTCAATCTATAGCGTGCTCTCTAGGGTCGCAGATCACATTGGATGCACGAGAGGGATTTTTCCTATTCAGAAGCTGTGTAGGTGCACGAGATCTCTATACTCAATGCAGGGGTGGCCATGTACACATCACCTAGACAGCGGTTTCCTGCTGACAAAAGAGTGCCAAGGTCACCTGCTCATCTTTGGGTCGGTGACTCGATATCGGTCGCGGACCAGCGTGTTATTGCTGCCTTGGATCTGTCCCGGGACGCTGCGTGATGATATGACATTCTCTGGATCAGACGCTGAGGCAGGGGTTGACACACAGGAGGAAGATCGCGGTGGTCTTGTTACCCCGTCTGACGGGCGCCTTTCAAAGATTGGTCCCCCCACTGTACTAAATGGCGAGGATGCTGACCAAGGCGGCGACCCTGCTTGTTGGGCGCACTTGATCTGTGAAGAGTGTGGAGCGTTCCGCGACGGCAGCCCTCATCGAGACAATTGTTCACGCGGCGATGATCGTGGGGCGCTCCTTGGACTATGACCAGTAACCATTCTTGAACAGTACGAGTCAGGTCACCGCAACACCGCGCGATCGACAATCTCATCGCCATGGTTGGCCGTTGAGGGAACGATCTACCTCCTCCTTCGGTGCGAGTATCCATCCAGTGTCTGAACAGGATTCACTGGGAGGGAAATTCAAGAACTGCAGTCGCTGACTGCGTGAATCTCTTTACTACCTCGGGAATGAGGCGATTGTGCACGCGGCAGTTCTAGCTGCCTGTCGACAGTTTCGATCGGATGAAAATTCTCTCGTATGTTCTCAAAAAGATTACGACTCTTCGCGCGATTGAGTTCGGATCACATGTTTTGGCTCGAGCCGTTCTGCCATTGCAATGAACACCTGTGTCCAGCTGTACACGTACACAAGTGCTAAATCGCCGTTTTCCCAAGAAGAAATTGAACTTAATGGCAGGTCATGCGAATCAGATACGAATGACACTCGGTTGATTAATGCATCTCGCTCTCATGATCGAAGTGATTCGGTGCCTCAAGCTGGAAGGTCGAATGTTCGAGATCAAAATGATCTGCGAGGCACCGTTGAAGTACATCAAGGATCTGGGGTGCATGGCCATCGAGAAAGCATGCATCATCAAGAACAATGTGGGCAGAGAGGGCACGGAGGTCAGAGGTCACCACCCACGCATGAAGATCGTGTACGTCTCTCACATGCTCCTCTGCGAGGAGATGGTTGCGGACTTCGGCGAGGTCAATCCCAGCCGGAGCTGCTTCAAACAAGATTCGCCCAGAGTCGCGCAAAAGTGACCAAGCGGTCTTTAACATTAGTGCCGCAACGAAGATCGAGGCGATCGCGTCGGCGCGGTCAAATTTGGTGAAGAGGATCACTAATCCAGCTCCGAAGGTGCCGATAAATGCCCAGAGGTCGGTCAGCAGATGCGAAAACGCACCGGCAATATTCAGGTTCGAACGATTTGCTTTGGAAATCAGCAACGTCGCGAACAGATTCATTACGACGCCGACTGCGGCGACCACCACGATTGGAAGACCGCCGACATGCGGTGGCCTGATCAGCCGCTGGATCGCCTCGACAGTGATCAGTACGCCCACGACGACCAATGTGACACCGTTTATTGCAGCAGAGAGGATCTCTGCGCGTTTTAGTCCAAAGGTCCACTGCGTGGTCGCCGGACGAAGGGCAAGTCGAAGAGCCCAGATCGAAAGTGCTATTGCACCGGCATCGGTAAGCATGTGACCTGCGTCGGCAAGCAGCACAAGCGAATGCGCGGTAATTGCCACGACAATCTCGATCGTCATGAACGCGATGATCAGTGTGAATGCTCCTCCGAGAAGGTGCTCGTCAGCCTCTCGCGAGTGTTCGTGAGCATGCGAACTGATAAAGTTGCGACGCCCGCTTTTGCCCTCTCGAGTTCGACGCCTCCAGCCTTTCATGCGAGATCGCCGGTGTCGTAGGTCTGCCAGCGGCGCAATGCGATTCCCGACCAAACCAGTTCGACGACTCCAAATGGCCAGGTATGAGCGAGAAATCCATAGCTGCTTGAGAGGACACATCCCAGCGCGAACGCGAGAATAAAACCTCGCCCGCGACCCTCAAGGGCGTACATCGACATCATGAAACTGACCGAAAAAACGCCGAAGATGGTCGTCCACATAGCGGTCACGTCCTACTTTCAAAGCTCGTCGAAGTATTTGACCGACTCGCGGTCACTACCAATGTGAGATCGCTTGGATCTGCATGATCTGTACGTTCATTCACTAAAGCCTGCGGAGAGTTCAATCGAGAAGACTCCTGAGCATCCACGCCGTCTTTTCGTGGATCAGGAGCCGCTGCGTGAGTAGGTCAGCGGTCGGCTCATCATGGGCGCTCTCGACGACCGGAAAGAGCGACCGTGCGGTGCGGGCAACGGTCTCTTGTCCGGCCACGAGGCGTCGGATCATCTCGATTGCGTTTGGCCGGTCGACGTCTTCGGTCACTGAAGAGAGCTCTGCAAATTCGCGGTAACTCGCAGGAGCTGGAGCTCCAAGCGCCCGGATCCGTTCAGCAACGAGGTCGACTGCGAGCGCAAGTTTGTTGTATTGAACCTCGAACATGAGATGCAGGGTCTGAAACATGGGGCCAGTCACGTTCCCGTGGTAGTTATGCGTCTTGAGGTACAGCGTGTAGGTGTCGGCAAGGAGACGAGAGAGGCCATCAGTGATGACCTGACGGTCAGACTCTTCAATGCCGATGTCAATTGGCATATTGGTCATATTTGCTATCCTTTCCACAACCATCGTCATGCAGGTCCGACCTTTGACGGGTTGTCCCTTGCTTTTGATCTTCACGTTAGCGCCTGTCGCCATTTCACCCCCTTGCTCGCTGCAGTCTGTAGATGCGAGAGCTGCGACGATTGAGTCATCGCGAGCTATTGCCGCGCCAGTGATCTCTCGATGCGACAGCGCAAGTTAGGTCGACGATCGCGATCTCGGGACGGGATTTGACCGATTCGATGACGTGGCGTCACATATGGTTCGATTGAGGTTTGTTGTATGCGGTCAGACCAGACAGCTGAGATGCATCAGAATAAACCGATGCGATAAAGGGCATCGCGGATCGCGTCCCACCAAGTGGTGTAAATCGGCTGAGCCGAAATGATCTTGACCCGGTCAGTCTGTCACGCAGTAATTGCGAGTGCCATTGACGGGTTTTCGATCCCTGGTTCTGGCGCCGCGTCGATC